>Ga0207707_10001842_pt1 | contig 19423 bp, 19 predicted proteins | sample KBSC83BmetaG_FD_184336 | JGI IMG/M metagenome (GOLD analysis project Ga0207707, IMG submission 184336) | Corn rhizosphere microbial communities from Kellogg Biological Station, Michigan, USA - KBS C8-3B metaG (SPAdes) (version 2) | ecosystem: Host-associated > Plants > Roots > Rhizosphere ...
CATCCATGCCGGCAGCAACTATCACAACCCGCCGACGTCGGTGGGCTGGGGCTCCTATCACATCGAGGACTATGTCGCGCAGGCGCAGGCATTTCAGACCCAGTTGACCAGCCTGATCGTCGAAGGCGTTTTCGTGCGGCATCCGAACCTGAAAATGGTGATGCTGGAATCCGGCTTCACCTGGCTGCCGTCCTATTTGTGGCGGCTGCACAAGTTCTGGCGCGGCATCCGCATGGAGACTCCCTGGGTGGATCGCGCGCCCCAGGAAATTGTGCGCAGCAACATCCGGTTTTCGCTGCAGCCGGTCGACGCGCCGCCGGATCCCCAGACATTAAATCGCCTGTTTGACCATATGCAGTCGGATGAATTGCTCCTATTCTCAAGCGACTATCCGCACTGGCAATTCGACGGTGACGCGGTGCTGCCGGAGGGGATGCCGTCCGATCTTGTGCGCAAGATCATGATCGATAACCCGCTCGCGACCTACGGCCGCCTGAAGCAACCGGCGCTAGGGCATGATCCCGAAAAGTGGAACCCGGTTTTCGGAGAAGATCATGCCCAAACAAAATAACATCGACGGGTCTAATTCAGCGAAGCTGGATTGGACCCTGGAGGAGACGACGCCATGAACGTGCAGTTCCGCGACCGCCCGGAGCAGGCCTCGCCCGTTCATGCGAAGACGGCAATTGCCGATTGCGATATTCACCCGGCGCGTGCGACCAAAACCGAGTTGTATCCGTATCTCGCAAAGCGCTGGCACGCGCATCTCGAGACCTACGACAAGCACCCCTATCAGGGCATGATGGAAGGGCCGCCCTATCCGAAGGCGCAGCCGAATGCGTCGCGCCGTGACGCCTATCCGCCGGAAGGCGGCCCGCAGGGCTCGTCGCTGTCGTTCATGCAAGCCCAGCATCTCGATCCCAACAACGTGGTCCTTGGCGTTCTCAATCCGCTCGCCACCGGGCAAGGCATCCGCAATCACGATCTCAGCGCTGCGATCTGCTCGGCGATCAACGACTGGCAAATCGAAAAATGGACCGGCAAGGATAGCCGCCTGAAAGGGTCCGTCGTGGTGGCCAACGAGGATGGTCCGGCCGCGGCCGCCGAAATCCGCAAGCGCGCCGGCGACAAGAATTTTGTCCAGGTGCTGCTGCTGAGCCGCAACGTCGAGCCGCTCGGCCAGCGCCGCTACTGGCCGATTTACGAAGCGGCGGAGGAGGCGGGGCTTCCGGTCGGCGTGCATGCCTTCGGCTTCGGCGGCAATCCGATCACCGCCTCGGGCTGGCCGAGCTACTACATCGAGGAGATGGTCGGCCATTCGCAGTGTCAGCAGACCGCGCTTGCCAGCATCGTGCTGGAGGGCGTGTTCGAGCGGCATCCCAGGCTCAAGATGGTCATGATCGAAGCCGGGTTCGGCTGGGCGCCGTCGCTGTCGTGGCGGCTCGACAAGAGTTGGCAACGGTTGCGTAGCGAGGTGCCGCATCTCAAGCGACCGCCGTCGGAGTATATCCGCGACCACATCTTCTGGACCACGCAGCCGATGGAAGACCCGGAGCGGCGCGATCATCTGTTCGAGGTGATCGAATGGGTCGGCTGGGACAAATTACTGTTCGCGACCGACTATCCGCATTGGGATTATGACGACCCGTCGCGGGTGCTGCCGGCCGGCGTCAGTGACGCCAACCGCGAAGCGTTTTATCTGAACAATGCGCGGAAGCTGTACGGGTTGGCATAGCATGATCCGAAAAAGCATGCCCTCGGGCTACGACCCGATGGGTGGGAACCAGTTTTTCGAAAAGATCATGCGTCAGAAAACAACATGACTCGGCATGTAATCGCCCCGGTGGACGAGCTGCCGCCGGGCACGCGCAAATTTCTCACCATCGATGCGCGCCCGATCGCGGTTTTCAATATCAAGGGCGAATTTTTCGGCCTGTTGAATCGCTGTCCGCATCAAGGCGCGGCCTTGTGCGAAGGGCCGCTGATCGGGCTCGCGCAGTCGTCCGACCCCGGCGAGATCGAATATACCAGGCTCGGGGAAATCATCCGCTGCCCCTGGCATGGCTGGGAATTCGATATCCGCACCGGCCAATCCTACTGCGACCCCAAGCGGTTTCGCGCCAAGGCCTATCCGGTCAATGTCGAGCCGGGCTCAAGCGTGGTGAAGGGGCCTTATATCGCGGAGACCATCAAGGTTGCGGTGGAAAGCGACTACGTGGTGGTGGATTTGTAAATACGCCGCCCTCATCCTGAGGAGCGCGCATTTGCGCGCGTCTCGAAGGATGGCCGCCCACCCTTCGAGACGCGGCCAAGGGGCCGCTCCTCAGGGTGAGGAAAAAATCTATTCCGTCGCTCCGCGCCCCATCTGCCGTCGCTCCATCGCGTAGCGCACCAGCGCGGCGTAGCGATAAATGCCGTGCACGAACTTGCCGTAGGGCATGGTGATGAACAGCGAGAACACCACACCGAGGTGCACCGCCAGCAGCGGCCCCATCGCAGGCGTATCGCGCCACAGCAGCACTCCCATGCCGGTGAGGCTGGTCAAGAACAGCATCAGAATGAACGCGACATCCATGCCGGTGCGTTTCTCGTCGACCAGCTCCGGATCGCGCTTCCATCTTTCCTTAAGCAGGCCGGCGGGTCCGATCAAAAGGCCGACGCCGCCAAGCGTGCCCAGCAGCACCGGCAGGTCCCACCACGGATACGGCGCCTCGCGCGCCAACAGGTAATGATACAGCGTCGCCACCGATGTCGCGGCGAAACACAGCAAAAAGCCATAGAACGTCAGGTGATGATAAATCTTGCGCCGGTCGCTCGGCCGCTCGTCCTCGTTGACGCAACCGACGCCGCCGCCATCGAGATAACGCAGCCCTCCCGCATCCTTCATCGCCTGCCATAGCGACCCCGGATCGGCCAGCATGCCCACGGGCTCGCCGATATCGCGCCAGAAGGCGCGCACACCCATCACCAGCGCCACGATCGCGTAGAGCAACGCCGCGCCGAATAGTGCCGCCATCGCGTTGTGGGGCATCAGTGTGTAGAAGGCGCCTGGGCCGCTATGGATTCCGAACAGGACTAGCCGGTCGTTGAATGCGGCAAAGCCGAAAATGAACGCCGCGACGCTCAACGCCGCAATGATGCTGATGGCGAGGCCGTTGCGCGCGAACACGCCCGAGAAGGCGCGCGGCCAGGCATAGGCGGCGTAGGATTCGGCGCGCGCGATCGCAAACGTCCTCGGGACATTGACGTTGAATTCATGCGGCGGCGAGAACTGGCAGTCGGTGTAGCAGGCGCCGCAGCCGTGGCAGAGATTGGCGAGATAATTGAGGTCGCCGTCGGAAAACGCGCGGCGCATTTCCATCGCCGGAAATACCGCGCAAAGGCCCTCGCAGTAGCGGCACGAATTGCAGACCGTCATCAGGCGGTCCGCCTCCTCGAGGATCTTAGTTCCGTGCATTTTGCGCCGCTTCCCGTCCCGCGATTCGGCCGAACACGCTGCCGATGGTCATTCCAATTCCGGCCGCGTAGCCCTTGCCGAGCACATTGCCCGCCATGATCTCGCCGGCGGCGAACATGTTGGCGGCGGGCTTGCCGTCCTTCATCAGCATGCGCGCCTGCCTGTTCACGCGGGTGCCGAGATAGGTGAAGGTGATACCAGGCCGCACCGGGTAGGCATAATAAGGCGGCGTCTCGATCCGGCGCGCCCAATGGCTTTTTGGTGGCATCAACCCTTCGGTGCGGCAATCATCGAGGATGGTGTGATCGAAGGTGCCGGGCTTAACCGCGGCGTTGAAATCGGTGACGGTTTTTTCCAGCGCGCCGGCATCAAGCTCGAACTTGCCCGCAAGTTCGGCGATCGAGCCGGCCTCGATCGGCGGGAACAGCGTCGGCATGAAGCTGTTACGCGAACTCGCGTCGAAGATGATGTAGGCGATCTGGTCGGGCTGGGCTGCGACCAGTCGGCCCCAGATGGCGTAGCGTTTCGGCCAGATGTCCTCGCCCTCGTCGTAAAAACGTGCGGCGTTCTTGTTGACGACGATGCCGAACACCACCGAATCGTGCCGGGTGATGATGCCGCCGTCGAATTTCGGCGCGCGCGCGTCGATTGCGACCGCATGACACTGCGTGGGATCGCCGACCTCCTGCACCCCGTTGGCGAGCAGCATCTTGAGGATCGCGCCGCGATTATAGGGCGTACCGCGGATCAGGAAATTATCGGCGGCCTCGCCCCAGTATTCCCTGAGCCATTCGATGTTGGCCTCAAAGCCGCCGGCGGCGGCGATCAGGGTCGAGGCGCTGACGTTCACCTGGCCACCGCCCTGCTTTAACCCAGCTGAGAGAAACATGCCGTCGGCGATTTGCAGGTCGAGCACTTCGGCGTCGTAGAGGATTTCAACGCCGAGCTGCTCGGCGGTGAGATAGAGCGCATTCAGCATCGCCCTGCCGCCGCCGAGGAAGAACGAGTTGGTTCGCCCCAGGCTCAGCGTCCCGCCGAGCGACGGCTGCCAGCGCACGCCCTGTTCGACGATCCAGCCCAGAATGTCCTTCGACTCCGCGATCATGTAGCGCGCGAGCTCCTCGTCGGTCTGGCCGCCGGTGACGCGCTTAAGGTCCTCCCAGAATTCCTGCTCGCTATAGGGCCCGGTGAGGATGTCGGTCGCGGCATCGTGGGCGCAGCGCATATTGCGGGTATGGCGGGTGTTGCCGCCCCGATAGAATTTCGGGGCGCCTTCCAGCACCAGCACGGAGGCGCCGGCCCGCCGCGCGCTGATCGCAGCGCACAGCGCGGCATTGCCGCCGCCGATCACCAGCACGTCGAATTTACGAGTCAAATCGACCATGCGGTGTTGTTATCTGGTTTGTATGGAAATCAAAACCGAAAGGCGCGGCTGCGAGTCCGGACATTTTTCAGGTCTTGTTCTGCACCGAAGCGATCAGCCATTGCCGAAATGCGCTGAGCTTGGGCGAATCCGCCCTCGCTTCGGGTGAAACGAGATAGAAGCCCGCGTCCGCCGGCAGCGTGATCTTGAACGGAACCACCAGGCGGCCCTTGGCGATATCGGCCTCGACATAGGAGGTCCGGCCCATTGCTACCCCGATCCCGTCGATCGCGGCCTGCACCGTCATAAAAATAAGATCGAAGGTCACTCCGGGTTGCTTTGAGATGTCCGCCGGCAGCCCCGCGGCCGTGAGCCATAGCCGCCAATCGTCGTCATAGCCTGCGCTGCTATGCAGCAGGGTCTGATTGGCCAGATCTTGTGGGCACCGCAGCGGTTTATCGCCGGTGAGCAGCGCCGGACTGCACACCGGGAATAGTTCGTCGGCCATCAGCCAGTCGGCGCGCAGGCCGGGCCAATGGCCGCGGCCATAGCGGATCGCGGCATCGACGTCGCCGCTCTTGAAGTCGACAAGGGCGGTCGAGGTGGTGATGCGAACGTCGATGCCGGGATGGGCTTCCTGGAAAGCGGAGAGCCGCGGCAGCAGCCACTTTGCCGCCAACGAGGCCAGCGTGGAGACCGTCAGCACATGGTCGTTGTCCCGGCGCAGCAGCCGGTCGGTGGCGAGCCGCAGATCGTTGAACGCCGCGCGGACGCCGGGGAGATAGTCCTTGGCTTCCGGCGTTAATGCCAGCGCCCGGTTCTGCCGGACGAACAGGCGAATCCCCAATTCCTGCTCCAGCCGCCGGATCTGATGACTGATCGCGGTTTGCGTGACGTTCAGTTCGGAAGCCGCATTGGTGAAGCTCAAATGCCGGGCGGCGGCCTCGAACGCCCGCAATCCATTGAGCGATGGCAATCTGGCGGTCATTTCCCGGATCCCAGAGACATGAGTTTATATCATCCGAAGCGGTACAAAGTGTCGTTTGTCGAAGGCGCGGATAAGGCCAATATTGCCTGCAACAGATTAGCTTCAGGAGATCAAAATGTCCACATTCACACATGAATCGATGATAAATCATCATGGTTCCGGGTTTTTCGCTCAGCTCCGCGAGACCTTCCACACCTGGCGGCAGCGGCAAATCCAACGGCGCCAATTGGCCGAATTGACCGCGCGCGACCTGCATGACCTCGGACTTTCCTGGAGTGACATCGCGTGCGAGGCGGAAAAGCCGTTTTGGCGGGCGTAACTGCCGCCAGGCTGGCGTCGCCTCGCTGGAGGGGCGCCGGCCGCGACTTTCTGTGAACGACGGGAGCTTGCGATGATGCTTCGCCTCAACGACCTCCGGCAACATTCCGATATCCTGCGGCTGCGCAGCGGCAAATCGCTGACGGTGCGTTTTCTCGAGCCTGATGATGCGGGCGCGCTGCAGGGCTACTTCCGGGCGCTCTCGGTCCGCTCCCGCTACAATCGCTTTCTCGGCGCCATGAGCGAGTTGCCGCAAACCGAGCTCGATCATTTCATCCACGTCGGCGAGGGCGACCGCTTCAGCGTGATCGCCGTCATGATGATCGACGGCATCGAGACCATTGTCGGCGAAGCCCGCTATGCGTTCCACGCCGACACGGCTAGCTTCGAGTTCGGCCTGTCGATCGACGACCGCTGGCAAGGCCAGGGCGTCGGTTCGGCGCTGCTGGGAAATCTGCAATGCCGCGCCGCGGCGCTCAGTGCCAAACATCTGTTCGGCGATACGTTGCGCTCCAACGCTGCGATGATCGGCCTGGCACGCAAGTCCGGCTATGCCTTCATCCCCAGCCCCGGCGACTGGAAGCTGGTGCGGTTCGAAAAGCACATCGACCTCGCCCCGCAGGAGATCCCCTGCGCCAGCTGGAAGCTTGCGGCGGAGCAGATGGCGCATCAAGCGGCGGTTTGAACTTTCCTTTTCCTGAGACCCCCTGAATATATCTCCGACCTCATCCTGAGGAGCGCGCTCTTGCGCGCGTCTCGAAGGATGGGGTGCATCGGGGTCTCATGGTTCGAGACGGCGCAAGGGCACCTCCTCACCATGAGGAGTCCTCGAAATGACCCTAGCTCCCCTTGAACACCGCTTTCCGCTTGTCGATAAAAGCCTGCACCGCCTCGCGGTGATCCGCGGTCATGGTGGTTCGGATCAGGCGCTCCGCTTCATGATCGCGCGCGGTGGCAAAATCAAACAGCAAGGCTTCGTCGAGATTGTCCTTCATGTAGCGCAGTGCAATCGTCGGCCCTTCGGCCATCCTTTTTGCGAGCGCAAAAGCTTCATCCTGAAGCTTCGCGTCCGGGACCACGCGGTTGACGAGGCCGATCGCCTCGCATCGCGTGGCATCGACCTTGTCGGCAGTAAACATCAGTTCGCGCGCCCGCGACGTCCCGACCAGCCGCGTCAGCAGCCACGCGATGCCATAGTCGCCGCTCAAGCCCACCCGCAGATAGCCGGTGGAAACGAATGCAGATTGCGCCGCGATCCGGATGTCGCAGGCCATCGCGATGGCCAGTCCCGCGCCGACCGCGGGGCCGGGCAGCGCGGCGATGGTCGGCTTGCGCACCGAGACCAGCGCGCCGGTCAGCAAGCGCTGCCGCTCCTGCAGGTCGGCGACCTTCTCGTCATAGGGCATTTCCAGTTTCTTCTTGTCGCGATGTGCGCCCATGCCCTTGACGTTGCCGCCGGCGCAGAAGGCGGAGCCGGCGCCCGTGATCAGAAGCGCGCCGACCTCGGGGTTCTCGCCGCAGGTCTTGATCATCGTTCGCAATGCCGGCGTTAAATGGTCGGACAGCGCATTGCGGACTTCCGGCCGGTTCAGCGTGATGACGGCGACGCGGCCGCGGATCGCGCACAGCAGTTCGCTGGTGCCGGTGTCGATTTCAGTGGTCGTCATTCCGAATTCCCCCATTTGCGTTCGTCATTGCGAGGAGCAAAGCGACGAAGCAATCCAGCTTTTGCGTGGCGATGGATTGCTTCGCTTCGCTCGCAATGACGGCAATGTTTTCGTCGACCGTCTTACTTTCAAAACTTCTCGACCCATGGCCGCAATTCCATTTCCCAGGTCCAGGCGCTGCGCGGCTGCTGCAACACGTTCCAGTAACTCAAGGCAATGGCGTCGGGATCGAGCATCGAATCCGGCCGGTCGGCAGACTCGGCGCGGGCGGCGCTGCGAATGCCGCCGTCGATGACGAAGTGCGCGACGTGAATGCCCTGCGGCGACAATTCGCGCGCCATGCTCTGTGCCAGGCCGCGCAGCGCGAACTTGCCCATCGCGAACGGCGCCGATTGCGCATAGCCCTTGACGCTGGCGGAAGCGCCGGTGAACAGGATCGCGCCGTGCTGGCTGGGCAGCATCCGCTTCACGGCCTGCTGCGCCACCAGAAAGCCGCCGAACGCGCTCACCGTGATCGCCTGCGCGACATCCGCCGCCACCAGATCGGTGAATGCGCCGCGCGCCCTGCCGCTGGCGTTGTAGACGACGACGTCCGGCGTTCCGATCTCGCGCTCGACCAGGCCGAACAGGCGCTCGACGTCGTCGGGATCGGTGGCGTTGCAGGCAAAGGCGCGGGCGCCGGTCTCGGTGCAGAGCGCGCCAAGTTTTTCGATTTGGCGCGCGGCCAGCGCGACGCGGATGCCCTGGCGCGCAAACAGCCGCGCCAGCGATGCGCTGAGTCCTGCGCCGGCGCCGACGATCAGGGCGATCTTGTATTTTGGAATTTCCATGGGCGTCTTTCCTCTTCTTCGAGCTTAGCCGCGCAATCCGGCCAAACAGCCCGCGGCTTCCAGAACCGGATCGAGCGCGGCCTTGTCCGCGACATCTGCGTATTTGGCGCGCAGCATGCCGAGCGATCGTGCGTGATATTTTTGCGGCTTCTGGGTCCAGATCTTGTCGCCGAGCGTGACGCTGAATTCTTCCCTCGCGTCTGCCAGCGCCTTCTCGTTGGCGCATGTCCACGGCATGAACTGCGCGCCAACCTGTTTGGTCAGGATCGGCATCAGGGTCGGCGCCAGCATGGACCAGATCTCAAATTGGCCTTCGGCCTTTGGCCAGAGCATGCGATGCACCCAATCCAGCACATGCGGCGCGCCGCCGCCAATGATGGCGCCCGCGGTCGGGTCGGTCCACATTTCATAGATCTGCCCCCAAAGGCCGAAATCGCCGAATGCGGGCCGTCCGCCGAACAGGTAGGGTCGTCCGGCGAGATGATTGTCGAGCAATCCCAGCATATCGAGAAATCCAGCCTCGATCTGCGGCGCGGTTACCGCGTTCGAGCCGACGAACCAGACCCGATCCACCATGCGGGCCCGAATTTGGCCGGCGAAGGCTGCATGCTTCTCTTCGCTGGCGTCGGGACCGCGCATGCGCGCGATGCGCCCCGCAGAGCTGATCTGGTCGACGTCGCGCGCCCAGCGGTAGTGGAACATCCACTTGTTGCCCCATTCGTCGCCAAATTCCTCGATCAATGCGGAAATGAAGCGCGCTACGGGATCGTCGGGATCAATCGACGGCTCCGGATAAAGCTTCTCGATTCGATCGATAATCGGGGTGGAGTCTTGAATGCCGGTGCCCTCCGGCGTAACCACGAGGGGGATGATCGGCATCCTGGCATGTTTCTCGTATTCCGCCTGGCTTGCCGCATTGCGCAAAATCCATTGATGCGGAATGGCTTTGTAGCGAAAATAGGAGCGCACCTTGACCGAGTAGGGCGACATCTCGGCGCCGATGATGCGATAGCCGTCCGCCATGGGTCATCCTCCGATTTAGGTTTCTTGACGGCCTATCGCCTGCCTTATCTGGAGAATGATCTATATCATTCAATGCGGCATGTCAGGGATAACAGCGAACTGCACCGGCAATATCGTCGCGCTGGATGCGCTCAAGCGGGCGGTCGGCCACCATAGCGCCGACGCCGCGCTGGCGGCGGATCTGCACGCCCGCCTCGACGACAGCGTCAACGTGCCGCAAGCCTGGCGCGGCCGCCTGCGCGATCTGACCGACCGTGCCGTCGGCTTCGCCCGCGAGGTGGCCGGGCGCACCGACAACGAAGCCGAGGCGCGGCGCGCCACCAGCCTGCTCTATCATGTCGCAAGCTCAGTGGCGCTGGCGTGGGAAGGCGGGCGCATCCATGAGGTGCGCGGCGATGCCCGCCGGCTCTTGCTGTCGCGCATGGTGATCGACCATCGGGTCTTAGCGAACGATCCGTTCCGGCTCACGGAAAATTCGGCACAGCGCGAGATATCAGGCCATCTGCTCGGCGAGCGCGCCGTCGGCATGGCCGAGGTTGGCGAATTGCTTTCAGCGGCGTAGGCTTGAGCCCGCAACGGTCATGGTTTCAAGAACAACACAAAATTTGGGGAGTATCCGATGAAGGCCGCCGTCCTGCATGAAGTCAACAAGCCGCTGGTGATCGAGGATGTCAGCCTGCCAAAACCCGGCCCCCGCGAGGTCCTGATCCGCACGTCCGTCGCCGGGCTCTGCCACTCCGACCTGCACTTCATGGAAGGGCTCTATCCGCACCCGCTGCCTGCGGTGCTCGGCCACGAGTCCGCAGGGATCGTCGAGCAGGTCGGCTCCGACGTGACCTATGTAAAACCCGGCGATCATGTCGTCACTTGCCTGTCGGTATTTTGCGGCACTTGCGATAATTGCACGACGGGGCGGCCGGTGCTGTGCACCGATACCACGGTAAAGATGCTGCCCGGCGCATCCAACCGGCTGTCGTGGGCGCGCCCGGAGAAACTGAACCAGTTCCTCAACCTGTCGTCATTCGCCGAGCAGATGCTGGTGCACGAGAATGCTATCGTCAAAATCCGCAAGGACATGCCGCTTGAACTGGCGGCGCTGATCGGCTGCGGCGTCATCACCGGTTATGGCGCGGTAGTGAATACCGCGAAGGTCGCGCCCGGCGAGACCGTGGTGGTGATCGGCTGCGGCGGCGTCGGCATGGCCGCGATCAACGGCGCTGAAATCGCGGGCGCTGGCCGTATCATCGCGGTCGATACCAATCCCGCCAAACTTCAATTGGCGACAAAACTGGGCGCCACCGACATCGTCGACCCCCGGAATGGCGATGTGGTGCAGCAGGTGCGCGATCTCACCAATGGCGGCGTGCATCATTCGTTCGAGGTGCTCGGCCGCAAGGAGACCGCCGAGCAGGCCTTCGCGATGCTGGCGCCGGGCGGCACCGCGACCATCGTCGGGATGATTCCGTTCGGCCAGAAGATCGAGCTGCACGGTTTCGATTTCCTGCGCGAACGCAAGATCCAGGGCTCGTCGATGGGCTCGAACCATTTTCGCGTCGACATGCCGCGGCTGATCGAATTCTACATGCGCGGCAAGCTGCATCTCGAGAACTGGATCTCGGCGAAGCTGAAGCTGTCGGAGATCAACGAGGGTTTTGCCGCGATGAAGGCCGGCAAGACGGTGCGCAGCGTCATCATGTTTGATGCCTAGCCGTCATTTCGGGGGCGCGCGCCAGCGCGAACCCGGAATCTCGTGCGGATAACCTCTGGATTCCGGGCTCGTTTCGCTTCGCTCACGCTCCGGAATGACGTGCGCGTAATCGCGCCTCACCGCGAAACATGCGCCGATACCGCAAGCCAGCGGCCGTTGCGCCGCGCCCAGACATCGGTATAGCGCCCCGAGCCGGGCTTGCCATCCGGCATGGTGTAGCTGGTGCGGGCGTGGATGATGGCGAAGTCGCCCATCAGGCGAATGTTGACGTCATGCGCCTCGAGATTCTTGATCGTCACGGGGATTGCCGTCTGCTTGAGAAAGCCTGATCGGTCGACCAGCGACTTGTCGGGATTGGAGCAATAGAAATCGTCGGCGAGAATTTCGTCAAAGCGTTTGACGTCGGAATTCTGCACGGAATTGATGTAGTCGCGATTGAGCGCCGTCAGTTCAGCGAGGTCCTTGCTCATCGTTCTTCCTCCGGTTCCCATTCGTCATTGCGAGGAGCGAAGCGACGAAGCAATCCAGTCTTTTTTTGCTCTGGATTGCTTCGCTTCGCTCGCAATGACGTGCTCACCTCGTTGGGGCAGCTCTAGTCATCGAAATCAGGCGGTGGCACGAAACCGCCGAATTCGCGCTCGATCAGTTCGGCAAGCTTCAGCGGCGTGCGATCTTCCAGCCAGGGGCCGACGATCTGCACGCCGACCGGCAATCCTTCCGGCGAAAGGCCGATCGGTATTGCCGTCGCCGGCAGGCCGGGCAGCGTAGCGATGCCGGCCCACGCGAGCTGATCGGGGTAGACATAGGCCTTGCCGTCGATCTCGATGCGGCGCGCGTCCTGGTCCGGCGAATGATCGTGCGGATAGGCCGGCGTCGGCATCACCGGGCAGATCACCGCGTCGAAGCTCTTGAACAGCTCGCGCCATTGCGCCCTGAGCCGGGCGCGCCCGCCCTCCGCCATCAACCAGTCGCGGTGGCTGAGCCCGATGCCGCGCAGGCGCTCCGCCGTAAGGCTGATGTCATCGGGCGCGAGTTTTGCCGCTGCGGCTAGCGCACCCGCATAGGTCTCCGGCGCGAACGATGCTGCGAGGAATGACATCAGCATCCGCATGTACAACCGCGACGACGCGGCGAAGTCGGGCAATAACGGGCTCGCGCGCGCAATCGTCGCGCCGGCCTTGCCAAGATTGGCCGCAAGTTTCTCGATCGCCGCGCGCATGCTTTTGGAGGTCGGCATCACCGGATCGGTATCGATCACGAGCACGCGAAAATTCTTCAACTCGCCGTGGCGCGGCGGCGGCAGCGCAAGCTTGTAGGCTTTGCCGGCTTCCAGCGGATCCGGCCCCGCGATCGCATCGAGCAGCAGTGTAAGATCGGCCGCGCCGCGCGCCATCGGTCCGATCACCGCCAGGTCGCGGTCGAGTGGCAGCGGCGGAAACGGCGGCGGCGTGTGGCCGCGCGATGGCACCAATGCGAAGGTCGGCTTGTGTGCATAGACGCCACAATGGAACGCGGGCACGCGCAGCGAACCGCCGATGTCGGAGCCCAGCGAGAGCGGCCCGTAACCGGCGGCGAGCGCCGCCGCCGATCCGCCGGAGGAGCCGCCCGGCGTGCGGCCGAGATCGAACGGATTGTTGGTGATGCCGTAAATCTCGTTATAGCTCTGCCAGTCGGCGAGTCCGACCGGCACATTGGTCTTGCCGAGGATCACGCCGCCCGCGGCTTTGACGCGGGAAATCGCCAGCGCGTCCTCCGGCGGCGTGAAATCCTTCTGTGCCGGAAAGCCCCAGGTCGTGGGCAGCCCCGCGACGTTGTAGGATTCCTTCACCGTGAGGGGAATGCCGAGCAGCGGCCTTGTCTCGCCGCGCCCGAGCGCTGCGTCGGCGGCGCGAGCGGCCTCGAGGCCGCGCTCGAAATCGCGGACGCAAATCGCGTTGATCTTGGCATCGTGACGCTCGATCCGGTCAATCGCGTCCTGCGCCAGTTCCACGGCCGAGACGTTCTTTGCCGCAAGGGCTGCCGACAATTCGACGGCGGTCTTGAAGCTCCATTGCGACTTGGCCAAGGCGTTTCTCCCGGTCTCGTTTCTTTTATTGCCGGATGATGCTCAGTTCCAGCGTGGGCCGCAAGACGGCTTTGCATCCGGATTTGGAGGGTTGCTGCAGGAGAATAGCTATCCCGGCAGCATCCGCTGCATGATGCGGTCGCGGTAGATGAAAATGTGGACCATCGCCACCGCAACGTGGATGCCGATCACCGCCAGCAGCGTCCATTCCATCGCCTGATGCAAGCCGTCGAGCGCCTTTCCGGCCGCGGCATTTTCCGAAGCCAGCATCGGCAGCGGCGCGAGATAAAACAACGATATCGACCAGCCGCGAAACGACCCAAACAGCCAGCCGGTTATGGTCGTGGCCAATACCAGCCCATAGAGCAGCCAGTGCATGGCTTCCGGGCCCAGCCGCTGCCATCGCGGAAGCGAACTCTCGGGCGCCACCGGATGAGCAAGCCGCCATGCGAAACGCAAAACGATAAGTACCAGAATGACGATTCCGAAGGAGACATGAAACGTCATGGCGACGCCGGGTTTCATGCCCCGGTGAATGTCCGGCATCAACCAGCCGATCGGATATTGCACGAGCAGAAGTGCCACGACGAGCCAGTGGAACACCTTCGCGGTGGTGCCGTATTGCAAACGATCGGTCATGCGGTTCCCTGTGCCAGAGCACGGTGGAATCCGGTTGCCGCTAGCTAGAATGCTCTCATGCATCTACGGCAAGGACCAACTTCCCGTCAAAGATGACGAACGTGGAATCGGTGCCTACGCCGCGCCGATAAGAATGCCGACCGCGAGCACGATGGCGCCGCCGAGCACGATCTGGAACACCGCCTGCAGGAACGGCGTGTCCATATAGCGCGCGCGAATATAGGCGATGGCCCATAATTCGAAGAACACCACGACGCCCGCGATGGCGGTCGCAATCGAGAACGCGTTGGGCCATGAATCGGGAACCAGATAGGGCATGGTATGGCCAAGACCACCGACTGTCGTCATCAGCCCGCAGGTCAATCCACGCAGCCAGGGCGAACCGCGTCCGGTCAACGATCCATCGTCGGACAGCGCCTCGGCAAAACCCATGCTGATGCCGGCGCCGATCGAGGCGGCAAGTCCGACCAGAAATGCCTGCCAGTTCTGATGGGTCGCAAATGCCGCGGCGAACAGCGGAGCGAGCGTGGACACCGAGCCGTCCATCAATCCGGCGAGACCCGGCTGCACATATTGCAGCACGAACACGCGCCGCCGCGTTTTGTCCTCTTCCGCGCGCACGTCCGGACTGAGGATCTGGTCGGTCAGCTTGGCCGCAACGTTTTCGTGGCCTTTTTCCGCCTCCGCAAGATCGCCAAGCAACCTGCGGACGCCGACATCCTGGGTTTGTTCGGCAGCCTTGACATAGAACCGCTCGGCTTCGAATTCCATCGTCCCGACTTCCTTGCGGATGGTGTCGAGCGACAGATTCTTGGTTAGCCAGATCGGACGGCGGCGCAAAAATCCCCTGACGTTGTCTCTGCGAATGGGCGGAAGGTTTGTGCCGAACCGCTGCTCGTACATTTCCAGCAGCATGTGGCGATGGCCTCTTTCCTCCTCGGCCATCTCCTCGAATATCTTGGCCGATTCCGGATAGCGTTCTGCGAGATCTTCCGCGAAGCTCATGTAGATGCGGCTGTCTTCCTCTTCCGCGGAGATCGCAACCGCCAGCACTTCCCGCTCGGTCAAATCGGCGAAATTCTTCATCAGAACCTTCCCAAAACAATTTAGAATGGTTCTAAATATATAGAGGCTCGATTGGGCGGGGTCAAATCGAGCGCGCGTGACGGGATGGCGCAGCGGCCGCCTGCCGCAGGAACTGGAGCAGCAGCCGGTTCACCTCCGCAGGCCGCTCCTGCTGCACCCAATGGCCGGCGCCGTCGATCAGATAGCAGCCGAGCATGCGCGTGCACGCGCTTGCCTGCATCGCCTCATAAACGCCGGGGCGTTGATAGGTGCCCCAGTCTTGTTTGCCCGAGATGAAGCAGGAGGGCACGTCGATGGTGCGGCCCGAAAATGTTTGGAGCTCGGGGGTGAACGCACCCGAGGTGCCGCAGCGATACCATTGCAGCCCGCCCTGAAATCCGGTGCGCGCATATTCCGCGCTGTAGAACGAGAGCTCGCGGTCGGGCAGCCATTTGTTCGCGGCGATCGCATCCGCGGAGGGCATTTCCGCTGCGACCGTCTCGGCCATGTTGCTGGCGAGGTCCATGACGTAATAGGTCGGCAGTTTTGCCAGCTCAGTCGCGGACCACGATTTGAGCGGATAGGGCGTGTTGTCTTTCCAGTCCGCGCTCTTGTGATGATAATAGGCGCGCAGGAAATCATGCACGCCCTGCGGCGCGCGGTGCATGTCGGCATTGGCTGGCCGCGTCGAGTAGTACCATTGATAATGCTTGCGCGGACGCGGCAGCGCTGCAAGCTCTCGATGCACGGGATCATCCCGCTTCGGCCTCGGCGGCGCGTCTGATGTATTGAACGGCAGCGGCGGTGGACCCGCGAACGGCGCGCTCATCAGCGCGACCGATCGAAATACGTCCGGCCGTACCAGCGCGCACCATGCCGCGACCGCACTGCCGAAATCGTGCCCGACCACGGCGTCGACCGAGCGATAGCCAAACGCCGACACCAGGCCAAGCGCGTCGCGCACCAGGTTAAGTAGCCGGAACGAATTGAGGTCGCCGTCATAGTCCGCGTCCCAGCCAGTGGTGCGGCCATAGCCGCGCTGGTCCGGCGCGATCACGTGATAACCGGCCTCCGCCAGCCCCGGCATCACCTTGCGCCAGCTGAAGCTGAGTTCGGGAAAGCCGTGCAGCAGCAAGACGCATGGCCGGCCGCGAGTCTCATAGCCAGCTTCGAGCACGTGCATGCGCAGGCCGTTGATGTCGTCGACGAAACGCGAGCGGATGCCGATAGGGAGGGGGATGTCGGGGAGGCTGGTGGTTTCGTTCATGGGTTGCGTCTCTTCATGGTGAGGAGACGCGTATGCGCCGTCTCGAACCATAAGGCCAATGTATCGCTCATCCTTCGTGACGCGCGCAAGAGCGCGCTCCTCAGGAGAGGACTGCGCCCTACACCCTCACCACGCTGTTCGGCCAATATCGGTCGCGCAAATGCCGCTTTACCAGCTTGCCGGTGGGCGTGCGCGGCAGCTCGGCCTCGAAGTCGATGCTGCGCGGGCATTTGATCGGCGACAAATGCTTGCGGCAGAACAGGATCAATTCCGCCTCCAGCTCTTTGCCGGCCCGCGCCATGTCGTGCGGCTGCACCACCGCCTTGACCTCTTCGCCCATCTCCTCGTTCGGAACGCCGAACACCGCGACATCGGCGATCTCGGGATGGGTGATCAGCACGTCCTCGGTCTCCTGCGGGTAGATGTTCACGCCGCCGGAGATGATCATGTAGGACTTGCGGTCGGTGAGATAGAGAAAGCCCTCGTCGTCGAGATAGCCGACGTCGCCCAGCGTCGACCAGCCCTTGGCGTTGTAGGCGCGCTTCGTTTTCTCGGGATCGTTGTGGTAGGAAAACAGCGGTGCGTCGGAGAAAAACACCGTGCCGATCTGCCCCGCCGGCAATTCCTGATCGTTCTCGTCGAGGATCCTGACCTTGCCGACGACGGCGCGGCCGACGGTGCCGCGGTGCGACAGCCATTGCTGCGAGGTCGATACTGTGATGCCATTGCCTTCGGATCCGGCGTAATACTCGATCAGGATCGGCCCCCACCATTCGATCATCTTCGCCTTGACGTCGACCGGGCAGGGCGCAGCGGCGTGAATCGCGCCCTTCAGCGAGGAGACGTCGTAGCGCCTCCGCACTTCTTCCGGCAGTTTCAGCATGCGCACGAACATGGTCGGCACCAGCTGTGATTGGGTGACCTTGTGCTTCTCGACCAGTTTCAAGAATTCCTCGGCGTCGAACGATTCCATGATGATCGAGGTGCCGCCGAGCGTGATCGCCATCCTGTTGAAGCGCAAGGGAGCGGCGTGATACAGCGGCGCCGGCGACAAATAGATGCTGTCGGATGTCATGCCGCACATGTCGGCACAGAGAAATTTCAGGAACGGATTCGGCAGATCGATCGGGTTGCGCTCGAATTGGTGTTTGATGCCTTTGGGCCGGCCGGTGGTGCCCGACGAATACAGCATGTCGTTGCCGCCGACTTCGTCCGAAATCGGCGTGGTCGGCTGCCGCGCCATCTCGCGGTCCCACGAGCGAAATCCGGGCAGCGGTTCATCGATCATGTAGAACAGCGGCGCGCCGGGCGCGTCCGAGACCAGCCCCTTGATCTGCTCGGCGCATTTCGGCGAGGTGATGACGACCCGCGCGCCGCAGTCCTTGACGATGTAGGCGATCTCATCCTGAGTGAGGTAGCGGCTGATCGCGGTGTAATACAGCCCGCTGCGCTGCGCCGCCCAGCAGATTTCCATGAACGCCAGCCGGTTCTCGAGCAGGAACGCCATGTGATCGCCGGCTTTCAGGCCGAGCGCGCGGAACAGATGCGCGCCCTGGTTCGACAATTCGTCGAGCTCGCGATAGGTGATCGCCTTGCCGCTGCCGGCCATCTGATAGGCTATCTTGTCAGGCTGGGTCCGCGCGTGCACCGACGGATGAGTCATGGGATTGTGCGAATTCCTGTGTGAATGGCGGATTAGTACAGCGAATAGCGAATAGGGAGTGGCGAACAGGGAAAGGCCTTAGGGTTGTATCGCCTCTATTCGCTACTCGCCACTCGCTATTCGCCGCTTCTCACAGCTATTCGCCTCTTCTCACAGCCTCTCCACAATCGTCACATTGGCCATGCCGCCGCCCTCGCACATGGTCTGCAGGCCGTAGCGCTTGTTGCGCTGCTTCAGCGCATTGACCAGCGTGGTCATCAGCTTGGTGCCGGAGCCGCCCAGGGGATGGCCGAGCGCGATGGCGCCGCCATTGACGTTGAGCCGTGCGGGATCCGCACCGGTGGTTTTCAGCCACGCCGTCGGCACCGACGCGAAGGCCTCGTTGACCTCGAACAGGTCGATGTCATCGATCGACATGCCGGCCTTCTTCAGCGCGCGCTCGGTCGCCGGAAGCGGGGCTTCCAGCATGATCACGGGATCGCCGCCCATCATGGTCATGTGATGAATCCGCGCCATCGGCTTGACGCCGAGCGACTTCAGGCCCTTTTCGTTGACGACCATGACGCCGGAAGCGCCGTCGCAAATCTGGCTGGCGCTGGCGGCGGTGAGCTTGCCGTTCTCCGCGATCAGCTTGACGTTGCGGATGCCCTCGAGGCTGGCGTCGAAGCGGATGCCTTCGTCGATGTGATGGGTGTCGGTCGAACCGTCAGCGCGGGTAATCTGCAGCGGAATGATCTCGTCCTTGAACTTTCCGGCCTGGGTCGCGGCGATCGCACGCTGGTGGCTCTCATAGGCATATTTGTCGAGGTCGTCTTTGGAGAGGCCGTATTTCTCCGCCATCATTTCGGCGCCGGTGAACTGGCTGAACACGATGTTCGGATAGCGTTTTTCGATGTTCGGGCTCTTGTAGGTGCCAAAGCCGTTCTTGGCCGGCAATTGTGATGCAAGGCCCATGGGCACCCGGGTCATCGCCTCGACGCCTGCGGCGATCACGATATCCATGGTGCCGGACATCACCGCTTGCGCGGCGAAATGCAGCGCCTGCTGCGACGAGCCGCATTGCCGGTCGACCGAGGTGCCGGGCACGCTCTCCGGCAGCTTTGAGGCCATGATGGCGTTGCGCGCGATATTGTTGGACTGCTCGCCGGCCTGCATCACGCAGCCCATGATCACGTCTTCGATCTGTTCGGGATCGGCGCCGGTACGTTCAACCAGCGAATCCAGCACGGAAGCGGCGAGGTCCGCCGGATGCCATCCTGCGAGGCGTCCTCCCTTGCGGCCGCCCGCGGTGCGTGCGGCGGCGACGATATAGGCCTCGGCCATGTGCGTTCTCCCTGATCGTTTTGGGTCGGTATTTGAAGGATGAGTGC
>Ga0207707_10001844_pt1 | contig 19420 bp, 22 predicted proteins | sample KBSC83BmetaG_FD_184336 | JGI IMG/M metagenome (GOLD analysis project Ga0207707, IMG submission 184336) | Corn rhizosphere microbial communities from Kellogg Biological Station, Michigan, USA - KBS C8-3B metaG (SPAdes) (version 2) | ecosystem: Host-associated > Plants > Roots > Rhizosphere ...
GAACCTCGTCGGGTGTGCGCGCCATCAGCCCGCGCCCGCCTTCTTGAACGCCCGAGTCGCCAACCATGCGAGCAGTCCCGTCAGGAACAGCAGCAGGAGCGTGACGACGAGCAGCGCGAGCCACCACGGCAGGAACGTCGCGAACGCGGCTGCGATCGTCGCGAGCGCGAACGCGAGCGCGAAGAAGGCGACCACCGCTGCGCCGACACCGAGCCCGATGCCGATCGCGAACGACGCGGCCTTCTTCTTCAGTTCCAGCGCTCTGAGCTCGACCTCGAGCTTGGCGACGGACGTCGCGTGCTCGACGACGTTCCGGGCGGCTTCGGAGATCGGCATGTGCCCAGTCTTTCGCCCGCTGGTCACTCGGGCAAACCTTTTCGCGGAAGGAGCTGCGCCCACGGGCGAGCCTCTTCGATCTGCGCTGCCAGCCGGAACAGCACCGCTTCGCCGGCCGGCGGGCCGATCAGCTGGATCCCCACCGGCAGCCCGTCGACGACGCCGAACGGGACGCTCGCTGCAGGCTGGCCGGTCACGTTCACGAGCGGCGTGAACGGCGTCATCATCCCGCCGCGCTCGAACTGCTCCCAGGGATCCTCGGGCTCGAAGATCCACCCGATCGGCACCGGGAGCTTCGCGAGCGTCGGGGTCAGCACCACGTCGACGTCGTTCCAGAACGCGAGCACCCGGCGGGCGTGGAGCATGAGCGCCGAGACGGCGCGCGAGTAGTCGACGCTCGACGTCTCGTGCGCGCGGTCGTAGAGGGCGCGGTTGAGCGGCGTCAACAGATCCGGGTCGACGAACGGGTAGAGGGCGGGCGTCAGCTGCCAGATCCGCGCGAACGTCGACAGGAGCGACTCGTCGTGCCAGGGCGGCGTCGACTCGACGACGTCATGGCCGAGATCGGTGAGCAGGTTGGCGGCCGCGCGCGCAACCGCCGCCACGGCCGGTTCGACGTCGTGGGGGATGGCCGGCTCGGTCGTGAAGGCGATGCGCAGGCGCCCCGGGTCGCGACCGACCTCCTCGAGAAACGGGCGCTCCGGCGGCGGCGCCCAGTGGGCGTCGCCCGGCTCGTAGCCGGCGAGCAGGTCGAGGAAGGCGGCGGCGTCGCGGACGGTGACCGAGAGCCCGGCCTGCTGCGCCATCTCCAGCGAGCCGCTGACGTACGGCGCGGGGGAGACGCGACCGCGCGACGGCTTCAGCCCGAACAGGCCGCAGCACGAGGCCGGGATGCGGATCGAGCCGCCGCCGTCGGACCCGTGCGCGAGCGGGAGCACGCCGGCGGCGACCGCGGCAGCCGCGCCGCCGGAGGAGCCGCCCGGCGTGCGCGAGGTGTCCCACGGGTTGCGGCACGCGCCGTTCAGGTCGGACTCGGTCACGCAGGTAATGCCGAACTCCGGCGTGTTCGACTTGCCGACGATCGTGAAGCCCGCCTCCTTCATGCGGCGCACCGTCGCCGGATCGTTCTCGGGGATGTAATCCGCGTAGCCGCGGTACGAGAACGTCGTCCGGATGCCGGCGGTCTCCGTCAGGTCCTTGACGAGCATCGGCACGCCTCGGAACGGGCCGTCGGCGGGCTCGGCGAAGTCGAACGCCTCGGTGACGAGGAAGTTGAGCGTCGGGTTCGCCGCCTCGATGCGGGCGATCGCCTGCTCGGCGAGCTCGCGTGGCGAGACCTCGCCGTCGCGCACCTGCGCGGCGAGGCCGATCGCGTCGGTCAGCGCCGCCCCGCGAGCCCGAGCCAGGTGGCGATCCGCCGGGCGAGCGTCTCTCGGTGCTCGCGCGCGTCCTCGTGGACCATCCTCGCTTCGAGGCGCTCGCCGAGCGGCGCCTTCTCGCTCTCCACCTCGACCGAGTCGGCCGGCTCCTCGTACTCGCCGAGCGCGTCGAACGCGCTCCGCTCGAGCGTGAGCTGCACCGTCCCGTCCGTGATCGTCCCGACCTGCTCCGCCGGCACGTACTTCGGCCGCGCCAGCATCTCGGTCGCCACCGCCAGCCCGTCGAAGATGTCGGCATTCGAGTCGCCCGTGACCGCTTCGACCTTGCCGATCGCGCTGCCGCCCGCGTCGACCACGTGCCAGCCGGGCTCGATCAGCAGCCAGCTGACGGGATCAGCCATCAGAGCGTCCTGCCGTTCTCGAGCCAGACCGGTCCCTGGGTGGCGACGTGGCGCGACCCGGACAGCGCGCGCAGGACCGAGATGCCGCCCTCGATCCCGGCGGCGTCGCACCGTTCGAGACAGCGGCGCGCCATCTCCGGCGAGACGCCGTAGCCCTGCACACGGGCGCTGCGGAAGCGGAGGGCCGCACGTGTGCCGTCGCGCCGCGGGTTGCACTGGATGCAGAGCACGGCTGCGGGCTCGATGAAGTCGGTCGAGGTGAGACTCAGCTCGACGTAGAGGTCGCTCCAGTCCGCCGGCAGGCCGGCCACCGCGCGATCCCACGACTCTGTCAAGGGCGTGATCTCGCGCGCCGGCGCGACGGATTCGTCGGCCTGGGATCCAGAAAGCGAGAGTGCCCCGTTCGGCACCTTGCGCAGCAGGCGCGTCAGGTTGTCCGGGCTCGTCGCGCTGCCGTCGCGCGCGACGTCGAAGAGAAGCACTGTGGGAGCGGCGCGGTACGCACCCGCCGGCCCGAGCATCGCGGCCGCGCGGTCCGCGGTCGCGCGATCCTTCAACGCGAGCCGCAATCGAGCCTGCGTCCACCCGTTCGGAAGCTCGGATCCAATGGCTTTCCACTGGTCGGCGACGCTCACGGGCGGAGCGTACACTCCCGGCACTTTGGCGAAGGTCGAGAGAGAAACCGCCGTCGGCGAGGGCACGCTGCGCGCGTTCCTGCACGACATGCTCCTCATCCGGCGGTTCGAGGAGCGGGTCGAGGACCGGTTCCGCGCCGGCGAGCTGCCCGGGTTCCTGCACGTCGCGATCGGCCAGGAGGCGATCGCGGTCGGGGTCGCCCGCGCGATGGAGGACGACGACATCTTCGCCTCGACGCACCGCGCCCACGGCCACACCCTGGCGCGCGGATCGAACCCGCGCCGCGTGATGGCGGAGCTCTACGGCAAGGTCGAGGGCGTCTCGCACGGCTACGGCGGGTCGATGCATCTCTACGACATCGAGCACGGCAACTACGGCGCGAACGCCGTGATCGGCGGCGGGCTGCCGGCCGTCACCGGCGCCGGGCTCGCGTTCAAGATGCGCAACGAGCCTCGCGTCGCGGTCGCGTTCTTCGGTGACGGCGCCACGAACATCGGCACGTTCCACGAGTCGCTCAACCTCGCACAGCTGTGGCGGACGAAGACCGTCTTCGTCTGCGAGAACAACCACTGGGCCGAGTCGACGCCCGGCTGGCAGCACTCGCCGGTGTGGGACGACATGTCGAAGCGCGCGCTGGCGTTCAACATGCGCTCGCTCAAGGTCGACGGTCAGGACGTCGAGGCGGTCTACGCGGCGGCGACGGAGGCGCTCGAGTACGCGCGCTCCGGGCAGGGGCCGGTATTCCTCGACATCCCGACGTACCGGATGCACGGGCACTACATCGGCGACCCGCAGGTCTACCGCTCGAAGGAAGACCGTGAGGCGGCGGCGTTCCACGATCCGATCCCGCGGCTCCGCGAGCGGCTCGGCCTCTCCGACGAGGAGTTCGAGGCGTTCGACGAGGAAGCGCATCGTGTCGTCGACGACGCGCTCGAGTTCGCGAAGAACGGCACCGACCCGAAGCCCGAAGACGCGTTGAAGAACGTCTATGCCTGAGGTCACCTACCGCGAGGCCGTGCGCGACGGGATCGCGCAGGCGATGCGCGCCGACGACCGCGTGTTCATCATGGGCGAGGACATCGCCGAGATGGGCGGCTCGATGGGTGTGACGCAGGGGCTGCTCGACGAGTTCGGCCCGGACCGCGTTCGCAACACGCCGATCTCCGAGATGGCGATCGTCGGCGCCGGTATCGGCGCGGCGATGGCCGGGATGCGCCCGATCGTCGAGATCATGTACGAGGACTTCCTGACGCTCTCGCTCGAGCAGATCGTCAACCAGGCGGCGAAGCACCGCTACATGTCGGGCGGTCAGCTGACCGTGCCGCTGACGATCCGCACGCAGGGCGGCGCCGGCTGGTCGCCGGGCGCACAGCATGCGCAGCAGCTCGAAGCATGGCTCGTCCACGTCCCGGGGCTCAAGGTCGCATACCCGTCGACGCCCGAGGACGTGCGGGGCCTGCTCTGGACGGCGATCCACGACGACAACCCCGTCGTGCTGTTCGAGCACCGGCTGCTGTACCCGGTCAAGGGCGAGGTGCCGGAGCAGCTCGAGCCGATCCCGTTCGGCCGGGCGCGCGTCGTGCGCGAAGGAACCGATGTGACCGTGATTGCGATCGGCCCGCTCGTCCACCGCACGCTCGAGGCTGCGAAGCAGGCGGAGGAGGACGGCATCTCCGTGGAGATCGTCGACCCGCGCACGCTGCAGCCGCTCGACGAGGAGATGCTCGTCGCGTCGGTCAAGAAGACGAACCGCGCCGTCGTCGCGCACGAGGCGGTGACGCGCATGGGCTTCGGCGCCGAGGTGACCGCAGTCCTCCAGCACCAGGCGTTCGACTATCTCGACGCCCCGATCGAGCGCGTCGGCGCGAAGTTCACGCCGCTCCCATTCGCTCCCGTGATGGAGCAGTACGTCGTTCCGCACGCGGAGGACGTGCTCGCCGCGATCAAGCGGACGGTGGCGTAGCGATGCCCGCGGTGACGTCGCGCGCTTCCTGGGTCGCGAGCGCCAAGCGATGCAAGGACGCACGTCTCGTTCATAGCAGCGCGATGGACGAGACCGAGTACGCGGCAGCGCGCCGTGTGATCGCGGGCCAGGGAGCCCGCAGACGTTGCCGGGGGCATCGCTAAATGGCGTCGGAGGTGAAGCTCCCCCGGCTCGGGCAGGGGATGGAGTCCGGCACCGTCACCAAGTGGCTGAAGAACGAGGGCGACACGGTCGCCAAGGGCGAGCCGCTCTACGAGATCGACACCGACAAGGTGACGCAGGAGGTCGAGTCCGACTTCGCCGGGGTGCTGCTGAAGATCGCCCTGTCCGAAGGGGAGGCCCCAGTTGGTCAGACCATTGCCTTCATCGGGGAGCCCGGGGAGGACGTTCCAGCCGCGGAACCCGCTGACGCGGGTTCCGCTAGTGCCTCGGCGGCGCCGCAGGTTCCCTCGGAGGCCCCTAGCACTAGCGAGTCCGCGCCAGCGGAATCGCGAGGGGTCGCACCGTCCACCACCAACGGGAGGATCAAGGCGTCGCCGCTCGCCCGGCGGCTGGCGCGGGAGCGAGGGATCGACCTCGCATCCCTGACCGGGACGGGGCCCGAGGGGCGGATCGTCGCGAAGGACGTCGAAGGTGCGCAGGCCAGACCTGCACCGTCGGCATCGCCGGTTCCGGTCACGGCCGGTGAGGCCGAGCGAATTGGTCTGACCAACATCCGCAAGACGATCGCGCGCAGGCTCACGGCGGCCTGGGAGGCGCCCGTGTTCCAGCTGACCGTGACCGCCGACATGACGCGCGCGAACGAGCTCGTCGCGCGCGCCCGCGAGTTGAACCCGGACGTGCGGATCACCGTCACCGACCTGCTCGCGAAGGTCTGCGCGCAGGCGCTGATGCGCCACCGCAACGTCAACGTCCAGTACTCGGAGGACGCGCTGCTCCGCTTCCCGACCGCCAACGTCGGGATCGCCGTCGCGGCCCCGCAGGGCCTCGTCGTGCCCGTGATCCGGAGCGTCGAACGCCTCGCGCTCGCCGAGGTGGCGGCCGCCCGCGGCGAGATCGTCGGCCGGGCCCGCGACAACAAGCTGACGACGCACGACCTCGAGGACGGTACGTTCACCATCTCGAACCTCGGCATGTTCGGGATCGAGCAGTTCGTCGCCGTCCTCAACCCGCCGCAGGCCGCCATCCTGGCGGTCGGGGCGACGGTCGACACGCCGGTCGCCCGGGACGGGGCGGTCGAGATCCGCCCGGTCCTGACGTTGACGCTGACGGTCGATCACCGCGCCGTCGACGGCGCCGAGGGTGCAGACTTCCTGCGAACCGTGAAGACGTTCGTGGAAGATCCCGCCCTCGCCCTGTGACGCAGAGCTCCGAGCTCCCACGCGTCTGGTACCTCGTCCGCGACTTCGATCGCGGCCGCGACTTCTACAAGCGGCTGCTCGGGTTCGACGAGACGTTCGTCGACTGGGACGACAAGTGGTCGAGGCTCGAGCGGGGCAGGATGCGCATCGCGCTCGCCGAAGGCGAGCCGACGATGGGCGGCGGAGTGGCAGCGGTCGACGTCGACGACATCAAGTCGGCGGCCCAGCGGCTGCGCGACGAGGGAGTCGAGGTCGGCACCGTCCTCGAGCTGGCCGGGCAGATGCGGCTCGTCGACGTCTTCGACCCGGACGGCAACCGCGTGCAGCTGACCGAGGAGATCGGGTGACGCGCAAGGGCTCGGCCGGCGACGTGCCGTTCATGCGCTCGATGCTCGCGCACGCCTACGCGTGGCGCGTGAACGCGTTCGAGGCGGAGATCCCGCTCTCGCGCTACGTCGACAACTGGGGCCGGCCCGGCGACCTCGCGGTGATCGCGCACGAGACGGGCAACCGCGTCGGAGCTGCGTGGCTGCGCGTGTTCCGCCAGTCCGAGCCGGGCTACGGCTTCGTCGACGAGAACACGCCCGAGCTCTCGATCGCCGTTGTCCCGTCACGCCGCCGCCACGGCCTCGGGCAGGAGTTGATGGATGCGCTGCTCGCCGCGGCGCGCGCCGCCGGGCACGGCGCCGTCTCGCTGAGCGTCGAGGCCGACTCCGCCGCGGTCGGGTTCTACGAGCGCAACGGCTTCACGCACGTTCGCGAGCAGGACGGCGGCGTGGTCATGCTCAAGCGCCTGGACTGATGCGCGCGGCGACGATCGTCGACGGGCGGATCGAGGTCGCGGAGCGGCCCGATCCCGTGCCCGGCGACGGTGAGCTCCTGATCCGCGTTCGCGCCGCCGGGATCAACGGCGCCGACCTCGCACAGCGCGCCGGACGCTACCCGCCGCCGCCCGGCGCGACCGACGTGCCGGGGCTCGAGTGCGCAGGAGAGGTGGGCGGCAGGCGCGTGATGGCGCTCCTGCCGGGCGGCGGCCAGGCGGAGCTCGCGGTTGCGCACGAGACGCATGTGCTGACGGTGCCGGACGCGATGAGCTGGGAGGAAGCCGGAGGGTTCGTCGAGGTGTTCGCGACAGCGCACGACGCGCTTTTCACCCAGGCCGAGCTCGTGGCCGGCGAGCGCCTGCTCGTGAACGGCGCCGCGGGAGGCGTGGGCGTCGCGGCGGTGCAGCTCGGCCTCGCCGCCGGCGCGACGGTGACGGCCAGCGCGCGGCATCACCACGACGAGCTGCGCGCGCTCGGTGCCGACACCGACGTCGAGGGAGAGTACGACGTGATCCTCGAGCTCGTCGGCGGCGAGAACCTCGCCACGAACCTCGAGCGGCTCGCGCTGAAAGGGCGGATCTCGGTGATCGGCACCGGCGCCGGGTCGAGTGCGGAGATCCAGTTCGGGTACCTGACGCGAAAGCGGGGCCGCATCCACGGGTCGACCCTGCGCGCGCGTTCGATCGAGGAGAAGGCCGAGGTGATGGCCTCACTCGGGGCGTTCATGGCCGAGCACCCGTTCCGGGTGCCGGTCGAGGAGTCGTTCCCGCTCGAGCGGACGCAGGACGCGTACGAGCGGTTCCGCGCCGGGAACAAGTTCGGCAAGATCGTCGTCTGTCCCTGACGCCCCGCGAACTGAATCGCGCGACACTCGCGCGCCAGCTGCTCCTCGAACGCGCCGACCTCCGCGCCGCCGGGGCGATCCATCGCCTCGCCGGCCTGCAGGCGCAGGACTCGACGGGGCCGTACCTCGCGCTCTGGTCGCGGCTGCGCGACTTCGACCGGGCCGAGCTCACCGCGGACGTCATGGCGCGGCGCGTCGTCGTCGCGACGCTGCAGCGCGTGACCATGCACATGGTCACGGCGGCCGACCACCGGTGGCTCAAGCCGACGCTGCGGCCGCTCTTCGACGCGACGAGGCGGTTGCCGACGCTTCGTGAGCTCGACCACGAACGTGTGCTCGCCGACGCGCGGGCGCGATTTCCGGCGCGCATCCCGGAACTGCGCGATCTGGCACCCGACGGGGTGAACCTCGGGCACTTCACGCCCTACATCCAGTCGAACCTGCCGCTCGTGCGGACGCCGCCGGCGGGAACCTGGGGCGTCGGCGGCAGCCCCGTGCAGGAGCTCGTCGAGGTCGGGCAGCCGGACGTGGACGCGCTCGTGCGCAGCTATCTGGCGGCGTTCGGCCCCGCGACCGTCCGCGACGCGCAGGTGTGGTCAGGCCTGACGCGACTGCGCGCGGTCTTCGCACGGCTGGAGCTCGAGGAGCTCGGCGACGGCTACTTCGACCTTGCCGGCGCACCGCGGCCCGATGCCGAGACACCGGCGCCGGTGCGCTTCCTGCCGCGCTACGACGAGCTCCTGATCGGCCACGCCGACCGGAGCCGCTTCGGCGACGTCGTGATCGGCACGCCGGCGATCCTGGTCGACGGGCTCGTCGCCGGCACGTGGCGGTGGACCGGGGACGACGTCGACGTGTCGCTGAGCCGCGTTCTGCCGGAGCTCGAGGAGGAGCGCGTCCGGCTACGCGACTGGCTCGCAGCCGGTCAGGGCCGCGGGCGCGAGCCGGCGCCGGCGAAGAGCGAAGAGAACAGGACGAGGAGGAACTTCATCCCTCCACCGTAGGCATGCCCCCCTCGGTCGCGTGGAGGATTGCGCTCCTCCGCCGGGATGATCTTTTCGGTCGGTACGATCGCCGCCATGGATGTCGACATCGCAGTCCTCGGCGGCGGCCCCGGCGGCTACACCGCAGCGATCCGCGCCGGGCAGCTCGGCGCCAAGGTCGCGTGTATCGAGAAGGAACCCGAACTCGGCGGCACGTGCCTCCGCGTGGGGTGCATCCCGACGAAGGCGTGGGTGCAGACGGCGCATTTCCTGCACCAGGCGCACGACACGTTCGGCAAGCTCGGCGTCACCGTCGGTGAGCCTCAGCTCGATTTCGCGAAGGCGAACGAGTGGAAGGGCGCGGTCGTCAAGCAGATGACCGGCGGCGTGGCCTCGCTGTTCAAGGCGAACGGCGTCGAGTGGGTCAAGGGCGCCGGCACGTTCGCCGGGCCGAACACGATTCGCGTCGAGGGCGGGGAGGACGTCAACTTCAAGAGCGCGATCATCGCGACGGGCTCGTTCCCGCTGCGGCCGCCGATCCCGGGTCTCGAGAGCGACCTGTGCGTCGACTCGACCGGGCTGCTCGCGCAGACGGAGGTGCCGCGCCGGCTCGTCATCCTCGGCGGCGGGATCATCGGCGCCGAGTTCGCGTCGATCTTCAACCGGTTCGGCTCCGAGGTGACGATCATCGAGATGCTCGACACGCTGATCCCGCAGGAGGATGCGGACGCGGCGAAGGAGCTCGCGCGGGCGTTCGGCAAGCGCGGCATCACGCTGCAGCTCGGCAAGCAGTGCACGGGCGTCGAGCAGCAGGGCAACACGCTGCGCGTCTCGTTCGGCGACGGCGAGTCGGTCGAGTGCGACCTCATGCTCGTCTCGGTCGGCCGCGGGCCGTCCGTCGAGGGCATCGGGCTCGAGGCCGCAGGTGTCGAGTTCGACGGGCGCAAGGGCATCACCGCCGACGACCACCGCCGCACAAGCGTCCCGCACATCTATGCCGTCGGCGACTGCGCCGGGTACTGGCAGCTCGCGCACACCGCGTTCCGGGAGGGCGAGGTCGCAGCCGAGAACGCGTGCGGTCACGAGGCGATCGTCGACAACCGCGCGGTGCCGCGCCCGATCTACACCGATCCGGAGATCGCCGGCGTCGGCCTCACCGAGGCGCAGGCGCGCGAGCAGTACGGCGACGAAGTCGCGGTCGGGACGTTCCCGTGGGTCGCGAACGCGCGCGCCGTCATGCAGGGCGACACGGTCGGCTGGGTCAAGTCGATCCACGAGACGAAGTACGGCGAGCTGCTCGGCCTGATCATGGTCGGCCCGCACGTCACCGACCTGATCGAGGCAGGCACGGTCGCGATCGACGCCGAGTCGACGGTCGAGACGGTCGCCGACGGCATGGCCGCGCACCCGACGCTCAGCGAGGCGATCAAGGAAGCGGGTCTCGTCGCGCTCGGCCGCGCGATCCATCTGCCGAACCGCAAGCGCGCGGCAGCCTCCGCGTAACGGGCTGCCCCTCGAACGAGGGGCAGCCGCTTTACCGGCACCGAACGAAAGGACAGGCTTCCGCTTGCGTTCGGCGAACTAGCTGAGGGCATGCGCATGTTTCTCCTCGTCTGCGTCGCCTCGCTGGCGCTCAGCGCCTCGGGCGCGGCCGCCGTCGCCAAGACGGTGACGGTCTCGATCACGAAGAACGGCTATGTGCCGAAGACGTTGGCGATCGCGCCGGAGGACACGGTGACCTTCACGAACGGAGACACCGTCGCGCACCAGGTTTCGTTCAAGTCGACGGCCGGCTTCACGTGCACGCCGAGCCCCCTCGTGCTGCAGCCGGCGGCGAGTGGCAGTTGCGCCTTCCACACCGCCGGGTCGTACTCGTACTCCGACCCGAACACGAAGGGAAACACCTTCCGCGGCTCGATCACGGTCACGGCGCCTCCCGACTCGCTGACGTTGACCGCGAAGCCCCTGCTGCTGATCTTCGGTGGGAAGGTCACCGGCACCGGAACCGTGTCGACCGGCAAGGCCGGCGAGAATGTCGACGTCATGGCCCAGCAGTGCGGTGCGACGACCGCGCAGAAGCTGACGACCGTGCAGACGACGACCGCCGGCGCCTACTCCGTCTCGGTGCAGCCGCTGATGAACACCGTCTACACGACCCAGCTGCGGAAGGCGGTCAGTCTCTCGACCACCGTGCGGGTCCGACCGCTGCTGAAGCTGACGCGCGTCGCCGCGCACAAGTATGCGCTTCGTGTCTCGGGCGGCGCGAGCTTTGCCGGCAAGTACGCGTCCTTCCAGCGGTACAACGGGACGACGAAGCGCTGGGTGGCGGTGAAGGTGATCCCGCTCAAGGCGAGTAAGACCGGTGTCGCTCCGGCGATCGCCACGGTCGCGTCGTTCCGCTCAACCCTCAAGACCGGGCTGCGGATCCGCGCCACCATGTCCCAGGCGCAGGTCGGCACCTGCTACGCCGCGGGCCTCAGCAACACGATTCGCAGCTAGATCGTCCAGGCGCCGTGCTCTTCGACCGTTCGGCCGTCGAGCTCGATCCGGCCGCCGCCGCGTAGGTCCTTGACGAGGTCCCAGTGGATCGCCGACTCGTTCGTCCCGCCCAGATCGGCGAAGCCGAAGCCGAGCGCGATGTGGACCGAGCCGTCGATCTTCTCGTCGAAGTACACGTTCCCCATGTACCGCGTGATGCCGGGGTTGCAGCCGATGCCGAGCTCCCCGATCCGGCGCGCACCCGGATCCGTGTCCAGGGTTTCGAGCAGAAACGCCTCCTCGGTGTCCGCGGACGCGTCGACGACGATGCCGCCGGAGAAACGCAGCCGGACGTTCCGCAGCTGACGGCCGTCACGCAGCTGCGGGAACTCGGCGAACGTGATCACTCCCTCGGCGGAGTCCTCGACGGGACAGCCGAAGAATTCGCCGCCGGGCATGTTCCCCATGCCGGCGTCGACCTCCATCCGGCGCCCTTCGAGGGAGAGCCGCAGGTCGGTTCCTTCGCCGACGATCCGGACCTCCGCGGCAGCGTCGAAGAGCGCGGCGAGCTTCGACAGCCGTGCGTGCTCGGCCTCCCAGTCGAGCAACACCGCGTCGTAGAGGAAGTCCTCGAACGCGGCGAGCGGCATGCCGGCGTCCTGCGCCAGGGCCGGAGTGGGATACCAACACATCACCCACGGGAAGTCGTTCGCGTTGACGCGCTCCATCGAGCGACGGTACGCGCCGTTGACGGCCGACAGCCGCTCCGGCGAGAGGTCGCTGCCGTCGCGCGTGTTGTCGGGTGCGGCGATCGCCAGCAGCGCGTCGCAGTTGTCGAGCGTGTGCACGTCGATCGGCGCTGGCTCGCCGAGCAGCTCGAGCGGCGCATGGCGCACCCAGTCGCGGTGGTAGACAAGCCCGCCGCCGAAGGTCAGGCGAAGCAGCGGATAGGCACCACGACGCCCGATCTCTCGCGTCACGGCTTCCAGCAGCGGCCGCGCGTTGGGATAGCCCCACACGAGGACCTGCCAGCCCGGCTCCACGCGGAGACAGGTGTCGAGCAGCAGCGCTGCGTATCGCTCTATCCGTGGATCCGACAAGGCGCGCGATCGTAGCTCACGCAGCCACGGTCGCGGCAGGAGCCTCACGCGCGGTCGTGACCGAACGAACGGCCGGCGTGAACGCGACCGCGAGGTTCGTGATCGCGGCGACCAGCGCGGCTGCGAGCAGCGTGTGCTCGAGACCGAGCCAGTCGGTGAGTGGGCCGAACGCGATCATCCCGATCGGCATGAAGACGAACGACACGAGGATGTCGTACGAGCGCACGCGGGAGTAGACCTGTTCCGGGATCAGCCGCTGCAGCGTCGTCTCCCACCACGTGTTCGCGAGCGCGACCGACCCCATCCCGAAGCCCCACGCGACAGCGATCGCCTCCCACGCGATCGGCTCGGCGAGCGCTGCGATCGGGACGGCGAGCAACGTCGTGCTGACGAACGCGCCGTAGAGCGGATGGCGCGGCGCGAGCTTCACCGACGCGAACGCGCCGATGATCGCCCCGATCGACCCGCAGGCAGAGACGATCCCCCAGACCTGCCTCGGGTTGCCGAAGTGGCTGAGGAACACGAGCGGGCCGAGCACGAGGAACGACGCGAGCATGAAGTTCGAGATCGCGAAGCCGATGATCGGCGCGCGCACCCAGCCGCGTGAAGTCACCTCGCGGAACCCTTCACGAAGCTCGGAACCGAACGAGCGCAGCGGCGCGCGGATCGGCGCGTCGACGTCGAGCCGAGCCAGGAACGCCGCGCTCGCCACGAACGACACGGCGTCGATCGCGAACACGTAGCCGGGCCCCGCGATCCAGAGCAGCAGCCCCGAGACTGCCGGCCCGAACACGTTCAGCGTGTTGCGGCTGATCCCGAGCAGCGCGTTCGCGGACTGCAGCTCGCCGGGCTCGATCGTCTGCGGGACGAGGCCGTCCGCGGCCGGGCCGAAGAAGGCCGACGCCATCCCGAACAGCGCCTCGCACGCGATGAACGTGACGAGCGTCATGTGGTGCGTCAGCAGCAACACCGCGATCAGCGCCTGCACGGCCGCGCGCAGGAGGTCGCAGCTGAGCATGATCGCGCGCCGCGAGAACCGGTCGGCGACCACGCCGCCCGCGAGCGTGAACACCACGCGCGCGATCGTGAACGACGCGAGCACGCCGCCGAGCGCGGTCGCCGAGCCGTGGATCGAGAGCACCGCGAACGTGAGCGCGACCGGCACGATCGCGTCGCCCATCGCGGATGCGACGCGGCCGAACCAGAGCAGCCGGAAGCGGCGCCGGCGCAGAGGGCGTGCGGCTTCGCCCAGATTGCCCACCGGCGTTGACTGTAGTACGGAACGCGATGGATTCCAACGTCGCCTCCTTGGGTAGGTTGGCGGCATGGCCGTCTTCAACCGTCGGAACGCCGCAGTCGGCTGGCTCGCCCTCTTCGTCGGGAAGCGCGTCCTGAAGCGCAAGGCGAAGCAGGCGCTGCCGGGGATCGACGCCGAGGCGAAACGACCCAACAAGAGCGCGATCGCGCTCCTGGTCGCGGGTCTCGTCGGCGTCCTGACGTTCTGGCGCCGCCGCTCCGGAGACGAGGAGACCGGCCCGAAGTCGTGAATCCAGACGCCGGTGCCCCGGCGTCTCGTGTTCGCGCTGCTCCCGTTCGCGGCCGCCGCCGCGACGATGGCCACGCTCACGTTCACGCGGAAGAACGCAGAGCCGCAGGCTGCGATCGTCGTCCCGCCGCTCACGGTCACGTCCAGGCCCGCGGACTGGCGCGCTCCGGGCGTCGCCGTCACGGTCGGCGGGTTCGCGGGCTCCGGTGCGCGCGTGCTGCTGCGCGCGGATAGTCGCGTCGTCGCCTCGACCACCGCCGGGAGGCTCGGCCGCTACACGCTGCGCTTCGCGCCGCGCACCAGCGGCCGCATGAAGCTCGTCGTCCAGTCGGCAGGGCGGTTTCGGTCGGCCGGGACGCTCGACGTGCGGCCCGTCTCGCTCGACGCGGTCGGCGACGTCACCTTCGGCGAGAGCGTCGGCCCCGCGATCGCCGCCCACGGCGGCGCCTACCCCTGGGCCTTCGTCGGCTCGACGCTGCGGAGCGCCGACATCACCGTCGGCAACCTCGAGACGGCGGTCTCGACGCGTGGCGTCGCCGCCGTGAAAGAGTTCACGTTCCGCGGCCCGCCCGCCGCGCTCGTGCCGATGCGCGACGTCGCCGGCTTCGACGTGCTGACGCTCGCCAACAACCACACGGTCGACTTCGGGCGCGATGCGTTGCTCGACACGGTCAAGGCGGTGCGCGCAGCCGGGATCCAGACAATAGGCGCGGGGGCGAACGACCTCCAGGCGCGGCGAGCCGCGATTGTCGAGGCCGGCGGCCTGCGCGTCGCGTTCCTCGGCTACTCGGACGTGAACCCGTACGGGTTCAACGCGACGAGCACGTCACCCGGCACCGCGAAGGCGGACGTCGACGTGATCACCGCCGACGTGCACGCGGCCCTGCGTCGCGCCGATGTCGCGGTCTGCTTCTTCCACTGGGGCACCGAGCTGCACCCTGACCCGGACTCGCGCCAGGAGCAGTTCGCAGCGGCGTGCCTGAACGCGGGCGCGAAGGTCGTGCTCGGTGCGCACCCGCACGTGCTCGGCCGGGTCGCGACGCCGACGCCGCACTCGCTCGTCGCGTGGACGCTCGGCAATTTCGTCTTCCCGTCCGGCAGCGCCAGCGGGCGCACGGCGATCCTTCACGTCGCGCTCGGCGCGGACGGGGTGCGGGGCTCCCGGCTGCTGCCGGTCAGGATCGACGGTTTCCGGCCGCGGCTCGTCCCAGCAGCGCAGCAAGGCTGACGGCGAAGCCGAAGGCGGACACGAGAGCTGAGAACCGCAGCATGGGTGGGATATCGGCGGTCCCGCCGTGGTCCTTGAGACACCTGTTGCATGGCTGCGGTTGCGTTTGTCCCCTTCATCCTGTTTAACTCACACTGCAGATGACTGAAGTGGCGGTCCAGTCGGCTTTAGGCGAGCGGCTGCGGGCGATCCGGCAGCTCCGCCGCAAGACGTTGAAGAGCGTCGCCTCCGCGGCGGGGATCAGCGAGAGCTTCCTGAGCCAGCTCGAGCGGGGCCGGACGAACGCGACGATCGCCACGCTGCAGCGGCTGTCGACTGCGCTCGGGATCGAGGTGTCCGATCTCTTCACCTCGACCGCCGAGCGTCCGCGAGTGCTGCGGCGCGAGGCCCGTGAGTTCGTCGCGTGGGGGGAGCTCGGGCGGAAGGCGCTGCTGACGCCGAAGCCGTTTCACTCGCTCGAGGTGGTCGTCGCCCGGTTCGAGCCGGGCGGCTCGACGGGCGACGAGCCGTACACGCATGGAGATTCCGAGGAGTTGCTGATCGTCGTCGAGGGCGAGGTGCACGTGCAGCTCGGCACCGACGTGCACGAGCTCGCGGCCGGCGACAGCGTCCACTACCAGAGCTCGACACCACACCGCGTCTCGAATCCGGGCGACGAGACCGCGGAGGTGATGTTCGTGATCAGTCCCCCGAGCTACTAGAAGGGAGCGGATCGGGATGGAGGGCGAAGAGACGCGGCGGTTCGACCGCCAGACATTGTTCAGGTACGCGGCAGCCGCCGGAGGTGCCGGCGTGCTCGCGGGCCGCACGGGCATCGCGGACGCGATGCGCTCGATCTCGCTGGCCGAGACCGGCCGTCTGCAGGTGATGGACTGGGCCGGCTACGGCAACGACGGCGGCCAGTCGATGTTCGCGTCGTACGTGAAGACGCACGCGGCGAACAAGCCGCAGTTCACGTACATGACGAACGAGTCGGACGCACTCGCGAAGATCCACGCGGGCACGAAGGCCGACCTGTTTCGCCCGTACGTCGGCTGGGTGAAGTACTTCGCGACGAGCGGGCTGGTGCAGCCGTGGGATCCGTCGCAGATCTCGAACTTCAAGCACCTGAACCCGTTCATGGTCAAGGCAGGCCAGTACGGTGGGAAGCAGTACGGCATCCCGGACGACTGGGGCTTCGACGCGATCCTGTATCGCACCGACAAGGTGAAGCCCGCGTCGAACTCGTGGGGCCTCATCTTCGACGACCGCTACAAGGGCAAGATCTCCTGGTTCGACGACCTGAACATGCTCACGGTCGCAGGTCTGTACCTCGGCTTCAAGAACCCGTGGAACCAGAGCGATGCGGAGCTCAAGAAGTCGCAGGACCTCCTGATCAAGAAGAAGAAGAACGTCCGCCTGATCTGGTCGTCGGAGACGAACCTGTGGGAGGCGTTCGGGTCGGGCGACATCTGGATCGCCTACGCGTGGCCGAACGACTGGGTGCAGATGAAGAACAAGAAGCTGAAGGTCGCGTACATGCGGCCCAAGGAGAAGCCGATCGCGTGGGTCGGCATGTTCATGCTGCTCAAGACGTCATCGCGGCCGAAGCTCGCGCACGCGTACGTCGACGCGTGGAGCTCGACCAAGTCGGCGAAGTGGCTCGAGGACAACTACGGCTACGGCCATGCCAACACGCTCGCGCGGCCGGCGTCGAGTGACCTGCTGAAGGCGCTGCAGCTGACGAACCCGCGTGCGGTGACGGAGCCGGCGGCGCACCTCGATCGCGACATCCCACGGCGGGCGACGTACGCCAACCTGTGGGAGCAGGTGAAGGCAAGCTGACGCGACGGAGAGATCTGACGACGCCGGGCCTGCTCGCGCTTCCCGTGGCATGGCTCGGCGTCTTCTTCGTCGCGCCGATCGTGATCGTCGCGCTCTACAGCTTCAACGTCTACACGCTGTTTCCAGGCCCGCACGGGTTCACGCTCGACGCGTGGCACACCGTCGCAGGGAGCGGGATCTACCGGCACCTGTTCTGGAAGAGCATCGAGATGTCGCTGATCGTCTCGATCTCGATCGTCGTGCTCGCGTACCCGCTCGCGTACTACCTCGCGCTGTCGGGGACGCGGCGGAAGTACGTCCTGCTGCTCCTCCTGATCGCGCCGTTCCTGACCAGCTACCTGCTGCGCGTGCTCGCCTGGAAGGTGATCCTCGGCGACCAGGGCGTCATCAACTCGTTCCTCGTCTGGACGCACCTGCGCGCGCCGGAGCATCCGATCTCGCAGCTGCTCTACAGCCGCTTCGCGGTCATGCTCGTGCTCGCCTACATCTGGCTGCCGTTCGTCGCCCTACCGATCTTCGTGGCGCTCGAGAACCTCGACCAGCGGCTCCTCGAGGCTGCGGGCGACCTCTATGCGAGCAGGTGGCGCGCGTTCGTCGCGGTGACGCTGCCGTTGTCGCTGCCGGGCGTCATCGCCGCGTTCTTCTTCGTGTTCATCCCGACGATCGGCGAGTTCGTGACGCCGTCGCTCGTCGGCGGCACCGGCGGCTACATGTACGGCAACCAGATCGTCGACAAGTTCGGCGCCGGCTTCCCCGACTGGGAGACGGGGTCGGTGCTCGCGCTGTTCCTGATCATCGTCGTCGCGATCCTGACCGCCCTGTTCTCGCGCTTCCTCCAGCCGCAGCGGGTGGCTGCGGAATGATCGCACTCTCGAAGAACGGTGCGCGCGTCTTGCGCGGCTTCTTCGCGCTCGTCGTCGCGTTCCTCTACGCGCCGATCCTGATCCTGGTCATCTTCTCGTTCAACGACTCGGACTTCCCGTCCTTCCCGCTGAGCGGCTTTACGCTGCGCTGGTACCGCCAGTTCATCGAGAACGGCGACCTGCGCGCGGCGCTCTGGACGAGCGCGATCATCGCCGCCCTGACGAGCATCGGGGCGGTCGCCCTCGGCGTGCTCTCGTCGATCGCGCTCGCGCGGCGGTTCTTCCGCGGCAAGCCGGTCGTGTCGGCGCTGCTCCTGAGCCCGCTCGTGATCCCGTACCTCGTGTTCGGGATCGCGCTGCTCCTGCTGTTTCACCAGATCGGCATCTCGCGCGGGATCCCGACGGTCGTGATCGGCCACATCGTGATCACGCTGCCCTACACGATCCTCGTGCTCGTGCCGCGGCTCGAGCAGATCGAAGAGGCGCTGGAGGAGGCCGCGTACGACCTCGGCGCCAATCGCTGGGTGACGTTCCGCCTGATCACGTTCCCGTTGATCCTGCCCGCGGTCGTGTCGGCGCTCCTGATCGCGTTCACGGCGTCGTTCGACGAGTACGCCGTCGCCTCGTTCCTCGTCGGCACGCGGTCGACGTTCCCGATCTACCTGTACTCGGCGCTGCGGTTCCCGAGCCAGCTGCCGCAGGTGATCGCCGTCGCGGTGGTCGTGCTGCTCGTGTCGCTGACGGTCGTCGCCGCGGCGGAGCTCGGCCGGCGGTTCGTGGAGAGTAGGGTCGGCGTCTGATGGATCTGATCGACCAGCACCGGCCGTCGCTCGCACTCGCGCTGCGGCTGCTCGAAGGTGTCCGCGAGGAGGCGGAGGCGCGCGAGCTCGCGCTCGCGATGTGCGTCGTCGACGCCGGCGGTCACGCGATCGCGGCGCAGCGCATGGACGGTGCGGCGCTCGGCGCGATCAGCCTCGCCGAGGGCAAGGCGTACACGGCCGTGCTCTGGGGGACGCGCACCGGCGACTTCACCGAGACCACGCAGCCGGGTGGGCCCGACTGGGGCTGGAACACGACCGATCCGCGTGTCGTCGTCTATGCCGGCGGCATCCCACTGATCGCCGACGGGGAACTGGTCGGCGGCCTCGGTGCGAGCGGCGGCGCCGCCGACGAGGACGAAGCCTGCGTCGCCGCCGCCGCCCGCGCGCTCGGCTTCGGTCTTTGACGGTCAGCGTCACGACGAATGGGTCTCGCTGACGTCGGTGCGGCGTCGCGTGGGGCGAGCGTGACCGCCGGCCGCGAGTCCTTGATCTTCGCGTCAGCCGGTCGGCTGATCTTCACGCCGCGGGGATGGGCCGGCCGGCCGATGACAGCACCGCGAAATCGGTTTACCGTGCCTGGCATGCACCTCCGCAGGCCGAGCCTCGTCACCGTCGATCGCGCGCTCGCCGTTGCGCTGACGGTCGCGACGGTTCTGGAGGTGTTCCTGACCGGGGAGGCGCAGGGCCATCGCATCCCGTCGTTGTTGATCTGGCCGGTGGCGACGATCGCGCTCGCATTTCGGCGGCGGCATCCGACGGCGGTCGGTTTTGCCGCGGCAACCGCTGCGTACGTCGCCCAGACGTTCTGGCCC
>Ga0207707_10001846_pt1 | contig 19389 bp, 24 predicted proteins | sample KBSC83BmetaG_FD_184336 | JGI IMG/M metagenome (GOLD analysis project Ga0207707, IMG submission 184336) | Corn rhizosphere microbial communities from Kellogg Biological Station, Michigan, USA - KBS C8-3B metaG (SPAdes) (version 2) | ecosystem: Host-associated > Plants > Roots > Rhizosphere ...
CCGGTCAGACAGCCGTGAAAGATCGGATCGTTGCGGTGCGTGATGCATTCGACCCGGATCGTGTGCTTGGGCGAATGGCTGCCGCCGTAATAACCCGGGTATTCGCTAAATGGTCCTTCGAGGGTAAACGTTGCGGGATCCGCCGAGACATAACCTTCAAGAACCATCTCGGCGCTTGCGGGAACCAGAAGATCGCTCAGCTCACATTTGACCAACTCTATCGGCGCGCCGCGCAGCGAGCCGGCCATTTCGTATTCGGGATAATTCACCGGCGTCGATGCCGCGAGAAACAGCGTCTGGTCCCAGCCGATCACCACGGCCACCGGCATTTCCTGGCCGCGGCTTTTGTACTTGCTGAAGTGCTTACCCCAGCCCTGGGTCATGGCGAGCAAAACCCCAATGGAGTTTTTGCCGGTGATCATGCCGCGGTAGGTGCCGCCGTTGAGCACGCCGGTATCAGGATCGCGCGTGACCACGGTCGCGGACGTCATGATGTAGCGTCCGCCGTCGAGCGGATTCCATTTCGGCACCGGCAGTTGATTTAAATCGATGGCGTCGCCGCGCAGAATATTTTCTTTTACCTCTCCTTTGCCGACGCGCACGGGTTGCAGCGGATGGGAAAAACGCTCTTTGAAGATCGGCACCATGTCGCGGTAGGAAGTCGTCTCCGGCACGCCGATAAAGCGGCACACGCGCTCGCGGGTGCCGGTGCCGTTGGTGAAGAGACGCCGGCAAAACGTGCGCTGATGATCTTTGATATTTTCAAAGAGTAGAGCCGGACCGAACTGACTGGAAACCTCGCGGGTGATCGCGCCGACTTCTTCGTTCCAGTCGACGGGAGCGCCGATCCGGCGCAAGTCTCGCCGCTCGTCGAGGTCGTCGATCCACTCTCTTAAATCAGCAAAGGCCACCTAGCCGTCCTTCCTCAAACCAACATTCCAACACTCCACTACTCCAACACTCCGATCTTACGTGCCAAGCAACTTGCGCGCGACGGCGGCCGCCGGCTCGCGGATCTTGTTGATTTTCTCTTCCGATTGATTTTCCAACTTGTGGTACTGATCGAGGGTGAGAAAATCCTTCGCCGAAATCACGCCGTATTCGCGGAGCCACTTGGTCTCGACGTCGAGACGGCGCGTGCCGACGCCCATGCCGCGGGAAAAAACTTCCTGGCCATCATGGCTGAGAAGCCAGTTGATAAACACCCGAGTGGCATTAGGATGCGGCTGATTTTTGAATACGACGATATGGCCGTAGCCGCCGCTCACGTACAAGCCTTCCTTCGGCACCGGGAGCGCCACCACCGGAAGATTGGCCTTGATAAAAGGATAGAATTCCGAATAGCCGATACCGGAGGTGACGGCGATTTTGCCGCGCGCCAGATTCTCGGCCAACAAGCGCAGATCGCGGGTGATGAAAAGTTTTTGCGCCACCAGACGCCGGAGATACTCCTCGCCCTTGATGTAGTGCATGTAGGACCACATGGACGAGCCGGAGCCCGGCGTGCGAGGGTCGCTGATGCCGATGCGGCCCTGGAGTTTCGGATTTAACAGATCGTCGAAAGATTTAAACTCCGCCGGCTTGTATTCGTTGGGATTGCTCCAAAGGCTGACCGTCTGGTAGGCCACGAAGTTGTAAACGAAGCGCCTGGCATTATCGATGTAGATGTGGCCGCCCCACCAATTTTTGGGATCTCGCACTTCCGGCATAATCAGAAACGGCTCCACCGGCTCGAGAATGTTTTCCGGCAGAAGCCCGGTCACGATGGATTCCGTGCCGCCGATGTGCAAGTCGAAATACTGTGAGCCGCTCTTGGCTTCGCTGACCATGCGTTGAATGATCGCGCCGCCGCGCGCGGGCACGAACTCGGTGGCGATGCCGTAGCGCCGGCTGAAGGCGAGTTCCATGGTCTTGCGCAACTCCGGGCTCGGTGGAATCGAAGCGACGACCTCCCCTTCCTTTTTTGCAGCTTCGACGATCCGGTCCCAATCGGAGGGTTTGGCTTGAGCGCGCGCCGTCGCCACCGTCACAGCCACGACCGCAGCTATTAGCAATATAAGTCCTATAAGACCTATGGGACTGATATCCAGATTCTTTTTCGTTCCCTTCACTCTACCTGAACATCCTTTCCGCAAGGTGCATGGCCGGTTTGCGAAATTTCGCCACCACATCCTCCGAACTGTTTTCCAGCTCGTCGAACTTTTCCGGCGTCAAAATTTCCTTGGCGGCGGGATGACCAAATTCTTTGGTCCACTTGGTATCGACGTCGAAGCGCCGCGTCGGCTGGCCCAACGCCTTGATAACCGCGGTCTGGCCTTCCTTGGACAGCAGCCAGTTGGCGAATACTTTGGCCGCGTTCGGATGAGGCTGATTTTTCAACAGCGCCAGGTTGCCGCTGCCGCTCCTGGCGTAATAACCTTCCTTGATGTTCGAGACCGATTTCAGCGGCAGGCCCGCTTTGATGAACAGCTGATAGGTGTAGTACGACACGCCGATCGAGATGGCGGATTTGCCGCGCGCAACCGCTTCGCCAAGCTGACGGAGATTGCGCCCGACGAGCATTTCCTGAGCGGCGAGCATGGCGAGAAACTGCTCGCCCTTGATCTTCAACAGAAAGGCCCAGTTCGACTCGCCGGAGCCGGGCGACCTCGGATCCAGAATCGCGATTTTGCCTTTCCATTTCGGATCGAGAAGGCTGTCCCACGAACTGATCTCCTCCGGCTTGACCAGACTCGTGTTGTACCAAACCGTCTCAGTCATGTAGGCGGTGAAACTGTAGACGAACTTCTTCGCGTTGTCCGCCCACAAGTGCCCGCTCCACCAATATTTCGGATCTTTGACTTCCGGCAGCAGCATGGACGGCAGCACCGGCTCGAGAAAATTCGGCGTCAGCAACCCGGTAATAATCGACGTGGTCCCGCCCATGTGCACATCGATACTTTGTACGCCGGCGTTCTGCTCTTCGGCAATCTTGTTGATGTTGCTCGAACCGCGGGCCACGTTGAGCTCGAGTTCGATGCCTGGAAATGCCTTTTTGAAGCCGGTCTCAAATTCCTTGCGCAACTCCGCGCTGGTCGGAATCGACACCGCCACGCGACCTTCTTTTTTCGCCGCTTCGAGAACTTTTTCCCAATCCGAGCCGCGCGATTGCGCCAGGACGGGCGCGCCCTGGCAAAGCGCAACCAGCGCTATCAGCGGCGACCACGGGATTTGCGGGCCTCGCCTCATGAAAAAATGCTTCTAACCGAAAAGCTTCCGCGCCAGCGCCGCCGCGGGTTCACGCAAGCGGTTGACCTTTTCTTCCGATTGATTTTCGCGCTTGTGATATTGCTCGAGGGTCAAACTATCCTTGGTAGCAATCACGCCGAACTCTTTCAGCCATTTGGTATCGACATCCAGCCGGCGCGTCCCCTGGTGCATGGATCGCGAGTAGACTTCCTGCCCTTCGCGGCTCAGAAACCAGTTGACGAAAACTTTGGTGGCATTCGGATGCGGCGCATTCTTCAACACCACGAGATGACCGCTGCCGCCACTCACGTAGACTCCCTCCTTGGGCGTCGGTAGCGAAGCCACCGGCAGTCCGGCTTTGACGAATGGCGCGTAGGAATAATAGGTCAGGCCGATCGCCAGCGCGATTTTTCCTTTGGCGAGAATCTCCGCGAGCACGCGCTGGTCGCGGCTCAGCAACGGTTTTTGCGCGGCGAATTTTCTGAGGAATTCCTCGCCCTTCAATTCACGCAGGTAAGACCACATCGATGCGCCCGATCCGGGCGTGCGCGGATCGAGATAACCGATGCGCCCCTTCCAGCGCTCATCGAGCAGATCGTCGAAGGAGCGAATGTCCGTCGCCTTCATCAGCTGGGTATTGAACCAGAGACTTTCGGTCTGATAGGCGCAGCTTCCATAAATAAAGCGCTTGGCGTTGTCGATCCAGATATGACCGCCGTACCACTGTTTGGGGTCCCGGACTTCGGGAAGAATCATCATGGGCTCGAGCGGCTCGATAACGCCTTCCGATAGAAGGCTGGTTACGATCGACTCGCTGCCGCCCATGTGCAGATCGGTGTAACGCACGCCGGCTTTGGCTTCGTCGACCATTTTGCGCACGACCGCGGAAGCGCGCCCGACGACCGGCTCCACGTCGATGCCGTAGCGCTTCTCGAAGAATTTTTCGATCTCGGCGCGAAGCTCGCTGCTGGCGGGAATCGAGACGACGACTTTGCCCTCTTTCCTGGCGGCCTCGACCGTCTTTTCCCAGTCCGTTCCCGCCGGTTTGGCGGTCTGCGCAAGCGATTCGCCAGCAAAGACTCCAAATACAATCAGCAGTGCCGCGGCAATAAATGTAGGAAGTCGCATGGCTATCACAACTCCGCGTAGTTGAATTCCGGCATTTCCATCGGCACGCCGATTTTCGCGATCCCCGCTTCGAAATCCGAGCGAATCTGCGGATCCTCGTCTTCGTATTCGATCATCGTGCCGCCGTCGCGCACGCTGGTGCGCACGCCTTCTTTGTTGATCGCGCGCCAGCAGCCGAGCAGATATTTTCCCGACTGTCCGCTGTAGCGAAACGCCAGTTGGCGCGCCTTTTCACTGCCGGTGTTGAAATGCTGATGAAACCAGCCGCTCGGTGGACTGAAGACGCTCCCTTCGCGCCAATCCACTTTCACGACTTGATCGGCATGACCCGACTGGTACGGCCGAATCCCCGCCTCCGGCGGCCACATGAGCGTATAGCCCCTGGAGCGAAGGATCAGCAAAATCGCGCCGCCTTGATGAAAGTGAGCTTTGTGGTAACGCCCCACCGGCCATTCGGCGATGTGACCGACCAACGTGCTGCCGCCCATATCGAAGGAGGTAATCTTCACGCCGAAACCCTTGGCTTCCGACGGATCGACGAGCGCGCCGCGCGCGTCGGCGATGAAGTTGGTTTCCCAATTGATAAAGCCGCCGATTTCCTTGCGCGTGTTCGTCGGCACGAAATAATTGCTCTCGCCGTCGAAGCGATCAGCGAATTTGTAATCGCTGCCCATGACGAACGGAATGTTGTGCAGCAGATCGATCATCAGCGGCGCGCTGGTGACCGCCAGAAAAAACACCGGCTCGCGGCTGCCGTTGACCATCCGATGGCGCGTGTTGAGCGGGATGGCGAACAAACTTCCCTGCTGCCATTCGAAGTGCATTTTGCGGCCGTTGTCGCCGGCCGACCAGATTTCCGTCGCGCCGAAACCGGCGATGATGTAGATCAACTCTTCGTATAAGTGATTTTCCGGATTAAGCGCGCCGCCCGGCGGGATTTCGCCGACGTACATGCCAGTGAAGCCTTCCATGCCCTTGAGATCGATGTAGGCGCCTTTGCCGCCGGTCCGCTTCCACGGCTTGAGCGGCAACTCGGTCACGTCTTCGACACCGTATCCGTCGATGACCGGAATCCCCTCTTCCTTCAGCCACAGCTCGTAACTGGTTTCGCGCTTCGCCACGTCAGTGTCCTTTCATGGGTTTGGATTGGAAATAATCGCCTTGAGCTACTTTCTCTGCCAATCGATCGTCTTCGTCGTCCCACAAGCCGAGCGCATATCCGTACCACGGTGTCTTGAGATTGAGGCGGGGCATTTCTGCTTCCTGCCATATCTTGAGCGCGCTCTCCATGTAGGATTTCTTGGGCAGACCGACCGGCGGGAACGGGCCCTTGCGGGTCGCGTCGATCAGTAATCCGGAGCAGCCCACGGCGCCGGGAAAACTGCGCTCCTCGCGGCCGCGCATAAGCGAATGCGCCGATGGATCGAGCAAGGGAACTCTGCCGGTGATGATTTCCGCGTCCTGATGCGGCTGCATGGCGAAACTCATCGCCCACATCACCATGTCGGGATCCTTCGGGTCGATGTCCTCATCGACGACGACGATCATTTTGCTGGTCGGATCCATACCGGCCGCGGCGTGCAGCGCCTGCTTGGGTTTGCTCGGATGGGATTTGCGCATGCGGATCACCCACCAGTTCCAACCGCCGCCCATTTCCGGACAGGAAACTTCCAGCACCTCCGGCATGGCGCACGCGTAGCGCAGATGATTGTAGAGCATCATTTCCCGGCAGGTGCGCGAAATGCCATTGGACTCGCTCGGCGGCAGGCCGACGAGAATCGCCGTGAAGATCGCGTTGCGGCGCATGGTGATCGCCTTGACATCGATGACGGCGCGGTGCTCCCGCTCCACCATTAGATAACCCGGATAGTCGCTGAACGGCTCGCCGCGCTCTTTGCGATCGAAGGACATTTCGCCTTCGATGATAATCTCAGCTTCTGCGGGAACTTCGAGCGGAATCGTCTTGCACGGAACGACGTCCACCGGGCGGCTGCGAATGCCGCCGGCAACGGCGAGCTCGTCAATGCCGTAGGGAAGATTGGCCGCGGAAACGAAATTGATGTCCGGCAAGGCGCCGAGTACGATGGCGACAGGCAAGGACTTCTTCCGCGCGACGGCGCCGCGATGGTGATAGAGCATCGCGTGATGCGTCGGCGCGATGCCGGCAATCAATCGATCTTCACCGCGAAAATGGCCGCTGTACATGCCGACGTTGCGCACACCGGTCTCGACGTCTTGAGTGATAAACGGCGCGGTTGCGCGAATGCCGCCGCTGAACCCCGGCTCCTCTACCGGCGCGGGTAAACTGGTCACGCCGAATTTTTTGAGCGCTTCGCCGGCATAGACGATCTCCTGCACGGGCGCGCTCTGGACGCGGCGCGGCGCCAGCGGTTGGGCGAGCGCTGCGCGCCATTTCTCGTAAATGGCCAGCGGCTCGTCGCAACCCAATCCTAACGCGGCGATTTCGCGCGACGAGCCGTACATGCCGGTGGCGACGCGGATATCGTGGCGACGGCCGCGGCTGTCGATAATGTTTTCAAAAAGGAACGCGCGTCTCTGCTCGTCGTCGATGCCGCGGTATTGGAGCCGCATGAGCGGCATCAATTCCGTGTCTTTGTTGACCTGACGGGTCCAGCGGTGGAGTTTGTCGCGGTGTTCGAGCGCGTCGAGGTAGGCACGGAAATCTTGGTAGTACTCTTGAGACATGCGCGCGGAAAATCCTTTCGACGAGTTGCTACTTCAATAGAGCTTGCGCGACTTTTTGCGCCGGTTCGCGGACCTTTTCGAGCTTTTCTTCGGACTGATTCTCCACCTGGAGAAATTCCTTCACGGACATCCGGTCTTTGGCCGCGATCACACCGGTCTCGCGCAGCCACTTCGTGTCGACATCGAGTCGGCGTGTGGCCTGCCCCAAAGCTTTCGAGACAAGCTCCTGTCCCTCGCGCGACAAGAGCCAGTTGACGAAGATCTTGGTCGCGTTCGGATGGGCGGGATTCTTGATAACTGCCAGATTGCCACTGCCGCCGGTGCCGTAGGTTCCTTCTTTAAGCTGCGACAACGATTTGACCGGCAAGCCGGCTTTGATGAACGGAACGAAACTGTAGTGAGTCAAGCCGATCACGACCGCCACCCGGCCTTTGGCGAGACCTTCGGCGAGCACGCGCTGATCACGGCCCAGAAACAAATCCTGCGCGACCAGTTTTTTCAAAAACTCTTCGCCTTTTGTGCTCCAGATAAACGACCATTGAGAATCGCCGGCGCCCGGCGAGCGCGGGTCGAGAAAGCCGATTTTCCCTTTCCATTTCGGATCGAGGAAATCGTCATAGGATTTCAATTCACCCGGCTTGGCCAAATCGGCGTTGTACCAGACGCTCTCCGTCAGATAGGCCTGAAACATGTAGGCATGCCGCTTGGCGCTGTCGACCCACATATGTCCACCCCACCACTGCTTGGGATCTTTCACCTCCGGCAAGACCAGCCAGGGCTCGAGCGGATCCAGGATGCCTTCATCGAGCATGCCGGAAACCAGCGACGACGAACCGCCGATGTGTAGATCGAAATAGCGCACCCCCGCTTTGAACTCATCCGCCATCCGCCGCACCGCCGTGCTGGCGCGCGCCGTGAACACTTCTACCTCGATGCCGTAGCGTTTCCTGAAACCGTCCTCCAACTGCTTGCGCAGCTCGGCACTGGCGGGAATCGAAACGGTGACTTTTCCTTCCTTGCGCGCTGCTTCCAAGGTTCGGTCCCAATCCGCCGGCTGGCCGCTCTGGGCATGCAGCGGGACCGGCATCAAAAGAAGCAATGGCAGTAGGACGAAATGAAAACGCATTGAAGCGATCAGCAAGCAGCGCAGTCCGGCCGTCGGACGGAAATTCATAAACAAACGGGCTGGTTAAGGATTCTTTATAGTGAAATATTTTAAGTGTCAAGTAATTGGGCGTGGCCGCAATAATTTTTCCAGGAAGAGATCCGAGTTTTGGTGGCTACGCGCGCGCTGCAAATTCCCCGGCAATTTGCGCCCTGCGCAATCGAGGAGGGACCGGCCAAGCGGCCGAAGAGGACGTCGCTGCTAAAACAAGAAAAGCCCTCGATCACTCGAGGGCTTGAATCTGGAGCGGGTGAGGAGGGTCGAACTCCCGACCTTATGCTTGGCAAGCGAAAAAGGTCAGGGGCGCGACGATGAATCACCTGCAAAATCAACCCGCGCAGTCCCTACCCTTCCCCTATTCGCCCCTGAAAAGTGAAAAATTTTTCACTTTATGGAGGCATCCATGAAACGTCAGTGGCACTTATTCAGAGCGAAGCTCGCGCTTCGTCGTTGGCTGAGAGTTCGCGCCGGAGAAGCGGACAGCTTCACCATAAATCGCATTCGGCACGGCTGAGAAGTTAGCCGGCTACAAAAAAATGGCCGCGGAGAGCTGACACTCTCGGCGGCCGGAAAGGTTCGACGGTTATGGCATCGAACGCCTTCACTCTCACTTTACGCACTCCTGTTCGTTTCGTCCAGCGCGCGCCGCCAGGCGCGGTGCTCTGTCGCGTTGGCTCATTTCCAAATCAACCCGCAAAACCCGAGGGAGAGGCAATGAAAACAGCAAAGCTCCGCAGGATACTGATAGACATGGACCCAGAGGAGCGCACGCGACTGAGGAAACTGCTTGCGAGAATGTTCCGAGACGTGGAAAAACAACGCGCCCGCAGGGAACCGAGCGAGGCCGAGCGCATGAAGAAGCGCGTAAAGAAATCCCAAGAGCGTTTCCGCGCTATCGCCGCGAGCATGGACAGAGCTACACGCACGACGCTGATGCGCGCCCTGCTAAAAATCGTTCACCAAATAAATCGAGCAGAGGAACCGGGGCACGATTTCGACCGGCCGACTCTCAGAGTCGTGAAATGAACGCCGCGTAGAAATTCAAGGATCTCCAACAAAACGAGGTAAGGAAGAATGCCGATATCAAAGCGGGCACAAGTACAAAAGCTCATGCTCAAAATGACCCCGAGTCAGCGCCAGGCATTAATGCGCCGCGTGGAATTCAAGGTCATCCCTGGCGGCAAGCAGGATCCCGACAGAATAACGATCGTCTCGGCTGTTTTAAGGCGCGCTGGGCTCATACTTGTCAACAGGAATACGAAGAATGCTGATTGAAGATCGCACAAAACCCCAGGGGCCCACGGCCGGCCCCTGGGGAAAGCGCTTCATGACCATGGCCGAGTTTGCCGTGTTGATGAAATGCACCGTCGTAACCGTAAATCGCTGGATCAAAGAGGGTCAGCTCCGCGTCCTGCATGTAATCTCCGAAGACGAAGTGAAGCGGTGGACCGAGAACGAAGAGTCACGCCAGGCCGCCGAACGGATCGCCGAGGATGATCGCTACGTCGAATTTATCCAAGCGCCGCGCATCCAAGAGCCAAGGCACCTGACACCGCCAAGCGACAGAGCGGACATTGAGTTTGTCCTGGGCGAGATTCGCATCAAGTGCGCGCACCTGGAAGCCGAGAACCGCCGGCTGATCGATCAAAACTTGCGGTTTCGTTCAACCCTGCGCGAGGAGCTTCTACTCTGGGAAGACATTCTCAAGTACGGTCGCCAGCTCAAATTCGGCGCGGCCAAGCGGCACGTCTCACGGCTGCTTGGCGCGGTGGGATATGACGGCAGGAGCGAAGACCCGATCGATCAGCGCGAGCTCGGCGGCGATCTCAGAAATGAGTTTCTCGCCGTGGGCGCGCCGAAGCCTGAGCAGCTAACTCAGCCGAAGCTAGTCGACGCCGGCCCAAAACCGGGAGTGAAGCCCGACAAGTGGAAGGTCGATCGAATCATCGGCGAGAATCGGAGAATTTAGTCGGTGCACGCGACGACGCACCCGCGGGCGTGAACTGGCTTCTCTTCGAAGCCCCAGCCTCAACCGTATTTATTCTCGGCTGAAAGAACACTGAGACAGCAGCCCAACATCTGTCAAATTTGTTTGCACTGGAGAGCCCTGCAATTTACCTATCTTATCATAATGTTATCTATCCCGATCTAGCATGCCGAGAATGTTGTCAACTATTTTAACAAGTTTAGCATTGTATGCATTCATAATCCTATTAAATACCGCATGCTTACCAATTGGCATCATCATTGCTCATTTTTTGGCTAAGTTTTCTCAATCTAGCGAGGGAGATCAAAGATAATGCGGTACACAATTAAGCCATGGCTAGTGCTCACAGCGACCTTTGCCGCTTGGCTCCTCGTTTTCGGCGCACCTTCAGCTTTTGCTGATCAGTTCTTACTGAATGATGCCAATTTCGCACCCGACGGCGTGACGTATGCAACCGTTGACACAAGCATTACTGGGAACACGGTCACAATAACAGTTACTGCGGCGACGGGATTTGGAATTTTTGGTAGTGGCTCGGGGAATGGTTCGTTTGGTTTCAATATCGTTGATCCTGATACCGGCGTTATACTAGCCAATTTTAGCTCGGGATTTAGCGATGGTGGAACCGGAGGTCAATTCGACGGTTTTGGAAATTTCGAGTTTAACGTTGACGGTCCTGAAGCGTCCAGTGCGGCTACATCTTTGTCTTTCGATGTTACTCGCTCGCCAAACCCGTTCACAACTGTCTCTGACGTCGATGAAAATAATAGCCTTGGATTTGATTTTGTTGCACACATCATCTCTTTGGACTGCACGGGTACTTGCACTGGTTTCGTCGCGAGCGGTGGCACGACTACCCCCACGACGACCCCAACGACTACCCCAACTACGACGCCAACTACTACCCCTACGACTACGCCAACTGAAGTACCTGAACCGTCCTCAATGTTACTGCTGGGTGGCGGCTTTCTTGCCGTGGCAAAATATCTACGGCGAAAGCGCATCTGAGATTTTGGTCCGCACGTAAAACACCTTAGTTTCATTGGGCCAAAAAAAAGCGCCGGGGATCATCCCCCGGCGTTTTTTTGTGTCGCGTCCTACGCTATGCGCGTTGTCACCCTCGGCCTTGACCGTCGTCCATTCAGACGACTCGCACCCCGCGACGCTCATAGACGCTTTCCGGCTCCGCGCGCCATACGCTCACTTCCGCGTTGTTTTTCGAGGAGCGGTAAATAGCAGGTTTTTTCGCGATGGCCTTATTCACGTGATCTTCGTGCATGCCTAGAACGCGTGCAATGTTAGCGACCGTTCTGTGTGATTTGCCCGGCTCATCCTTGGTATTCTCACGCAACCATTTTTCAATCTTCTTTCCTTCTCGGCGGCAACGCAACCATCCAAAAAGCGCCGTGGCCGTCCCGCTGACGGACAGGAGAATAATACCGGTCAAAATGCTCTTGCCATCAACCATGAAGACTCCCAGCGCTTAACTTTGACGCGAGCCGGCGCTTCCCGTTAAGATTGGTTTTTTTAGATCTAAACTGCTGGTTCCAACTCGCATAGCGTTTGGCAAATTTTTGTGCCCACGCGCCTAGAGAATATTCTTCTTCGTTTGGTGGTTGCAGCGCTCCAGGAAAAGCGCGGAGGACTATTTTTGCAATCGTGGACCAATTCGGGCGACCGGCTAGTTGTTCGAATGAGTAAGCGAGTCTGAGGGCAAGATACTCTGCGGGTATTTCGCGGGTGCGCCCGCCTTTAGGGTTCCTAAACTTTTTGAGCCATGCACATGATCTCAGATAATCATCAATGTCTGCGAATGGCTTGCGAGACTGACCTCGCGAGTCTCTGAATACCAGCGGATAAATTCGCCTTGCCTCAAGCAAAAGCAGTCGATCGTCGGCGGTGACGGGACCTCCACGGAGAATGCGCAGTAGTCTATTCTTGCTACGCCATCGGCTCGAATCGCCTGAGGTCCTTTTTGCTGCGGAGAGAATGTCATAAACGGGCTTCAGCATCTGCACGTCATCAACGTCATTCTGCAGTGCGTGTAATAGCCGCAACCATTGCGTATCAATCCAGCATCGATGCTGCTGGTCCGAATTTGTTCTCATCCTGACCGCGACCCTCGAAAGCATTCGTTTTGCCACGTCGGCGTCCGATTCGATGACGTACTCAAGCGGTATCCACCATAACGACGCATCAAACTGCTCCGCAGTTAAACCGGTCGCATTCTTTGTCAATTCGGAAATGTGCTGCTGCACTATTGGCGGAAGCGTTGCAATATGAACCGGTGTGTATTTCGTCTCGATATCTGTATCGCCGTGACTTTGCAGCATAAAAGCGGTGCAGTTATTGCCCTCAATTATAATAATCACAATGGGTATATTTCACAACAACGAAGACCGGTAACTAGCAAACGCTTGGAGGTTTCTCATGAAAACTACAAAGACTCAGCGACTTACTGTGCTACTCGAACCGAACTCCGTGCGTCGCGTGAAAATCCTGGCGCTCGATAACGGTGTTTCCGCAAGTGAAGTCGTGCGACGTGCGGTCACTGACTATGTCGCGAGAACGAAAAACAAGGGTGCGGAGCAAGGAACACGGTTCGTAGGGTCGCATACGCCAGCGGCACAGCTATGAGCAACCACCCCCGACGAACGATCCGCGTTGGCGATAGCGTTGTCAGCGCCGCCGTCTGCGAGTTGTGCCCAACGGCGCCGGCGTTTTTCCCCGACGCTGCCTTCGACGCGCACCAGGCGGAGCACCTGAAAGACGCTGCGCCACAGTCCCAATCACACCGCCGCTTTAGCCCTGGCCGCCCACGCGGCGCGCGAAGCTCCAATCACCTGGGCGCTGCGGCGGCAATCTACAAAAACGGAATCAACAATCATTCAGGACGAGGAAGGAAATTATAAATGGCAAAAAACGGTAACAGCAAAACGGAACGGACGACGGAGCAAATCCTCGCGAGCATTAGCACGGATCAAGCAGAGCTCGACGAGCTCGAATCGGACGATCGGCCCGACGAGGATACCGACATCAAAAATTATACGGCGCGAGCGAAGCTGGGCTATGAACGCGGCGCCCTGATGATGACCGAGTTTCACAAAAATCCTGAAAGGTTGATCCCCGATTGGGCGGATCCCACCAAAGGCGCCGAGGATTTATCGTTTTTTCCAGACCCTGATCGAAAGGTTGAAGAGTATGCGCGTTGGCGACGCGGTCCCGGTGCCGGTGGAATGCGGCCGGCTCGGCGAGCACAAGAGATTGCGATACGCCGAACTCGACGCACGGAACACTATGTTGCGCTTCGGCCAAAGGTCCGGGAGCTCCCCGATCGTGTTCTCGCGCATTTCCCGCCGCCGCTCTTTCTTGACTACGAACCAAATGAACGCCGTTGCTTGGCGCACGCCAATTTTCTGTGGCTCAAAAAATTTCCCGACACTGAGTATGCAACTAGCATCCAGTTTTCGAGGACATCGGACCAGATGCAAGCCGAAATTTCGCGCCGCACCGAATACGTGGAATCGCTAAAGTCCCACGCACCAGGCGGAGGCGTCCCAAAAGAACAAATGGAAGATGCCGAGGCCGAACTGGCCGATGCATTGAAGCGACGTGACACTCTTTCACAACGGCGCGAAAAGGAGCCCGCAGCTCATGCAGGCGCGCTCAGCTTATATGCGCAGTGCATTCAGTTTTTGCGATCAGTCGGTATCAATCCGGAATCGCCCAAATTTCTGGCGACGGGACGCGCTGACAAAGTGTTCGTCATGGAAAACCAACCGGCGCCGCGCTCCACCACGCCGCCGGCATACGCCTGATGAGGAATAAGCCCATGGAACTTAGCTCGAAGGAACATCGGCAGCGCCTGCGCGATCTTTCGAACCGCGGGCCAAAGGGATCGCGCGGCGGCGAGATCGTCATTCCGCAGGCCAATATCGAACGCATCCGCCAGGCGCAAGCGCGCTACGCGGAGTTTTTCCAGGGCGACGTTGAAGCGAATATGCGCGCGCGGCTGGGGTTTTATCTCAATACCAGCGACCCCGAAACGCTCAAGCTCATCCCGCAATTGACCAGCGCCGACCGCGAGAAAATCCTCAACATGGCGGAGCGGATGAAAGCTCCTGCGCCAAAGGAGCCAGCAGCGCCGCCGCGCCGGCGATTTGATCCCCAGCGGGTTGAGGCAGCCTACCGCGATCGCGAAATAAAATACGGGCGCAGTGAAGCGAAAGCCGAGCCAGAAATCACACTGGACCTGACGCCGCAGGAGATCGAAAAGCTGCGCGCGGCGGAGGCGCGATATCGCGAGTGGTGCGAGGGGAACATCAAAGAATCCGACATGCGCCAAGTTGGGTTTTTCTGCCGAATCGATTCTGACGTGATTAACCTGGCGATACCAAACCTCACCACGAAAGAGCGCGAGCGTCTCGTCAGGATGGCCGCGCGCATGCGGTCGTATCTGCCGGCCAAGGTGAGTGCTCGTCAGCAAAAATAACGTCGGGGGACCCTCGCCGGCCGGCTGGATCGCGGGTAAGACGTGCCGCAAGGAGCAACTAGGTATAAGCGCGCGCATAGGACTGGTGGTGTTAACCAATGAAAGCGAAGACCAAAAAGAAGCGCCGCATCGCAAGCCAACGTGGCGAGGACGACATGGATATAAACGCGCCGATCTCACAAGAGGATTTCGCCAATATGATCGGTGAAACACAGCAATTTGTTTCTCGACTGTGTCATTTCTCGGTGCTCAATCCCGAGGGAACATTCCGCGATTGGAACGTTCAGTACATTAGATTTCAAATGGGCCGAATCTACGCAAACCGTGGCTGGAAAGGTTTGGCGATCGCAGCCGGAGATATGCCAGACGATCACCGTTAAACGATGAAATCACGATCCCCCGGCGGACAGGATGTAGTCCGCGCCGATGTTCTTCGGGTCTTTTCATCGGGTGCGTCGGCTGGTTAGTCCATCGCCGGCCGGCGCATGGGGATTTTAATACATGGACGTGGAGACGTGATGGCGCGTCACTTCAACGGCACTACAGACAAGATCGTAAACCTCTCGGCTGGGCTTATCCCGCCATTGCCAGTTTCTTTCGCTTGCTGGTTTAAACCATCAGACGTGTCCGCCGACCACGTGATGGTCGCCCATGCGAATCAGGGCGCTGCCGTCGAGCTGATCACTCTGGAGCTTCAAGGGACCGTGGCCGGTCATCCCATCCGTGCGCGCTTTCGTAACGCGCTTAATGCTGAATCAAGCGCGGTGTCGACCGCAGGTTGCAGCGCCGGGCAGTGGTATCACGGCTGCGCCGTCTTTGCTTCCAGCTCGAGCCGGACGATCTACTTAGACGGCGCCAATAACGTGACCGATACGACGGGCATCGGGAACTTCGGTGTTTTCAATTGCACGGGCATCGGGGTGTTGCAGCGGGGCACACCGGGACTGTTTTTCGCAGGCGACATCCAGGAGGTCGGAATTTGGAATGCTGCATTGACTGCGGACGAGGTCAACTCGCTGGCGAAAGGATTCGCGCCGAGCTGCGTAAGGCCAAGCTTGCTGGTCGCATACTTTCCGCTGTTCGGCCGCGGCGCCACGGAAAATAATAGATTTAAGACCGGCGATATTTTGACTCCGACGGGTACGACCTATGCCGAGCACGGCGGGATGATGCTTTATCCGGGCTGAGGGATTTTTAACGACCCGATAAGTGAAAGGGAAACAACACAATGAGATGGTGCGCGCAGGTTCTTCGATGATCGTTCAGTGCCACTTCTGCTGCGGCGAGATTGATACGGCTTCAGACGCTCACACGGTCATCACTGATTATCCATTTTCGGGCAATCTAGCGTCTTTTGCAGCGCCTGTGTTGATCTTAAAGCGCCGCCGGTCGCGCGGACTCTCTCCCAAAGGCCCGCGCGGGCGCGTCCCAAATACAGCCGCTTGCGCGCCGGTGGCTGTTCTCATCGGAGGTCGGTCTTTTGGCTCGAATTTTTATAGTTGGCGATAAATAGCCATGCTTCTTGAACCCTGTTCGAACCCGCTTTGCAGCTCAAAAATAGACGGCAGCCGGTCCCGCGGAATTCGCCGGCGATTTTGTAATGCGGAATGCAAACTTCACTTTTGGGTATTAAAGAAAGCGGCGCGGCTTCTGGCGCCGATCGAGAACCGCCGGGTGTGTGAGATTCTCGCGAGGCTCAGCCGCGAAGATCAACCAGCGGCGGCAACGGCGCTGGAGGCCGGCCGCCTGGGGCAAACCCGCGAGCTGGCCAACCGCAACGGTGGAGCACAAGAACACGAAATGGCACCACCGCCGTGAACAAAGAAAATGCCTCCAGCGGCCGCCCACCACAGCACCGCTGAAGGCATTCAAAGAAAGGGAAACTGTCGATGGAACGAAATACACCGCCTCAAACTGAACGTCAACCGCGCCGTCTTCGCGCCGTGATCGAAATCATCGGTGCCGAGCTAAAAATCTTTTCACTCGCCGACAATGATCGCGATGAAAAGGAAATCTTGGACGCGCTTCGATTTCTACGAGAGGAATTCGCGGCGTAGCAATGTCTATCAGTCTCATTTCTCGCGTCTTTGAACATTCCCGAACCTCGGGAAGTGAACGGCTCGTGTTGCTGGCTTTGGCCTTTTGCTGCAACTCCAAGCGCGACGATAACAGGGCGTGGCCGTCGCTCGACGCGCTCGCAGTTATGGTCAACATGACAAGATCGGCGCTGTGTAAAGTTTTACGCAATCTGGAGGCTTCGGGCGAAGTGAAACGGCAGCGCTCGAATGGCGGCAGGAACAACGAAGCAGTTACGAAATTTGCCTTACAAATAGTCTCCCACGGGACACAGTTTCCGATGAGATAAACAGTGTCCAAGAAAATACTGTTTCCCTGGACACTGTTTCCGCTAAACAGTGTCCCACAGGCAATGAAACAGTGTCCGGTAGGACACACGCAATAAACCGGAAAGAACCGGAATATATGCGACGAGCAAAAAAACGCTCGTCACGTTTACGTGAAAACACAGATCCAAGAATAAAAAATTTCATCGACTGGTTTTTTACCGAATACCGCAACCGCCTCGGCCGCCCCTACCACGTCAAAGGCGGCAAAGAAGGCAACTTGATCAAGGGCCTCCTGAGCACTTTCGACCTACCAACCCTGAAGCGCTGCGCGGTCGTCCTACTCGAGTCCGAAGATAGCTTTCTTTCCCAGACCGACCGCGGCATCGGGATATTGGCAAACCAGATCAACAAACTCGCCGGGATGATACAGCAGCCGATGCTCCACCCCGCGCCAGCGGCACACCTACCGCCGGCCGATCTTCTTTACCGCAAGGGGGCGGCCGATCATGCTTAACGGCGCCGAAAGAGTGGCACCCCAGAACCTCGAAGCAGAAACGGCAGTGATCGGCGCAATTTTCATCGATCCCGATCGTATCGACGAAATCCGCGCGATTGTGGGACCCGAGCACTTCTACCGCGATACACACACCAAGATATTCGCGGGCATGATTGAACTGTCCGACCGTCGCGAACCAATCGACGTGATCACCTTGAGCGATCTTCTGAGAACAAAGAACGAGCTCGAATCGGTCGGTGGCAGCGCCTATTTGGCCGAATGCGTCGAGTCAGTGGGAACCGCGGTAAACGTCGCCTATTACGCGAAGATCGTCAGGAGAGAATACCAGGCGCGCGAGCTGGCGAAGCTGCTCAATCACGCTCTGGATAGAGTCTCTTCGGAAGATCCCCTCCTGATCACCTCCGAAATCGTCTCGGAGCTGCTGCGCATCAACCCGACCCAATCGAACGTTTTTCCTATCGACAAGCTGGTCGCCGAATGCGTGAAGGATTTGGAAAAAGCTTATGAGAGCCATGGCCGAATGCTTGGCATACCGACGGGATTGCATGGTCTTGAATCTCGGTTCGGCGGTCTATCCCGCGGCGACCTGGTTGTCTTGGGTGCCCGGACTTCGCAGGGCAAAACCAGCCTTGCAGGAACGATCGCCAAGAACGCCGCGGCGCTGGGTTATCCCGTCGCGTTCGTGAGCGCCGAGAGCGACCCAAAAAAAATTCTCCTGCGATATTTCAGCAGCGAGACACAGATCGAAAACGTCCGGCTGCAGGTCGGCATGCTGCGCGATAGTGACTTTCCAAAAATCACTGCCGCGGCCGCTCGCCTGGCCAACCTCCCGATGATTTTTATCGGCGGCGTCCGTTCCTTGGAAAGAATAAAAGTTCTCCTGCGCGCGATCTATCTCCGCGAGCCGAATCTCGCCATGGTCATCATGGACTATGCGCAATTGCTAGATGCTCCTGTCGCCGAGAAGAAGCGCTATCTCGAAATCTCGAAGATCAGCGCTGACGCCAAGGGTCTCGCGGTCGAATTCAACGCCGCGGTGGTTTTGCTGAGCCAGCTTTCGCGCGACGTGGAAAAGAACACGGCGCCGGGTCAGCAAGGCAAAGCACGCCGTCCAAGGCTTTCCGACTTGCGCGAGTCTGGCTCACTGGAGCAAGACGCCGATCTGGTATTTCTCCTTCACCGCGACCAGAACGCGTCGAATGAGCCAACCGAGCTGATTGTCGCCAAGAATCGTGAAGGCCGAATCGGTTCGGTCAATCTGAGATTCAACGAAAAAACTGTTTCGTTCGAGGATGGAGAAGAATAGACCCCACCGAAAGGAGAAAAGCGAAATGTTAGCAGAACACTCGATTGATGTTTCGTCAGCCCACGGCGGCAACGGCGCCGGAGCTCGGCTGTGACATCGTCATCGGGTGAAGCTGGCGGCGGAACTGATCATGGCTGAGTTTTCGGAGTTGGTCGCGCACCGCATGAGGATCAACGCCGCAGATATCGGCGCAGAACCGAAACGAGCCGGGATAGTGTCGATCGTCGAAGATCCACTCCCGAGCCGCGCGCTGAATGCGCTCTGCGCGTCCTTTCCCAATGTCGACCAGAAAATAATCAGAGACTCCGCGGAGGAGAACGGCAGACCAGAGATCAAGCTCAGCGTGCACGCGGCGAAAATACAGGAATCGGCGGAAAAAGTGAATCAGGAATTGGTAATGGCGAGATGAACGAAGAATATCTCACCGTCGAGCAGCTCGCCCACCGCCTGGGATGGGAGCCGAAGACGGTGCGGAATAAGATGGGCACGATCTTTAAGCGTGGCGTTCACTATGA
>Ga0207707_10001847_pt1 | contig 19388 bp, 17 predicted proteins | sample KBSC83BmetaG_FD_184336 | JGI IMG/M metagenome (GOLD analysis project Ga0207707, IMG submission 184336) | Corn rhizosphere microbial communities from Kellogg Biological Station, Michigan, USA - KBS C8-3B metaG (SPAdes) (version 2) | ecosystem: Host-associated > Plants > Roots > Rhizosphere ...
GTTACGCCTGTGCCCTCGACAAGCCGCCAGTAGGGGCTGTAGCAACCGCGTTGCACGCATTGACTTTGCTGATCGCGCGGCAACTAATGAACGAGTTGCAAGGACTCGATAGCAGCATCGATTATTTCGTCGTGCCGCCGCTATGTCCGCTGACTGGATCGCCGTATGATTTCTCCCAAACGAGCAAGCTGATCGAACGGGCTACCATGAGCACCGAGGCCTGGCTTGCCGGGGGCGGTCTCGATCATCCAGGTGTCTATGCGCAGTTGAGCACGCACAGGCACTCGCACTAGCAAGCACCAGCTTGCAATAACTTTTGTCTGCAATTTGGCGAGTCGATACCGTGTGTACCGAGAACTCAAATCGCGTGGCCGAATAGCGACAAATCGGCACGGCCTGGATCGAAGACTTGATTTCGTGGATTGCCTCGCCAAATATGGAGCATGATTACTTTCGCGCTTGATCAGACGTATTTTTGTCGCGCGGGCCTCTTGCAAATCGGCAAGTAGCCCGGGCTGCTTCTCGTGGCTGTCCGGGCTGAATTTTCCATTCAAAAAAATGCAACTCTGCTTGACCGCCGTGTTCCGGGGTAGAATCTCCGTGATCACTCGCGCTTGAGCTTTAAGCGCAGACACGCCGTCACGCGACGGAAAAATGCGATCAAAAGCTGAGTTATGAAGTTGTCGGCTGCGAATGGTGATGGCGGCTGGTGCCCGGCTGCGAGATCGGGATCAACATGATTGAGGGAGTGAGCGATGATGGAGACAAGGGAAATCGGCCGGCTGTGCATGAACGCCATGAGTAACGTCGCTGGTACCATTGCTGACCACAATCTCAAGAGCATGAGATTGTCGGGTGACAGCACATTGAGATCGTTTGAATACATGACTCAACTTGCCGGCGCGAGGACGGGACTGGACGTGATCGAGCTTTCGGGCGCGCATTGTCGTAATCAGCTGAATGTATTGGGCTGTTACACCGGTGATATCGTCGATCTTGTCTGGAAGATGCCGAGGGACGTGGCAGAACCCTTCCGAACGCGAGCGGTTGTGGCAAGCCGCGTTATCCTTTGACGACTAATGCAAAAAGCCGTGGATGCCATCGTTGGGAGTCGATTATGAGCGAACATTTGCCTCAAATCATCATCGCACGGCAAGATTACGTGCGTCTTGAACGGTTGGCCGTCAATGCCGTGAGAAAACGTCATCCAGCTAGCGGGTTCCTGATGTCGGAGATCCGTCGGGCCGTCGTGTGCGACGCTTACAAGGTGCCGCGCGGCGTTGCGCGCCTCAACGAGTGGGTGACGTATCGGATCGATGGCAATAAACAGACGGAAAGCAAGATACTGGTGTGCCCCGAGGAGTTCCGAAACACTGAGATAAATCTATCGGTGCTTTCGCCATTGGGTGCCGCCGTTCTCGGAATGCACGCCGGGAATCGCATGAAATTCTTCAGCGCTGAGGGCGGACTCCACTTCGTGATTGTGGAGAGTGTCGTCGCTCCGGCGGGAGCGCCCCTGCTGTTTCCGCTCAAGGCGCGCCGCGCGGCAATTGAGGTTCCCACTGAGCCCGATGACGAAGGTCCCAGGGCTGCCTAGCGTCGGCTGCGACAGACCGGAGCAGCGCGACCCGAATTGATTATCAGGAGTATGACATGCATAGCGATAGCATAACCGAAATGAGACCGCCAATTGCGGTCGACGCGAATCACATTGCCAGACTATCCGCGCTCTCGTCGCTGACGAGCGGGCCAATGGTGGATGTGTGCGAATATCTTCGCGAGGAGCTCGATCGCGCGCATATCCTTCCGACGGAAAAGCTGCGCCCTGACATCGTCAACCTGGGCAGCCAGGTGGAATTTCGCGACGAGCAGACCGGCAAGATACAGGAAATCATCCTGGTCTATCCGTTTGACGCTGATATTGCGCGCCGGCGCGTGTCTGTCTTGACGCCGGTGGGCGCCGCGCTTTTGGGGTTATCCGTCAATCAAACTATTTCGTTCTATACCAGAACAGGCAAACGTCGCGAGCTGACCGTGCTCAAGGTCCGTCGCGCGACCTAGCAATCAGGCACAATATGAGGGGCGCGGTGAGCACCCGTAAGCGTGGTTCTTGTGGCACGGCTGCTGATGGGAGGATGGCAAAAGCGGTTGGCTTGCGCGGCTGGCTGCCTCGTCGTTCCAATCGAGGCGTTGCAGGTGCCAGATGCCAGCAAGACCAACGCAGCGGCTCGCCGGTCTGTGTGCCGCTCACGCGCCCCTCGTTCCTGGAGGACATTCGGGAGTAGTTCGCTTTTGAAGCACCTAAAAGTATTTGCTTCTCGCGCTCTTGACCCTGCAGGCGCTATCCGTTCGAGGCGAGCAATCGTCGGGAGAAGTCCGAATATGATCCGATTTTAGTGCGACATCAGGATCGGGAGCGGCGCCCAGGTCAGGATCTGTTGCGTCGCTCCTCCCAAGATGAAATCCCGCAATCGGGAATGACCGAACCCGCCCATAACCATCAGGTCGGCGTTGATGGCGGCTGCCTGGCGAAAAAGCGCATCGCCAATGCTCATGTTTCCTCGCAAGGCTTGATCGATCACCACCGCCACGCCATGGCGTGCAAGGTGACGAGCGAGCTCGTGGGCGTCCATACGCGGACGCAACTCCTTATCGTCGGTCACGGTAACGATGTGGACCCTCTTCGCCTTGGTCAGCAACGGCATTGCGTCACCGACAGCACGCGCCGCCACCCGGCTGTAGTCCCAGGCGATCAAAATCCGATCGATTGCAAAGGTCGTTTTCCCGTCCGCCGGGATAAGCATTGCCGGCAGACCAGAGCCGAACAACACCGCCTCGATGAGCGGCCGCTCGATCGGCGGCTTCTCGCGGCGGTTTGGAAGAATCGCGATATCCCGAAGTCGCGCGTACTCGACGAGCGATTCGATTGCTTCGTCAGGTAAGCACGTCTCCATGACGCCGACGAATTTTGAGGTCCCTTGGTCAAAGACGCCTTTTGCATGCGTCATGGCAACCATAGCGTCTTCGCGACCTTTTTCTCGTAGCTTCTGGAACAACTCCTCGGGTACGCGCGCGTAAAGGCCGGCCGGGTACGCCACGTCGAATGCAAAGGTCAGACCAGTGACCTCGGTCCCGAAATGTTGGGCCAAACCAGCCGCAAAGCCGGCAGTCATCTCGCCCCCAGGCACCGGCGAAACATATAAAAGCGCGTCCTTGATGGTCATATTGGCTCCTGTTCCATGCCGCCGACCTTGTTTTTTCTATTGAGCAATTGGGATTGATGCCTTGAGCCATATCAAGATGGATGAGGGGCGTCTCTCTTACCTGATCACCTCATTCACGTCAGCGCGGCAGTGTGATCTCGATGACGGCCGTCGACGCGTTCAAGAAACATCGAGTTATTCGATAATTCGTGAACTTTTCACAAGTGTACAATTTTGAACGGTTGTCACACCCAAAGCGCCTAACCATGGGCGGTGAGCGACAGATAGAACGATGACGCAGACCGTTTTTGGCCGTAGTCGGGTCATTTGTCGTCGATGATGTTGGTGCCGATGCTGGATTGCGGCCTCACGGAGGAGAGCAATGACGGATCGAGATCACTCTGAAAGTACCACTGCGACATGGGGCTCGCGCGCTTTCGGCTCCTCCGCGCCGCTTGAGGATCTGCTGAATAAATTCGGCTTCACTTCGGGAAAGGTATTCGAAGCGGTGAAACAGCAGCTTTCTAAAAACAGGAACATGCAGACATGAACCCACTCAGGCAGCTCGAGACATGCGGCCAGTCGCTTTGGCTGGATTATCTAAAACGCAGTCTGATCGAGAAGGGCGAGTTGGGTGTTCTTGTCGAGCGCGACGGGTTGAAAGGTGTCACCTCGAACCCTTCTATATTCGAAAAGGCGATCGGCGAGACCGATGAGTACGCGGATGCGCTGAAACAATTCCAGGCACTGGGTGACCACAGCATCTCCGAAATCTATGAGCACCTGGCGATCGACGACATCCGCGCCGCCGCCGATGTGCTGCATCCGGTCTACGAGCAGACAGAGGGTCGAGACGGCTATATCAGCCTGGAGTGTTCGCCATACCTTGCCAACGATACCGAAGGTACAGTGGGGGAGGCGCTGCGGCTGTGGGAAGCAGTTGCGCGCCCCAATCTGATGGTGAAGGTGCCGGCGACGCCGGCCGGCATTCCCGCCATTCGCCGGCTGACTGGCCGCGGGCTGAACATCAATATCACCTTGCTCTTTTCGGTGGACGTCTACGAGCAGGTTGTCGAAGCCTATGTCTCGGGGCTGGAGGACCTGGCGCGGGCCGGCGGCGACATCTCCAGGATCGCCAGCGTCGCCAGCATTTTCGTCAGCCGCATCGATACCGCCATTGACAAGCGGCTCGACAAACTCGGTGACAAACGGGCGTCCGGTCTATTGCGTGGCAAGGTGGGAATCGCCAACGCGCAAATCGCCTACGCGCGCTACAAGGCGCTGTTCGCCGCACCGCGCTGGCAGCTTTTGGCTGCATCGGGAGCAAAGACGCAACGCTTGCTCTGGGCTTCCACTGGCGTCAAAGACCCGGCCTACAGGGACACGATGTATGTCGAGGCGCTCATAGGCCGCGACACTGTGGACACCGTTCCGCCCGCAACGATGGACGCATTTCGCGACCGCGGTCACATAGCGCCCGATGCGATAGAGCGGGACGTGGTGGGTGCGCGCACGGTACTCGCCGAGCTGGAGAACTACGGCGTTTCGCTGAAGGAGGTCACGGAGGAAGAACTGATCGAGGAGGGCGTACGGCAATTCGCGGATGCGTTCGACAAGTTGTTTGGCACCATTGCGCGCCGCCGCCGGGCCCTGCTCGAGGGCGATCGCGCCCGACTGGAGATCAGTCCGGGTTCGTCAGAGATAGCGACCGCCTTCAAAGAGGAAATGGAGGTGTGGCGGAAAGAAGGGCGCATTCGGAGGCTTTGGGCCGGCGACAAGTCGCTCTGGTCGGGAACCGATGAAAACAAATGGCTCGGTTGGTTGAACGTGGCGGATCGAGAGCTTGCCGATATTGGCCGACTGCAGAACTTCGCGGCAGATGTGAGGAAGCGCGGTTTCACTGATGTCGTCCTTCTCGGCATGGGAGGATCGAGTCTGGGGCCCGAAGTATTGGGCGGGACCTTCGGCCGGCAGTCCGGTTGGCCGCGGTTTCAAGTGTTGGACAGCACCGATCCCGCGCAGATCAAGGCGATCGAAAGCGCAGTCGATCTCGGCAAGTCGCTGTTCATCGTCTCCTCCAAGTCCGGCAGCACGCTGGAACCCAACATTTTGATGGACTATTTCCTCGATCGCGTCGGCGCAATGCGAGGCAAGAATAAGGCTGGCGAACACTTCGTTGCTGTGACCGATGCCGGTTCCTCGTTGGAGCGACGCGCCAAACAACTAGGTTTTGCCCATATCTTCTACGGCGTGCCCTCGATCGGCGGGCGTTACTCCGTGCTGTCGAAGTTCGGGCTGGTACCGGCGGCGGCGCTCGGTCTGGACGTCGAATGTCTCCTCGAGACGGCGCAGAAGATGAAACGAGCCTGCGGCGCTGACGTGCCGCCGGCTGAGAATCCGGGTGTACAGCTCGGCGTTGCCATGGGCATTGCGGCAACGCGTTTCGGCCGCGACAAGGTGACGGTCGTTGCCTCGCCGGGGATCGCCTATCTCGGCGCCTGGCTGGAACAGCTTCTGGCAGAAAGCACAGGCAAGCACGGCCGCGGGCTGATTCCGCTGGCTGGGGAGCCGCTCACCGCGCCCGAGCGCTATGGGGGTGACCGTTTCTTCGCTTACCTGGAGCTGGACGGGCAGATCGATCCATCGCAGCGCGAGGCAGTGGCAGCACTGGAGCGGGCCGGCCATCCAGTTGCGCAGATCCGCGTCAAGGATATCGGGCACATCTCCCAGGAATTCTTCCGCTGGGAGATGGCCACGGCCGTGGCCGGCGCGATTATCGGTATCGACCCGTTCGACCAGCCGGATGTGGAGGCGAGCAAGGACAAGACGCGCGCGCTGACCGAGGAATACGAAAAGTCGCACAGCCTGCCAAAGCAGGAGCCAGTGTTCCGCGAGAACGGTGTAGCCCTCTACGCCGATCCGCGCAACGCAGCCGAGCTGGATCGACACAACACACTGTCCGGCTATTTGAAGAGCCATTTCGGCCGCGTGCGCGCCGGCGCAAGTCCGGGTGACTATGTGGCGCTGCTGGCCTACATCCAGCGCAAACAGTCACACACGCGGACGCTGACCGCGATGCGAACGCGCATCCGTGACAAGACTCGTGCCGCAACCTGCCTCGGCTTCGGACCGCGCTTTCAGCATTCGGCCGGGCAAGCCTACAAGGGCGGCCCGAATTCCGGCGTGTTCCTTCAGATCACCTGCGACGATCCGGCGGACATCGACGTGCCCGGCCGATCCTACAGTTTTGGCGTCGTGAAGGCCGCGCAAGCGCGTGACGATCTCGATGTGTTGGTGGGCCGTGGTCGGCGCGCCCTGCGCGTCCACCTGAAGGATGTCGACGCGGGACTAGCAGAGTTGGCTCGCGCTGTGGATGCAGCGCTCCAGTAGCCGAAGTGTTGTAAGGATTGAAGTAAACGCAGATCGGCGTAATCGGATAACACGATGCACGACATCCAATCACTCCGGATCCCTCCGGCTGCCCAAGTAGTCGAGTCACCGCCACGACGCCAGCCGCGTCCGGCCGATCACTGCGCCATGGTGATCTTCGGCGCCGACGGAGACCTGACCAAACGTCTGGTGGTGCCCGCACTCTATAACCTCTCGCGAACCAAAGCATTGCCGGAGAAATTCGCGTTGATCGGCGTGGACCTGGCGGAGGGAACCGCGGAGAGCTGGCGCGAGCATCTTTATGATATGCTGAAGAGTTTCGTCGGCAACGCCGCCGCGGAGTTTGACGTTGAACGGATCGACGAGGCGGCGTGGCAACGTCTCGCAGAGAAAATGTCCTACGTGCAGGGCGACCTTACCAAGCCCGAGCTCTACGGGAAGATTCGCGCTAAACTGGACCAGGCGGATAAAATCCACGGCACGGAGGGCAACGCCATCTTCTACCTCGCCGTCGCCGACCGGTTCTTTGGCACCGTGGTGGAGCAACTCGGCAACGCGAAGCTGACCGATCAGGACGAGAACAAGGACGGGAAGCATGGTTTCTGGCGCCGCGTGGTGATCGAAAAGCCGTTCGGTCATAGCTTGGATTCGGCACGCGCGTTGAATGTGCGTATCCTGCAAACACTGCATGAGGACCAGATCTTCCGGATCGACCACTTTCTGGGCAAGAATACGGTTCAGAACATCATGGCGTTTCGTTTCGCCAATGGGCTGTTCGAGCCGATCTGGAACCGCGATCGGATCGACCACGTGCAGATCACCGTCGCGGAGACGGTGGGCGTAGAGCAGCGCGGCAAATTCTACGAGGCGACGGGGGCACTGCGCGACATGGTCCCAAACCACGTGTTCACCTTGCTTTCGATGGTGGCTATGGAGCCGCCGACGGGTTTCGATGCCGCTGCGATCCGCACGAAGAAGGTCGAAGTGTTCGCCGCGATGCCCGCAGTCAAACTGACGCGGGCGGTGCGTGGCCAGTATGGCGCCGGCACCGTGCTGGGCGAGCAGGTGAAAGCCTATCGGGAAGAGCCGAACGTGGCGGCGGATTCAAACATCGAAACCTATGTCGCCATGGCGCTCGAGATCGATAATTGGCGCTGGGCCGGCGTGCCCTTCTACTTCCGTACCGGCAAGCACCTGTCGCAGCGGAAGACGGAGATCGCGATCCGCTTCAAGCAGGCACCCTACGCGGCGTTCCAGGACACGCCCATCGACACCCTGCGGGCCAACTGGCTCGTGCTGAGCATCGCGCCGGGCGAGGGGATCTCCTTGCAATTCGAGGTCAAGCGTCCCGGGCCGGTGGTGGACCTCGCCGCCGTGAGGATGGACTTCCGCTATGACGATTGGTTTCCGACGGAGCCGAATGTCGGATACGAGACGCTGCTCTATGACGTGATGATCGGCGACCCCACGCTGTTCATGAATGCAGACATGGTTGAACAGGCATGGCGCATCGTGCAGCCGGTGCTCGACGACTGGGCGGCGAACAAGGCCGATTTTCCGGATTACGACTCCGGCAGCGACGGCCCAAAGGCGGCTGACGAGCTGCTGGCGCGAGACGGAGGCCGGGCCTGGCGTCCGGTCAATCCTGCCTCGGAGCAGAAGCAATGACGGCTTGGCATGATATTCGTTTGTTTCTGGCGGACGTGGACGGTGCGTTGGTCACCAAAGACAAGGTGCTGACCGAGGCAACGAAGGCGGCGGTGCGGGAATTGGATCAAGCCGGCATCGCGTTCGCCATCACCAGCGGTCGCCCGCCACGGGGGATGAGCATGCTGATCGAGCCCCTCAAGTTGCGAACCGCGATCGCGGGCTTCAATGGCGGCGTGTTGGTCAATCCCGATCTCTCCGTGATCGAGAGTCATACGCTCGATCCAGCCGCGGCCAAGCGGACCGTGAAGCTGATTCTCGACAAAGGACTGGACGCCTGGGTCTACACGGAGGATGAGTGGCTGATCCGTGACCCGAACGCGCCGCATGTGGCGCGCGAGACCTGGACGGTGAAATTCGACGCCAAGGTCGTAGCATCGTTCGCCGACGCTCACTTGGCGCACGCGGTAAAGATCGTCGGCATCTCCGATGACCTTGACCTGGTCGCCGACTGCGAAAAGTTGGTGCAGAAGACCCTGGGTGAGAAGGCGAGCGCGGCGCGCTCGCAACCGTATTATCTCGACGTGACCCACCCGGAAGCCAACAAGGGGACGGTCGTGGCGACCATGTCCCGGCTTCTGAGCATTCCGCCCGCGCAGATCGCCACCATGGGGGATATGCCGAATGACGTCCTCATGTTCCGCAAGAGCGGCCTTTCCATCGCCATGGGCAATGCCAGCGACGAGGTGAAGGCGCAGGCGAGCGCGGTGACCGACAGCAATGAGAACGACGGCTTCGCCAAAGCGGTGAGGAAGTTTGTTTTGCGGCCGGCCGCCCCATGACCCTCATTTGAGATATTGCGCGACTTCGGGAATGTGGCGGAGGCCGAGAAGACATCGAGCTCGCGATCGAGGCGGTCTGCAATGCGTACGCTGCTCGGCCGTAACGGGGCATGCTTCTGCGCCGTCCAGCGCGCAGCATTGATCTCGATCAAACCTGGCATAGAAGTTTGAAGTAGTCTGAACGCGTAGTCGGTTCGAGGAGCCGACGTGAGGGCAATTGGCGTGCAAACCATCGGCTGCAAGAAGGACACGGAGGTACGGCGATTGGGCCGATTCGTTGCGGCGGCTGATAGTGCGAGCATGACGATGGAGGCTCGGGACGAACTTCGAAAGCGGATTCTTGATAGTGTTGGGGTCGCAATCGGTGCGTTAGACGGCGACCCAATCCGTCGCGTCCGTGACCAACTCGACGATTTTGGCGGTAGACCGGTCGCTACTCTGATTGGCGGTGGCAAGACAGCGCCTGATCGTGCCGCCTTCTACAATGGCGCTCTCGTGCGCTATCTCGATTTCATGGATAGTTATCTCGCCAAGGGCGAGACGTGCCACCCGAGCGATAACCTTGGCGCCGTCCTTGCTGCCGCAGAGTACGCCGACCAGGACGGCAGGACGTTCCTTGCAGCGATGGCTGTCGCTTATCAAGTGCAGTGCCGCCTATGCGACGTTGCACCTGTTCGGGCGAAGGGCTTCGATCACACGGTTCAAGGTGCCTACGCTGTCGCGGCTGGCGTGGCGCGAGCTCTCGGGCTTGACGCCGAGAAGACGGCCAACGCAATCGCCATCAGTGGCACGTGCAACAATGCGCTGAGGGTAACACGCACAGGCGCGCTGTCGCAGTGGAAAGGCCTGGCTTACCCTAACACGGCATTTGTTGGCACGCATGCGTCGTTCCTCGCTTCAAGAGGCATAACAGGTCCGGAGGAAGTCTTCGAAGGCAACAAGGGATTCAAAGAAGCTATCGCAGGCCCGTTTGAAATCGAGTGGGGTGACGAGAGCCTCGAGGCGGTTAAGAATACGATTCTCAAGAAATACGATGCGGAGATACACTCGCAATCGTCTATTGAGGGTGCCCTGGAGTTGCGGGCGCGTTATGGATTTAGAGGCTCCGATATCGCAAGGATCGAGATCGAAATATTCGATGTTGCCTATCACATTATTGGCGGCGGCGAGGAGGGCGACAAGACAGTTATTCGCACGAAGGAGGAAGCGGATCACTCACTGCAATATATGGTTGCCGCCGCGCTGCTCGATGGGAATGTCCTGCCGGCGCAGTACACGCCGGAGCGGCTTACGGGTGTTGATGTTCAGAGCTTGCTCAGGCGCATCGTGGTGAAACCCAACGAGGAATACACCGCTCGCTTCCCTGCTGAGATGTGCACCGCCGTCAGTATTATATTGAACGATGGGAGCAGGTATCGAATCGACAAGTCGGATTACGAAGGCTTTGTTACGCGCCGGATGGGTTGGGAGTCGGTGATCGCCAAATTCAACGACGTCACTGCCGCTTTCACGTCCGAACGCGCTCGAGCGCGAATTGTCGACGCTGTGCACAACCTTGAGAAAATGCGGGTTCGGGATTTCACCGCGATCCTGGCCGATCTCACGCAATGATGCGGAAGCAATCCTTAGGAAGGGAATGGCTGAATGACAAGGTCTCAATCCGAAGTATGGCGGAAGCGTTCCTTTCCCTACGTGCCGATGAACGACCGTGATCCCAAGCCACGCTCGAAATCGATCACTGAAATTCGTGGCCCGTATTACGCCTGCGTTACGCCGACCTATACGAAGGAGTTGCTCGAGGCAGTGGGAGAGCACGTCGATGGCTACAAATATGCTGGCGGGTCTTTTTCATTAATGCCGGCCGAATATGTGAAAAGGATGAACCGTATCTGTCATGACCACGGTGTGTACGTTTCGACTGGCGGCTGGATCGAAAATATTCTTGCGCGTGCTGCGCACCACGTCGACGACTATATCTCCGAGTGTAAGACGCTCGAATTTGACATGATTGAGCTGTCCACCGGATTCATCCAGCTGCCCGTTCCGGATCTGCTTCGGCTGATTGAGAAAGTGAAGAAGGCAGGGCTTAAGCCGAAGCCCGAGATTGGTATCCAGTTTGGCGCCGGCGGCGACACGAGCCAGGCTGAGTTGCAGGCCGAAGGTACCCGCGACCCGCAAATCCTGATTGACACCGCAACCGAATGTTTAAGCGCTGGCGCTTCGATAATCATGATCGAGTCCGAGGGTATTACGGAGAACGCAGACCCGTGGCGTACGGATGTTGCGGCGAGGATCATCAAGCAGGTCGGCATGGAGAATGTGATGTTTGAGGCAGCCGATCCGCCGGTTTTCGAATGGTACATCAAAAATTACGGCATCGACATCAATCTGTTCGTCGATCACAGTCAGATCGTGCAGTTGGAGTGCCTGCGGCGAGGCATCTGGGGAACGAAGAGCACATTTGGACGTATCACGAGCCATCGGTAACGCGCTTTGTCGATGGACGAATGTGAAGTGGCACGGTCGCAGGCCGGATAAGAGCGACATCAAGCGAGCTTTATGCGGTCGCCGATCAAGACTTCTGTAGGTTCTGCGCGTGCGCGAGAATGGATAGCGAATATCTGGTATCTAGTAAGTCGATATAAAGGTGTGATTTTATTCGCTTGTCAGATCGTTCCATGCCCGCATACTGGCATCGTACGGAAAATCGATGACACGGTTGCCGGCTCAGTTGGCCTGCTGTCCGATCGTCATCATATGAATCCGAAGTGGACGGCCGAGATTGAGCCGGCACGTGCTCAAGCAGCGGCAGAGCCAGCCCTGGGCGGGCTGGGCCGAACATGGGAACTCACAGATGAAAGCATTATCGCACGAGCGGGCTTCGTCCCCGTGGACATTGTTGAGCTGGAGCGCGGATCTGGTTTCGCGTGCCGTGGCATCGGCGAAGCCGAAATATCGCGCCGGTCAGATCGCGGCTGTGGTTGCCGAGAGCGGTAATCCGCAGGGAGTATAGGATCGAGATCAGAAGTCGATCTCGCTCAGGTCCAGAATTCCGGCACAGCCCGAGTGAGGCAACCTCCCAGTCGCACGGGCGCCAGCCTGACGGCGAGTCCCGTCCTGTCATCGGTTTCTACCGCGACGCCACACATCGTCGCTTCGCCCGACGCCGGTTCGAAGCGGCCGGTAGCGACGCCGGTCGTGAAACGCCGCAGCGGCTCTTCTTTCGCCATGCCAACGATAGAGTCGAAGTCGCCGGTCATGCCGACATCCGTCATGAAGGCGGTGCCGCCGGACAGGATCCTGCCGTCTGCGCTGGGTGTATGGGTATGCGTGCCGACGACGAGGCTGGCTCGTCCGTCGCAGAAGTGTCCCGCCGCATGTTTTTCTCCGGTAGCCTCGCAATGGAAGTCTACGACGATCGCACCCACCGCGTGGCCGAGTGGATGCGCGTCGAGCTCGGCGCCGATGCGGCCGAACGGATCCTCAGCCGGTTCCATAAACAGCCGCCCCAGAGCGTTGATCACCAGCGCGCGCCTTCCGGCTTTCGTCTCGATCAGCGCCGTTCCGCGTCCAGGCGTGCCGGATAGGTAGTTGATGGGTCGGATGAGGCGAGGGGCATCTTTAATGAATTGAAGAGCTTCCCTCCGATTCCAGGAATGATTGCCAAGCGTGACCGCGTCGGCGCCTGCTGCAAGAAGTTCTTCATAGATCGGTTGCGTGATGCCGAAGCCTTGGTCGGCGGCGTTCTCGCCGTTGACGATGGCAAGATCGACCCTCCATTGGGAGATGCAGCCTGGAAGGTGAGTGCGTATCGCTTCGCGACCTGTCTTCCCGACGACATCGCCGACGAACAGAATGCGCAAGATCGTCTCCTTAGTTGCCGGTGTCTACGGCGTGCGCGTGACTTTGCGTTTGGCAGATGGCTCCGCCGGCGACGGCATGGATCGGCATGCCAACATTGAATCGTTTCATGAACAAATTTCGGAAGTTGAGCCTGATGGGCTGCCATGGTGAGATTCACGTTCATAGCTCATCACTGAATATGCTGTTGTACGATTAGCCTGAGATTAGCCGTTGAAGAAGATAATTCTTCGGAAAACCTCGCTTCTCAGGCGGTCCGTCCGTGACAGGCTCAATGATAGCCAATGTCGGCGCGTACTTTCCCTCGAAACACCCAATATGACCATCCGCTGTACATAAGGATGATCGGCAGCAGAAACAGTGTACCGACGAGAAGGAAGGCTTGCGTGCTTTCAGAGGAGGCCGCCTGCCATAGACTGAAGCGGTGCGGAACAATGTTGGGCCATAGGCTGATGGCAATGCCAACGTATGATACCACGAAAAGAGCGACGGCAGCTGCAAAGGGAGCTATCTCGGAATCGTTGTTCAGCGAGCGCCACTCCGCCCACGCCAGCAGCGCCGTGATGATCGGCACGGGCGACAGCAACAGCAGATTGGGCCAGGAGAACCATCGCTGCGCGATATCCTCGTGAACGAAGGGCGTCCAGAGACTGACAACGCCGATGGCAACGATGACGCCAATAAAACACCATCGGCCGTGGCGGCGCGCCCAAGCCTGCAGGTCCCCCTCCGTTTTCAAGACGAGCCAGCCGGCGCCGAGCAGTCCGTAGCCGAACACGAGCGCAATTCCAGTCAGAACGGAGAATGGAGTGAGGAAGTCGAACGATCTGCCAGCGAACACTCGGCCCTCCACCTCGAACCCCTGGATAAACGCCCCGAGGACCATACCCTGAGCGAAAGTTGCGATGGCGGACCCGTAGACAAATCCATAATCCCAGAACGTCTTGTGCTCGGCATCGCGATACCGGAACTCGAATGCAACGCCGCGGAAGATCAGCGCGAGCAGCATGACCAGAATCGGGAAATAAACTGCCGGGATGATAATGGCGAAGGCGAGCGGAAAGGCTGCAAGAAGCGCAAGGCCGCCAAGCACGAGCCAGGTCTCGTTGCCATCCCAGATGGGTGCGATGGAGTTCATCACAAGATTGCGGGATGGCGTATCCGGCGCGAGCCCGAACAGCATTCCGACCCCGAGATCAAACCCGTCGAGCAGCACGTAGAAAAATACACCGACGCCGAGGATGAGTGTCCAGATCGGCACGGTGTCGAGCACCAAGGAATTCATGGCCTGGGCCTTCCCGAAGCGGTTGGAAGCGGGCGGACCAGAAGGTCGGGTCTGCCGCCTTCGATAGGACTATCGCTAACTGCGGAATCGATCGGCCCTCTGCGGACAAGTCGGCCCATGATCAAAATCCCCGAGGGGAACATGATGAGATACGCCAGGATATATCCCGCAAGAGAAATCCAGACATCCATGCTCGTCAGAGACGGAGAGACCGAATCCGCCGTATGGAGCAGCCCGTAAACGGTCCAGGGCTGGCGCCCCACCTCGGTCGTGATCCACCCGGCCAACACAGCGACGAAGCCCAGCGGGGCCACGAATTGACATGCTCGCAGAAACCAGCGTGTTTCGAATAGACGCCCCTTGAACCTCAACCACCAACTCGCCACGACGAGGCCGAGCATAATGACGCCGATTCCGACCATGATGCGGAAGGCAAAGAACGGAATTGCCACCGGCGGGCGATCCCGTGGCGGCCAATCCTTCAGGCCCTTGATCGTCGCGTTAGGATCGTGGGCCAGGATAAGGCTTCCGAGGACTGGAATTGCGACTGAGTAGTGGTTCGTCTCATTGATCTCGTCGGGAATAGCAAGGAGATTCAGTGGAACCCGGCTTGCCGTCTCCCAATGAGACTCGATCGCAGCGAGCTTTGCGGGTTGATGTTCAAGCGTGTTGAGCCCGTGCAAGTCGCCGAGCAGGATTTGCAGGGGCACAAGGACGCTCAGGAGCCACAGCGTCATCGAAAACATGACGCGACCCTCTTCGACAAAACGACCGCCTCGGATCAGATAGGCCGCCACAGCAGCGACGACGAAGGCGGTGGTGACATAAAAGGCGACGATCGTATGGGTTAGCCGGTACGGGAAGGACGGATTGAAGACGATTTGAAACCAATCCTTGGGGAAGAAGCGTCCATCGACAAGTTCATAGCCGGCCGGCGTTTGCATCCAACTATTGGCGGAAAGGATCCAGAATGACGAGAGAAGCGTTCCGAACGCAACCATGAGGGCCGCGAAAAAGTGCGCCCATTGCGGCACGAGCTTTCGGCCGAATAGGAGAACTCCGAGAAACGCCGACTCGAGGAAGAAGGCCATGATGGCTTCGTAAGCGAAGAGCGGCGAGAGAACGTTCGCGGTAACGTCCGAAAATCGGCTCCAATTGGTTCCGAACTGGAACGGCATTACAATTCCGGAGACCACGCCCATTCCGAATGAGACGGAAAAAATCTTGATCCAGAACATCGACGATCGGAAATACACATCGCGCCCGGTCGCGAAGTAGATGCCTTCAAGCACCGCGATGTATGAGGCCAGTCCAACGGTGAAGGCCGGCAGAAGAATATGCCACGCGATCACCCAAGCGAACTGCAGCCGGGACAGGAAAAGCGGATCGGACAGCATGCGATCTCCACACCCCTCGCGACTGGCAACTATGCGGTGAAGACCTTACGAATTACATTCGATCCCCACGTCAAACTCCGCGAACCCATAAATCCAGCGGCTCATTTCGTCGGCATCTTTACGAAGTTCAAGGGTGAGCGAACGATCTTCTGTGTCAAAATGGCCTCCATCGTCGGGAACGACTGCTGCGCGGCTGGCGGAACCGGTTTCCAGTTATGACCCTGGGTCAGGTAATAATCGAAAGGCAGCGCACCGGGCCCGACGGCGCTGCCGACGATAAGCCGGCCCACCATGCCGGCCTCTTCGTGCGGTGCGCAGAAGTAGTCGTAGACGCCCTCCACGGTGAGCGTTACCTCGAAGACCTGTTTGGGCAGGAGAAAATCGGATGCCCATGGCCGGGCATTCGTCGGGATACGCAACGAATGATTATCGTTCTCCGGACTGTAAGCCGTCGCCGTATGCACGTTGTCATCGCAGATCCAGCGCACCGTCTGGCCGGGTTGCAATAACACTCCGATTGGATCGAACCCGACGACCCCGCCTCCAGGGTCGCTTTTCATGTGAATCTCGATGAGCTCGGCGGCGTTAACCCGGACGAGGTTGGAAAAACCTGCATTCACCAGGAAGCCGCCGCCGACACCGAGTGCCGCTCGCCGCGTCAGCATCAGGTTATTTCTCGACCAGCTTCTCTTGCGCCTTCGTCACATGCCACAGCACGATGTGATAGTGAGGCACTTCCACACCCGGATGGCCGGCGTTGTAATACAACGAAACGTGGTCGACATTGCCGCCGGGCGCCTTCAGATCGTCGATTGTCTTATGCCCGTCGATGTCTTTAAGGGAGATCATATAAATTGTGCTGACCAGCTTGCCCGCATGATCGTAAGCCAGAAACGGCCCGTCCGGCAACGTCGTGGGGTCGACATAAAGCGTCCCCATACCGGGTAGAAAATCGGGAAGCTTAACGAGTTCGCTTACCTTTTTGTAGGGAGCCGGCGGGGGCGACTTTTCAACGCTTTCTGCAGCGACCGTCGGTCCGGCTACCAACATCATGACCCCAAGGGTCATCAGCGTTTTTCGAAACATTTGTATCTCCCATTCCGTAACGTGAGCGTCAACCGGCAGAACCTCGCCGCGCCTGTCACGATGAATGAAATGCGAATCTGAGTCTGTGCAATGTTGCACACTCCGCCATGCCCACGCTGTTGCTGCAGTCACCGGCCGTGATCTCGACTCCTGATGTTTGCTGATATTGGGGATGGTCGGGCATTTGCTGCCGAGTTGCCGAAATCACTCCGTTCCGTGGCGTAACGGTTTTGATCATTGTAGCAAGGAGCTTGAGCATTCACAGGCCGCATAATCCGAAGGAGGCCGGATGCTCGAGTTGCCAGCCGTCAGCCCGCCCGATTGCTTGTGACTTCATGTCCGGATCTTTGCCGCACCGGCTTCTCCGAACGTGTGAGGTTATGAGCCGTGTTGACAAGCGCGATGTGTGAAAGTGCCTGGGGGAAATTTCCGACTAACCGCTTCGTCTGTGGATCGTATTCTTCGGACAGAAGTCCGACATCATTCCTGAGTGCAAGCAGCCGTTCAAATAACTGCCGTGCTTCCTCGCGCCGCCCCGTTGCCAGCAGGCTATCTGCGAGCCAAAAGCTGCAAGCGAGGAATACGCCTTCGCCTGGGGGCAGGCCGTCGCGGGTGTCCGCGGTGTCATAGCGTCGGACAAGACCGTCAGCCAATAAATGTTGCTCGATAGCGGCAATAGTGCTTCGAACCCTTGGATCATCGGGGGGCAAGAAACCAACGGCTGGAATGAGCAGCAAACTGGCATCGAGGTTCTTTGACCCGTACGATTGCACAAAGGCGCCAATCTTCGGATCGAATGCGTGACTGCAGATCTCCTCGTGGATTTTTCCGCGCAAGGCGCGCCAGCGTGCGACTGGCCCTTCAAGACCGAAGTCTTCCGCGCCTTTGATGGCGCGGTCGAAAGCCACCCAAGCCATTATCTTTGAATAAGTGAATTGTTGGCGACCGCCACGAGTTTCCCAGATTCCTTCATCCGGTTGATCCCAGACGGTCCCCAGATGATCGAGGAGTGCGCGCTGCACGGCCCAGGCGTGTTCCTCCACCGCCAGTTTTCCGTTGCGTCCTTGACAGAAGGCATCCATGACCTCGCCAAAGATGTCGAGCTGCAATTGGGTGGCGGCGGCATTGCCAATTCGCACCGGTTTAGATCCCTCATAGCCCGGTAACCAGGGGACCTCCCATTCCGTCAGACGTCGCTCGCCCAGTAGGCCGTACATGATTTGCACCTGCGACGGCCGGCCAGCCACCGCACGCAACAACCACGTTTGCCATGATCGTGCCTCTTCGTAATAGCCCGAGTTCATCAGCGCGAGGAGCGTAAAAGTGGCATCCCGCAACCAACAAAAGCGATAATCCCAGTTGCGTGGACCTCCAAGTTGCTCGGGCAGGGATGTGGTAGGAGCGGCAACGATACCGCCTGTCGGACGATACGTTAACGCCTTCAGTGTAATGAGTGAACGGCGAACTTCCGCCGACCACTTGCCCGCGCTCGTGCAGTGACCTATCCAGTGACGCCAGAACGTTTCCGAATCGGCAAGAGCTTTCTGTGCGTCAATGGGGGCAGGAGGCGACAGGTGCGAGGCAGAATAGGTCAGGACGAACGGAATCGTTTGGCCCGCCGATACGGTGAAGTTACCAATCGTCGTGAAATCCTTGCCTCGCAGTCGCACTGGCGTGCGCACGACTACCATGTCCGGCCCGGAAACAGCCAGCAAACCGCCATCCTCCATCCGGGTCACCCAGGGCACGAGTGAGCCGTAATCGAAACGCAGAATAAGCTCGGTACGCATTGCGACGCGGCCGTGACGGCCGACGATCATGCGAACCACGTTCGAAGTTTTCCTGCGTGGCGGCATGAAGTCTATCAACGTGACGGCGCCATCCGCCGTTTCGAAATCAGTCTCCAGAATAAGCGTATCGTCGCGGTAGTGCCGGGAAATACGTGCGGCCTTGTCCGTTGTCGTAATCAGCCACCGACCGTGCTCGCGCCCACCGAGGAGTGCCGCGAAACATGCACAGCTGTCAAAGCGCGGCAAACAAAGCCAGTCGATTGATCCATCGCGTCCAACGAGCGCGGCAGTCTCGCAATCTCCCAAAAGTGCATAGTCTTCGATTTTGGAGGACATGACAGGCGGCTCCGCGCGACCCTTGAGACTGCCGACCTAACACGATGGCATTTATGCCGTCGTTACCTATGCTCGATGCTACAAGTAGGCGCTGCCGCGAAGCACTGCAATCGTTACCGGCTGGCTTGGGCAGGGTTTACTCAAAATGTACAATTCTGCACAGACCCGATTTGGTGTTCAAATCATCATCAGGCGGGTTTGCGGGTGATTCCTGCGTAGTAACCTGCAAGCAAACTAGCGCATCCGCTCGTGCAGTATTTTATGCCAGCTCCGCTGCCCGCAAGCTTAAAGGTCGAGATGACCCTCATGGCCGAAGAATTCAAAGTTGGCGATCACGTGTCTTGGAACTCAGAAGCCGGATATGTCAGCGGCACGATCATCAAGGTTCACACCAGAGACGTTGATTACAAAGGGTATATGCATCATGCGAACGAGGACGATCCCCAATACGAAATCAAGAGCACGAGGACTGACCACATTGCGATGCACAAGAGCACTGCACTGAAGAAAGTGAGCGATTAAGACTTCCTACTGTCCGGAGCGACGCAAAT
>Ga0207707_10001849_pt1 | contig 19354 bp, 17 predicted proteins | sample KBSC83BmetaG_FD_184336 | JGI IMG/M metagenome (GOLD analysis project Ga0207707, IMG submission 184336) | Corn rhizosphere microbial communities from Kellogg Biological Station, Michigan, USA - KBS C8-3B metaG (SPAdes) (version 2) | ecosystem: Host-associated > Plants > Roots > Rhizosphere ...
TGACGGCCGTTCCGACGGCCAGAAGTGCCTCGGGGTGGCTCACACTCCTGTGGAATAGTCGGCCGGGCGCTCACCCTCCTTGTACACCTGCATAAACTCGATCTCGAAGCCTGGTACTGCCTGGCCGGCGAGGAAAGCTACCCATCCCTCGCTGTGCGGATGAGAGCCCGTCTTCTTGCATGCTTGGCATTCCTTCAGCGTTGCTCCGTCCGCCAGGCTTTGCTCGATCGCTTCGTCGATGTCTTCGACCTCGAGACAAATGTGCTGGACCCCTTCTCCGTAACGCTCGATGTGCTGTGCGAAACGACCAGCTGGATCGGTCGACTGGCAGAGCTGGATCTCGACTTCCCCGAAAGCGAAATGAGCTTCCTTTGATTTACCTTCCGACCACTCAACGCGCCGCGGATCTCTGACGCCGAGCCGACGTTCGTAGGCGGGCACGGCGGAGTCCACATCCTTGACCGCGACCGCCATGTGCTTGATGCGTTTGACCATCTTCAGCTTCCTCCTCGGTGTTATGGATGGCGACTGCTGTGATCGCTGACCTGACTCGGCGTGAGGAAAGCTCCCGATCCCGGTTCTCCAAGTACCGCCCCATCGCGGTAGACGAGCTCGCCTCTTCGGATCGTCGCCTCCACGCGTCCCCGCAGCTTGCGGCCCTCGAGCGGTGTCCATGGGTGCCGGCTGAAGAGTTCGGAACGCGATACCTCCCACTCCCGCTCGATATCCCAGATCGCTAGATCAGCATCGGCACCAATCCGGATGGAGCCCTTCCTTGGATACAAACCGACTACATTCGCTGGGCCGCTGGCAGAGAGCTCCGCGAAACGGACAAGCGACATGTTTCGGCGATGGAGCCCTTCGTCGAGCACCCCTGGGAGCATGACCTGAATGATGTTCAGGCCGAGCGCGGCTTTGAAGATGTCGCCGCGACCGACTTCCTTCTCTTCGATCCGATACGGGGAGTGGTCAGACGCCACGGCGGCGACGGTCCCGTCGAGGACGAGCGACCAGAGTTCATCGACCTCATCGCGGGAGCGAATTGCGGGTGCGCATCGCGCATACGGGCCAAGGTGTTCCAGGTCGGAAAGATCCATAAGTAGGTACTGAGGACAGGTTTCGCACGAGATCTGAGCGCCGTCGGCCTTAGCCCGGGCGACGATTCGGGCGCCTTCAGGAGTACTCACATGTGCGACATGGAGCCGCGCCCCCACACGAGAAGCGAGGCTTACGGCCAGCCGTATCGCCTCGATCTCGACGACGGGCGGACGGGATTCCGCATGTGCCAACGGATCACGGCGGTTCAACGCGGACATCCGCGCGAGTCCTGCCTGTAGCAAGTCGTTGTTCTCAGCGTGCACAATCAGCAACGCGTCAAGTTCTCGCATCGAATCCAGACATTCGAGAAGCATGGCGTCGTCGAGCCGCGGATAGCCGGGGCTGGAGTCGCACATAAATGCTTTGAACGCCATTGCCCCTTCGGCCTGAAGAGCGGCCAATTCGTCGCGACTCTGTCCCGTTACCGCTGCATAAAGTCCGAAATCGGCGATCGAGCCCCGCTCCGCGAGTGCACGCTTTGTACGCAGGCTTTCGACGTCTGATACCAGCGGGTCCGCTTGAGGCATCTCGATCACGGTTGTAATGCCTCCTGCAACCGCCGAAGCAGTGCCGTGAGCGAAATCCTCGCGCTCGATGCGCGACGGCTCACGGAGGTGCGTATGGATGTCAACCCCACCGGGAAGCACCCACTTGCCGGTCACATCTAGGCGCTCACCCGTAAGCCCGGTCGAATCCTCAACGAGACCCACGATGCGCCCGTCGCGAACAATCACGTCTTCCCTGATAGCTCCGTGCTCGTGAACGACGGTGCCGCCGGAGATGATCTGTACTGTTCTCGCCCCCATTTGGTCTCCTCGTGTCTGTCAGCTTGATCCGAGCGGCATGGGCGGAAGTACTTCCTCGCGGTGCAGCCAAGGGCGCATCGCGAGTGCGTCATCCAAACGGCTCGTTGAGTTACAGCCGCGTAGAGATTGATCGCGAAGACTGCGAACCCGGCCGATCCTTGGCATCACCAGGTTGACTCATCCAAGGGCTCCAGCTCTGGGCGCCGACCGAAGTCGACGCCCAGTGCGAGGCTGGAGCGGTTGTAGGAGTTTGGAAGCCGGTCCCCGTCAGCTCTTCCAGACGACCCACAAGGGCCAGTGTGCGGTGTTTTGCACGCTGAAGTTGTGTACCTGGTCTCGATAGGCGTAGTGGTTAGTCGGGTAGATCAGCCACATGAACGGCGCCTCAGCCATGATCATCTTTTGCCATTGGTCCATGAGCTTGTTCCGTTGTGAAAAGACGACCGCTGTCTGTGTCCGCCTGAACAGTGCATCAGCGGCCGGGTTTTTCCAACCTGTGAAGGCCGAATCGGCACCTCCGTCAGACACGCAACAGAAGAGCATGTTCGCGTTGGGATCGAGGTTGTCACTCGTTCCGTAGAGCCACGCCATCTCAAACTGCTTCTTCTGTTGCCTTTCGAATTCGGTGGTCGAGTCGAGGGCCTGGATCTTCAGGTCGATTCCGATCTGCTTGAGCTCGCTCTGCATGATCACCGCCACTGCGTTTCCGATCGAGTCGCCTGAGACGGTGAGCAGCGTTGTCGAGAACCCCTTCGGATTCGTCGACGCCTGCATCAGTGCCTTCGCCTTCTGGAGGTCATACGAGTAGCCGTACTTACTCGTATGGAAGTAGAGGCCCGGCTCAATTGGCGACGAGGCAGGTGCTGCGTGTCCGAAGAAGACGGCCTTCACGATCGCGTTGCGGTCGATCGCGTAGTTCATCGCCTGGACGATCTTCTGATCCTTGAACGGCGGGAACGATGACTGATTGAGCGAGACGGACATGATCCCGAACTGCGGAGTGGTTGCAGCAGTGATGTTGGGTTGGTGGCCGACAGCGGAGAGGAGGTTGTAAGGAACGTTGACGATCGCGTCCAGCGCTCCGCCTTCCAGCTTCACAACACGAGTGTTGTCGTTCGGCGTGTACGCGAGCTTCACCGCGTCGAGGTACGGATAGCGGTTCCCACACGCATCCTTCTCCCAGTAGTACGGGTTGCGCTTCAACAAGACGTACTGACCCGGGACCCACTTGGAAACGTAGAACGGCCCGCTGCCGACCGGATGCTTCCCGATCTGCTTCCCCCACTTGAGCACAGCCTGCTTCGACATGATCGAAGCACCCCAGAGCGTGATGTCGTTCAAGAAAGGCGCCCACGGCTTCTTGAGCGTCACCTCAAAGGTGTACTTGTCGATCGCCCGATCCGACTTGATCGCCTCGAGCGTCCAGTTCACAACCGACTTCGGTGAGCGCGTACGGTCATACGAAAACTTCACGTCCGCCGCCGTTACCGGCGTCCCGTCATAGAACCGAGCATCGTGGCGGAGATGAAAGACGATCACCTTCCCGCCCTGCTTGACCTGCCACGACGACGCAAGATCCGGCACGACCTTCGTCCCGGCCGGATTCAGCCGCACCAACTGGTCGTAGATGTTCATATCAGCCCACAACGAACCATTGTCCTGCGTGTTCGCCGCGTCGAAGCTGGTCACATCCTGATCAACCCCATATGTGAACGTCCCACCCCGCTTCACACCCTGGCAGCCGCCGCTAGTCCGAACCGCCGACGACGACGCAGAAGCCCCCACGCGCGTGTTCCCAGCCGAGGCGACCGCCTGCCAACACACAACCACCAACAACGAAACAGCCACCACACCACCGGCCAACGAACGCCGGCTCAACCCACGATCACGCACGCCTCTCATCACGATCCTCCCGGACAGGTCGAAGGAGTCCGCTGACCCGTGGCCAGCGGATGCCAGGCTGCAACTACTTCTCTTTCCGCACCCGCGTTAGCTCCGCGCTCGCTGGGACTCACATCAGGTCTTCCAGACGACCCACAGGGGCCAGTGGGCGGTTTGCTGGATCACGAAGTTGTGCACGTTGTCGCGGTAGGCGAATCGATTGGTCGGGTCGATAAGCCAGATGTACGGGGCACGCTCCATGATCAGCTTCTGCCATTTGTCGTAGAGGTTGCTGCGAGCGTTGAAAGCGGTCGTCGTCTGTGTGAGCGAGAACAAGGAATCTGCCTGAGTGTCCTTCCAGCCCGTGTATCCCGAATCTGCTCCGCCGCTTGAGACGCAGCAATACAGCGCGTTGGAGTTGGGGTCTAGGTTGTCGGCGGTTAGATAGAGGTACGACATCTGGAACTTTTCTTTTTGCTGAGTGACGTACTGAGTCGTCGGATCGAGAGCTTGAATCTTCAGGTTGATTCCGATCTGCTTGAGCTCGCTCTGCATGATCACGGCGAGGGCGTTTCCGATTGAGTCGCCGGCGATTGTGTTGACCGTGACGGTGAATCCATTCGGCTGCGTGGACGCCTTCATCAACGCCTTCGCCTTGTTGAGATCGAAGGTGTAGCCGTACTTGTCGGTGAAGAAATAGTTGCCGCGAAGCACGGGGGAAGTCGCGGGAGCTGCGTGTCCGAAGAAGACGGCCTTCACGATCGCGTTGCGGTCGATCGCGTAGTTCATCGCCTGGACAACCTTCTGGTCGCGCAGCGGGGCGTAGCGCTGGCTCAGCTCAATCGTGATCTGCCCCATCTGTGGATTCGTCACCGCTGTGATGTTGGGTTGGTGGCCGACAGCGGAAAGAACGTTGTAAGGAACGTTGACGATCGCGTCCAGCGCTCCGCCTTCCAGCTTCACAACACGAGTGTTGTCGTTCGGCGTGTACGCGAGCTTCACCGCGTCGAGGTACGGATAGCGGTTCCCACACGCATCCTTCTCCCAGTAGTACGGGTTGCGCTTCAACAAGACGTACTGACCCGGGACCCACTTGGAAACGTAGAACGGCCCGCTGCCGACCGGATGCTTCCCGATCTGCTTCCCCCACTTGAGCACAGCCTGCTTCGACATGATCGAAGCACCCCAGAGCGTGATGTCGTTCAAGAAAGGCGCCCACGGCTTCTTGAGCGTCACCTCAAAGGTGTACTTGTCGATCGCCCGATCCGACTTGATCGCCTCGAGCGTCCAGTTCACAACCGACTTCGGTGAGCGCGTACGGTCATACGAAAACTTCACGTCCGCCGCCGTTACCGGCGTCCCGTCATAGAACCGAGCATCGTGGCGGAGATGAAAGACGATCACCTTCCCGCCCTGCTTGACCTGCCACGACGACGCAAGATCCGGCACGACCTTCGTCCCGGCCGGATTCAGCCGCACCAACTGGTCGTAGATGTTCATATCAGCCCACAACGAACCATTGTCCTGCGTGTTCGCCGCGTCGAAGCTGGTCACATCCTGATCAACCCCATATGTGAACGTCCCACCCCGCTTCACACCCTGGCAGCCGCCGCTAGTCCGAACCGCCGACGACGACGCAGAAGCCCCCACGCGCGTGTTCCCAGCCGAGGCGACCGCCTGCCAACACACAACCACCAACAACGAAACAGCCACCACACCACCGGCCAACGAACGCCGGCTCAACCCACGATCACGCACGCCTCTCATCACGATCCTCCCGGACAGGTCGAAGGGCTGAGGAGGGAAGTGGGGTACACCGTACTGCGAATTTTTCATCACGTCAACGGTCGCGGACACTCAATTTCGGCCCAGCAACAGCGCTTCGAGCATCCGCGCCGCAGCGACGAGATCGGCGACTGCAATGTGTTCTCGCGGGGTGTGCTTGTCCTCAACACCGGTGGACAGAACCGCACAGGGGATGCCGAATCCGTTGAAGACGTTGGCATCGGTAGCGGTGGCGTTTCCATCAAGGATCGGGGTGACACCCACGCTGCGTGCGGCGGCCACGGCGTCGACGACGACCGGCGCGTCCGGAGCCAGCTGGTACCCAGACTCTCGCGGCGTGATCTGAAGTTCAAGGTCGGCGCCGTGACGCGCTGCCGCTCGCTCGAAGGCTTCCACCATCGCGCTGACCTGACGGCGCAGGAGTGTCGCATCGTGACTGCGCGCCTGCCCCTGGATGCGAACTTCTTCCGGGATCATGTTGGCTGCAGTGCCGCCTTGGATCACGCCGATGTTGCCGATGCTGGCTGCATCAACCCGGCCTAGCGGCATGCTGGCGATCGCCTCAGCGGCCACACGGATCGCACTGATGCCCTTCTCTGGCTCCTTACTCGCGTGGGCAGTCTTGCCTCTCACCTCGACGTCAATCGACTCGAGGGACGGTGTCCCTACTTCAATCCGCCCGGTAGGACCATCTCCATCGACCACGTAACCCCTTCGGGCTCTCAGCTGAGTCTTGTCCAACAATCTGGCGCCGACTAATCCCTTTTCTTCGGCGACCGTGACGACGATTTCGAGTCCTGAGCAGGGGTGCCGCGCTTCCTGAAGGGCGTGCAGCGCTTCGATGATCACTGCGAGCCCTGATTTGTCGTCCGCTCCGAGAATCGTCGTGCCGTCTGTACGAATCACGCCGTCGCGCAAGGTCGGACGAATGGGACGATCATGCTCGTGCGTATCCATGTGGGCGCTCAGAAGTAACCACTGGTAACTACCAGCCGGCCACCGTGCGACAAGGTTTCCGTGTTCGTCGACCGAGACGTCGCTTCCCAATGCTCTGAAGCGAGTTGCGAGTTCAATCCTGATTTCGTCCTCCCGCTCCGACGGGCTCGGTATCGCAACCAGGTCGAGAAACGTTCGGACTACACGATCAGGTTGGATCATCTGGCGTCATTGATCGCGCAGCTCGTCGAGGACGAACTCGCCGTGCTCGATGACCAGCAGGTCGTCGAGCCAGAGTGAACAGCCCAACGAGCACAGACCGAGGTGTGCCTTCGTCTCGTTCTTCCCGCGGAACGAGACGTCGTTGTTGCTTCCGATCTCGATCTCTACTTGTCCGTAGTGGGCTTCTGAGTCTCCACCCCCGGCACCTGGTTGAGGGAATTGAACTGCTTGCGCACTCCAGAGGGCGCGCTTATCTGTGCCCCACGAAATGTGCCCGGCCATAAGCGCGTTGGGATCGTCGTACGACTCCAGGTGATTTTGAATCAGGAAGGCATCGACGCCACCTTCGAACTTCACGGCGCGCCCTTCTCGGAAGGTGATGGTGACTGGCTGCTCGATGTAGCGGCCGAGGTGAAAGACGATGTCGCCCGTGTTCAAGACGAGTGTTCCTTCCAGCGTTCCCTCGAGTTGAGCTGTTTCGACCATGCCAGCTCCCCAAAAGTCAAGGTGGCCTGGTTCATCCGCAGCCCCGTAGTTGGCGACGCCGCTGCGGCCGGTCTTGTCCATCAGCAGTTCGGTTCCCGCATCAGACGAGATTCGGATCATCCGAGCAGCTTCCACGAGTCGGGCACCAGCCTTTGTTCGGCGGATGACGCCTGGATCGGCAACGAGTCGCTCCAGGACATCAAGTGGTTGTACCGCCATTAGTGCTCGCAGGCCGCCCTCCAGGGCCTTTCCCATCTCCGGACGGCTGTGGAGGGTGTGAGTCGTCGAGTACACAAGAAGGTCCATGTCCTGCCATGCTGGAAGGAGCGAGCGCGAGGGAATGAACGAGTAAGGCAGCACGACCTTGTAAGCCTCGGCACCCATCGCGAGCGCCGCGGCAACGAACGCGTCGGGGACGACCGGGTTGTAAGCCGTGTCGGTCACGACCGTGCAGAGTTCGCCCGGCTTGAGATTGCACATTGCGAGCTCTCTCTCGAAGAGCCCGGCGAGCTCGCCCATCGTGGCAGAGCCGACGACTCGAGCTTCATACGCCATAGCTAAAGCTCCTTTCGCTCGCCTTACTCGCGCGTATGGCCGCGAATGACGGAGATCGAAGTCAGCACATCCGCGCGAGCCTACTCCTCAGTTTTCATCATGTCAAAACTTCTTCATTGCGCGGAGCTAAGGCGGTCGCTTCCAACGCGCTGTTAGGAAGTCGTCGACGTACGCCTGATAGACGCCCAGATACTCCCCCGATACAGCCGTTGTTGATCTTCAGGTGGTCGCGGGAGCGATCAACTACCAACCCTTATCGCAGCCGCTGGGTCCGATGCTTCAGCTTGGGTGTCATATAGGTGGCAGGCGACAAGCCTGCCTGGGGCGACATGCCGGGGTTCCGGATACTCGCTTCGACATACGTCCATCGCGAATGGGCAGCGCGTATGGAAGTGACATCCGGAGGGCGGATGGATTGGATTTGGCAGGTCGCCTTCAACGGCGACTGCACCGACCGCCCGGTCTGGATCGATGTCGGGCACAGCGCGGATCAGAGCCTGCGTGTACGGGTGGAGCGGATCGTCGAACAAATCGCCCGTCGGAGACTCTTCGACGACCTTGCCGAGATACATGACCACGATGCGACGGGTCAGGTGACGAATGACGCCTAGATTGTGCGAGATGAGCAGGTAGGTGAGACCCAACTCTTCCTGCAGTTCAGTGAGGAGGTTGAGAACCTGTGCCTGTACCGAGACGTCGAGAGCTGACACCGGTTCATCCGCAACGATGAATTCAGGTCCCATCGCCAGCGCCCGAGCGATCCCGATGCGTTGACGCTGTCCGCCGCTGAATTGGCGCGGTCTGCGGTTTGCCATCTCTGGGGAGAGACCAACCCGGTCGAGTAATTCCGCTACACGCGCCTTCCGCGACTCTTTCGGGCATAGGTTGTGGACGGAAAGGACTTCTTCGATCGCTTTGCCAACCGTCTTGCGTGGGTTCAGAGATGAGAACGGATCCTGGAAGATGATTTGAATCTTCCGCCGCAGACGGTCGGCCGTGGTTTTGTCCACCAGTTCACCCTCGTAGCGCATCTCGCCGCCGCTCGGTTGTTCGAGATGAAGCAACAGGCGTCCAAGCGTGCTCTTACCGCAGCCCGATTCGCCAACCAAGCCGACCGTCTCGCCGCGTCCGATCCTCAGCGAAACACCGTCAACGGCACGGAGAGTCTCTTTCTCCTTGCCTCTAAGTCGCCGCGCAAGCCCTCCACCGATGGCGTAGTGCTTAGTGAGATCGCGCGTCTCGACGAGCGGCGATGCATCCCGCCCAGCTGTCACTGCAGCTGGATCAGTCATGCCGCCTCGGGAGGCTCTCGTGCCTCAGGCACCTCGAGAACTGTTGGTTTTCGGCTTCGAGCAGCGACGTTTGCCAGGTGCGGCATTCCTCTAGCACGAACGGGCATCGGTCCGCGAAGCGGCAGCCAGTCGGTGGGTCAATCAGACTCGGAGGGGCTCCCGGGATTGGGTCGAGATACCGGCTGTTCGTGTCTGTTCGTGGTAGGGAGTTGAGTAGTCCAATGGTGTACGGATGACGCGGATTCCGAATCAGCTGGCGGACGGGAGCCGTCTCGACGATCTGGCCCGCGTACATCACGGCGACGCGTTCGCACATCTGCGCGATAACACCAAGGTCGTGACTGACGAGCACGATGCTCATGCCAAGTTCGTCGCGGAGACGTTTAAGCAGCTTGAGGATTTGATCCTGGATGGTCACATCGAGCGCGGTGGTCGGCTCGTCGGCCAACAGGACTGTCGGGCTACACGCGAGTGCGATTGCGAGCAGAACTCTCTGGCGCATCCCGCCCGAGAACTGATGCGGGTACTCCCTCAACCGTCTTTCTGGAACGGCGATGCCAACGAGCTGCATGAGCTCTACTGCGCGTGCGCGTCGCTTGGCGCGCCCGAGAGACGTGTGCTGCTTCAGGGTTTCCTCGATCTGTTCTCGAATCCGGAGAACCGGGTTGAGGTAGGTCATTGGATCCTGAAAGACCATCGAAATCTCGGCTCCCCGGACTTGCCGCATGGGGCGCTCACCGAGGTCGAGCAGATTGCGATTGCCGAACCACACCTGTCCCGTTGTCTGGACGCCCCTTTCTGGGAGCAGGCCGATCAAGGCGCGCAAGGTAGCGCTCTTGCCGCAACCTGATTCTCCGACGATGCCGAAGATCTCGCCTCGTCTGACGGAAAAACTTACGCCCTCCACCGCCCGCACCGGACGGGGCCCCGTGTTGAACTGAACACCTAAGTCGTTGACGCGAAGAATCTCTTCGGCCGACGACACGTGCTCTTGGATCGTTATAGGTCTCTCGTTGGCCTGGCTCATGGCTGTCCTTACTCCGGACGAAAGCGGTCGGCTAGTCCGTCGCCCACGAGACTGAGTCCCAAGCCGAAGATCGCGATCGCGATGCCGGGAATCGTCGGAAGCCACCAACTCGTGGACATGAAGTTCTGGGCATCGGAGATCATCTTGCCCCACTCCGCTGTGGGATCCTGCACTCCGAGTCCGAGAAACCCAAGCGCTGCGCCTAGACCGACGTTGTTGACGGCATCCAGCATCGAAAAGACGATTGCCGGCGTGATGACGTTGGGGAGAAGGTGGCCCAGCATGATGCGAGGGCTCCGAAAACCGAGTGCCTTCGCGGCCAAGACATACTCGCGTCGTTTGGCGACGAGGACCTCCCCGCGCACGATTCGCGCGTACGGGACCCAACTCACCAGCCAAATTGCGAAGAACATGTTTCGGAGGCCTGGACCCAGGATGGCGATGATCGTCAAGACCAGCACGATGAACGGGAACGCGAAGACGACATCGACAATGCGCATGAGAACGGCATCCACTCGCCCTCCGAAGTAGCCCGAGACCAGCCCGACCATTGATCCGAAGACGAAGCAAACAGCCGTCGCGCCGAAGGCGATCATCAGGTCGATTCGTCCGGCGTAGAGGACGCGGCTCAGCACATCACGCCCGAACTGATCGGTTCCGAGCAAGTGTCCATTCGACCCGGGTGGAGCGAGTGTATGAAGGATGTCCTGGCTGTTGGGATCGTACGAGGTGAGCCAGGGCGCCAGAAGGGCACCGAGGATCGTCAGGGCGACGAGCGTCACCCCGATCGCGAACGGAACGCGGCCGCGCCACCTGACCAATGAGGTCCGGGCGCGCGCCGGCTCAAGCGAAACGGGGCTCGTAACGGCTGGGTCGAAGGAACTGTCCACGGCTACTTAGTCGTAGGCAACCCGGGGATCGAGGACGGCGTACGCGATGTCGGTAAGCAACGTGATCACGACGACGAATGTCCCGAAGACAAGAGTGATTCCTTGTACAACGGATAGGTCGCGGGTGAAGATCGAGGATGCGAGCATTTGGCCCAGCCCGGGCAACGCAAACACGTTCTCGATCACGACCGTGCTGCCGATCAAGTAGGACAGATTGACTCCGAGGACGGTCACGGCCGAGAGCATCGCGTTGCGCAAGACGTGCCGGACGAGCAATCTTCGGCGACTCAAGCCTTTGGCCCGGGCAGTGTCGATGAAGTCGGCATTCAGGATTCCGAGGATGCCGTTCCGAAGCGTTCGGATCAGGATCGCCGCGAACCCGAGAGCGATCGTCAGCGACGGCAGGAACAGCTTGTAGAGGTGATCCAGGAAGCCGCTCCCATAGCCTGCGACCGGGAAGAGGTGGAAGTGCAGGTTCAGCAGGATGATGAGCACGAGACCAACCCAAAACGGGGGCATCGCGAACGCGAGCAAGAACGTTGCGCGGATGCTCTGATCGACGACGCGGTCGCGCCTCAAGGCGCTGATAGTTGCAAGTGGGACACTGATCGCGATCGCGATGACGGTGGAGTAGGCGGCGAGCCAGAGCGTCACCGGCAGTCGCTCGACGATGAGGCTCGAGACCGGCCTTCCGTAATAGATGGAACTGCCGAGATTGCCGTGGAAGAGGTGATCCATGAAGAGGTAGTACTGCTCCCAGATGGGCTTGTTCAGGCCCAGGTTCGCCCGCAGGTGAGCTGCCCGCGCGGGCGTCCAGTGCGTTCCAAGCAGCACCGACGTCGGGTCGCCTGGGATCAATCGCAGGACGAAGAAGCTGATGATCGTCACGCCCAGGACGACCGGAATTGCCTGAAGTGTCCTGCCCCAGACGAACCCGAACCGGCTCACGTTCTGCCCTTCACTTCATTCAGGAGACTCACGCGCTCTCCGAACGGCGCTGTTCCTCCTGAGCGATTTGCCACGCATCGAATCGCCCCCCGGAGACGCGCTCGCGATCTGACAACGCTAGCGCTACGAACCCAGGCGCGATCCCCGCGGGGTCGACCCACACGCGTCGCGCGGGCTCGTCGTATGTCGTCATCGACATCGGGGTTCGCATCGGGACACCAGGGTGGACGCTGCAGACTGAAATGTTCCAAGGGGCCAGTTCCAGCGCAAGGGTCTGGGTGAGTCCTTCGAGCCCGAACTTCGAAGGACAGTACGCGCACTCACCAACGAATCCCTGAACCCCGGACTGCGAAGACACATTGATGATCGTGCCGTTGCGTTGAAGCTTCATGACCGGCACGAAGGCGCGGCAATACAGATATGGGCCACGGAGGTTCGTGCGAACTATTCGGTCCCATTCCGCTGGATCGGTTTCCTCGATCGGCTTGACCGCGATGATGCCTGCGTTGTTCACGAGCGTGTCGAGCCGGCCCCATTCCCTGCGCACATGGTTCGCGACTCGTGTTACGTCTTCTTCATTGCCGACGTCCGCCTGGATCGCGGAGAGCGAGAGGCCGGCCTTGGCCGCGGTCTCCTCCAGAAGGTCGAGTTCGGTCTGAACGAGTGAAACCGCGACAACGTGCGCGCCTAATTCGGCGAAATGGAACGCTACTGCGCGCCCGAGCCCCTCGCCTGCTCCCGTTACGAGCGCGACGTGTCCATCGAGGCGCGGCATCGGCTACGCGACGGCCTCAGCGGTTTCCCTGAGAGACAGCAACTCGGCGATGTTCCTCCCCGAGCGAAGGACGGGCTGAATGCGGTTTGCGGTGGAAGCCATCACCACTGTCAGGCCGGGCCCGTATCCCGCGCGTGGACTATCACCGTGACCGACGATGCCGACCGTGACGGCGTCCTTTAGGTACCCATTGCCCCAACGGCTGTCGTAATCGCGAACTGCGACAACGTCGCCCAAGCGAAGCTCGTCTAGGCCGTGTTCGGTCAAGGCTCCAGGATGGTCGGTCTGGATCTGAATGCAGCCGCTTTCGGTCATCAGGCCCGAACCTGCACCAATCAGGAATGCCGGCACTTCAGCGACAACCGGGACGGCGACTCCGTCTGACCCGTTGGCTTCGATCTCGAGCGAATCGAGAAGCCGCGGCGAAATACTGCGAAGAACAACTTCAGGGTAATCCGTGAGCGCGAGGCTCCGGCCGTAGGCGCGCACGAGGATCTTGTCATCGATCGCGAGCTGTTCCAGAACGTCGGCCGGAAAATCGACGATCACATGTTCAGCAAAGCGGCCGCTCTTGCCGATCACCGTGCCCCTGAGTCCCGCAGCTTCACCTGAGACGACAATCGCCTCGTTGCCGATACACGAGAGTACGTTCAGCGCCTGGTTTGCAGACTCGGCGGACGCGCGAATGCTGACGCCGGGCTGAACCATGTCCGCAAGCCAGCCGAAAGCGCTGTCACCAACTCTGACGTTGTAGACGATCCCGCCCTGCGAGGGGAGCAACTGCGGTGTTCCGTCGGCTCCAATGAGATATGGGCTCGCCGGTAGAGGCGGATACTCAGGCGAGACGATGGTTCCTTGAACTGAGATTCCAATCAACTGCTCTCTGTTGTCGAACATCGTTCCTCCCTATCTCGCCGCGTCGACGATTCCAGCGTATGAACTCACCGCGCCGGGTTCGCGAATGGCTTCGGTGGAAAGGTCACGCAAGCCAAGCCTCCAAGCGATGTTCGCCTGAGGGTCAACGGTGGTGACGATGGCGGGTTGGCGGCTCGACATCAAATCGAGGACGCCCGGGCCATGCCCAGTCCAGGCCGAGTCCCCGTGAATGATCAGGCCGATCGTGATCGCATCCTCGTAATAGCCTCGTCCCCAGGTGTGATCCTGGTTCCGCACCGCGACGACATCGCCGAGACGCAGCCTGTCTAGCCCAAGCCGTGCCATCTCTGCGCGGTCGCCCGTCATAAAATCTTGGTCGACGTAGTCAGCCATCAGTTCAGCCCCAGAACCCATTAGGTGGCTCGGGATCTCGGCGACAATCGGCACCTGGAGCCGCCCGTCGGGAAGCGTTACGAGCTCCAATGCGTCCAAAAGCGCAGGACTGCATTTGTGTAACTGAACCGTCGGGTGATCCAGAAGCTTCAGGCCAGTTCCGTACGCCTTGATCTGAACCTTGTCGCCGATCGCGAGTAGCTCGATCGAGTCGGGCGGGAAATCGACCATCACATGCGCATGTTCGCCGGTGACGGTACCGCGAGCACCCTTGTTCAGCCCGGATGTCACGACCGCTTCGTTCCCGATACACGCAAGGTAATGGAGCGCGTGCTCGGCTCCGTCGTCTCGGTTCCGGATTGACACGCCGGGTTCGAGGTGGTCAGCCTCCCATCCGAATGCCGGATCGCCTACGCGGTTCTGAAAGCAGATTCCGGCCATGCCAAGCGTGACAGCTGCCAGCCCCTCGGAAGTCGCCTTATATGGGTCACGGGCCGCCGAGGGCGGCCATACCTCACCGTGGACCGCCACCTCGACGAGCGATCCAGCGTTCGTCCTCAACACGGTCACCTCCCTTCCGCTTCTTGCTCGACCAAGTGGTGCGCTTGTTCACCGCGAAAGAAGCGAACGATGTTGTCCAACACGTCCCCCATCTGCTTGACCCGCGCCCCTCCCGTCCCGCCGCCGATATGCGGCGTCAGGATGACGTTGTCAAACGAAAGCAACGGGTGGTCGTGGGGCACGGGCTCTTCGACGAAGACGTCAAGACCGGCACCAGCTATGCGCCGTTCGCGAAGAGCCGCGACAAGGGCATCCTCGTCCACCAGGCCGCCGCGCGAGGTGTTAACGAGGTAGGCGTCAGCTCGCATTAGTCCGAGCTCCCGACTTCCAATCAGCTTCTCGGTCTCTTCGGTATGTGGGAGCGTCAACAGCACGACGTCCGATTCGGCGAGCAACTGATCAAATTCCCTCCACGTCACCTCGAGGTTGCGCTCTAGCGCCTCCGGAAGCCTTTGTCGCTTGTAGTAAAGAACGTTCATTCCAAACGAACGTGCGCGCTTCGACACCTCGGTGCCAATCTCTCCGTAACCGACGATCCCCAGAGTCCGGCCGTGTAGCTCGCGCAGGTGCGGCAGCTTCATCCACTGGAATGCAATCACTCGTTCACTGGTTTGGACGGGCTCGATGCCGAGCTCACGGTAGGCGCCGGAGACCGTGGCTGCGTGTGCCTCGACGAGCTGTTTGGAAAGCGCGAGCATGAGCGTCATCGCGAGCTCAGCAACAGCAATACAACCGCGCAGCGGCATCAAAGCGACAGCGACGCCCGCGCGCCGGGCCGCGTCAAGATCGAGACCGTCTGCGCGCGCGCCGTACTTCTGAACGAGTCTCGCGGAAGGGGCCAGCGAAAGGAGCGCTTCGTCAACCGGGGTACCACGCGTCATTAGCGCATCGGCCCCTGACAAGAGGTCTTCCATGTCCACTCTCTCAGCCTCGGCCGGCGCAACGATCCGAAACCCGTCGGGCAGAAGGCTCTGGGCGAACTCAACCTCGGTGGCTGGCTGCGGGTCGACCCACGCGATCAAGATTTCACTCACGTGTCTCGCCTCCCGCCCGAATCGAGCGCCAAACAAACCTCCAACCGCGCCATTGCCTCCTTCAACTCGTCTTCCGGGGCGAGGTAGGAGACTCTCATGTAGTCGACCCATTGATCTCCGAAGCCCGTGCCAGGGAAGATCAGGACGCGCGCTTCCTCGAGTAGCTTTTGGGTGAGGTCGATCGAATCCATCCCGACGGATGAAGCGTTCACCCAGATGTAGAACGCACCGCGCGGTTCACCGTAGGTGAAACCGATGCGATCGAGGCCGTCGAGCATGACTCGACGTCTTCCTTCATAGATACGCCGATACTCTTCGACTGCGTCCTGCGGACCATTCAGGGCGGCCAGTCCCGCCCACTGTGAGACGACCGGCGCGCAGCAGCTCGCGAGCTCTTTCAGCTTACGAACTCGGCGCATTATTGCGGCGGGCCCTGCGAGGTAACCCACCCGCCAGCCAGTCATGCAATACGTCTTTGAGAATCCGTTCAAGGTGATTGTTCGCTCAGCCATGCCCGGGAGTGAGCCGATGCTCAGATGCTCGGTTCCGTCGTAGAGGAGCTTCTCGTAGATCTCATCCGAGATAACGATCAGGTCGTGCTTACGCGCGATTTCGGCCAACCTGCGGATGTTGGCCGGCGAGATGGTGCCGGCGCTCGGGTTTCCCGGTGTGATCAGCAGCAGGACACGACTGCGCGGTGTGATTCGACGTTCGACCTCGTCGGGATCAAGATCGAATCCGTCTCGCTCGTGCGTGGGAATCGAAACCATCTTTGCGCCCGCCATCTGGATCGCCACGTCGTACGACGTGTAGCGCGGGTCAGGCACGAGGATCTCATCGCCGGGTTGCAGAATCGCCTGAACGAGGAGGAACAGCCCCTCCTGTCCGCCCGTTGTCACGACGACTTCGGACGCCGGGTCAACGGCAACTCCGTTCTCACGCTTGAGCTTTGCTGCGATCGCGCGTCGTAGCTCGGCGATCCCGGCCACGTCACTGATCTCGTCGACGCCCGCAGCTATTGCTTGTTGCGCCGCCTCGATGATGTGAGCCGGTGTGGGAAGGTCAGGATCTCCGCGGCCAAGCGCGATCACATCGCTCATTGACTCCGCCCGCTCGAGCAGGTCGTAGCGCTGGCGCGTTCCTTCGTCCTTCAGGCGTTCGCGCTGTTTCTCGCCGACACCAGGCGTGGTGAGTTCAGCCACGGATCGTTCCTCCCTTCGCAATCGCAAGAGCCCTGGCAAGCCTCTCTGCGGCCATCACGAGGTCCTCGACAGGTCGAGTTAGTCCCAACGACAGCCACCCGGGCGCGCCTCCGGAGGAACCGAGCCGTAGGCGCACTTCACGGAGTGCCTGTTTCAACGCACGATTGTCGTTTGCGCCCGCAGTGCGCCCGTCGACAAGGAGGTGATAACCGGCCGCTGGACGCGCAATATCAACCGACTCGGCGGCAAGCGCAGCCAACGCGCCTTCGCGCCGCTCGTTCACCAGCGCTCGCGCAGTGTCGATCGGTGTCCGAGGCCCTGTGATCGCAGCCAGTGCTGCGTATTGGGACACCGCCGAACTACAGATGCTCATCGCCTGCTTCAGTTGGGTCATGGGGCCGAGAATCGACTCCGGGCCTGCCGCGTACCCCACCCTCCATCCGGCGAGCCCGTATGCATCGAATCCGTTGATCGTGACGGTTCGCTCCGCCATACCAGGAAGGGAGCCAATGCTGAGGTGCTCTCTCCCGTCGAAGACGAAGGGCTCGAGTGTTTCGAGCGACAACACCACCAACCCTCGGCGGACCGCAAGTTCAGCAAGTCCCTTCACACTCTCAGCATCAACTACGGACCCAGCGGGCATGGAAGGCGAACCGATAACCATCACCCGCGTGCGTCGCGTCAGCCGGCGTGCAACCAACTCAGGGTCGATAGCGAAGCCAGTGGCCGGATCTCCAATGACCATGCGCGCCGTCCCGCCGGCCAGGCGCGTGATCTCGCCGTAGACCCTGGGTGCCGGCCCTGTGATGACAGCCTCGTCATTGGGTTCGAGGAGAACGTGGAGGCCGACGAACAACGCCTCCCGTGCTCCTGAGGTGACGAGCACCTCACGTTCCGGGTGCACGCTAATCCCGTTCTCGGCGCTCAACTTTTCTGCGATAGCCGCACGCAGTGGATTAAGTCCCGGCCGCGTCGTGTAGTGGGTCGCGCCGTCGGCGAGCGCGCGCATCGCAGCTTCGCGGACATGCAGCGGCGATTCGAAAGCCAGCCGGTCGCCGCTGAGATCAATCAAGGATGGCGGCCTGTCAGAACGCACGCGGGCGCGAGTTGGCCCCGGAGTCGTAGTCATGCGGTCTCTCCTGTCGTCGTGTCAGGTTGAGTGACAGAGTTTCGAACGACACCGGCGATACGTCGAACCGCCTCGTCGGACAGTTCTGGATACACAGGCAAGCAAAGGAGCTCCTCCGCAACTTGCTCCGTGATCGGCAATGAGCCCCTGCGATAGCCGAGACTGGCGTAGACAGGCTGCAGGTGCAGTGGCGGGACATAAAGGAGCGCGGTCTCGATTCCCTCCAAGGCAAGACTCGCGCGCGCGAAGTCTCGATCCTTGAGACGCACGACGTAGTTCCTGAAGACATGCGTCCTGCCGGCCGGCGTCATTGGGGTCGCGACGTCGACGCCCGCGAGCAACGTTTCGTAGAGTGCCGCCCGAGAACGGCGCTGCTCGATCCACGTGTCAACGTGATGCAACTTGACGCGCAAGATCGCAGCTTGGAGTAGGTCGAGATGGGTGTGGTAGCCCTGTTCGAGGATGGTCAGGCGACCGTCAGAATCGGCCATGCTCTCTCGGCCGCGCTCGCCGTAGCCTGCGAAGAGGAGCGCTTTGTCAGCGAGTTGCTCGTCGCTGGTCGTGATCATTCCGCCGTCCCCGTAGGCGCCGAGAATCTTGTGTGGAGCAAAACTGAAGCATCCGACGTCACCGATGCCACCGACTGGACGACCGTCGACACTCGCACCGAAGGCAAGCGCAGCATCCTCAATCAAAGCCAGCCCGTGCCTACCGCTGATCTCCGCGAGGCGCGGTAGATCGGCCGGAAGGCCGTACAGATGCACCGCGATGATTGCTGCAGTACGCGACGTAATGGCTGCCTCGACGGCATTGGGGTCGATGTTGAAAGTGGCTTCGTCGATATCGACGAAAACGATCCGCGCACCGCACTGCCCGATTGCTGAGGCCGTCGAGATATCGGTGTTGGCAACCGTGATCACTTCGTCACCCTCGCCAATTCCGAGCGCCTTGAGAGCGACGAATAGCGCGGAATGCCCCGTGCCGACTCCGATGCCACGTCCGGCACAGCAGCGGTTCGCGAACTCCTCCTCAAACGCCCAGAGCTCCTCCCCGCGCTCAAACTCGCCGGCGGCGAGAACCCGACCCATCACCGCTTCGATCTCGTCGCGGATCGACTCGTACTGCACGACTAAATCGTGCGCGGGTATCTGCACGGGTGCCGCCTGCCGCTCGATCAGCGTTCTCCAACCTCCTCGAGCATCGTCGGGACCCCCAGGTCATGACCGAGGGCCACAAGTGACTCGAACCGACCCGCCTCCAGGGGAACTCCCTCGGTCAAACGCTCGCTCGCCCGACGCGCCTCTAGCTCTCCCGGCAGAAAGATCGTGTCGCCGGGAAGGGCGGTCGGGGACGACCGAATCTCGTCGATGAGACGATCCATACGAGTCTTAAAGTCCTCGACCTCCCCGAACTTCGAGACGTCGAGTGCGACCAAGAGGTGGCCGACGTTCTGCCACT
>Ga0207707_10001852_pt1 | contig 19339 bp, 19 predicted proteins | sample KBSC83BmetaG_FD_184336 | JGI IMG/M metagenome (GOLD analysis project Ga0207707, IMG submission 184336) | Corn rhizosphere microbial communities from Kellogg Biological Station, Michigan, USA - KBS C8-3B metaG (SPAdes) (version 2) | ecosystem: Host-associated > Plants > Roots > Rhizosphere ...
CGAGTCCGGCGCAGTGCGCGATCGCGAGATCGTCCTCAACGTCGGCGGCGCGGAGCCCATGACGCTGGCCGCGAGCATCGTGGTCAACTCGGGCGGCCTGTTCGCGCAGAACATCGCGCGCAGCATCGAAGGCGTGCCGGCCGCGAGCATTCCGCCGCAGTACTTCGCAAAGGCGCATTACTACACCCTGACCGGCAGAGCGCCGTTCCATCGCCTGGTGTATCCGGTCGCGACGCACGCGTTCCTCGGTGTGCATGTCACGCTCGATCTCGGCGGTCAGGCGCGTTTCGGCCCCGATGTTGTCTGGGTCGACGGCGTCGACTACACGTTCGATCACTCGCGCGAGCCCCTCTTCTACGAAGCCATCCGCCACTACTATCCGGGATTGAAGGATGGCGCCTTGCAGCCCGGTTACACCGGCATCCGTCCGAAGATCTCGGGGCCCACCGAGACCGCCGCCGACTTCATGATCCAGGGCCCGCGCGAGCATGGCGTCACTGGCCTCGTGAATCTCTACGGTATCGAGTCGCCGGGACTGACCGCTTCGATGGCGATCGCGGAGCACGTCGCACGCATGCTCGAGTAAATTCCGGTGGCGCGCCGCGCCCGTTTCTTGCTATCTTTCGCGCGGCGCTTCCGGTCTTAAATCCCTCCAAGACTCCGGCTTTTGATCAGGTCAGGGCCTTCAGGCCCGGCTTAACCTGTGGCAGCCAGCGCCGACGTTTCGCGAAACCTCTCACAAATTGGAGCAACAAAAAATGACTTCTGTAGTTCTCGCCGCAGCGCCTCTCGGTATCGTTCTCGGTGCTTTGTACTGGGTTCTGTCGTTCTACAAGGTACAGGCCAAAGTCACCGCCGAAATCTGGAAGGCGCACGGCGTCAAGGCCTGAGCCCCGGCGGGCTTCAAAGCCGATAAGCCCCGGTCGCACCGGGGCTTTTTCGTTTCTGGCCGCGCCGCGAGCGAGTCGTGCTCGGTTGATTCGCCCTCTGCGCTGGCGTAGCATCCATTCCTCCCCGGTAGTTCCGGCGGCCCCTGACACCGGCAGAAGACATCGTCCGAACGAGAGAAGGAGAGCCATGCCAGTCAAAGTTTCCATGACCGTGAACGGTAAGCCGGTCACAGTCGATGTCGAGTCGAGAACGCTCCTGGTCGAGCTGATCCGCGAACATCTGCGCCTGACCGGCACGCACATCGGTTGCGATACGGCCCAGTGCGGGGCCTGTACCGTGCACATCAACGGCGCAGCCGTGAAGTCCTGCAACATGCTTGCAGTGCAAGCGCAGGGCGCGAATGTCACCACCATCGAAGGCATTGCCAAAGCGGATGGCACGCTGCATCCGATGCAGGAGGCGTTCCGTGAGCATCACGGCCTCCAGTGTGGTTTCTGTACGCCCGGTATGGTCATGAGCGCGATCGATCTCGCGCGCCGCCATGCCGATTTGACCGAAGCCACCATTCGCGCAGAGCTGGATGGGAACATCTGCCGCTGCACCGGTTACCACAACATCGTCAAGGCCGTGCAGGCCGGCGCGAAGGCAACGCGGAGCGCTTGAGTCATGTACCAGTTCAACTACCACAAGGTCACGAGCGTCGCCGACGCAGCCACGCTGCTCGCAAAGAATCCCGACGCGAAGGCGCTCGCGGGCGGACAAACGATCATCGCAGCGATGAAGTTGCGTCTTGCATCGCCGCCGGATCTGGTCGATCTGAGCGGCATCAAGGAGCTCGGCGGCATCAAGCTCGACGGCGGCACTCTCACGATCGGCGCGATGACGCGCCACGCCGAGGTCGCCGCCTCCAAGGACGTGCTGCAGGCGATTCCCGCACTCGCGAGTCTGGCCGCGAGTATCGGCGATCGCATGGTGCGCAACATGGGCACGATCGGCGGATCGATCGCCAACAACGATCCGGCCGCTGACTATCCGGCCGGCGTAGTGGGCCTCGGCGCAACGGTCAACACGAACAAGCGCAAGATCGCGGGCGACTCGTTCTTCACCGGCATGTACGAAACCGCGCTGGAGCCCGGCGAGCTGATCACGTCGGTCGTTTTTCCGGTACCGAAGCGCGCAGCCTATGCCAAGTTCAAGAACCCCGCGTCGCGCTATGCGATGGTCGGCGTGTTCGTGAGCGAAGGTGCGGGCGGCGTGCGTGTCGCCGTTACGGGCGCCGCACCGAGCGTTTTTCGCGTCCCGGCGATGGAAAAGGCGCTCGCAGCGAAGTTCTCGCCCGACGCGATCGCCGGCATCACGGTTCCCGCCGACGGGCTCAACTCGGATCTGCACGCGTCCAATGAATATCGCGCGCATCTCGTGACCGTGATGGCCAAGCGCGCGGTCGAAGCGGTGCTCGGGAGCAAGTAAGCGGCTCACAATATCGGCGTCCCTCCGTCTCCACCCGCGGAGCCGCAAGCGTCGGCTCTGCGGCGGTTCCTCGGCTACGTTCGCCCGTATTGGCGCCTGATTCTCGGCGCGACGCTGGCCGGCATCCTGAAGTTCACCTTGCCCGCAGCGTTTGCTTTGGTGCTGCGGTTCATGACCGACCGGCTGGTGCCGCAGTTCGGTGCCGCGCCGCCGCCGACCGACCCGGTCTTCAGAGCGACCGAGCACTACCTCACGTGGCTCGCCGGCCTGCTGCCGGCCTCCTGGAACGCGACCAGTGCATGGGGACAGTTCAACGTGCTCACCGGCACGCTGCTTGTCGTGTACGCAATCTGGGGTGTGGCCATGTATTACCGCAGCTACTGGGCGCAGCTCGCCGGCCACCGCGTGATGCTCGACCTGCGCAGCGATCTGTTCCAGCACATCCAGCGGCTCAGCCACTCCTTTTTCCAGACACGCCAGTCCGGCGGCATCGTCTCGCGACTCACCTCCGACATCGCGCTCGCGCAAAATTTCGTCGGCGCGGCCATGACCAACATCTGGATGGACGTGGTCGCATGCTTCTTCTATCTCGCGCTGCTGCTCGCGATGGACGTGCGCCTGACGATCGCGGCGCTGCTCGTGTTTCCGCTCTACATCGCCTGCATGCGCATCTACGGCGCCGAATCCAAGCGCACGTCGCGCGAAGTGCAGGAGGCGATGGAGGAGTTCTCGGGCGATCTGCAGGAGCGCATCGCAGGCTACGCTGTGGTCAAAAGCTTTGCGGCCGAGCGGCGCGAGTCGCGCGGGTTCTTCACGCGGGCGCGCGGCCTGTTCGACCTCGTCATGGCCAACGTGCGCAGCACCAATCTGTCCAGCTCGATCGTGCAATGGCTGACCGAGATGGCGACCCTTGTGCTGATCTGGTACGGCGGCTGGCGCATCTTCAGCGGCCAATCGAGCCTCGGCGTCGTGGTCGCGTTCATCCATCTGCTGCGGCAGCTCTACTTTCCGGTCAACCGCATCAGCGAGATGAACACTGTGTTGCAGAACTCGCTGGCGGCGATCGATCGCATCTTCGAGGTATTCGACACCGAGCCCGACGTGCGTGAGCGTCCCGATGCGAACCCGCTGCCGCGCGTCCAGGGCGAAATCCGCTTCGAGCATGTCAGCTTCGGCTACACGACCGGACGCCCGACGTTGGAGGACATCGACCTCACCATCCATCCGGGCGAGATCGTCGCGCTGGTCGGACCGAGCGGAGCCGGCAAGACCACGCTGGTGCAGCTGATCCCGCGCTTCTACGACCCTACAGCAGGGCGCGTTTGCATGGATGGCGTGGACTTGCGCGACGTGACGCTGCGCTCGCTGCGCAGTCAGATCGGTACGGTGGCGCAGGACACGCTGCTGTTCTCGGGCTCGGTGCGCGAGAACATTCTGTATGGAAGGCCCGATGCCAGCGAAGCCGAGCTGCTCGCCGTATGCAAGGCGGCACATGCCGAAGAGTTCATCCGCGAGCTGCCGGAGGGCTACGACACGCTGCTCGGCGAGCGCGGTGCCAAGCTCTCGGGCGGCCAGCGCCAGCGCATCGCGATCGCGCGCGCGTTCCTCGGCAATCCGCGCATCCTGATTCTCGACGAGGCCACCAGCGCGCTCGACAGCGAAAGCGAGTTCCTGATCCAGGATGCGCTGAAGCGCCTGATGCGCGGACGCACCAACGTGGTGATTGCACACCGGCTGTCCACTGTTCTGCACGCCGATCGCATCGTGGTGCTCGAGCGCGGGCGTATCGTCCAGGTTGGGCCGCATGAGCGGCTGCTGGCCGAGAGCGGCCTGTACCGGCGTCTGTACGAAACTCAGTTCCGCTCCGTCGCGCAGGCCGCCGCCCTGCCGGAAATGTAAGCCGGTTGCGGCGCGCACCCGGCTTCCGGTACATTCGAGGGCCAGCCCTCACAACGCCCTCTCATGTCCTCCGCACCGGCTTCTTCGTCTGCACTGCCCGACTCCATCGACGCCACTATCGCCCTGCTCGCCCGCGGCGATTATGTGGCGGAGCGCGGGCTCGCCACCGCCGTGTTCCTGGCTCTACGCATGGGCCGGCCGCTGTTTCTCGAGGGCGAAGCGGGTGTGGGCAAGACCGAAATCGCCAAAGTGCTCGCCCAGACGTTGGATCGCCGCCTGGTCCGGTTGCAATGCTACGAAGGCCTGGACATCGCTTCCGCGGTCTACGAATGGAACTACACGCGGCAGATGATCGAGATCCGCCTGGCCGAAGCCGAAGGCACGAAGTCGCGCGAAGCGCTGAGCCAGGACATCTTCTCCGAGCGCTTCTTGATCCGGCGCCCGCTGCTGCAGGCGCTCGAAGGCGATCTCGGTGCGCCGCCGGTCCTGTTGATCGACGAGCTCGACCGCACCGACGAGCCGTTCGAAGCCTATCTGCTCGAGGTGCTGTCCGACTTCCAGGTCACGATCCCCGAGATCGGCACGATCAAAGCGCAACAGCCGCCGGTCGTCATCATCACGTCGAACCGCACGCGCGAGATTCATGACGCCGTGAAGCGGCGCTGCCTGTATCACTGGGTCGACTATCCCGACGCGCAGCGCGAATTGGAGATCTTGCGCCGCAAAGTGCCGGGCGCGGCCGAAAGGCTATCGCGCGAAGTCGTTGCATTCGTACAGCGGCTGCGCACCATGAATCTGTTCAAGCAGCCCGGCGTGGCCGAAACGATCGACTGGTCGAAGGCGCTCGTCGCGCTGGACCAGATCACACTCGATCCCACGCTGGTCGACGATACGCTTGGCGCGCTGCTGAAGTATCAGGACGATATCGTGCAAGTCAAAGGCAGCGAGGCCGCGCGCATTCTGTCGGAAATCAAGGCCGAAGTCGGGTAGCGCGCGAACACTCATGCGCTTCCATTCGATCTCGGCAGCACTGCTGCTCGCGCTCACGATCGCGGTCCCCTTCCCCGCCTGCGCCGATGAGGCGCTGCCGATCTTCGATGCGCACGTGCACTACAACCTCGACGAGGCCCGCCCGCTACCGGTCGAAGGTGTGTTCGAGCTCTGGCGGCGCGCGGGCATTCGCGGCGTGCTGCTGACGAGCCGGCCGAACGACGGCACGCGCGAGCTACTGGCTGCCATCCCCTCCGAGGTCAAAGCCGTCGCGTTCGCGCGCCCCTACGTGGTCCTGCAGGATGTGCACACGTGGTTTCGCGACCCGGCGATCTTCGCGATGATCGAGCGGGAGCTCGCGCGCGGCATCTACATCGGGATCGGCGAGTTCCACATCTTCGGCCACGACGCCGACACCGACGGGTTCGCGCGCTTCGTGAAGCTCGCTGCCGACCGTGGTCTGTGGCTGCACGCGCACTGCGATGACTACGTGATCGACCGGATCTTCAAGCTCGACGGACAAGCCAAAGTGATCTGGGCGCATACCGGAATGAGCACGCCGCCCGAGCGCGTCGGCCAACTGTTCGCACAGTACCCTGCTCTTTACGGCGAGCTTTCGTTCCGGGCCGGCGTTACCGAAGGCGACAAGCTGTCCGACGCGTGGCGCGCGTTGTTCACCAAATACCCGCAGCGCTTTCTATTGGGCTCCGATACATGGGTTCCGCAACGCTGGCCCGAGGTGCCGAGCATCATGGCCGGCTATCGCGCGTGGCTCTCGCAGCTGCCTCGCGACGTCGCGGAGAACATCGCGTGGCGCAATGGCACGCGCCTGTTTCTGACTCCATGAGCGGGGAAAACGCCAGCGCCGGGCGGTTGTCCGAAAACGTCATGCACTTTGCGCGCGTGCTGCGCGGGGCCGGCATTCCGGTCGGACCCGATCGCGTGATCGATGCGCTCAAGGCGCTCGAGGTCGCCGGCATCGGGCAACGCGATGATTTCTACTGGACGCTGGCATCGGTGTTCCTCGATCGACGCGAGCAGTTCGAGCTGTTCGACCAGGCGTTCCACATCTTCTGGCGCGATCCCACCATGCTCGAGCGCGTCATGGCCTTGATCATGCCGAATCTGCGCGGCGGCACGGCACCCGAGGAACCGTCGGCCCCGAGTCGGATCGCCGAGGCGATGCGGCCGCGACCCCGCCCGCAGGAATCGAGTGATGAACGCGAGCCTGAACAGGATGCTGCGCACACGGTCTCCGCGCGCGAAGTCCTGCAGCGCGCGGACTTCGAAACCATGACGACCGCCGAGCTTGCGCAAGCCAAGAAAATGATCGCGCACTTGCGGCTGCCGATTCCCGAAGTGCGCACGCGGCGGCTTACGCCGAATCCGCGTGGGCGTCTGGTCGACATGCGCGCGTCGCTGCGCGCCAGCCTGCGTGCAGGGGCCGACGTGATTCCGCTGCGCCGGCGCTCGCACGCGCATCGCCATCCGCCGCTGGTGGTGCTGTGCGACATCTCGGGCAGCATGAAACGCTATTCGCGCATGTTTCTGCACTTTCTGCATGCGATCACCAACGATCGCGATCGCGTGCATACGTTCGTGTTCGGTACGCGTCTCACGAATATCACGCGATACTTGCGCCACCGCGACGTCGACCTCGCGCTGAACGGCGTAACGCAGGCGGTGGCCGACTGGTCGGGCGGAACGCGGATCGGAGCGAGCCTGCGCGAGTTCAATCTGCGCTGGTCGCGGCGCCTGCTGGGTCAGAACGCCGTCGTGCTCCTCATCACCGATGGGCTCGACCGCGAGCTCGGCGACGATCTCGGCGCGCAGATGGAGAGGCTGCACAAGTCTTGCCGCCAGCTGATCTGGCTCAATCCGCTCTTGCGCTTCGATGGCTTCGAGCCGCGCCCGGCCGGCGTTCGTGCGATGCTGCCGCATGTCGACGCGTTCGTTCCCGCGCACAACATCACGAGCCTGCTCGACGTCGCGCACGCGTTGAGTCAAGTCAAGGATGGCCCTCGCCTGCCTTTAATATGAGTCGACTGCATCGCTGCCTCCACAGATCCCTCCCCTTCAAGGGGAGGCTAGGAGGAGGATGGGGCCGATGTCGCTCGAAGAATCCCATCCCCACGCTCGCCTTCCCCTTGAAGGGGAGGGATCTTACGTCTGTCCACTCTTAAGGGCACGGACTTTCTAGGCAGATCAGCTTTCGAAATTTGAGACCAAGGAGAACCACATGGACATGACCGGAGAACAGATCATCCCGCTGCCACAGCAACGGGTATGGGAGGCGCTCAACGATCCCGCCATCCTGAAGGCCTGCATCCCGGGCTGCGAGACGATGGAGAAAGTCTCGGACAGCGAGTACCGCGTCGTCATGAGCGCTTCGGTCGGACCCGTGAAGGCCAAGTTCAGCGGCAAGCTGCTGCTGTCGGACCTCAATCCGCCGAACAGCTACGCGCTCGCATTCGAAGGTTCCGGTGGTGCGGCGGGCTTCGGCAAGGGCAGCTCCACGGTCACGCTATCGCCTGCGGATGGCGGAACGCGGCTCACGTACACGGCGCACGCGACGGTAGGAGGCAAGCTGGCGCAGGTCGGCTCGCGGCTGATCGACGGCGTCGCACGCAAGATGGCCGATGATTTCTTCGCGAAGTTCAACCAAGCCATCGTCCCTGCTCCCGCTGCGGTTGCGGCCGTACCAGCCCCGTCTTCGGCGCCGCAGAAGGCTCACATTCCGGTGTGGGCGTGGGTCGTCGGCGTGATTGTGCTCGTGCTGCTGGCGCTGTTCCTGGCGAAGGGGACGGCCGGTCACTAGACGCCTGAAGCCGGCCGCGCCGGCGCAGCCAATAAACTAGAATTGAGTCTTGGGCGCCAACGCCGTTTTCGTGGGAGGAGCAATGAACAAGCTGGATCTGGCCGGACGTGTGGCCATCGTGACCGGAGGCGTCTCGGGGATCGGACGCGCAATCGCGCAACGCATGGCCGACTCCGGGGCGATCGTGAGCCTGTGGGACCGTCATGCCGACGCTCTCGCCAAGACAGCCAAGGAGTTCGGCGAGAAGACGAAGGTTCATACGGCCACCGTCGACGTGTCGAACTACCAGCAGGTAGCCGCGGCCGCAAAGGCGACGGCAACGGCGCTCGGGAAGATCGACGCGGTCGTGAACTCGGCGGGCATCGCGGGCGCCAATGCCATGGTCTGGGAATACCCGGTCGACGAATGGGTCCGCGTGCACAACATCAACCTGCACGGTACCTTCTACGTGTGCCGCGAGGTCGTCCCATACCTGCAGAAGAACGGCTATGGGCGCATCGTGAACATCGCGTCGATCGCCGGCAAGGAAGGTAACCCGACCGCATCGGCGTACAGCTCGTCGAAGGCCGCAGTGATCGGCCTCACGAAGTCGCTCGGCAAGGAGCTCGCCAAGCAGAACATCACGGTCAACTGCGTAACGCCTGCCGCGGTCAAGACGCCGATCTTCGATCAGGTGTCGCAGCAGCACATCGATTACATGCTGCAGAAGATTCCGATGGGCCGCTTCGGCCTGGTCGAAGAGATCGCGTCGATGGTCTGCTGGCTGTGCACCGAGGACGCCTCGTTCAGCACGGCGGCGGTGTTCGATCTGTCGGGCGGCAGAGGTACTTACTAAAAGCAGGGGGCGAGGGGTTAGGGGCGAGGGAGCAGAGTAGCAGAGGCTCGGCATTCGCTCTTAGCAATCAGTCTCCCGATGCAAGATTGATCAACCGTACTCGTCCTTCCCACGACTCTCCTCTCGTCCCTCTCCCCTAATCCTTAATCCCTGTTCTTAAAGCAACCATGAAAATCAAAGCCGCAATCATCCGCGAGATGGGCCTTCCGCAGCCGTACGCGAAATCGAAACCGATGTCGATCGAAGAAGTCGATCTCGCCGCACCTGGCGAGCGCGAAGTGCTCGTGCAGATCAAGGCTGCGAGCTTGTGCCATTCGGATCTCTCCACGGTCAACGCGGATCGGCCGCGGCAAATGCCGATGGTGCTCGGACACGAAGCGGCCGGCATCGTCGTCGAATGCGGCAACGGGGTGCATGACCTGAAGCCCGGCGATCACGTCGTGATGGTGTTCGCGCCGAGCTGCGGCGAATGCATCGCCTGCAAGGAAGGTCGTCCGGGCCGCTGTGAGCCGGGACAGAAAGCGAACGGCGCCGGCACGCTGCTCGGCGGTGGTATCCGCCTGAGCCAGAACGGCAAGCCGGTCTACCATCACGTGGGCGTGTCGGCCTTCGCCGAGTACTGCGTGGCGAATCGCGGCTCGATGGTCAAGATCGACGATCGGTTACCGATGGACGAAGCCGCCATGTTCGGTTGCGCGGTGCTCACCGGAGTCGGAGCCGCGCTCAACACGGCGCAAGTCTTTCCTGGTGCGCGTGTGGCGGTCGTGGGCCTGGGCGGTGTCGGATTGAACGCGCTGTTCGGCGCGCAAGTCGCCGGTGCCAGCCAGGTGATCGCTCTCGATGTGCACGACGACAAGCTGGATCTCGCGAAGAAGCTCGGCGCCACCGACGTCGTCAATGCCAAGGATCCCGACGCGATCCAGAAAGTGAAAGACCTGACTTCCGGCGGCGTGGACTTCGGTTTCGAGATGGCGGGCTCCGTGCAGGCAATGGAACTGGCTTATCGCATCACACGCCGCGGCGGCACGACGGTTACCGCAGGCCTGCCGCATCCGGACGCGCGCTGGCAGATGCAGCACGTGAACCTGACCGCCGAGGAGCGCACCGTCAAAGGCAGCTACGTCGGCTCGTGCGTGCCGCCGCGCGACATGCCGCGCTACATCGACCTGTATCGCAAGGGCATGCTGCCGGTCAACAAGCTGATGAGCGATCACATCAAGCTCGACCAGATCAACGAGGGCTTCGACCGCCTTGCGTCCGGACACACCGTGCGCCAGATCGTGATGATCTGAGCGTTTCGATAGCACCCCCACCCCAGCCCCCAGCCCTCTCCCGCAATGGGAGAGGGAGTTCCGTATGACACCACTCACGCAGGCGCTATGACGTCCTCGGAGCATCGCAAAGGCGTGCTCCTGATGATCGGCGCGACGGTGTGCTGGTCGACGGCCGGTGTGCTCGTGCGCAACCTGAGCCTGACCGACGGCTGGGAAATCACGTTCTGGCGCTCGCTGTTCATGACCGTATCCGTGATGGGCGTGCTGCTTGTGCAATACGGCCGTGCGACGCTCGCCAGAATTCGCGCAGTGGGTCGATCGGGCGTCATCGTCGGCGCATTGTGGGCGCTGATGTACGTGAGCTTCATCCTCGCGCTCGGCCGCACCACGGTCGCGAATGTGCTGGTGCTCTCGAGCATCTCGCCGTTTGCAGCCGCATTGCTGGGCGGCGTGTTCCTGCACGAGAAGGTGCCGCGCCGCACGTTGGCTGCGATGGTGGCGGCCTGTGCGGGCATCGTTCTGATGTTCGTGGAATCGATCGGTGGCGGCGGCCTGGGCGGCAATCTGATTGCGCTCGTGATTCCGCTGGCATTTGCATGCAACGTGGTCTTGCTGCGCAGGATGCATGTGAGCGTCGACATGATTCCGACACTGGTCATCTCGGGCATCATCTCGATGGCGGTCACTCTGCCGCTTGCGCTGCCGGTCGACGCGAGCGCGAAGGATCTGGGACTGCTCGCGGTCATGGGCGTGGTTCAGCTGACGATCGGCTGTCTGCTGATGCTCGCCGCGACGCCAAGATTGAAGGCAGCGGAGCTCGGCCTGCTGGCTGTTCTCGAGACGGTGGTCGGCACACTCTTGACCTGGCTCGTCATCGGAGAACGCCCCGGCGACCTTGCGCTGGTCGGCGGGCTGGTAGTGATCGGGGCTCTCGTCATCAACGAGGTGATCGGCTTACGCAGCCGATCTGCGAGCCCCAGCGAGGAAACCGCAGCGACTACACAGACGGGGCACTGAGCGGCAGTTCGGCCCGTGTAGAATGCCTCGACTCGGGCAAAGGCCGATTCGGCCTTGGCGCATCGCACAACAGTCCGAGCGGCTTCGCTAAATCCGGAGGAGATACCCATGCGTGCGCATCGCACATGGCTGAGCGCGCTCGTTGCGGCGCTCGCCGCAGCAATCGTCAGCTCGAGCGCTTTCGCTCAGGCGAAGGAAGTGAAGATCGGCGTGATCTACGACTACACCGGCCCGTTCGCCGCCGGCGGATCGCAGGCCGCGGCAATCGGCACCAAGATCGCGATCGACATGATCAACGAGCGCGGCGGCGTCGAAGGCTACAAGATCAAGGCGATCTACGCCGACGCCCAGTCGAAAGCGGACGTCGCGATCAACGAGGCGACGCGGCTGCTGGATCAGGAGAAGGTGGACCTGATCATGGGCGTCTACTCCAGCGCGCATTGCGTGCCGATGGCGCAGAAAGTTGATGCAGCCAAGAAGTTCATGTGGGCCAACGTGTGCACGGCCTCGAGCGTCTTCAAGGGCAAGAATCTGCAGTATGTGTTCCGCGCGCAAGTGCACACCGATCAATACGGCGCTGCCGCGTGCTCGCTGCTGAACGAGACCGCGAAATCGAACTTCAAGAAAGACCCGAAGGACCTCAAGGTTGCGATCATCCACGAGGACGGCCCGTACGGCACCGGCATCGCCAACACCGCCGAGGAGCTCTGCAAGAAGGCCGGCATGCAGGTCGTGCTGAAGGAAGGTTACACGGCGACCGCGGCGGACCTGTCCGGCCTCGTGACGAAGCTGCGGCGCGCGCGGCCTGACGTGATTCTGCATCCGGGTTACAACCCGGATATCACGTTGTTCTGGCGCCAGTCACGCGAACAAGGATTGAAGTGGGCCGCGCTGATCGGCTTCGGCTCCGGCTACAGCCAGTACGACAAATTGCGCGAGGCCTTCGGCAAGGACGCCGATCTCATCGCAAGCGTGGATCCGGTTCCCGCGCAATTGCTCGACCCGAAGACGCTCGCACCCGGCCTCGGCAAGCTGACGCAGGACATGGTCAAGCGCTACAAAGCGGAAACGCACGCCGATCAGGTGCCGCCGCACGTATCGATGGGCTTCAACCAGGCCTGGATCTTTCTGACCGACGTGCTGCCGCGCGCCATCAAGAAATACAAAGGCATCGACCCGGAGGCGCTGCGCAAGGCCGCGCTCGATACCGACATTCCGGACGGCGGCACCATCCAGGGCTACGGCGTGAAGTTTCATCGTCCCGGCGATGAGATGTCCGGACAGAACGAGCGCTCCTCGCCGGTAGTCATGCAATACATCAACGGCAAGACCGAGGTGATCTGGCCGGCCAAGCTGCGCACTGCCGAGCCGGTTCTGCCTTGGCCGAAGACGCACGGTTACTCGAACCAATAGTCTCGTACGAGGAGCAGCTGAGCGCAGCCATGCTCGCAGTCGACGGGCTCACGAAGAAGTTCGGCGGCTTCACGGCCGTCAACGGCGTTTGCCTCGACGTCAAAGAGGGCGAGATCGTCGGCCTCATTGGTCCCAACGGCTCGGGCAAGAGCACGACCTTCGGCCTGATCGCCGGCACGCTTGCTCCGACCGCGGGCTCGATCCGCTTTCTAGGTCACGAGATCGGCGGCCAGCCAGCCAACGAGATCGCGCGCCACGGGATCGCGCGAACCTTTCAGATCCCGCGTCCGTTCCGGCGGCTCGGCTTGCTCGAGAACGTCGCGCTTGCCGCCTACTACGGTCAGCGACATCGCCCGTCGCGCGAGCGGGCCTTCGCGCAGGCGAAAGAGGCGCTCGAGCTTGCCAACCTGCCTGCCGATCCGAACGCCCGCGTCGATGGACTCGGCGCGGCCGGCTTGAAGAAGCTCGAGCTCGCGCGCGCTCTTGCGACTCAACCCAAGGTTCTGCTGGCCGACGAGTCGCTCGGCGGACTCGACGAGAGCGAGATGGAGCAGGCCGCCGATCTGCTGTCCCGTATTCGTGCGCAGCGCGGCATCACGATCGTCTGGGTCGAGCACATCATGGGAGTACTGATGCGCGTGGTGGATCGCTGCGTGGTGCTCGACCACGGCGAGGTGATCGCCGCGGGCAAGCCGCACGAGATCGCGCACGATCCGAAGGTGATCGAAGTCTATCTGGGCACCGATGCGCATGAAGTACAAGCTACGGTCGCGGCGCGGAGCAATTAGTGATCCGTTACGGTCGTACCCCTAACACCGCCCCTCTCATGTCTGTTGGGAAGAGAGGGGCAATTGGGCATGAGATGGCCGTGGCCGCGTGCTTCGCAACGTACAAAAGGACCCCCTCTCCCTCGATGGGAGAGGGCGGGGGTGAGGGTGAAGAGAATCAGCCATCGCCTATCTCTCACCCCAACCCTCTCCCGCAAGGGGAGAGGGGGTCGGCCGTTACGGGAAAGTAGATGTTGGCGCTGCGCAACGTGTCGGCCGGCTACGGCAGCTTCCAGGCGCTGTTCGACGTGAGCCTCGACGTGAATGCCGGCGAGACTGTGGCCGTGATCGGGCCGAATGGCGCGGGCAAGACGACGCTGTTGAGAGTCATCTCGCGGCTGATCGACGTTACTGCGGGCGAGTTGAGCATGGAAGGCAAGTCGCTCGGCCAAGTTCCGGCGTACGAGGTGATCGGTCACGGCATCGCGCACGTGCCCGAGAATCGGCGGCTGTTTCCGCGCCTCAGCGTCGAAGACAATCTGCGCATGGGCGCTTTCCTGCCGGCAGCGCGCGAAAAGTACGCCGAGCGCCTGGCGCGCGTTTACGACCTCTTCCCGCGCATGCAAGAGCGCCGCTCGCAGCCCGCAGGTACGCTATCAGGCGGGGAGCAGCAGATGTGCGCGATCGGCCGTGCGCTGATGTCCGGACCGAAGCTGCTCTTGCTCGACGAGCCCTCGGCCGGGCTCGCGCCGGTGGTCGTGCAATCCATCTTCGAAGTCGTGAAGACCATGAGCGCGGAAGGCTACACCGTGCTGATCGTCGAGCAGAATATCCGCCAGGTGCTGAAGGTCGCCGACCGCGCGTATCTGCTGGAGACCGGGCGCATCAAGTCGAGCGGCCCGTCGGAGGAGCTGCTCGGCAGCGACGAGATCAAGCGGGCGTACCTAGGACTGTGAACATGCAAATCTTCGACGTCTTCCTGCTCGAAGCCATCGTCAACGGCATCCTGCTCGGCGGGATTCTGGCGCTGCTGGCGCTCGGACTGAATCTGATCTTCGGCGTGATCGACGTCGTGTGGATCTGCTACGCCGAGCTGATCATGATCGGCATGTACGCGGTGTACTACCTGCACAACGTCTACGCGTGGCCGCTGTGGCTCGCTTTTCCCGCCTGCATCGCGGTCGTGGCAGTGCTCGGCGCCGTGATGCATCAACTCGTGATCAAGCCGGTGTTAAGCGCCGAGCCGATCAACCAGCTCCTCGTCACGGGCGGCGTGCTGTTCCTGCTGCAAGGGGTCGCGACGCTCGCGTTCGGCGTCGAGTTCAAGAACCTCGGCATTTCGCTGCCGACGCTGCAGGTCGGCGAGATGTACTTGAGCTTCGCACGATTGATCGCATTCGTCGTCGCACTGGCCGGCATGATCGCAGTGTATGTGTTCCTCAAGCGCACCTACCTCGGCACGGCGATCCGCGCGATCTCGCAGGACCGCTCGATCATGCCGCTGATGGGCGTGAATCCAAATCGCATCTTTCTGTTTACGTCAGCGCTCGGCGGCGGCCTTGCGGGGCTGGCGGGCTGCCTGCTCGTCCTGCAGTACGACATCCACCCGGCCATCGGCCTGACCTTCGGGCCGATCATCTTTCTCGTCTGCGTGCTCGGCGGGCTGGGCAACATGATCGGCGGCTTCGTTGCGGCGTTCATCTTCGCGCAGTTCATCTCGGTGGGCGGCTACTTCTTCCACCTCGAATGGGGTTACGTGATCGCGTTCCTGTTCTTCATCGCCGTGATGTTCTGGCGCCCGCAAGGATTGTTCGGAGCGCGCTCGTGACGAAGTCGCTGCGCTGGATCGGCGTGGCGGCGCTCGCCCTGGCGCCGCTGATGGGCATGGGCGAATATCCGCTGCATCTGCTCGTGCTGTGTCTGCTCTGGGGCTTCGTCTACACGAGCTGGGCGATCATGGGACGGCTCGGCATGGTGAGCCTCGGCCACGGCGGCTTCTTCGGCATCGGTGCGTACGGTGTCGTGATGGGCTGGAATCATTTCGGCCTGTCGCCGTGGCTCGGCCTGCCGATCGTGCTCGTGTCGACCGCGATAGTCGCGTTCCTGATCGGCTATCCGTGCTTTCGGTTGAAGATCGTCGGGCACTACTTTGCGCTCGTGACGCTGGCGCTGTCCGAGATCGTGCGCATGATCATCGTCGCGCTGCGCGACCAGACCGGCGGCTCGCTCGGTGCGACACCGACGACGGCGCTCGCAGACACGTCCTGGTCGATCGTCGCGCTGCAGTTCTCCTCGAAGCTGGTCTGGTTCTACATCGTGCTCGGGGTCTGGCTGATTGGATTGTGGGTCTGGACGCGCGTCGACCGCTCGATGGCGCGGCTCGCGCTCGAAGCGATTAGCCAGGAAGAGGACGCTGCCGCTTCGATCGGCGTGAACGTGACGAAGGTGAAGCTTGCGGTCACGATGATCTCGGCGCTGCTGACGTGTATCGGCGGCGTGCTCTACGCGCAGTATCAGCTCTACATCAATCCCGAGACGGTTTCCGGGATCGGCATCAGCCTGCAGATGGTGTTCGGTGCGATTGCCGGCGGCCTGTACGTCCGACTGGGGCCGACCGTCGGTGCGGTCTTCACGCTGCTGCTTGCGGAGGGCCTGCGGCTGGCGCTCGGTCATCAGATCCACGGGCTCGACACAACGATCTACGGATTGCTGCTCGTGCTCTTCATCATCTTCATGCCGAAGGGCATACTGGGCGCGGCGACGCAGCTCTGGGACAGGCGTCGCGGCGCGAAGGCGTTGGCGACAGCGACATGACTTCACGAATCAGCGGGAGAAGACAATGAGCGAACGATCCGACGCGCTGGCCGCGCGACTGTTGAACTGCTATGCAGCAGCGGTGCATGACGTGCTGCGCGGGATGGGGGTGCCATGCTGCGTGCTGCCGCCGAGCATCCGGCCGCTCGATCCCTCGAAGAAGCTCGCGGGCGAGATCTACACGGTCAGCGGGCACATCGACATGACGCGCGACCCGCACGACACGCTCGTGCAATGGACCGGGCTGCTGTCGAAAGCGCCGGCCGGCAAAGTGCTGGTGTGCCAACCGCACACATACGAAATCGCGTTGATGGGAGAGCTCTCGGCCGAGACGCTCAATTTCCGCGGCGTACGCGGCTATGTCGTGGACGGAGGTTGCCGCGACACCGACTTCATCCTCGAGCTCGGCTTCCCGGTGTTCTGCAGCTTCCATACGCCGAAGGACATCGTCGGGCGCTGGGTGCCGGATCGTTTCGGCGAGCCGATCACGATCGGCGAAGTCACCATCAGCAGCGGCGACTATCTGCTGGCCGATCGAGACGGCGTCGTCATCATTCCGGCGAAGATGGTGGACGACGTCGTGAACAAGACCGAAGCGGTGCTGCAGACGGAAAACACAGTGCGGACCGCGATCCTGTCGGGCATGGATCCGCAGGAGGCTTATCTGAAGTTCGGCAAGTTCTGAAAGCGATCCTCGGTCGTCACGAAGTACAACGGCAGCGTCTCCGCTGCCGTTTGCATTCCCGTAGCTTCGCAACGCCCGCGTAGACCCGACGGCGCTCTGTCGTTACTGCTTGCCCTCTCCAGGCGCGACCACAACCGTTCCGCTCGGACCGATGCCGACGATCTGCACGATGGCTTCTTCGTCCTTGGCACCGTCGTAGTGGACTTCATGCGGCGCGTGGATCGCGAAGCCGCCCGTCGGGACTGGCGTCGTGGCCTCGGGATCGAACTTGGCGCCGGTGCCGGCCCACCAGGTGCCCTTCACGACCGTGACGTAGCGGGCCTCCGGGTGCCAGTGCGGCTTGCTCATGGTATGCGGCGCGAACTTCGCGCGAATGACATACAGACCCGCCTCGCGCGGATTGCCCGCCAGCACCACGAACTTGACGCCCGGAAGGCCCGGATAGTCCTGCCAGGCCAGCTTGTCGGCGTCGACGATATCGATGGCGTGATCGGCGCTGGCCAGCAGGCACAAGCCGCCCAGCAGGACGCCCGCGACCAGACCTGCAAGGGTCTTTCTCATCGATCTTTCCTCCTTCTCGCGGATTCTACTTGCGAGGGGCGAATCGCGCTGCAGCCTCGCGGGCGCGGCTGAGATCAATACGTATAATCGAGCGCCGAGGCACGTAGCCACTCGCGGCTACCCGGAACCGGCGACTCCATGCACACCAATCTGACCACGACAGAAGTCTTCCTGATCGCGATCGCGATCATTTTCAGCGTGCCGTATCTCATCTGGCGCGTTCTGCGCACCGACTACTACGCGCCGCTCGTGGTCGTGCAGATCATCACCGGCATCGTGCTCGGTCCCGGCATCCTCGGTCGTATCTTTCCGGACTACTATGCATTCATCTTCACGAAGCCGGTGGTCCAGTCGCTGAACGGCATCGCGTGGTGGGCCGTGATGGTCTTCGTATGGATCGCCGGCATCGAGCTCGACTTGAAGAAGGCCTGGCTGCATCGCCGCGAAAGCACGGTCACGGCCGCATTCGCGCTGGCAACGCCCCTGCTGCTGGGCGGTGCGGTGGCCGCGTGCATGCTGCTGCAACCCGGTTGGATCGGCCCGCAGGCGCTGACGTGGCAGTTCGTGCTCGGGGTCGGCATGGCCTGCGCGGTGACCGCGCTGCCGATCCTGATATTGCTGATGGAGAAGCTGGAGATCCTGCGGCAGCCGGTCGGACAGCGCATCCTGCGTTATGCAAGTCTCGACGACATCGCGATCTGGGGCGTGCTCGCACTGATCCTGATGGACTGGCGCCGTATCGGCATGCAGGCGGTCTTCCTGCTCGCGTTTGCCGCAGGCAGTCTGGCGTTCCGCAAGCTCATGGTGCGACTGCCGGAACGCGACCGGTGGTACGTCGGGCTGATCTGGCTGGCCGTGTGCGCGTTCGGCGCCGACTGGTCGGGGCTGCATTTCATGGTCGGCGCGTTTCTCGCGGGCGTCGTCATGGATCGCGACTGGTTCGACCAGAAGCGCATGGACCTGTTGCGTAGCCATGTTCTGCTGGTCGTGATGCCGGTCTTCTTCCTCAGCACGGGATTGCGCACCGACTGGAGCGTGGGCGGTCAGGCCGTGTTCTTCGCCGCCGCCGCGCTGCTGTTTGCATCGGTGGTCGGCAAGCTGATCGGGGTTCAGATCGCAGGACGCATCCTCGGCTGGGAGCCCGGCGAAGCGTCGTTGATCGGCTGGCTGCTGCAAACCAAGGCGCTGATCATGATCATCTTCTCGAATATCCTGCTCGACAAGAGCATCATCACGAGCGAGACGTTCACGGCGCTGCTGCTGATGGCGGTCGCCAGCACGATGCTGACCGTCCCGGTGGTCGCGCCCAAGCTCGAGCGCATGAAGAACATCGTGAGCGAGAATGCGTGAGGCGGGTAAGGGATGGAACAAACCGCAGCTGGAGGACCTGCATGAACATCGTAAGACGCGATGCTTTGAAAGCGCTGGGCGCCGCAGCGATCGCTGCAAGCGGAGCGCCTCTGCCGCGCGGCAATGCGGCCGCTGCAGAAACGCGCGCTCCGATCGAGAAAGGCGCCGAGCTCAAGCTGCTGCGCTGGAAGCGCTACGTTCAAGGCGATGAAGACCTGTGGATGGCGAACACGGCCAAGTTCACCGAGCGTACCGGCGTCAAAGTGCAGGTCGAGAGCATCGTCGGCGAAGAGCTCAGGGCCAAAGGCGCGATGGTCGCGAGCGTCGGGGCGGGTCCGGATATCGTCGTGGGCTCGCCGGAGATGCCGCATCAGTATGCCGACAAGTGCGTCGACTTGACCGAGGTCGCAGGTTATCTCGGACAGAAGTACGGCGGTTGGTATGACGTTTGTCAGCGCTCGTGCATGTTGAACGGACGCTGGATCGCACTGAGCATCGCCGTGGTGAGCTTCTGCGTTGTGTATCGGCAGAGCATGGTGAAGGGCGCTGGCTTCA
>Ga0207707_10001858_pt1 | contig 19295 bp, 20 predicted proteins | sample KBSC83BmetaG_FD_184336 | JGI IMG/M metagenome (GOLD analysis project Ga0207707, IMG submission 184336) | Corn rhizosphere microbial communities from Kellogg Biological Station, Michigan, USA - KBS C8-3B metaG (SPAdes) (version 2) | ecosystem: Host-associated > Plants > Roots > Rhizosphere ...
ACGCCGCTGAATGCTGCGTGGCCCGAGCCCCGAGGCGTGCTGGCGTGCGGCGAAGTGCCGGATCGTGTGGCTGGTCAGCTTGCTCCAGTCCTCCAGCTTCTCGTCATCGCAGTGAGCGACCAGCGCACCGAGGTCGCGCGCATAGTTGGAGTCGGTATGCGGTGAGAAGCGGCGCTCCGAAGTCAGGTAACGGCGAAAGCGCGTGATCCACTCGAGGGCCGCAGGCGTCACACCGGCTCAGCTTGCGGGAAATACAGTCAGCGCTTCCGCGACGAGATCCCCCATCCTGGCGAGAAACTCGGTGCTCATTCCGGGATGAAAGCGATCGCGATCCGCGCTGCCGAGCGCGAGCAGGCCGACCGCGCCCTTCTCACCCAGCGGCACGAGCGCAATCGAGCCCATGTCGTTGGCCTCCTGCCCGAAGAGGAACTCGCGCTGCGAGTCCCGTACCTGTCCGCAGCGGGGCTTGCCGCTGGCGAACAAAGTCTCGAACGACTTCAGGTTCACATCGTCGGCTCTCACCGTTCGGATGAAGCGTCGTGGTGCGAGCTCCGGATGATCGCCGATGAGCACCAGCACCGAATGAAATGCGTCAAAGTCCTCGCGCAGGCTCGCCTCGACCTGGTCGACTGCATTGCTGCGTGAGCCCGCTCGCAGCAATCGCTTCGTGAACCGATGCAGCTTGTCCGCAATGACGTCGTTGCTCCGAGCCACGCGCACGAGCTCCGACAGCTTGTTCTCCAGCGCCGAGTGCTTTTCCCTGAGCACCTCGATCTGTCGCTCCACGAGAGAGACCGTCGAGCCGCCCCGTACGTGCGGCAGTCGCAGGCGTGTGAGCACCGCATGGTGGCGCTCGAAGAAGTCCGGGTTGTGTTGGAGGTACGAGGCGATGGAAGCCTCTTCGGTTTCCGTGGCGGCTAGCCCGCGAGCTTCTCTTGTAGTCATAGATGCTAAACCTCGACGTGACCGACGAATGACACCTCGGCCGGTCCTGTTAACCAGATATGCTCCGCCTCTTCCTCGCCACGCGCCAGGGCGCTCCCGGCAATCGCATCCTGGGCGCGGGGGCTTCTTTGTCCTCCAGCCCAGTTTACGCGCAACTCGCCGCCGCGGACGATCACGCGCACGTTCTCATCGAGCAGGCCAAGGCGCCGCCCAAGGGCGACGGCCGCACACGCGCCGGTGCCGCATGCGAGGGTTTCTCCTGCGCCTCGCTCGTATACACGCAGGCGGATGTGCGAGCGGTCGACGATCTCCATGAACCCGACGTTGACGCGTTTGGGAAAGCGCGGATGACTCTCGATCAAGGGTCCCCATCTCTCCACGGGGGCGGTATCGATCGATGCGACCCGCAATACGGCGTGGGGATTGCCCATCGACACCGCTCCGATCTCGACCGACTCCCCACCGAGGGACAGCGGGTAGGTCAAAGCCGGCCCGGGTGCCTCGAAGGGCAGGGAGCGGGGATCGAAGCTCGGAGGGCCCATGTCGACCGAGACCAGCCGATCCGCCTGGACTCTCGCCTGGATCAACCCTCCGGGGCTGTCGAGCGTGAAGGCCGCGCCATTCATCCGCCGACGGTCATGGACGAGGGCGGCGATGCAGCGGGCTCCGTTGCCGCACTGCTCCACCTCGAGGCCGTCGGAATTGAAGATCCGATAAAAAACGGCCGTGCCGGCACGCCGCGGCGGCTCCAGTATCAGCGCCTGGTCGAACCCGATGCCCGTATGGCGGTCGGCCAGCCGCCGCAGCTGCCCGGCGTCCGGCAAGGGGGCACCGGCAGGCACCTCGAACACGATGAAGTCGTTGCCTACCCCGTGCATCTTCGTGAAGTCGATGCGCATGGGGGACAGGATAGCTGAGTCAGAGCAGCCCGGCAGCCGTCCGATCCCGGTACAGGCACCGATCCATGACGGTGAAGATACCCGCGCGCTGGGCTTTCTCGGCGGCCGCGATGTCGATCACGCCGTCCTGGAGCCACAGCGCCGGGAGCTGCAGCCGGATGCAATCCTCGACGATGCCGGCGACGTGCTCGGGACGCCGGAAGACATCGACGATGTCGACCCGCTGGCCCGCCGGCAGGACCTGGTGGAGGTGATCCAGATCGGCAACGGAGCGCTCGCCCAACACGGAATCGACCGTCGGTGTCACGGGGATGATCCGGTAGCCGAAGCTCTGCAACGCACGGGCCACGCCGTGGCTCGGGCGAGAGGGGTCCGCGGACAGGCCGACCACGGCAATGATCCGGGCCGACTGCAGGAGCTCGGTGATCTTCTCCTGCGGGGGGTTCTTGAACATGAGCAGGCTCCTCGCCCCGATAAGCTAGACTGAATCAAATGGGTACGCGCAGGTGCGCAACTGGATGACCACGCGAGAATACAGCGTACGCATTGACCCGCACGGACGCACCCTCCGTGTGAGCGGCGATCGGCCGGTGCTCGAGGCCGCGCTGGCCTCCGGGCTCAACCTCCCCCACAGCTGCAAATCCGGGCACTGCGGCTCCTGCCGGGCTCGGCTGAAGTCCGGGGAGATTCGCTACCCCGGGGACCGCCGCCCCCTCGGGCTGACGGCGCAGGAGGCCCAGGCCGGATACGTGCTGCTCTGCCAGGCACGTCCCGCCTCCGATCTGACCGTCGAGGCGCGCCTCATCGCCCGAGTGTCGGAAGTGGAGATCAAGACGCTGCCCTGCCGCGTCGCCCGGCTGGTCGCCCTGGCGCCGGATGTCATGCAGGTCTTCCTGCGGCTCCCGGCGGTGGAAAGCCTGCCCTTCCTGCCAGGCCAGTACCTGGACTTCCTGGTCGAGGACGGGCGGCGCCGCAGCTTCTCCATCGCCAGCCCCCCGCACGACAGTGAGCTGATCGAGCTGCACGTGCGCAAAGTGGCCGGGGGCGGCTTCACCGAGCGCCTGTTCGGCCACGTCAACACCGGAGCGCTGCTGCGCATCGAGGGCCCGATGGGCCAGTTCGTCTATCGGGAGGGGACGACGCCCGTCCTCATGATCGCCGGGGGCACCGGATTCGCCCCGCTCAAGTCGATGCTGCGCCACATCCTGGAAAAGGGACCGCCCCGTGAGGTGCACCTGTACTGGGGAGCACGCCAGCCCCAGGACCTGTATGAGGAAGCGCTGGTGCTGGAGTGGCAGCAGCGCCATCCGGGCCTGAGATTCACCGCCGTGCTCTCGGATGCGAGCGAGCCCGGGGCGCCGCATCGACGCCTGGGCTGGGTGCACGCACAGGTGCTGCGCGACTACCCGAGTCTCGCCGGAGTCGATGTCTACACAGCCGGCCCGCCGGCGCTGATCGAAGCGATCCGTTCCAGTTTCCCGCAGCACGGGTTGTCCGCGGACCGACTCCACTTCGACTCTTTCGATTACGCGCCGCCCGTATCCAACGCCTCCAGCGCGCCCCCGGAGCCAAACGTCAGATCTTGAGCCGCTCGCGCAGCTCACTCGCCATGCGGCGACTCACTTGCAGGGGGGCGTCGCACCCGCGCAGATAGACCAGGTACTGGCCGTCGGCGTTGCGCTCGATGCGTTCGAGGAATCTCACGCTCACGAGTGCGTTGCGATGCACGCGCACGAACGCCGAGCCGAGCTCGTCCTCGAGAGTGCGCAGGGAGTCCTCGATCAGATCCTCACCCTTGAGGTGCCGCACCGTCGTGTACTTCTGGTCGGCGAAGAAGAATTGCACCTCTTCGACTGGAATGAGGCGCAGCCCCTCGCGGTGTCGGGCAGCCACGTGGCTGCGCCGCTCGCTCGACCCCGAGGCGGCGATCTTCTGCAGTTGCGGTCGCGTCAGGCGGCTGGCCTGCGCGAGGGCCGCCGCGAGCTTCTCCTTACGGATCGGCTTGAGCAGGTAGCCCACGGCCTGCGCATCGAAGGCGTTGATGGCGTATTCGTCGTACGCCGTGGCGAAAATCACAGCCGGGGGCTCCGCCAGCAAGTTCAGGTGGCGCGCGGCCTCGATGCCGTCCATTCCCGGCATTCGCACGTCCAGCAGCACCACATCCGGTGACAGATCGACGGCACACTGCAGCCCCTGCTCCCCGGTGCCTGCCTCTCCGACCACTTCCACGTCATCGATCTCAGAGAGCAGGCTGCGCAGGCGCTCCCGCGCCAGCGCTTCATCGTCAACGATGAGGACTTTCAGGGCCACGGCTGCGCGAGAGGCATGGGGTACATCAGTCGTGCGTGCTTCAGGGGACCGCGAGGTTCGCCGGAGTCTCGGCTGAGAGTCGCTCGCGGCTCTCGATGTACGGGAACCGCAGGGTCACGATGTACTCGGAGTCGAAGCGTCCTGACTTCACCAGCCCGCGCTCGCCGTACATCAGCGTGAGGCGTTCACGAATGTTGGCGAGCGCAAGCCGGTTGCCCTCACGCTCGCTTTCGTGCTGAGTGACGGGATTGCGGACGACGATGGTGATGAGCCCCGAGTTCAGCTCGCCCACGACGGTGACCGTGCCGCCGCCGGGCTGGGGCTCGATGCCGTGATAGATCGCATTCTCGAGCAGGGGCTGCAGCATCAGTCCGGGGACGAGGGCGTTGCGGGGCAGGGGATCGACGTTCCAGCTGACCCTCAGCCGCGAGCCCAGGCGCAGCTGCTCGATGCGCTGATAAGTGCGTCCGACCTCCAGCTCCTCCTCGAGCGTGATGATGTTGCGCTTCTCGCTCAGATTGGCGCGAAACAGATCGGCGAGGTCCTGGACCGCCTGCTCGGCGCGCGCCGGATCGGTGCGGGTCAGGGAGGCGATGGTGTTCATGCTGTTGAAGAGGAAGTGTGGTCGGATGCGTGCCTGCAACGCATGCACGCGCGCCGCGGCCTGCATCTCGACGTTGAGGCGCCACTGGTGCGTGACATAGAAGTAGCGCAGGGCAAGCGCCGTGACGATCAAGCCAATCGATACGTTGCGCTCCCAGAATCCCCAGCCATCAGCGGGGAACAGGGCCCAGGTCCCCGAGTCGTGGCTCCACGTCGTGCGGCCGAGCGCAAAGGTGCAGACCGAAACGACCGAGATGAGAAACACGACGATCGCGAGAACGGCTAGCGAGCCGCGCGCCACTGTCATGCGGCGCAGGGCCGGTCCCGCCCAGCACAACACCGCCGCGCCTGCGAGTCCGATCCACAGCAGAAACAGGGAAGTCCTGCCCAGATCGGTCCAGAATCCGACATTGCTTTGCCGGGCGAGCGCCAGCACCAGCGCCGTCAGCTGCACGATCACCACGATCGCGAACGCGGCGCGGGACTCGCAGGCATCGGGAAGGTAGAAGGGCTGCTCGCCTCCTGCGGAGGCGTCGGTCTTCATGCGTCCTTCGAGGACGCCGGACGGGCGGAGACCCCTTCGAAAAGCTCCGCTTTGAGGCGAAACGTCGCGGAGATGTCCTCGTCCGCGTAGCCCCGCGCTACCAGCTCCGCGTACTCACCGAGCATGCGCTCGACGACCGGCAGGGCGACCCCGAACCGGGCCGCCATATCCCTGCAGATGGTCAGATCCTTGGCGTGCAGGCGGACGCGGAATCCGGCCGGATAGCTCCCCCGGACCATGTTCGGAGCGCGGTGCACGAAATACCAGCTCGACCCGGCGCCTTTGCCGAGTGTCTCGATCAGCTTCTCCAGCGGCAGGCCTTGCGCGCGGGCGAACGCCATCGCTTCGGAGACCGCTTCGATGATGCCGGCGCACATGATCTGGTTCGTCGCCTTGGCCGCCTGGCCGGCGCCGGTGGGGCCAAAGTGCGTCACCGTCTTGCCCATCGCCGTGAGCAGCGGCCTGGCGCGCTCGAAGGCCTCGTCACTCCCGCCGCACATGATCGCCAGAGTGGCATCACGCGCTCCCTCGGTACCGCCGCTTACGGGGCAGTCGAGGAAGTCGGCTGAGCGGGGAGCGAGCAGCTCGGCGGCCTTGCGGGCAGTGTCGGACCCGACCGTGGAGCAGTCGATGACCAACGCGCCTGAGCGCAGCTGCGGCGCGAGCGCGCTCACGACCTGCAACACGTCCTCATCGGCGGAAACGCAGATCACGACGGCGTCGACACTGGCGGCCAACGCCGCGAGCGTCTCGGGGGCCTGGCACCCCAATTCCCCCGCCAGCGCGGCGGCCTTCTCGCCGGAGCGGTTCCAGACCGCACCGAGCAGGCCTGCCCGGTGAAGGTTGCGTGCCATGTGCATGCCCATGGCACCGAGACCAACGAATCCAGCGCGCATTCTGACTGTCCCCTACAGCGGCAAGTGGGGCGCTCGGAGTTGCGGGTTCGAACGAACGGCCCGCGGCCGCGAGCGCCGCCGTGGAGGCGCCACTATAGTGCAGTCGCGTGTGCCCGTAATGGGCCAGCGGATCGATTTCGCGCTTGCCGCGGGGGGCCCGCGGCGGGGGTACTCGCTGCTACTGAGCAGTGGGGGTGGTGCCGCAGAAGTGATCCATATCCCCGCGAACGCGTATCCGATAGGCATCGGCCTCCGCGTCCGTGAGGTACTCCTTCTGGCCGTCCTTGCCGTCCTTGGTGATGCGGCGCGCATGCAGGGCCTTGTCGTAGGCTTCCTTGGCATCCTTGCACTGCTGTTCACGAACCTTGGCGAGGTCCTGCCTGACCGCCGATACGGTGGCCGAGGAGGCCGCCGGCTCGGGGGGCGGCGCATTCGAGCTCGAGGCTGGCGGCGGGGCGTCCGAGGTGCTGGAGTTGTCCACGGGGGGGCGCTGCCGACCCGAGGACTTGATCAGCTCCGAGCCCGGCACCCACTGGTCACTGTAGTGGTAGATGCCTTGCGCATCTTTCCAGCGATAGATGTCCGCATCCGCATGGGCCAGTCCGGCCACGCCGGCGCCGGTAGCCAGGATCAGGGCAACGCTCACAGTTCGCAGCATAGAAAAGCCTCCGCCGCGCCAGTATGACTCCCCGGTGGGCCGGCGGCATTTGAACTCCGTCACAGCGTCGCCGTCCAGAGGGTCCCAGGCCGTCACAGCCCCAAAACGAAGAGCCCCGGCCTGCTTGCCGCAGGCCGGGGCCTCCGTCGACTCCAGCGTTCTACGAGCCCCTACATGTCGTAGGCGCGCTCGCCGTGCGAGCTGATGTCCAGGCCCTCGCGCTCTTCTTCCTCCGTGACGCGCAGGCCGATGGTCACCTTCACGATCAGGAACGCGATCAGGGCGACGACGGCGGTCCAGCAGACCACCAGGGCAACCGCCTTGAACTGGATGACGAACTGCGCCCAGATCCCCGGGTAGCCGGTCGTGCCCTTCACCCAGTCGGTCACGCTGCCCGGGCCACCGAGTGAGGGAGCGTTGAAGATGCCCGTCATGAGCGCGCCGAAGATACCGCCGACCGCGTGTACGCCGAACACATCGAGCGCGTCGTCCTGGCGGATCATTTTCTTCAGCCCGGTGACGCCCCAGAGGCACACGACCCCGACGGCGAGGCCGATGACGAAGGCACCCGGGATGCCGACGTTCCCGGCGGCAGGAGTAATCGCGACGAGGCCCGCAACCGCGCCCGAAGCGCAGCCCAGCATCGAAGGCTTACCCTTCATGATCCACTCGGCGAACATCCAGGACAGCGCCGCGCAGGCGGTGGCCAGGTAGGTGTTCATGAAGGCGAGCGAGGCGGAGCCGTTCGCTTCCAGCGCCGAACCGGCATTGAAGCCGAACCAGCCGAACCACAGCAGCGAGGCGCCGATCATGGTCATGGTCAGGCTGTGCGGCGGCATCGGCTCCTTGCCGAGGCCCACACGCTTGCCCAGGACGATGGCGCCCACCAGTCCCGCCACGCCCGAGTTGATGTGCACGACCGTGCCGCCGGCGAAGTCCAGAGCACCCCATTGCCAGATGAGTCCCCCCGTCGAGTTGAGCTTGTCGACCGCCGCCTGCGTCAGGCCGGCCGTATAAGCGTCAGGCCCGGGCCAGTACCAGACCATGTGACACACCGGGAGGTAGCTGAAGGTGAACCAGATGGTCAGGAACAGCAGTACCGCGGAGAACTTGATGCGCTCCACCAGCGACCCGAGGATCAGGCAGCAGGTGATCGCCGCGAAGGTGGCCTGGAACCCGACGTAGACCAGCTCGTACAGCTCCACGCCCTTGTCGAAAGTGCCGACGGTCGAGTAGTTGCCGGTTTTCGGATCGAACGTGCCGTTCAGGAACAGCCGGCTGAAACCGCCGATGATGGAGTTGGGTCCTTCGGTGAAGGCCAGGGAGTAGCCGTAGATGCACCACAGCACGGTGATCAGCGAGAACCCGACGAACACCTGCATGAGCACCGACAGCATGTTCTTGGTACGCACCAGACCGCCGTAGAACAGGGCGAGTGCGGGTACCGACATCAGCAGCACGAGAGCGGTCGAGGTCAGCATCCATGCCATGTCCCCTTTGTTGGGTGGGGGCGGAGCAGGGGCATCCGCCGCCCAAGCCAACGCTGGGCCGAGCGCCGCGAGCGCGACACCCGTCATGAGGCCAATGGTTCGAAGGGACTTTGGAGCGGTGCGCATGTTATCTCCCGGACAATCTTTTTCAGTCTCTGGGCCTGTCAATCGAGTCGTTCGCGCGACAAATGCCGTCTGCACCTGCAGCTGGCTTTGTGTGTAAGCTGGTGAAGCGCGCATTCCAGGTGCAGCTTCCGTGCCATAGGAAATATCAGTGCAGTTTCCGGAGGTTGCGCACGTTCGCACCGCCGCGGTGCACTGTTTTGGAGCTGCCCTGAAGGCGCGTGCGTCAATTCGGGGCATGAGCGAGGTCATCGACAATGGATACGTTTCGTATCGACGAGATCGCGCGGCGGCTGCTGGAGAGCGTTCCGCCGGCGCTGCGCACCGTGCAGAAAGACCTGGAGACCAACTTCCGGGCCGTTCTGCGCAGCAGCCTCGCCAAGCTCGATGTCGTGACCCGGGACGAGTTCGACACGCAGATGCGCGTCCTGCAGCGCACCCGCGAGAAGCTGGAGCAGCTGGAGGCACGCCTGCAGGAGCTCGAAGGCAACCGCCCCGGTCCCGGCGGGTCCGCCGCGGGCGGGTCCGGAGCGGGCGGAGCGCCCTCCAGCGGCGGCGCGGGCGAGACGGGCTCCAGCGTGGCCGGCTCCAGCGGCGGCGCGGGCCCGACCGGTGGTCAGGGGCACTGAGTCTCTATCGACCCCACGGATGGGTGAGCTCCCATGTCTCTGGCCAGTGTCCACTGCCGGGCGCAGATTGGACTCAACGCTCCGCTCGTCGACGTGGAGGTCGACGTCGGCGACGGGCTGCCTGCCCTCGCACTCGTGGGGCTTCCCGCCACGGTGGTGAAGGAGAGCCGCGAGCGCGTGCGCGCGGCGATCGTGAACTCCGGATTCGAGTTTCCGGCCGGACGCATCATCGTGAATCTCGCGCCGGCGGATCTGCCGAAGGAGGGCGGCTGGTTCGATCTGCCCATTGCCCTGGGCATTCTCGTGGCCTCCGAACAGATCAAAGCCGTGCCCGAGGCGTTATCGAAAACCGAGTTCTACGGTGAGCTCGCGCTGAGCGGGGAGTTGAAAACGACGCGCGGCTTGTTGATTGCGGCCGTGCATGCGACGCAAGCCGATCACGATCTCGTCATACCGCAGGTGAACACGGATGAGGCCAACCGGGCGCCCGGTGCCGTCGTTCGCGGCGCGCGATCTTTGCTCGATGTCTGTGCGCACATCGAGGGTGTGGGCCGGCTCGACACGATGCAAGCCGGGCGCGCGGCAAAGGCGGTCCGCGCGGACATCCATGACCGGATCGACCTGACGGACATCCGCGGCCAGGCGCAGGCGAAACGCGCATTGATGATCGCTGCGGCAGGGGGGCATTCACTGTTGTTCATCGGGGTGCCCGGATCAGGCAAGAGCACGCTGGCGCGGCGGCTCCCCGGCCTGCTGCCGCGGCTGAGCGAAGCGGAGTCGCTGGAGGTGGCCGCCATCGCCTCGGCCAGCATCGCGGGTTTCGATGCGCGCAGCTTTGGACTGCGGCCCTTCCGGTCGCCGCATCATACTGCCTCGGCGGCGTCCATCGTTGGCGGCGGGCCGCAGGCGCGACCCGGGGAAATCAGCCTCGCGCACCACGGCGTGTTGTTTCTCGACGAGCTGCCTGAATTCGATCGGCGGGTACTGGAAGCACTGCGTGAGCCGCTGGAGACGGGCGAGGTATCGGTCTCTCGCGCCGCTCGCAGCGCGCAATATCCGGCGGCATTTCAGCTGATTGCCGCAATGAATCCCTGCCCCTGCGGTTATCTGGGTGATGAGCGTGGTAGCTGTCATTGCACGCCGGAAGTTGTCGCGCGCTACAAGCGGCGTATCTCGGGACCTCTGCTGGATCGACTCGACATACAGATCGAAGTGCCTCGCGTCACGACGCGGGACATGTTCGAGCTGAAGGCCGCCGGTGCCGACAGCCGTGAGACAGCGGCTATGGTGAAAGGAGCGCGCGAGCAGCAGATGCTCCGGCAGGGAATCTGCAATGCGCGTCTGCCGATTCCCGAGATCGCGCGCTACTGCACTCCCGACGAGCAGGGGCTCGTCGTGCTGAAGAAGGCTACGGAGTCGTTGCAGCTTTCCGCGCGCGGCTACCATCGAGTGCTGAGGATCGCGCGCACGATCGCCGATCTCGCGAATGAGGAGCGGCCATCATGGGAACACGTCGCCGAAGCAATCGGGCTGCGGAAACTGGACCGGGGGGCGCCGATCGCAGCTGAGATCCCCGAGGCGCTCAGGGTCGGACACGAAACGCGCTGAGGGCTACTTGGCCAACCCCACCATGTAGTCGACGGCTTCTTTCACGAGCGCATCGGGCGCATCGGTACGGCCGCCCTTGGGGGGCATCACGCCGGCGGTGCCCTGGAAGCCGTTCAGAGCGTGCTGGTACAGGGTGTCCTTGCCCTTCGCGATTCGAGGCGCCCACGCGGCTTTGTCTCCCGCCTTCGGCGCGCCCGCGATGCCTTGCCCGTGGCAAGCGCTGCAGGTCTGCATGAACAGCCCCTCGCCCGTGGTCGGCAGCGCCGGCCCGGCCCCTGCACTGCCGGAGGCGGTGGTATCCGGCTTGATCGCCAGGGCCGCGTTGTCCTGGCCGGCCACGGCCACCTGGGCGACCGGCGCCAGGTTCTGCCTGACGGTCTTCAGATACTGCGTCTCCTCATACACGTCCTTGTCCTGAGTCTGGCTGGCGACCACCCGCGCGAACGCGAAAATGCCGATCGCTATGGCGACCAGCAGGCCGATGACGAGGCTGAAAGTATTGAAAAAATGGGTGTCCTGCTTGCTCACGATGTCTTCCGCGTGGGGCTACCAGAAAAAGCGCTGTGCAAATCGGCGCGGAAGTATATCCGTTCGGCTGGCGGATCCGTAGTTCGGAGCCCCGCATCGGGTCAATCCGCCAGGCAGTCGCCCCGGCGCCTGGCCACAAAGGCAATGAGCGCCGGGGTGCGGGCGCCCGACCGGCGGGGCTGCAGGAATCGACGGGGTCGCGGAGGTCCCTGTGGCGCGGACTAGATCCCCCTGATGTGGATGGCCCCGTTGGTCGTCCGGACGGACACTTCGCGACCACCCCCGTTCAGCGCCGTGCGGGCCTCCGATTCGCCTCGGGACCCCTCGCCGGGAAGGTCCATCGTGACGTGACCGTTCGAAGTGCTGGCGTCGAAACTGGCTTTGAGATCCCGCGGGACGGCCAGATTGACCGAGGAGTTGGTGGTGCGGATGCTCCAGGCGGAGGCCACCGTTGAGCCCGCTTCCGCCTCGGCAACCACCGAGCCGTTGCCGGAGCTGACCTTGAGCGTGTCGAGACGCCCCGACACGTGAACACTGCCGTTGGTCGTGGAGAGCTCGCATTGGCCATCGATCCCGCCGGCTCTGATGGCCCCGTTGGTCGTGCCGGCCGTCACGGCGCCTTTCAGCTCGTTCAGGGTGATGCCGCCGTTGGTCGAGCCCACGTCGATCTTCCCCGTGATCTGCTCGGCCCGAATTCCGCCATTGCTGGTGTGGATGACCACAGTGCCATTGACGGAGGAGACATCGACTCCACCGTTGCTCGTCTCGACGGCCAGGTCGCCGGTCTTGGGCATGCGGACTTCGATGCTCAGGCGCATGCCGACTCTCGGCCACCACGCATGAGTCGCGGTCCGTACGGTGAGCTCGGTCAGGTTGCCATCCTGATGGGAATCGATCTTCGGTGCATCGTTGCCCCAATTCTCATACCGCACGTCGAACTCCACCTTGCTGGCATCCGAGGTGGTGATGCGCACACCGGCGTTGTCTGCATTCACACGGACGTTGGGGCGCCCGGATACCGGATATGACTTGACGTACTCCTCGGCGCTGGCCGATGAAGCGAAGCCCATGACCAGCAGGAGTGAGAACAGGACACTATTGGAGGAGGCGCGCATGGGTCAGCTCCCGTTTGAACCTTGCGGGGAGCCCAATCTAGCACCGGGCCGCCGCGGTGCTGCACGGCTGGGCGTGTAATCAAGGCGCCTCGGCCCACCCTCCGCCCAGAGCGCGGAATGACATGACGGCGGCACGGTCGGTATCCGCGCGCGTGCGGGCGAGCTCGTCCTGAGCGACCAGCGACTGGCGGTCTGCGTCCAACACGTCCGTGAGACTGCTCGCGCCGCCAAGGTACGATTCCTGCGATGCATCGCGCGCGCGTGCCAGTGCGTCCACCTCATTGACGAGCTCGCGAGTCTGGAGCTCCAGTTGTGCCAGCGCCATGAAGGCGTTCTCGACATCCTCCGTGGCCCGTAACACGGTCTGCCGGTAAGCCAGCAGAGCCTGCGCGTGGGCGCTGTCAGCCTGGGCGACCTCCGCGTCGATTCGGCCGAAATCGAATAGCCGCCAGCGCAGCCCGGCGGTGGCTTCCGGCTGGAAACTCCCGGCGCTCCACAGGCGACTGCCGCTGAGACTCTCAAATCCCAACAGGGCCGCCAGGGACACCTTCGGGTAGTACTCCGACACCGCGATGCCGATGCGAGCGCTGGAGCCGGCCAGGCGGCGCTCCGCGGCGATGACGTCCGGCCGGCGGCGTAGGAGCGTCGCGGCGTTTTGTCCGGGAGGAATCGCTGGAGCGTTGGGGATTGCGGCGGGCGTCGACAACTGCGCCGCGTAGGTTCCCGGTTGCGCTCCCATCAGGACGTCCAGTCGATTGAGCTGGCCCTCGATGTGGGTGCGCAGCGGCGGGATCGTCGCGCGCGCCTGGGCAAGGAGCGCTTGCGCCTGCGCTACTTCCTTCTCCGCCGCGGCCCCTCGGGAGACTCTCAACCGGATCAGCTCCAGCAACCGCACGTCGGTCTGCACCTGAGAATCGGCGATCGCCAGTCTCGCCTGGTCACCGCGGACCTGGAAATACGCATCCGCTGCCTCGGCGACCACCGACACGCGTGTGCCGAGCTGCTGAGCTTCGGCGGCCTGCTCTTCATCCCGCGCAGCCTCGGCGGCGCGCCGCAAGCCGCCGGACAGATCGATCTCCCATTGCGCGCCGACCTCCGCATCGTAGAGCGTCTGGTTGCGCTCGTAGCCCGGCAGATGGCGCGCGATCGCGCCGATGGGACTGTTGACAGATTGACGCAGGGGAGTCGCCGAGCCACTCGCATCGAGGGTGGGAAGAAGTTGCGCTCCAGCCTCGCGAGCCGCGGCGCGCGCTTGCTCGACCCGCGCCATCGCCGCTGCGATATCCAGGTTCTGCGCGAGCGCCCGGTCGACGATACGCGTCAGCTCAGGATCGTTGAATCCCGTCCACCACGTCTCGATCTGCGGCGCGGGCGTGCCGGTCGGGCGGCGGTCGACTATTGCGGTGTTGTGGAGCTCGGCGAGCTTCTGTGCCGGCGGTCCCTTGTATTGCGGGCCGACCTCGCAGCCTGCCGCCCCGAGAGCGGCAGCCAGCAGGACCAGAATGATGGCCGGGCGGGGGGCCGCCGCCGATGTCGTGGTTACTTGCATCATGATAGTGATTAGGCTACATTACTTGCATGATGATAGCAACCAGGTACTGAGGCGCTTTCCATGCAACACAAGGACATCGGCAATACCCAATGCCCGATTGCCCGCAGCCTCGATCGGGTGGGGGAGTGGTGGAGCATCCTCATCCTGCGGGATGCCTTCCGCGGCCTGACGCGCTTCGACCAGTTTCAGAAGCGTCTCGGGATTGCCCCCAACATGCTGACCCGGCGGCTCGCCTCGCTGGTGGATTCGGGGCTGCTCGAGCGCCGGCTGTACAGCGAGCGGCCGCCGCGGCACGAATATGTGTTGACGGAGCGGGGGCGCGATTTCCAGCCGGTGCTCTGGGCGCTGCTCGCGTGGGGCAACAAACACTTCTCTCCCGAAGGCACGAGCGTGCAGGTGGTCGACGCCGCGACCGGTGAGCCCGCGGACCCCGTTCTCGTCGATCGCGATACCGGGCGGCTGCTCACTGAGCCGCAATTCAAACTCGCCGCCGGACCTGCCGCAAATGAGCGTACGCGGCGCCACTACGCGTGGGTCGATGCCGGTGCGCCCCCCGAGCAGGGCGAGGCCGCGCAAGCCGCAGGAGGCGAGCGCCGGGTGGGCGGCGCTTCCAAGTCGCAGTCCAAAGCCGGCAAACAAAGGAAAACGGGGAGAGGCTCATGAACGCCAATGCCGCCGCCATCGGCCGTGACAGCGCCAGGGCTGCGTCGCGCGGGGTCCGCAAGGTCAACCTCAGGAGCGTGGCCACCTATCTCGCCATCGGCCTGGGTGCGCTCGCAGCCCTCGCGTACGGGCATCATTGGGTGACTGTTGGGCGCTTCATCCAGAGCACCGACGACGCCTACGTCGGCGGCGACATCACGGTCATCGCCCCAAAGGTTGCCGGCTTCATCGAGCGGGTTGCGGTGTCTGACAATCAGCAGGTCGCCGCCGGCGAGTTGCTGGTGAAGCTCGACGATCGCGACTATCGAGCCGCTCTTGCGCGCGCGGAGGCTGCTGCGGATGCTCAGCGTGCGACGCTCGAGAATCTCGAAGCGACGCGGCGCCTGCAGCTGGCGGTCATTGCGCAGGCGAATGCGGGCGTATCTGCCGCCAATGCAGAAGTGACGCGCGCTCACGACGATGCCGTGCGTTTCCGCGATCTGTCCGCGCGCGCCGCGGCATCGATTCAGGTATTTCAGAAGGCCGACGCGGACTACAAGGAGGCGCTGGCGCAGAGTGAGAAAACCCGGGCGACGGTCGAGGCCGCGCAGCGGCAACTCGACGTCATCGATACGCAGAAGCGCCAGACTCGCGCGGCGTTGGCCGAGGCAATGGCGAGCGTCGATCTGGCGCGTCTGAATCTCAGCTACACGGAGCTGCGCGCGCCCATCGCCGGTGTCGTCGGCAACCGCAGCGCCCGTACCGGCGCTTATGCACCGATTGGTGCTCAGCTCATCTCGATCGTTCCCGCCCAGGGGCTGTGGGTCGATGCCAACTTCAAGGAGAGCCAGCTGGCGCGGATGCGCGCGGGCCAGCGCGCGACGGTGACGGCAGATGTACTGCCAGGCCACGAGTTTGTCGGGCATGTCGGCAGTCTCGCGCCCGCGACTGGAGCTGAGTTCAGCGTGTTGCCGGCGGAGAATGCGACCGGCAACTTCACCAAGATCGTGCAGCGCGTGCCAGTGCGCATCGTCCTGGACGCCGGCGCATCCACCCTGGGCCGCTTGCGCCCCGGCCTGTCGGTCACCGTAAACGTCGATGAGCGGAAGTAAGGTAAGCCGATGAGCGCGGTAGCACTCGAGGTGGGCGCGAACGCACGCGCGGTCGCGCAACCGCGCCACGACTTCCAGGTGAGTCCCGACCAGTTGCCGCTGGCAACGAGGATCCTGGCGTTCGGGGCCATGTGCATCGGCTTTTTCATCGCCACCCTGGACATTCAGATCGTGTCCGCGTCGTTGCGCGACATCGGAGGAGGGCTGTCGGCCGGTGTCGATGAAACCGCCTGGGTACAGACGAGCTATCTGATCGCCGAGATCATCGTCATCCCGCTCTCGGGGTGGTTGACCCGAGTGATGTCGACGCGTTGGCTGTTCTGCGTCTCGGCGATCGGGTTTACCGCCGCGAGCCTGCTGTGCGGGGCCGCCTGGGACATCCACAGCATGATCGTGTTCCGCGCCCTGCAGGGGTTTCTGGGCGGCACGATGATTCCGACGGTGTACACGACCGCTTTCATCTATTTCAGCGGCAATCAACGCGTGATCGCGGCGGCCACCGTGGGCACGATCTCATCGCTCGCTCCTACCCTCGGTCCCACGATCGGCGGCTGGATCACCGACAACTATTCCTGGCATTGGCTGTTCTTCATCAACCTCGTCCCGGGCATCTTCGTGGCGGTCGTGGTGCCGTTGCTGGTGCGCATCGACAAGCCCAATCGGGCGCTGCTGCGCGGCGCCGACTACCTCGGCATGATTCTGATGGCGCTCTGCCTGGGATGCCTCGAGTACACACTCGAGGAAGGCGAGCGCTGGGACTGGTTCAGTGACGATACCATCCGCGCTACAGCGTGGATCGCGGGGCTGACCGGTGTAGCCTTCATCTGGCGAAGCGTGCGGCACGCCCAGCCGATCGTCGACTTTACCGCGCTCAGGATTCGCAATTTCGGGCTGGGCTCACTGTTCTCGTTCGTCAGCGGAATTGCGATCTTCGCCACGATCTACCTGACGCCGCTGTTCCTCGGGCGGGTGCGTGGCTTCAGCGCTCTGCAGATCGGCCTCACGGTGTTCTCGACCGGCCTGTTTCAGGTCAGCGCGATTCCTCTCTACACCGCGCTGGCCAAACGCATCGACCTGCGATGGCTGATGATGTTCGGCTTCCTGTGCTTCACGCTGAGCATGTGGGCCTTCGTCCCCATCACTCACGAGTGGGGCTGGCGCGAGTTGCTCCTGCCGCAGGCACTCCGCGGCTTTGGGCAGCAGTTCGCGCTGGCGCCGGTCATCACACTCGCGCTCGGCAGTCTGGCGCCGCAGCGGCTGAAGCTCGCCTCCGGGCTCTTCAATCTGATGCGCAACCTCGGGGGCGCGATCGGCATCGCCGTCTGCGGCACGATTCTCAACGATCGCTCGAACGTGCACTTCCTGCACCTCGCCGAGCGGCTCACCAGCAGCAACACCAGTGCGCAGGCGCTTCTGGCCCGGGTGACTGCCGCAGATGCCGCGCGCTGGGGCGGGGACACCGTTCATGCCGCCGCCGCGGCTTTGCGACAGCTCTGGTTGCTGACCTATCGCGAAGCGCAGACCCAGGCGTATGCCGATGCCTTCCTCGCCATCATGCTCTGCCTCGCTGTAGCGACGGTGCTCATCCCGCTGATGCAGAAGGTAGCGCCTCCGAGCGCTCCCTCGCCGGACGCGCATTGAATTCCGGCGTCGGGCCCGCCACTGTATGCTCGCTATCCAGTCGGACGAGTCGGATGCACAACAACTACCTGATTTTCGAAGTGACCGGCGGGTTCTGTGGCATCGCCTGGAACAGCGCAGGGATCACGCGGCTGTGCCTGCCGAGCCCCAGCGCAGCAGCCGCAACCCAGACGCTGATGCGGCGCGTCCCTGACGGCGTTCCGGGTATCCCTCCTGCGGAGGTCGCCGAGACGGTAGCCGCGGTTGAGCGCTATTTCAGAGGCGAGAGGGTGGATTTCTCCACTGTGCGCCTCGGCGTCAGCGGCGAGGGCGAGTTCCACAAGCGAATCTATCAAGCGCTGCGCCGCGTAGGCTGGGGACAGACCACCACCTATGGCGCGTTGGCGAAGGAGCTCGGCGCAGGCCCGGAAGCCGCGCGCGATGTGGGTGAGGCGATGGCGCGCAATCCGATCCCCCTCATCGTTCCCTGCCACCGGGTGCTGGCGGCGGGCGGCAAGTTGGGCGGTTTCTCCGCCCCCGGCGGCGGCTCCACGAAGATGCGCATGCTCGAGTTGGAAGGAGTGGGGATCGCGCAGCAGCAGTCGCTGTTCTAGGTACCCCACGAGCCCTCTAGCGGCGCCCGCAACGGCTACAGCGCGATCGCGCGCGCCGCCGGCGTCGCTTGGCTGACGGGCCCGACTGCTTCCCCTCAGGCACGATCAGTTCGCCGAACGCCCGCAGCCATGTGATACGGAAGTAGCTGTCGAGCAAGCGCTCAATGACCTTGACGTGCGTATTCATGGTCGAACTCTGCCTACATGGTTACGTGGTGGTGTAACATCCATGCAACCAGCATGCGAGCGAAAAAACGAAACGCCAACAGGCGAAAGCCTGACGGACTGAAGTCAGGTCATCGCGTTCCGCCCCGGGCGGGCTCCGGATCCAACGCACAGTCGTTCCGGAAGGCGCTCGGGGACCACCTCCGCAGTGCACGGAGGCGAAGTCGCCTTTCGGTCGAAGAGCTGGCGGATAAAGCAAAACTGACGCCCGACCTCTTGAAAAGAGTCGAAAGAGGCGAGGCCCCGGAACTGACTCTCCTCGATCTAGGGGCTCTCGCAGCCGCGTTGGGAGTCGATGTCATGGATCTCGGGAGACGCCGCGGCCAGAGGGGCGCCTGAGCAGGTCCTCTTCGGCGCAACCCAAGCCTATTGCGAGCGTTTCCAGATTGGCCAGGGTGATGTTCACCGTGCCTTGCTCGACGTTGCCGATATAGCTATTGCTAAAGCCGCAGATCTTCGCCAGTTCCTGCTGTGTGTAGCCTCGGGCTTGCCGCAGCTTCCTCAAGTTGGTTGACAATCGCCAGAGAATTTCCGGACTGGCTTTCCGGTTCTGGTTCCCCATCGTGATATTCGGCAAACGACGTGTCATGCAGTATAAGCCGTCGAAAGCGACGTCGGCCACTCTCGCGCGCTCACAGAGCACAGTTACACACTGTCGTCCAAGTGGCGTTCCACGTTGGCGGCCAGGTCGAAATGCGTTCGGGATTCCGTCAGTGCTCGCGTTACTCACAGCCATTTGAGGCCTCGTGCGATCACGATGAGAATCGCTCCGACGAGGGTGTAGCACAACGTCATCGCCCAGATCTTTGCCGCTCCCAGAGATTTGTCGACGCTCTCAATGCCCTTGCGGAGCTCGGCCATGGACCCAGCCATCTCGCTACGGAGCCCACCTATCTCGGTGCGCAGCGTGGCTACGGAACCGGTCATCTCGCTACGGAGCCCGCCTACCTCGGTGCGCAGCGCGGCTACGGAACCGGTCATCTCGCTACGGAGCCCACCTACCTCGGTGCGCAGCGCGGCTACGGAACCGGTCATCTCGCTACGGAGCCCGCCTATCTCGGTGCGCAGCGCGGCTACGGAACTGGTGATCTCCTTGCGCAGCTCAGCCTGCATGTTGTCCATGCGCTGGATCAGAAACGTCGTGTTCTGGTCCATCCTGTCGCGGAGCGCATCGATGCGCTG
>Ga0207707_10001861_pt1 | contig 19275 bp, 21 predicted proteins | sample KBSC83BmetaG_FD_184336 | JGI IMG/M metagenome (GOLD analysis project Ga0207707, IMG submission 184336) | Corn rhizosphere microbial communities from Kellogg Biological Station, Michigan, USA - KBS C8-3B metaG (SPAdes) (version 2) | ecosystem: Host-associated > Plants > Roots > Rhizosphere ...
TCGCCGTGCTGTCGCTGGTGCTCTCCCTGAGCGTGCCGATCGTGGTGCTGTTGCACCTGGTGAATTTCGGCGCGCTGACCGCCTTCCTGCTGCTCAATCTTTCGGTGCCGGCGTATTTCTGGCTGCGTCGCGGCCAGCGCACGCGTCCGTTCCGCCACATCGTGATGCCGCTGTGCGGATTCGCGATCGTCGGCTTCATCTTCACCGGTTTCGATCGCACGACGTTCATTTTCGGATGCGCGTGGCTGGTGGTCGGCCTGCTCGTGGGCGTGCTCAGGCGCCAAACCTCTCTCCCGCTTGGAACTACACCATGACGCGCATGCTGCAAACCTTGTTTGCTCTCCTGCTTGCAGGCGCGGCAAGCGTCGCATTCGCGCAGGTGCCACAGCCCGCGCCGCGCGCGCCAGTCGCGAAGAATGCACCACCTGCTGTCTCGCCGCACGCCATGACCGCGTACGATCTATCGACGTTCTTCGACGGCATGCTGCCGTACACGCTGGCGCGCGGCGACATCGCCGGTGGCGCGATCGTTGTCGTGAAAGACGGCAAGGTGTTGTTCGCCCAGGGCTACGGTTACGCGGACCTGAAAACCCGTGCGCCGGTGTCGCCGGCCACAACGCTGTTCCGGATCGGCTCGGTTTCGAAGTTATTCACCTGGACCGCGGTGATGCAACTGGTCGAGCAGCACAAGCTCGACCTCGACCGCGACGTCAACACGTATCTCGATTTCAAAATCCCCCCGCGCTTCGGCAAGCCGGTCACGTTGCGCGATTTGATGACGCACACAGCGGGCTTCGAAGACACCACGCGCGACCTGCTGCCCGCCACGCCCGAAGGTGTGGACCTCGGCCGCTATCTGAAACGGCACATCCCGGCCCGCATTTTTCCGCCGGGCAAGATCGTCGCGTATTCCAATTACGGCGCGGGTCTGGCCGGCTACATCGTGCAGCGCGTGTCGGGCGAGCCGCTTGGCGAATACATCCAGCGCCATATCCTCGCGCCGCTGGACATGCACCACTCCACTTTCACGCAACCGCTGCCGGCAAACCTGGCGCCGTTGCTGGCGAAGGGTTATGTCTCCGCATCGGACGGCACGCCGAAACCTTTCGAGCTGGTGAACCCGTCGCCGGCCGGCGCGATGACGGCGTCGCCGCTGGACATGGCGAATTTCATGATTGCCCAGTTGCAGAATGGGCGCTTCGGCGATGCGCAAATCCTGCAGCCGCAAACCGCCGCACTGATGCACAGCCGCCAGTACACCGCGGCGCCGGGCCTGAACGGGATGGACCTCGGTTTCTACCAGGAAAACCGCAACGGCCGGCACATCATCGGCCACGGCGGCGACACCATCGTGTTCCACAGCGACCTGCACCTGTTGCTGGACGCGAACGTCGGCATCTTCATGGCGTTCAACAGCGCGGGGAAACAGGGCGCCGTCAATGACGTTCGCAGCGACATCTTCCGTGCGTTCCTGGATCGCTATTTCCCGTGGCAGCCGCCATCGGCACCCGCGCTGGCAAGTGCGAAGCCCGACGCCGCACGCGTGGCAGGCTGGTATGAGACCAGCCGCCGCAACCAGAGCGCGTTGCGCTTCCTGTACCTCCTGAGCCAGTCACACGTCACGGCGCAGCCGGACGGTACGATCACCGTGTCGACGCTGGTCGATTCCGCGGGCAATCCGATGCACTGGCGCGAAATCGGCCCGCTGCACTACCGCGAAGTTCATGGCCAGGCGCTGCTGGATTTCGTGACCGATGCGCAGGGCCGCGTCCTGTACTGGGCCACGGGCGAAATTCCGGTACTGGTGTACCAGCGCCTGCCCGGCCGCATGGGCATGGGAACCGTCGGCCCGCTGCTTGCGTGCGCCGTCGCGATCACGCTCGTGGCACTGCTGATCTGGTTCGGCGGCTGGTGCATGCGCCGCCGTTACGGCGGCACGCTGGCGCCGACGCGTGCGCAGTTCATTGCGCGGCTGCTGTCGCGCCTCGGCGCGGTCGCCACCATCGCCGCCATGTTCGGCTGGTTCCTGCTGATGGTCGCGGTTTCGGCCAACGAAATGCTGCTGGTGCGCGGCGGCCTGGCGACGTGGATGTACCTGCTTTATGCGCTGGGCGCGCTGGCTTTGGCGGGCGCGCTCGCGACGATCGCGAATGCGGCGCAGGCGTGGTTGGCGCCGCGTCGCAGCCGCTGGGTGCGCGCGGGCGAGATCCTCCTCGCGCTCGCAATGATTTATCTGGCGTGGTTCATCGTGGCATTCGGGCTGGTCAGCTTCGACGTCCGGTTCTGAAGGCAAGCCGCGTGCGCAGCAAATACAACAAGGAGTCGAGATGAGCGCCCCCCGTTCCGTGAAGTTGCATGCTGCAATCGAAACGCGATCGATGAAGGCGCCGTTCCACATCACCGGCTATACCTTCACCGGGTTCGACGCGCTGGTGGTGACGCTGCGCGAAGGCGGCCGCATCGGCCGCGGCGAAGCGCAGGGCGTGTACTACAAGCACGACAACCCGCCCGAAATGCTGGCGCAGATCGAAGCGTTGCGGGATCGCATCGAACACGGCATTACGCGCGCGGACTTGCTGGACTGCCTTCCGCCCGGTGGCGCCCGCAACGCCCTGGACAGCGCGTTGTGGGATCTGGACGCGAGCCGCCGCGGACAACCGGTGTGGCAACTCGCGGGCATCGATCCGCCACATCCCCTGCTGACCACCTTCACGATCGGCGCGGATGAGCCGGCCAGCATGGCCGATCACGCCCGCACTTTTTCCCACGCACGCGCGTTGAAACTCAAGCTGACCGACGACGACCAGAACGCCGGGCGCGTGCGCGCGGTGCGCGCCGCGCGACCGGATGTCTGGATCATGGTCGACGCCAACCAGGGACTCACCCGCGATTCGCTCGCGCGCCTGCTGCCCACGCTGCAGGAGTGCCGCATCGCGCTGATCGAGCAACCCTTCCCGATCGGAAAGGAGGGTTGGCTGGACGGCATGGCGCGTCCGATCCCCATCGCCGCCGATGAAAGCGTGCAGGACCACGCCGACCTCGCGCGACTCGCCGGGCGCGTCGACACCATCAACATCAAGCTGGACAAGTGCGGCGGCCTCACCGAAGCGCTGGAGATGGCGAGCCAGGCGCGCGCGATGGGGTTCGATTTGATGGTGGGCAACATGTCCGGTTCGTCACTGGCGATGGCGCCTGCATTCGTGCTCGGCCAGCAATGCGCGGTGGTCGATCTGGATGGGCCGTTGTACCTGCGCGAAGACTGCTCGCCCGGCGCGCGTTACCAGGACGGCACGATCTGGTGCCCCGGTGAACTCTGGGGTGGCGGGATGCCAGCCGCGGCCTGAGGGCGCACCGCGGCTGCGGTATTGCCCGATAATCGCACGACGATGACCCAGGACCTCAAGAAAAAACTCAAGAGCCGCTGGAATACGTTCACGGCATCGGAGCAACGCATCGCGGGTTATCTGGTGCAGAACCTCAGTGGCCTTCCGTTCGAAACCGCAGCGTCGCTGGGCCAGCGCGTCGGCGTCAGCGCGATGACCGTCGGGCGCTTCCTGCGCAAACTCGGCTATGCAGGCGTGGCCGAAATGAAGGAAGAGCTGCGCGGCGACACGGGGTGGCTGAAGTACTACCACAGCCCGGCGCCCGCGGAGGGACCGGGCGCCCGCGACGAAAACCTCGAAGCCGACATCCGCGCGGTGTCCGCGACCCATGCGCTGGCCCGCGGCGAGGAATGGAAAGCCATCGTGCGCTTGCTGGCATCGGCGGACAGGGTTTCAGTGGCCAGCTTCCAGCTCGGCCGCTTCCTCGGCCTGATGTTCGCATCGCTGCTGCAACAGGTCCGGCCGCACGTCGCGTTTGCGTCAGGCGTGGACGGCGCCTACACCGACGTGCTGATCGATTCCACCGAAAAGAGCTGCGTGGTGCTGATCGACGAGCGCCGTTATTCGCGGCATTTCCGGATCCTCGCCGAGGAAGTGGCCGCGCGCGGCATTCCGCTCGTGATCCTCACCGACGCCGAATGCTATTGGGCGCGCCAGTTGACGCCGCACGTATTGATGCTGCCCATCCAGCCGCAACGCGCGTGGCACAGCTTCACCGCGTTCGGCACGCTGTTCAATGTCCTGCTGGGCGCGGTGATTCGCGCGCGCGGCAGTGACGCGGTGTATGAGCGCATCGAACAGATCACCGCGATGCGCCAGCAGTTCATCGGCTTCAGCGGACCGGGGCCGGTCGACCCCGGTCGCGCCGCTTCCGGGAAGCACACCCGGAGCGCGGCGACGACGCCGCGCGCTTCCGTGCGCAAGGCCCGCGGACGCGGCTGAGGATCAGGCGGCTTCGCGCGCCGAAACCTGGCGCGCCGCGTCCTGCTGCTCAAGCACCACCGCGACCGCGTGGATCACAGCCGCGATGCGCGCGGCACTCTGCACCGCCTGCGCAGAAACGTCGTGCTTGCGCAGCGTCCTTTCGTGCGAAGCCACGCAACTGCCGCAGCCGTTGATGGCGGACACGGCCACCGAGGCGAGATCGAAATCGATCTTGTCGCCGCCGGGATTGGCCATCGCATTCATCCGCAGGCCGGCGCGCAGCGTCCCGTACTCGTCGTTCTCCACGAGATGCAGGAAGCGGTAATAAATGTTCGTCATGCCCATCAGCGCGGCGGCGGTGCGTGCGCCATCGAGTTCCTTCTCGTCGGCACGTTGCGAGGCGAATTGCGCGATGGCTTCGGTCAGCGGCGCATGCCGCGATGCCACCGCGGACGCAAGCGCGACGATCGCGACCTGCTTCTGCGAAAGTCCCGGCGCGCCGCCCTCGCTCAACACCGATTCCAGGTTGAGGCGAAGGTCCTTGGCATAGTCGGGCAGGCCAGCCTTGATGCGGTCCAGACTCATGATGTTCTCCAGTATCAGATGATTCAAAGCGGCGGCGGGATTGCTCCCGCCGCCTTGGGCGCCGCGCCGATGGAGGGGGAATCGGCGCTGGCTGCACGGGAACGCCTTACGCGGCCTTCAGGGTTTCTTCGCCTTGGTGCCAGTTGCAGGGGCAGAGTTCATCGGTCTGCAGCGCATCGAGCACGCGCAGCACCTCCGCCGGATTGCGGCCGACCGAACCTTCCGTGACATAGACGAAGCGGATCACGCCTTCCGGATCGACCAGGAATGCAGCGCGCTTGGCGACGCCTTCATCGTCCAGGATGCCGAGCGCACGGGTCAGGTCCTTGTTGATGTCGGCCAGCATCGGGAACGGCAGGTCACGCAGGTCCTTGTGGTCCTTGCGCCACGCCATGTGCACGAACTCGGAGTCGGTGCTGGCGGCGAGGATCTGGCAATCGCGATCCTTGAACTGCGCGTCGAGATCGGCGAAGCCCTTGATCTCGGTGGGGCAAACGAAAGTGAAGTCCTTCGGGTAGAAGAACACGCACGTCCACTTGCCCTTGTAGGTGTTGTTGTCGATTTCGGTGAAGGCCTTGTCGAGGCTTTCGATGGACACGGTGGCTTTCAGGTTGAAATGCGGGAAGTTGTTGCCGACGGTAAGCATGGGAAGCTCCTTTGGGGTTGAAGACATTGGACAGGCGGCGGGCGCCGCGGTTCAGGAACAAAGATAGGGCCTCGCCATCCATTATTCAAATTGATTGTTATGATTACTTCGATAGTTAGTGTATATTGATATCCCTGCGAAGGGCCTTGTCGAAAGCCAGGCCATGGATGGCCGTGGTGATCTTCATCCCTCCACGAGCTCTCACGTTTTCGAATTGGTCGACTGATGCGGACAATCGCATAGGAAACTTGCATGAACCTGCGTGATCTGCACTACCTGGTGGCCCTCGCCGACCACAAACATTTCGGCCGCGCCGCCGAAGCCAGCTTCGTCAGCCAGCCAACGCTGTCGACGCAGATCAGGAAACTCGAGGAAGAATTGGGCGTGACCCTGGTCGAACGCAACCCGCGCAAGGTGCTGATGACCGAGGTCGGCAAACAGATCGTGGCGCGCGCGCGTGACGTGCTGAACGAAGTCGAGCAAATCAAGCACATCGCGCATCGCGACCAGGATCCGGAATCCGGAAGCCTGCGCCTTGGCATTTTTCCTACGCTCGGCCCGTACCTGTTGCCGCACGTGATGGGCACGATCCGCGAACGTTTTCCACGCCTCGAACTCTTGCTGGTCGAGGAAAAAACGCCGGAATTGGTACAGCGATTGCGCGAAGGCAAACTGGACGCCGCGATCCTGGCGCTGCCGGTGCACGACGACACCCTGCACGCGGAATTCCTGTTCGAGGAACCTTTCCTGCTGGCAGCGCCCGACGCGCACCCGCTGGCCGGACGACGCATGCTGAAACTCGCCGACCTCGAGGACGAGCACTTGTTGCTGCTGGAAGACGGTCACTGCCTGCGCGATCAGGCACTGGAGGTCTGCCGGATGTCCGGCGCCGGCGAGAAACAGGGGTTTCGCGCGACCAGTCTGGAAACCCTGCGGCAGATGGTCGCTGCCAACGTCGGCGTCACCCTGCTGCCGGTGCTCGCGGTGCAGCCGCCGATCGCGCGGACCGGCAACGTGCACCTGACGCCCTTCCGCGGACACGCGCCCAGCCGGCGCCTCGCGATGTTCTGGCGCAAGAGTTCGGCGATGCACGCGTTTCTGTTGCAACTGGCGGAAGTCTTCAAAAACCTGCCGCGCGAACTGCTCGATCCGGCCACCCTGCCCGCGGCCGGCACGCCCGCCATTGTGAAAAAGTCGCGCGGTCGCTATGTTGCAGGTAGATCACACGCGAAACACTGACATGGAAAAACATTCGTCGATCACACTTTCACGGCTTGATGTGGAACGCATCGAGACACTGCTGGAAAACCCGGCGCTGCACGATGCGCCGGCGGCCGAACGCCTGCATGCCGAATTCGACCGCGCCGAGATCGTGGAACCCAGGGACATGCCGGCGGACGTGGTCAGCATGAACTCCTCGGCCGACTGCGTGGACGAAGCCAGCAACAAGCACTACACGCTGACGCTGGTGTATCCCAAGGATGCCGACGCCGACGCGGGCCGCATTTCCGTGCTGGCACCGGTGGGCAGTGCCCTGCTGGGCTTGCGCGTCGGACAAACCATCGATTGGCCGGGCCAGGGCGGTCGCACGCTCCGCCTCAAGGTCACCGCGATCCACTACCAGCCGGAAGCCGCGGGTGACCTGCACCGTTGAGCTCCTGTGCGATAGCACCAGGCTATCGTAACCATCGAATCAATCAATTTCATTTCACACGCCGGCCGCGCTACGGTCACCTGACCGGCATCAGGCCGCGCACGCTCACCACCGGAGGCAAAAACACCATGACAACCCTGAAAGGCTCCAAGACCGAGCAAAATCTGAAAGACGCTTTCGCCGGCGAATCGATGGCCAATCGTCGTTACCTGTACTTCGCTTCCAAGGCCGACGTCGAGGGCTACAACGACGTTTCCGCCGTATTCCGTTCCACCGCCGAAGGCGAAACCGGCCACGCCCATGGCCATATGGAATACCTGGAGGCCGTCGGCGACCCGGCCACCGGCCTGCCGTTCGGCGAAACCCACGCCAACCTGAAAAGCGCGATCGCGGGCGAAACCCACGAATACACCGACATGTATCCGGGCATGGCCAAGTCCGCGCGCGACGAAGGCTTCGAGGAAATCGCCGACTGGTTCGAAACGCTGGCCAAAGCGGAACGTTCGCACGCGAATCGCTTCACCAAGGCACTCAACGACCTGGGGTGAATCCCCCGGATGCAGGTTGGGCTGAGCGGCTTCTCGCGAAGCCCAACGACACCAAACGACCATGTTGGGCTTCATCCGCAAAAAGCGCGGATTCAGCCCAACCTACGGGAGAACAGGCGCGGACCGAAGACAACGAAGCGGCACTTTCCGCGCGCGACATCGCGGCGCACGGTGTAGGTTGGGCTGAGCGCATGTGAGGCCCAACCGCGGCAATGCGGGAGAACAGGCCATGGATGCCGCGCACAACAAAGCAACGGGCCAATCGCGGGCGTGCCGAGAGGACAGACCGAATGAGCAGCAATGTGAGCGGCAACCGCGAAGGCAATCTCGAAGCCCCGACCCGTCACCCGCTGGGCCAGGACGATCCCGAGTTTTTCGACCAGGCCGCGCTCGAAAAGGAAATGGAGCGCATCTTCAACATATGCCATGGCTGCCGCCGTTGCGTCAGCCTGTGTCATGCCTTCCCCACCTTGTTCGACCTGATCGACGAATCGGAAACGACGGAGATCGATGGCGTCGACAAGGCCGATTACTCCAAGGTCGTCGCGCAGTGTTATTTGTGCGACCTTTGCTACCAGACCAAGTGCCCGTACGTGCCGCCGCATCCGTGGAACGTTGATTTCCCGCACTTGATGTTGCGCGCCAAGGCGTTCGAATTCGAGCAAAAAGGGACCTCCCTCGGCAATCGGTTCCTGTCCGACACCACCACGGTGGGCCGTTTCGCCGCGCGGCCCGTGGTCGCGGAAACCGTCAACGCGCTGAACCGCAACAAGCCCGCGCGAAAGCTGTTGAACAAGACGCTGCACGTCCACCCCGATGCCGAAGTACCCGAATACAAGCATCCCCGCGCGCGCAAAAAACTGCGCAACCTGGATGCGCGCGATGATGCGACGCCCGCAGGACGCACCCGCGGCAAGGTCGCGATCTTCGCGACCTGCTACTGCGACAGCGTGTTGCCCGACGTGGTGAACGACTTGGCATCTGTCCTTGCGCACAACGACGTTCCCGCGAAGCTGGTTTCGAAGGAAGTCTGCTGCGGCATGCCGAAACTGGAGTTGGGCGACCTGGCCTCGGTCACGAAATACAAGAATGAAAACATCCCGGTACTCGCGCAAGCGGTGCGCGAGGGCTTCGATCTCACGGCTGCGATCCCGTCCTGCGTCTTGATGTTCAAGCAGGAGCTGCCGCTGATGTTCCCGGAGGACGAAGACGTGAAGCTGGTGCAGCGTGCGTTCTTCGATCCTTTCGAATACCTGGCCGAGCGTCACGCAGCGGGCTTGTTGAAAACCGATTTCAAGGCGCCGCTGGGCAAGCTTGCCTGGCATGTCGCCTGCCACCAACGCGTACAGAAGATCGGCCCGAAGACCCGCGACATTCTTTCACTGGTGCCGGATACCGAGATCGTCACGATCGAACGTTGCTCGGGCCACGATGGCACCTACGGCGTCAAGACCGACACCTATCCGTTGTCGCGCAAGATCGCGAAACCGGTCGAAACGCGCGTCAGGGATTCGGGCGCGACAACCCTCACCAGCGATTGTCCGATGGCTGGTGCACACCTCGCCCATGGCTTGAACAGGCAACCGGCCCAGCAGCACCCGCTGTCGCTGCTGCGCAAGGCCTACGGAATTTAGTCCCTCTCCCCCGGGAGGGGGGAACAAGGGTTCTTGCGATCATGATGCCACTTTCTCAAAACGATCTACTTTCCCTTGAGACGTACGCAAAACAGCGCACGGATTTCCGTGCACGCGTGCTGGCACACAAGCGCGAACGCAAGGTGCGCGTGGGTGAGCACGTCACATTGCTGTTCGAGGATCGCCTGACCGTCCAGTACCAGGTCCAGGAAATGCTGCGCGCGGAGAAGATCTTCGAACCGGAGGGCATCGCCGAGGAACTGGGCGCCTACAACCCGCTGATCCCGGACGGCCGCAATCTCAAATGCACCATGTTGATCGAGTATGCCGATGTGGAAGTGCGCAAACGCGAACTGTTGCGCCTCCGCAACATCGAGCACGAGGTGCAACTGGTCGTCGATGGCCACCCACCGGTCACGGCCGTCGCCGACGAGGACCTGCCGCGCAGCAACGACGAAAAGACCGCCGCGGTGCATTTCCTGCGGTTCGAACTGGATGACGGAATGGTCGCGGATTTCAAGCGCGACAAGCCGGTGACGTTCCGCATCGAGCATCCGAACTACCGCGCGGAAGCCGGTCTCCCGGACGCACAACGCGAGGCGCTGGCGGCGGATCTCGATTGAAGTATCCTGCCACCTATCGAACGGGGGTCCGATGCGGCGCGGCTCGACATGGCTGTTATGCACCCTGGCGCTTTGGCTTGGCTGGCTGTGGTGGCACGGGCGGCCGATTGCACGCGCAGGCGGCGTGCTGGTCGCCAACGATCCGGTGCAGACCCATTTCGACGCGCCGCAATCGCCCATCACGCTCAAGGACGCGACGCTGCACCCGCTCGCGAATTTCTCCCTGACCGCACGCGTACTCTCGCGCGACGACTATCGCTTCGACGCGGGGTCCGACCTGTCTCCCACCGATCTCGTGTTCGGCTGGGGCCGAATGTCCGACAGCACAGTGCTGCGCGGGATCGACATCAGCCAAAGCGGGCGCTTCTATTACTGGCAGACCAAGGCGTTTCCGATTCCGCGCCGGGAAATCGAGACGCACAGCGCCAACATGCACATGATCCCCGTGGACGCCGAGGTCGCGTACCAGTTGGAACGCGTGCGCGTCGGCGACGTGGTTTCGCTCGACGGGATGCTGGTGGAAGCCGACAAGGCGAACGGCTGGCGCTGGCGCAGTTCGTTGACGCGTGATGACACTGGCGACGGCGCCTGCGAACTGGTTTACGTGCAGTCGCTCTACATCCAGCCGCGCTAGTGCGTCAGCGCGTGAGGATGCGCTTCGGTCTGACCGGCAGCTTGCCGCGCCAGTACTGCAGCAACACGAAACCACCGACCGCGCCGCCGAGATGCGCGAAGTGCGCGACGCCGGATTCGTAACCGCTGACGCCGAAAAACAGTTCCAGCAAGATATAACCGATCACGAACACCCAAGCCGGCATCGGGATCGGCAGGAAGATCAGGAACATCTTCAAGCGCGGATACATCACGCCGAACGCGACCAGCAACCCGAATATCGCACCGGACGCGCCGAGCGTCGGATAAAAACCGTGCGTGAAATATTGCGCGACCACCATGTGCGCGATCGCGGCGGTCACCGCGCAGAAGAAGTAGTAGAACGTGTAGTGCTTCGCGCCCAGCAAATGCTCGATGGGGCCGCCGAACATCCACAACGCGAACATGTTGAAGAAGATATGTGTCCAGCCACCGTGCAGAAACGCGTAGGTGATCACCTGCCAGAAATGGAAGCCCGACGCCATCACCTCGCCATTCGGATATTGCACGAGCTGCGCGTGGCCAATCGGCCACAACGCGCCGTATGCAAGCAGCAATGGCTGCAGCGACGGCACTTGCTCCAACAGGAAGACCACCACGTTGGCGATCAGCAATGCGCGCGTGACGGGAGGCAGGTCGTAGAGCATGGGCGGCCGGGATACGGTGGACGCCCAAGAGTACCGGCACAAACGGCCGGCGTCAGGTGTGCGCGGGCTCGGCGCATCAAAACCGCTTCAGGAAAACGGCTTGCCGTTTTTTCTCGAGGTAGCCTTCGCGCAGGTAGAAACGATGCGCTCGCTCGCGCAGGACGTTGGAACGCACGCGCATGCTCGCGAAGCCCTGTTCCCGTGCCCAGGCTTCGGCAGCCGCCAGCAACGTACCGCCGACGCGTTGCCCGCGCGCCGTTTCAGACACGACCAGCGCGGCCAGTTCGGCGAAGGGCTCCGCGATCAGCAGGCGGCGCGGTTCAATATGCGCAAATCCGCCCAATCTGCCCTGAGGATCGACCGCTACCAGCACCACGCCCGCATGGTGCGCGACGACACCGTCCAGCCGACGCAGAACGGTGGCCGCGTCCGCGGGATAACCGAGCTGGCCGGACAACACCGCCAATGGGATCGCATCGTCAGTGGTCGCTGCACGAATCAGCATTGGGGATGGCCTTTCGCTGCCTCGGCATCCCCCCGGCGCTTCTCGCCGACCCCCTTCCTGCGGAAGGGGATGAACTTTTCTTCCCCCTTCACTTGCGAAGGGCGGAGCGCAGCGAACGCGCGCGCAGCGCGAAAGGGGATGAAGTTTCGTTTCATGCAAGCCTTTTGGGCTCAGGTCAGTCCCTGAGCACTCGCTTGTGCATGCGCAGCGACTACGCTCGCGACGACTTGCGAAACCTTCTTGCCGGTCGGGATGTGCAGGAATTCGTTCGGGCCGTGCGCGTTGGAATGCGGACCCAGCACCCCGGTGATGAGGAACTGTGCCTTCGGGAATTTCTCGCCCAGCATGCCCATGAACGGGATGCTGCCGCCCTCGCCCATGTACGCGGCCGGCGCGCCGAACGCGTCCTGCGAGGCCTGCGACACCGCTCCGTCGAGCCAATCGGAAAGCTTCGGCGCGTTCCAGCCGCTGCCATCCTTTTCGAGCTTGAACGTGACCTTCGCGCCGTACGGCGGATCTTTTTCCAGCAGGCGCTTCACGAACTCGCTGGCCTTGCTGCCGTTCGCGGTCGGCGGCACGCGCAGGCTGAGCTTCAACGAGGTGAGCGGCCGCAGCACGTTGCCCGCACTTTCCAGCGCGGGCAACCCGGCCACGCCCGTGATCGCGAGTTGCGGGCGCCAGGTGCGGTTGAGGATCAGCTCGACGCGATCCTTGCTCACCGGTCGCATGCCGTCCTTCCAAGGAAACTTGTCGAACACCTCGTCGCCGAGGATCTCCGCGCACTGCTTCGCCTGCTCGACACGTTCGGCAGGCACCTCCACGTACAGTTCCTTCGGCACGATCGTGCCACTGGCCGGATCTTCCAGCCGCGACAACAGATCGCGGATGATGCGAAAGCTGTCGGGCACCACGCCCGATGCATCGCCCGAATGCACGCCTTCCGTCAACACTTCGACGGTCAGTTCGCCGCCGGTCATGCCGCGCAGCGACGTCGTCAGCCACAACTGGTCGTAGTTGGCGCAACCGGAATCCAGGCACACCACCAGCGATGGCTGGCCGATGCGCGATGCGAGGTGATCGACGTAATGCGGCAGGTCGTAGCTGCCCGATTCTTCACAGGCTTCGATCATCACCACGCAACGCGCATGCGGTACGCCTTGCTCGTGCAGCGCCAACAGCGCCGACAGCGAACCGAAAATCGCGTAGCCGTCATCGGCGCCACCGCGGCCGTACAGCCGATCGCCCTTCAGCACCGGGTCCCACGGTCCCAGGCCTTCGCTCCAGCCAGTCATTTCCGGTTGTTTGTCGAGGTGTCCGTACAGCAGCACGCAATCATCGGGGCGTGCTTGGTTGCCCGACGCCGGCACGTCGATGAAAATGAGCGGCGTGCGATTCGGCAGGCGCACCACTTCGAGCGTCGCACCCGGCAGCGATTCCAACTTCGCGCGCGCCCACTTTTCCATCAAGCCGACCGCGGCATCCATGTGGCCGTGCGCCGCCCAATCCTTGTCGAACATCGGCGACTTGTTGGGGATCCTGATGTATTCGGTGATCCGGGGCACCACTTCGTCGTCCCAGATCTTTCCGATGAAGACGCCGGCCTTGCTGGCATCCATGGACAACCTCCTGCGAATAGGCAATAGCCCAGTGTAACAGCCGCCCGATCGGACGATCCCCACACGCGCCGTCCGAATCGGCCGACATGCGGCTGCTCCGGTGCCTGACTGTGGCGGCGCCGCGACCGCGGCATCCTGTTCCCACGCGCCGCATCGCCGGTGCGATCCATTCACCAGGGAGACCCGACATGTTCAAGCAAACACTCTGTGCACTCGCGCTCTGCTTCGCCATGGTGCTGCCGGCATTCGCCGCGACGCCGGTCAACGTCAACAAGGCGGATGCGCAAACCATCGCGACCTCGCTCGATGGCATCGGCCTCGGCAAGGCCCAGGCCATCGTCGCCTATCGCGACGCGCACGGCCCGTTCAAGAGCGTCGACGACCTCGGCAACGTCAAGGGCGTGGGCGCGAAAACCCTCGAGCGAAATCGTGATGCCATCCGTCTCCATGGCGGCGCGTCCGACGCAAAGACCGCGACCGGGACTGCGCGGAAGAAGTCCCGCAAGCACTGACGTTTGACGGTGCCGGTGCCGCGGATCTCGATCCGCGGCACCGGCATCCGCAAGACCGCGGCACACCACTACACTGGCGCGCCTGCACAACCTGCGCGACCCTCGTGATCCTGCCCCGCTACCGCATCGGCCCGTCCACCATTCCCGGTGCAGGCAAAGGCCTGTTCCTGGAGGAACCGCTGCGGCGCGGCCGGATCGCCATCGCGCCCGATGCGATCGATCGCACCTGGTCGTTCGCGGAAATCCTGTCCGACCCGGAACGCGTCGCGCAACTGCACACCTCGGTGCGCTGGTTCGAGGACCGCTACACCCTTTCGCCCGACTGGCCCGACGAGTGCTACGTCAACCACAGCTTCGAACCGAACGGCTTGTGGCTGCTCGGTTTCATCTTCGCCGCACGTGACCTGGATGCAGGGGAAGAATTGACCGTGGACTACCGCCATCTGCTTGCACCGGGGCAGGAAGAGGAATTCCGTGATGCGCATACGGAACAAGCGATCGTCGGCTATGCGTGGGACGAGAGTTTGCGCTCTGGCCTGGACGCGCTGCGCAAGCTGATCGACTGAACCCGCGCACGCCGCCCTCGCTATCATCGCGCGATGCCTTCCGTGCAAACCATTCCACGCGCTGTCCAGCGCGACGAACCATGGGCCAATGGCGCCGGTGTCACCACGGTGATTCTGCGCGAACCCGACGACGCGGACTGGCAGGTGCGCGTAAGCGTGGCGAGGGTGGAACAGGAAGGCCCGTTTTCCGAACTTGCCGCCACGCGTCGCGCGCTGATCCCGCTGGACGCACCGATGACGCTGCGGTTTCACGACGGGATCATGCTGCATGCCAGCCGTTTCGAGGTGCTGCGATTCGATGGATCACCCGCGCCGGAAGGTCTGTTGCCGGAAGGCGCGACGCGCGACTTCAACCTGATGCTGCGCGGCGGTGCGCGCGGCGAAGCGCTTCCGCGCACGCTGGCCGACACGATGTTCCTGCCCGGCGAATCCGGTGTGCGCTGGCTGGTCTATCTCGAATCCGGGCAGGCCACCCTGCGCGCTGCCAACGATGGCAACGACGTGGCATTGAACCCTCACGATGCCGCGCTGGTCACACCCGGCGACACGCAGGAGCGGACGCTGATCGAAGGCGCCGGCGAAATCGTGCTGGTCAAGCTGTACCCTTGATATCCTTTCCACATCACCCACGCGGGGCACCGACATGCGGATGCTGGTAGTCGAAGACGATGCCGCCATTGCGAATGCGGTCTGCGCGTCGCTGGAACGCGCGGGCCACGCGGTGGATCATCTCGCCAACGGCAAGGCCGCGATCGCCGCCCTGCAGGAGCACGCTTTTGCGCTGGTGGTGCTGGACCTCGGCCTGCCGGGTGAAGAAGGCAGCCAGGTGCTGCGCCGCCTGCGCGCCGCGCACGACGGCGTACCAGTGTTGGTGATCACGGCACGCGAGGATGTGGATCTGCGCGTACGCACCCTCGACCTCGGCGCTGACGACTACCTGGTGAAACCTTTCAGCCTGGCCGAGTTCGACGCACGCGTGCGCGCCCTGTTGCGCCGCCAGAGCAATCGCGGTGTGCCCATCCTGCAGCTCGGGCAGTTGTCCATCGACCTGGCCGGACGGCGGGTGACGATCGGCGATCAGCCGCTGGACCTCACGGCGCGCGAATTCGCCCTGCTGGAAGTGCTGGCATCCCGCCACAACCGGGTGACGTCGCGCGAGCACGTGATCGAAGCGCTGTGCACGTGGAACGACGCGCTCACCGACAACGGCCTGGACATCGCGGTGCACCGCCTGCGGCGCAAGCTCGAAGACACCGGCGTGAACTTGCGCACGGTGCGCGGCCTCGGCTACCTGCTCGAGGCCGATGATGATCCGTAATCCGAGCCTGCGCCGCCGCCTGTTGCTGTTCGTTTCGATACCACTGCTGGCGGTACTCGTCTGCGGCGGCGTCATCAACTACGTGATCGGCCTGCACTACGCCAACAAGGTGTACGACCGCTGGCTGTTGGACAGCGCACAGGCAATCGGCGATCTCGTCAACAGCGACGCCGGCCGCAACGAACTGAGCGACCAGGCTCGCATCCTTTTGCAGTTCTCGGTCAAGGAGCGCAACGAATTCGCGGTGCGCAGCCTGCACTATGGCGTGCTGGCCGGCAACGACGACCTGCCCCAACCCAGTCCGAAGGCCAGCCATGGCAGTCCGGTCTTCACCAACTTCCTCGACCGTGGCCTGCCCATGCGCATGGCATCGGTGTTCCTGGCCAACGAGGCCGATCCCGGCGACGTGCTGGTCATCTCGACGGCGGAAACGATCAACAAGCGGCGCGCACTTGCGCGCGAATTGCTGGTTTCGACGGTTCCCATCGAACTGCTGTTGATCGGTGTCGCGATGGCGCTGGTGTGGCTGGGCATCAACCGAGGCCTTCGGGTGCTCGATCCGCTGGCCCACGAAATCCGAATGCGCGAAGCCGGCGATTTGTCGCCATTGCGCACCATTGACGCGCCACTGGAGGTGCAGCCGCTGGTCGCCACCATCGACGCACTGCTGGGAAGGCTCGATCGCATGCTGCGCCAGCAGCAGCGTTTCATTGCCGATGCCGCTCACCAGCTGCGCACGCCACTGGCTGGTTTGCGCCTGCAGGCGGAACGCGCGCTGGCCGATCCGCGTCCCGAAACCGTGCGCGAAGCGTTGGCACACGTCGAGCGGCTGTCCGCCGGCACCGCGCGCGCGGCCGGGCAGTTGCTGGCCATGGCGCGCGCGCAGGCGCCCGATGAATCGCTGGGTGCCGCCGCGCCGCTGGACATGGCAAGGCTGGTGCGCGACGAAGTCGCAGCACGCGTGCCCGATGCACTCGCCAAGGGCATCGACCTCGGCTACCACGGGCCGGAACATGGCACCACCGTGATTGGCGACGCCGTGCTGCTGCGCGAACTGCTCGGCAACCTGATCGACAACGCATCCCGTTACGGCGCACGCGGTGGTGCAGTCATCACGGTGGAACTGCAGCCCGCGGCAAACGGCGGCTGCACGATAGCCGTGCAGGACAACGGCCCCGGCGTCGCACCGGAATTGATCCCGCGCCTGGGCGAACGATTCTTCCGCGCCATGGGCAACGGCCACGAGGGCACCGGCCTCGGCCTCGCAATCGTGCGCGAAATCGCCGAACGCCACGGCGCGGAACTATCGATCAGCAACCACAACGATCCGCACGGGTTGCGGGTGGAAATCAGGTTTCCGCCTCAGCCGGCTATCGCTGGAGGATGACGAGGCCGACCCGACGGTGACACTCGGCCGTAAAGCGCGAGTGGCCGTTCTCAAGCGTAGCGGACGCCCCAACCGTGTTGATTCCATTGCGGGCCGGTTCACCCACATGCGGCTCACCGACGTGCGACGAGGCGCTCAATGCATTCTCGCCAATTGCTCCTGCACACGACCATCGGCCATTGATGGGACTACGCCCGTAACGCATGGCCGCGGCGGTCGCCAGCGCGGAGGTTCGCTCACGACCCGTTGCGGCCCGTGGCCAACGCCCACTCTCGGGAAAGCCTGCTGACCCAAGAACCGGACTATCTCAGACCGCTGAGGGTGCAACCTGCTCAAGGCTTGTCGCGGGTCACGACAAATGATCCCTCGCGATGCGGGTCAGGCTGGAAACTGTAGCCCTTGCTCAAGGTGAGCGACCAGTCGTTCCCGACAAGCTGTGTGCCCGCGGGTGTTTTGTCCAACGGCACGGCCACGCTGCTGAAGGTTGATGGAATGAGCGCCATGCCATCGCCATGGACCTCCAAGTTGCCCCAAGCATCTCCGAGAGTCAGGGTCTGGTACACACTGCCGTGACCGGGCAGGCTGTATACCTGCCGTGGGTCGAAGGAAATCGAAAATTTTCCCAGCGGCAAATTCAGCGTCGGACCGTCAACAAGGGCCTTGGTGAAGCGGGCATTGCGGGTGGCGGTCGCCTTGGCCCGGGTATCTTCTTGCGCGATGATCTGCTTGCCGCCGTACTTCATGATGGCAGCCACGGCCCGATTCGCGTCGGGTTTCGGCATCGCGACATGGTATGCGGTTGCCGTGGCCCTGCCAAACGCAAATTCCGGCGTTACGTTGCGACGCCAATCAGGCTGCACTGCATCGAGCAGCTCCGCGTAGGCGGGTCCGGTCGCATAGGCAAACGAGCGGACGAAACTGCGTTCCTTTTCCACGCTGTCGATGTCGTGGATGGCGGCGGCAGTGCGGGCACCGGCATGGTGCTGGGTTGCATCAATGCCGGTAGATTCGGCCAAGCCTTCGTTGAGTTCCAGACTCTGTTCGTCGGCGGCCGCGCTCGGCCACAGACTCATGCGATAAACCCTGAACAACAACGCATCGGCAAGTGCTTGTTTGCGTTGCTCGCCGGACGCCTGCAGGGCAGTACGTAGCGCAACCAACTCGCCGCGCATCCAGATTCGCCCCTTTCGGGAATCCAGTTCGGCATTTTTGCCGAGGCCGCCATTGCCCTGCAGCCCCAGCGCCGGCTGGACGCTGTGATAGGACTCATGCATGAGCAAGATGGCGCGCAGCGTGGCATCGGCCGGCAGCGGCCACATCACCATGCTCCAGCGCCTCCCCTGGAATTCAAAGGATGTGTTGGCAATGCCGATATCCGATGGCAGCGTGAGACGGTACACCGTACCGTCCTTTATGGCACCCTTGGCTGGCTGGTTGAGCACCGCTTCGCGGTTTGCGGAGTCGACAAACATCATGGGCACGCAAAGGGAGTGGCCCCAAAGCCTGCCGTCGTCCGCGCTGCACAGGGTAAGCGCCTGTGCGAACGCCGCAGCTGCTTGGGGCGTGGGGATCGCCTGCGTGGATGAAGTTGCTTTCGCCACAGAGGTTGCTGGCCTGGCCAGCAACCCAATCGCGCAAAAGATGACGAACGAACCAAGTTTCATCGATCTTCCTCTCTGAGTCTGGGAGTGGCGTCAGCCTCCGCGAAATTACCTGACCGACTGCTTTGGAGGAGCTTATCCGGGGACACTAATGTCCGCGGTTGGCCGATCTGCGACTTGATCCGAGGCTGCCTCGACAGCGCCGGCTGGCCCGAAGGCGCGCGGAGCATTGCGGTCAGCGATCGTCGCGCGTGAAGATCATGCCGTCTTCAACGCGCACGGGAAAACTTGCGACCGGTTCCGTAGCGGGCGCCAGCGTCGCCTGACCGGTGCGCACATCGAAACGCGCGCCGTGCCGCGGACATTCGACCTCGAACCCGTGCACGTCGCCGCCGGCCAGTTCGCCACCATCGTGTGTACAGACGTCTTCGATCGCGTACAGACTGCCGTCGAGGTTGTAGACCGCGATCGCGGT
>Ga0207707_10001862_pt1 | contig 19263 bp, 19 predicted proteins | sample KBSC83BmetaG_FD_184336 | JGI IMG/M metagenome (GOLD analysis project Ga0207707, IMG submission 184336) | Corn rhizosphere microbial communities from Kellogg Biological Station, Michigan, USA - KBS C8-3B metaG (SPAdes) (version 2) | ecosystem: Host-associated > Plants > Roots > Rhizosphere ...
ACGGCGCATCGACCTTGCGCGCGTGATGCGCTTCGATGATTTCGAGATCCCAATCGGGCAGCATGGCGGCGGCTTCGCGCAACAAGCGCGTCAACACGGCAATGCCCAAGCTGAAATTGGCCGCGTGCAGAATCGGGATCACGCGAGCGGCCTCGCCCATCGCCCTGCACTGCTTTTCGCCCAGACCCGTCGTACCGCTGACGAAGGCAATGCGATGCGCCACGCAATGCGCCAGCGCGGCATCGAACCCTGTGGGCGAGCTGAAGTCGATCACTACGTCCAGCTTCGGCGCTTCGCGCCATTCGTCCGAGGCGCCGATCGCCACAACCAGATCGAATCGCGCATCGTCATGCAGCAGCGCCTGCAAGGCGCGGCCCATGCGGCCATTGGCGCCATTGATGGCGAACTTGATAACGTTAGACATGAAAGACGGGCGGGCGCGGACGACTCGCTGAAGCATACAATTCCGTCATCCCGGCGCAAGCCGGGACCCAGTGACTTTGTTGTGATCGAAAGTCAAAGTCGCTGGGTTCCGGGTTCTGTCGCGGACTTCGCCCGCGAGCCCCGGAATGACGGCAAAAAGAAGAATCCCGCGTTCTTTCAAACCCTATGGTCCATGGTCACCGGTCCGAAGCTACGACGTCATCTTCGCCCAGAACTGCTTCACGCCGTCGACGAAGCCGCTGTTGCGCGGCGAGTGTTTCTTCGCTTCCTCGGCGTCCGCGAAGGTGGCTTCGAACTGCTCGAGGATTTCACGCTGGCGTTTGTCGAGACGCACCGGCGTTTCCACCACGACCGTGCAGAACAGGTCGCCGGGCTGACGGCTGCGCACCGATTTCACGCCCTGCCCGCGCAAGCGGAATTCCTGGCCGGTCTGGGTCTCGGGCGGAATGGTGATGCTGGTGGCGCCATCCAGGATCGGTACTTCGATGGTCGCGCCCAACGCGGCCTGGGCAAAACGGATCGGCACTTCGCAGTGCAGGTTGTCGCCCTCGCGCTTGAAGATCGGGTGCGGCCGCACATGGATTTCGACATACAGGTCGCCCGGCGTCGAACCCGAAGGACCGGCTTCGCCCTGCCCGGTCAGGCGTATGCGATCGCCGTCGTCCACGCCCGGCGGCACCTTCACCTCGAGGCCACGCTCGTTTTCCAGCCGGCCCTCGCCGTGGCATTGCCTGCACGGCGTCACCACCATGCGGCCCGCGCCGCCGCAATGCGGGCAAGCCTGCTGGATCGAGAAAATGCCGTTCTGCATCCGCACGCGGCCATGGCCGCGGCAAGTGGAACACGTCGACAGCTTGCCGTCTTCGGAACCCGTGCCGTTGCAGTGGTGGCAGTTGACAAGGGTCGACACCTGGATTTTTTTGTCCACGCCACCCACGGCTTCTTCGAGGTCGAGTTCCAGCACGTAACGCAAATCCGAACCGCGCGCCGCGCGTCCCCGGCCACCACCGAAGATGTCGGAAAAGATGTCGCCGAAGATGTCGCCCACATCGCCGAACGGCGCGCCGCCACGGCGTCCGGCACCATTCTCGAACGCCGCATGGCCGTATTGGTCGTACATTGCGCGGCGCTTGGGATCGCCCAATATCTCGTAGGCTTCCTTGGCTTCCTTGAAACGTTCCTGTGCCTCGGGATCACCCGGGCAACGATCCGGATGGCTCTTCATCGCCAAGCGGCGAAAAGCTTTTTTCAGTTCCTCGTCATTCGCGCCGCGCGCGAGGCCGAGGACTTCGTAGTAGCAACGTTTCATGTGGCGAGTCTTGTTTCAATGCGGCGATCGGGGATGAACCAGATGGCCGCCACCACGGCGTACAAGGCGCACGATACCCAAGGTGCCCACGCCACGACTGCCAAGGCCACGAGATAAATGATCAGCGACGACCACCCTTTCAGGTCCGCGCCAACCGCCTGCGCGAGCACCGAATCGCGACCGTTGAGCTTCACGATTTCATGCTGCATCAGCAGGAATGCCGCGCCCGTCATCAGTAGAACAAATCCATACAGGGCCACCGGTACCGTCGCGAAGTGGTTCTCGCTCATCCATGCGGTGGTGAACGGCACCAGTGTCACCCAGAACAACCAGTGCAGGTTGGCCCACATTACGCGTCCGTTGATGCGTTCGGTAAGAAGAAACATGTGGTGGTGATTGTTCCAGTACAAACCGATGTAGATGAAACTCAATATGTAGCTCAAGGCGACCGGCCACAAGGCCAGCAGCGCGTGCCACTCGGGCGCATGAGGCGGCGTCAACTCCAGCACCATGATGGTGAGCGCCACCGCCATCACGCCATCGGTGAATGCTTCCAGCCTGCCCTTGCGCATCCGCCCGTTCCCCGGTTTGGCGACGTTGATCGTGAAGATCAAAAAACATGGATTACTCGCCGCCTCCTGCGGCTCGCCCTTCGGGCCATCGGCTACGCCGATGTTCGCTCCGGCATCCTGCCTCCGCAGTCCGGGTTCCATCGCGATGAAGCCGCGGACAGCCCCGGAATGACGAGCAGGTTTTTGTCCGCGTTGAACGGCGCGCTTTCCAGCGCCGCTCGAACGCGGACAGTTGATCCGGCAGCGCGTGCGCTGCCGGATAACACTTACTTGTCGTCCTTGTCTTTGACTTCCGTGAACTCCGCGTCGACGACGTCTTCCGGCGACGCGCCACCACCCGGTGCCTGCTGCGAGGCACCCGCACCCGGTTGCGGGCCCGTTTGCCCACCCGCCTGCGCCGCCGCCGCGAACAACGCCTGCCCGGCTTCCTCCAGCTTGGTGATGCGCGACTCGATCGCATCCTTGTCGTCGCCCTTCATCACCTTTTCGAGTTCGGACAACGATTCCTCGACGCGGCCGATCACGTCGCCACCGACCTTGCCGCCGTGATCCTTGATCGCCTGACGCGTCGCGTGCACCAGCTGGTCGGCCTTGTTGCGGGTGACCACGAGTTCCTGGAACTTCTTGTCTTCCTCGCGATGCGTTTCGGCATCGGTCACCATCTGCTGGATCTCAGCCTCGGACAGGCCGGAGCCCGCCTTGATCTCGATGCGCTGTTCCTTGCCGGTGTTCTTGTCCTTGGCGGTGACGTGCAGAATGCCGTTGGCATCAATGTCGAACGACACCTCGATCTGCGGCATGCCGCGCGGCGCGCCCTGGATGCCGGCGAGATCGAACTTGGCCAGCGACTTGTTGAAGCGGGCCTGGTCGCGTTCGCCCTGCAGCACGTGCACGGTGACGGCGCTCTGGTTGTCCTCGGCGGTCGAAAACACCTGCGAAGCCTTGGTCGGGATCGTGGTGTTCTTGTCGATCAGCTTGGTCATCACGCCGCCCAGCGTCTCGATGCCCAGCGACAGCGGGGTCACGTCGAGCAGCAGCACATCCTTGACGTCGCCCGAAAGCACACCGCCCTGGATCGCCGCGCCCACCGCGACGGCCTCGTCGGGATTGACGTCCTTGCGCGGTTCCTTGCCGAAGAAATCCTTCACCGCTTCCTGCACCTTGGGCATGCGGGTCTGGCCGCCGACCAGGATCACTTCCTGAATGTCGGACACGCGCAGGTTGGCGTCGTTGAGCGCCGTGCGGCACGGATCGATGGTGCGCTTGACGAGATCCTCGACCAGCGCTTCGAGCTTGGCGCGGGTCAGCTTGATATTGAGGTGCTTCGGGCCGGAGGCATCGGCCGTCACGTACGGCAGGTTCACTTCGGTCTGATGCGTGGACGACAACTCGATCTTGGCGCGCTCGGCCGCGTCCTTCAGGCGTTGCAGCGCCAGCGGATCATTGCGCAGGTCCACGCCCTGGTCCTTCTTGAATTCATCGACCAGGTAATCGATGACGCGCTTGTCGAAGTCCTCGCCGCCGAGGAAGGTATCGCCATTGGTGGCCAGGACTTCGAACTGCTTCTCGCCATCGACTTCGGCGATCTCGATGATCGACACGTCGAAGGTGCCGCCGCCCAGGTCATATACCGCGATCTTGCGATCGGCGCTGCCCTTTTCCTTGTCGAGGCCGTAGGCCAGCGCGGCCGCGGTCGGCTCGTTGATGATGCGCTTGACGTTGAGGCCCGCGATCTTGCCGGCATCCTTGGTGGCCTGGCGCTGCGAGTCGTTGAAGTACGCCGGCACCGTGATCACGGCGTCGGTGATCGTTTCGCCCAGAAAATCCTCGGCGGTCTTCTTCATCTTCATCAGCACCTTCGCGGAAATTTCCGGCGGTGCCATCTGCTTGCCGTCGGAGGTTTCCAGCCACGCATCGCCATTCGAGTGCGCGAGGATCTTGTACGGAACGATGTCCAGATCCTTCTGCACTTCGGCGTCGGTGAACTTGCGACCGATCAGGCGCTTCACCGCGTAGAAGGTGTTCTTGGGGTTGGTGACGGCCTGGCGCTTGGCAGGCGCGCCGACCAGCACCTCGCCGTCCTTCGCGAAGGCGACGATGGAAGGCGTGGTGCGGTCGCCTTCGGAGTTCTCGATCACCCGCGTCTTGCTGCCTTCCATGACCGCGACGCACGAGTTGGTCGTGCCGAGGTCGATACCGATGATTTTGCTCATGTTTCAGCTCCTGGATGTTTTGCGGTCGAGGGACCGCCGAATCTTGAACACAAACTGGGGGTTGGCGGCGTTATCTCAAGGCAAAAGCTGGGGTCAGAGTCGACTTTCGATCCCATCCCCATGCGCGAAGGTCGCGACCCAGGCCGAAAGTCGACTCTGACCCCGGTTTCACTCCTTAGCAACGGCGACCAGCGCGGGCCGCAGCAGCCGGCCGTTCAATACGTAGCCCTTCTGCATCACGCTGACCACCGTGCCGGGCGCCTTGCCGGGTGCATCCACCATGCTGACCGCGTGGTGGCGTTCCGGGTCCAGCGGCTGGTCAACCGGATCAATCTGTTGCAAGCCATTGCTCTCGGCGATCTTCAGCAACGATTTCAGGGTCAGGCTGAGGCCTTCGCGCATCGAGGCCACGTCGGCGGTCTCGACGGCCAGCCCGCTTTCGAGCCCGTCGTACACCGGCAAAAGATCGCGCAGCAATTTCTCATTGGCGAACTTGAGGCTCAGCTCCTGGTCGCGCTGCATGCGCTTGCGCTGGTTTTCGAGATCAGCGCGCTCGCGCAGCAGCGTTTCGCGCATGCCCGCGAGACTGGTTTCGGCCTCGGCCAGTTGCCGGCTGAGGGTTTCCAGTTCATCGGCGCTGCCCGCGTCCGCAGGCGCATTGTCGTGCGGCGCCGAATCGGGCGATTCCTTCGGGTTGGTCATGCTGTTTCCTCAAATGGAATTTTTGCGATCATCCCTGATCGCGAGAATCAAACAACAGCCATCCATGGCTGACTTTTCACAAAAGCGGTTCGCATCCCGGACGGACGCGGAAACCATGGCGCAACAGACAAATTTATGCGGCCGACGCACCGCGATTCAAGTGAACACGTTCAGGAGAACACGTTCAAAAGAGCCGGCCGGTTTTCGCCGCGATTATTCCGGCGAACGCAAGGCATCGGTGAGGAGTTTTGCCGTCGCCTGCACCACTGGAATCACGGAATGATAAGCCATCCGGGTCGGTCCGATCACGCCGATCGCACCCAGCACATGGCCTTCCACGCCATAAGGCGCGCTGACCAGGCTGTAGCCCTTCAGCGGTTCGAAGCCGGATTCCTCGCCGATGAACAGGCGCACGCCGGGCGAACGCGCGCAGCCCTCCAGCAACGCCAGCAATTCGCGTTTGCGCTGGAACGCCTCGAACAGTTCGCGCAGGCGTTCCATCTGCTGGCCTTCGTCGCCCGACATCAGGTTGGTCTGGCCCGAAACCAGCATGTCGGATTCCGGTTCCGGCGCGAAGGTTTCCGCCGCCACTTCGACCGCGGTGTCCAGCAGGCGATTCAACTCGCTGCCCGCGGCGCGCAGGTCGGCCAGTACGCGGCCGCGTATCTCGTCGATCCGCAGCCCGGCATAGTGTTCGTTCAAGTAGTTGGCCGCGAGCTCCAGCGCGCGTGCATCGAGGCGCTGGCTGAGGTTCAACACGCGGTTCTGCACCTGGCCATCGGCAAACACGAGGATCGCCAGCACCCGGCGCGCGTCGAGGGACACGAACTCGATCTGCTTGAGCGGCGCATCGGCCGCACCCGGCACGGTTACCAGCCCGACGAAATGTGTCATCGCCGAAAGCAGGCTGGAGGCGTTGCCCAGCAGTTCGCGCGGCGTGGCCAGGTCGCGCGGCAGCTCGCGCTGGATCTGCATCACCGCGCCGCGCGGCAAGGGTTTCAATTCCAGCAAGCTATCCACGAACAGGCGCAGGCCACGCACCGTCGGCACCCGGCCGGCCGAAGTGTGCGGTGAAGCAATCAGGCCCAATTCCTCAAGGTCCGACATGATGTTGCGCACCGTGGCGGGGCTGACGTCCAGCCCGGCCGAACGCGCCAGGGTGCGGGAGCCCACCGGCTGGCCCTCTTCCAGATACTGCGCGATCAGCGTGCGCAACAACTGACGGGTGCGTGCATCGATGGTGGGTGGGGACCGGTCTGTCATGGACGTCGGAAAGAGTGCCTGTCCAATCAATACGGGCGGCGGCCGCGGAATGCAAGCAAAGCGGGGTGGGGGATGGGGGGCGGGGGCGCAAAAATGGAGGTGCACGACAACCCGCCAATGTGGTTGTCCTCGCGGCATGGCCACGTCCATGCGCCCCCGCTACCCTTCCCCAATCCCCGCTTCATTAGAATCGCCGTTCCGGCAAAACCCGCACCCATGCTCACCCGTCTCTCCGTCCGCAATTTCGCCGTGGTCGAAGCCGCCGAAATCGAATTCGGCGAGGGGCTTACCGTCGTCACGGGCGAAACCGGCGCCGGCAAATCGCTGCTGGTGGATGCGCTGCTGCTGCTGTCCGGTGCGCGCGCCGACGCGGGCATGGTGCGCAGCGGTTGCGAACGCGCGGAGCTTGCCGCCGAATTCGGGTTGTCCCATGCGGCCGGCGCACGCGCGTGGCTCGCCGAACAAGCCCTGGACGACGACAACGCCTGTCGCCTGCGCCGCGTCATCGTGGCCGAGGGCGGTTCGCGCGCATGGATCAACGGCCGCGCGGCGTCGCTGGCGCAACTGTCGGAGCTTGCGGCGTCGCTGGTCGAAATCCACGGCCAGCACGAACACCAGGCACTGCTGGATCGTTCGCAGCAATTGCAGATGCTGGATGCATTCGGCGGCAACGAAGACACCGTCGCCAAGACACGCGATCTGGCGCTGCGGCACCGCGACATCGTCGCACGTGAGCGCGAACTTTCCGGCGGCGACGATCGCAGTGCACGCATCGACCTGCTGCGCCACGAAGCCGGCGAGCTGGAACGCTGGGCCTTGCCCGCCGACGCCCTCGCCGAACTGGAAACGCAACATAAACGCCTGGCGAACTCGGGCAAGTTGGCCGAAGGCACGTCCGGCCTGTCCGAACTGCTCGACGGCGACGGTGAATTCGCGGCCACGCGTATCGCCGCGCGCGCGCATTCGGAACTGGAGAAACTGGCCGAACTCGACCCTTCCCTGCAAGCCGCCGTAGACATGCTGGACGGCGCGCGCATCCAGTTGGGCGAAGCGTCCGACTCGCTGTCGCGTTACGCGCAGAATCTTGACCTCGATCCCGAACGCTTCACCGAGGCCGACGCGCATCTGTCGGCCCTGCACGACCTTTCGCGGCGCCACCACATGCCGGTCGTGGAATTGCACGCGCACGCCGCGACCCTGCGCGACGAACTGCAATCCCTGGAAGGTGCTGGCGAAGCGCTGGCCAAACTGGCCGCCGAACGCAAGCAATACTTCGTCGACTACGGCACGGCCGCCGGCGCATTGTCGAAACGGCGTACGACGGCCGCGAAAACACTCGGCAAAGCCGTCACGTCACTGATGGGTGAACTCGGCATGACGGGCGGTTCATTCGCGGTGGACCTGCAGCCGCAATTCTCCGGCGAGCCCGACCCGCAGGGCCGCGAGCGTTGCGAATTCACCGTCAGCGCCAACCCCGGCATGCCGCTGCGACCGTTGCGCAAGGTTGCATCTGGCGGCGAACTGTCGCGCATCGGCCTGGCCATCGAAGTCGCGGCGCTGGGTGCCGATTCGGTCGGCACGATGGTGTTCGACGAAGTCGATGCGGGCATCGGCGGCGCTGTCGCGGAAACCGTGGGCGCCAAGCTGCGCGCGCTCGGTTCACGCTGCCAGGTGTTGTGCGTCACGCACCTGCCACAGGTCGCGGCGCAGGGGCACGCGCACCTGTCGGTTGCCAAATCGGTGGACGGCAACGCCACGCGCACGCACATCGACGTGCTGGATGCGAAAGGCCGGAGCGAGGAACTCGCGCGCATGCTGGGCGGCGTCGAAATCGACCGCGAAACTCGCGCGCATGCCAAGCGGATGCTGGAAAAAGCGCAGGCGCCCTAGGAAGCTCCGACCACTTCCTTGTCGTCATTCCCGCGAAAGCGGGAACCCAGTGACTTTCGCGCAACGTGTTGAAGCAGAAAGGCGCTGTGTCCCGGATATCGCTCCGCGACTGCGTTTGCAGAGCCTGTCCCGGACTTGATCCGGGAATTGCAAACGCGAACGCCGAAGGCGGCGCGTAGCGCGAGCGCCATGGATGGCGCGTGTAATTCCGGGATGACGAGCCAAATCAGAATTTCCCCAACACGAGGCCGGACTTGCGGATCAAGCGCGGTCCTACTTCTTCTTCCTCGGCCTTACGTACAGCACCAGCGAGTGGTCGGCGATTTCGTAGCCGTGTTTGGCGGCGATCTCCCGCTGCAGCTTCTCGATTTCCTCGTTGACGAACTCGATGACCTTGCCAGTGGTCACATCGATCATGTGGTCGTGGTGCTGGCCGCGATCCAGCTCGTACACGGCTTGCCCGCCCTCGAAGTTGTGCTTGATCACCAGACCGGCGGCCTCGAACTGGGTCAGCACGCGATACACCGTGGCGAGCCCGATGTCCTCGGAACCTTCCAGCAACATCTTGTAGATGTTCTCGGCGGTCAGGTGCTCGTGGCTGTGTTCCAGGATTTCCAGCACGCGGATGCGCGGATGGGTCACCTTCAGCCCGGCGTTGCGCAAATCCTGGGATTCCATGGCTGAACTCCGATGGCGGCGTGATGTCTGACGAACTGGCCCGCAACCGCGGCGCGGGACCCACTGAATGCGAGCACGCCGGCGCGCAAGCTGCCGAGCGCAGCAGGTTATTCAGCGGGTGCCAGTGTATCATTCGCCATCCACCGCCCGACCCATGACGATGCGCAAGACGATCCCTACCCTCCTGCTCGCCGGCGCCAGCGTGTTCACCCTCGGTGCGTGCCACGCGATTTACCGGCCCGACGTCCAACAGGGCAACCTGCTGATCGGCAAGAACGTCAGTGAATTGAAACCCGGCCTGACCAAGCAACAAGTCGTCGCGCTGCTGGGCTCGCCTTCGGTGGTCAGCCCGTTCAACGCGAACCAGTGGAACTACGTGGCTACCATGCAGCGCCGCGGCGGCACGGTCAAGGAACGCACGCTGACGTTGTATTTCGACAACGACACTCTGGTGCGCACCGACGGCAACTTCATGAAGGAAACGCCGCAGGATTTGCTGCAGGAAAGCACAAAGTACGGTCCGCTTTACCCGAGCAACCTGACCAAGGAACAGCAGAAGGATCTGGAGAAGAAGCAGCAGCAGGGTGGCGACAGCGGCGGGGGCTGATCCGCGAATTTGTTGTCGTTCATTCAACCTTGTTCAAGAGCGACGGGTCCGCAAATGAACGTGAATGAACGCGAATGAACGCCAATACGCCGCGCGGTCCGGCGGCGTTCGCCAGGCACTGCACAACCTCGCTACTGACGTCGCAAGGCGCACCCTCGGAAACCCTCGGCAAGGCCCTGCAGTCGACATCGCAGTCATTTGCGTTCATTCGCGGACTGAACGCTTTGCTCGAAGTCTTCGCGCTTCTTTCGGATCGATCTTGAGCGGCCGATAGATTTCGACCCGATCCCCGTCGCGCAACATCGTGTCGAGCGATACCTTGCGGGCAAAGATGCCGACGCGGTCCGCCCGGATTTCAACATCGGGCAGCGCCTCGCGGATTCCCGATTCCGCGATCGCATCCGCAACCGTGACACCTTCGGGCAAAGTAAGGTCCACGCTGAATGCGCGCTCCGGCTCGGCACAAACCACCGACACCGCGATCCGCGAAGTCTCACGCATACATGCGTTTCGCCTCGGCGCAGAAGTCGTCTACCATGCGGTCGGCGAGTTTCTGGAAGCCCAGTTTGAAGGCGAATCCGGTCAGGGGATTGCTGACTTCGAAGTCGAGGTCCAGCGAAATCTTGCAGCCCGCAAGACCGGGGGATGGCGCGTTCGAACCAAGCGGTATGAACTGCCACACCCCATGCAGCCAGTCGAATGGACCGTCGACGAACTGCATCTTGATGCTGTGCGGTCGATCCAGCGTGTTGCGGGTGGAAAAATGCTGGGTGACCCCGGCAAAGCGCAGGTCGAGGCGCGCGACCAAATGCTGGCCATCATGCTCGGACACCGACGCGCCGAGGCACCAGGGAAAGCGCCTCGGGTAAGCTTCAACCTCATTGACGAGATCGAACATCTGCTCTGGCGTGAAGCGGGTCAGCGCCTGGCGGTGGATCTGCACGAACTCTCCTTATTGCGTTCATCCCGGCCACGGACTGTTCGGGATCCAAAGCCAGGGACGGAAAACAATCCATTGTAACGAGCATGGCGAAGAAGAAAGAAAAGGATGGCAAGGGTTCGTCGACGATCGCGCTCAACAAGCGCGCGCGCCACGAGTACCACATCGACGAGCGCTACGAAGCCGGCATTGCGCTGCAGGGCTGGGAAGTGAAGAGCCTGCGCGCGGGACGCATCAATATCACCGACGCGTACGCGGTGGTGCTGAAGGGCGAATTATTCCTGATCGGCGCATCGATTCCACCGCTGCTGTCGGCGTCCACCCACGTGATCGCCGAAGACCGACGCACCCGCAAGCTGCTGCTGCATCGCGCCGAGATCGACAAACTGATCGGCGCGGTCGAGCGCAAGGGCCTGACCCTGGTGCCGCTTGCGATGTACTGGAAACAGAGCCACATCAAGGTCGAAATCGGCATCGCGCACGGCAAGAAGGCGCATGACAAACGCGCGACCGAGAAGGAACGCGAATGGAACCTCGAAAAACAGCGCACGCTGCGCGCGCATAACAAGGTGGGTCCTGCTTAACGTCGATCTTCAACATGCTGCACGTTTGCAAGCGACCAGAAACGTCGTCATTCCGGGGCCATCGTCGGCTCCATCGACGATGAAACCCGGAATGACGAGTTGGTTCTGTTGTACATCAGCGCGAATCAGGAGGTGGGTTGAGTTGTTTGCTTCCCCTCTCTCCCACTCGGGGGAGAGGGAAAACACTCGAACCGATGCGGCTGCCCTCAATACCCCGCCGGCACGTACTTGAACTGCGTCATCTGTTCGCGATGCGCGTCCACGATGCGCTGCACCTGCTCGCGGCCGAGCGTCTCGCGCCACTGATTGGCGCGGCCCTTGAAGAAGAACCGCGTCTTTTCGTCCACGGCTTCCACGAAACCGTGTTTCTGTTCGAGCGATGACAAGGTCTGGAACGAGGTGTGCTTCACCGCGCGCTCGATCCGCGCCTTGTCCTGTCCCAACCCGATCAGCTTCGCGGCCTTGGCGAAATGCTTGGCTGGTTTTTCCAGCAAATCTTCATAACGCAACACGATCACCTTGCCCGGCGCGCGCTCGGCCGCGTCGACCCAGCCCTGCACGTGCGACGACCACGAACCGATCACGTGACTCACGAACAGATGATCATTCACCGACGCGACCCGGTCGTCGCCCAGCCGGTCGATCGCTTCGTCCTGCGTCAATCCGAAGTGATGGGTCATGCTGACCGCCACATCCAGCGGATTGCGCACCACGTAGATCGCGCCCGCGGTCACCTCCCAATTGAACACCGGATAACCATCGAACGAGCCGCAGAAGTTGTGCGTCATTACAAGGCGCGTGCCCTGCGCCCGTTGTGCAATCAGCGCGTGCACCTCGGAACGCAGCGCCGCAATCTCGTCAATGCTCAACTCGGTGTTCGGCCGCCCCGCGAGTTCGCTGAAACGATCGGCGCGCGCTTCCGAATCGGTGTAATCGCGGATCTCGTCCGGTCGCAACGGGTCGGCACGATTCGCAACCAGGTTGGCCAGAAACGCGCGCAGCCATGTATTGCCGGATTTGGGATAGGACGCCAGCCAGACAATGTTGCCCATTGCGGAATCAAAACCATGCGATGAACGAATCCCGCATGATGCCAGCCTCCGCGATTGATTTCCCGGCCGTCGGCCCGCATCATTGAGCTCCCCGGGGGCGACCTGGCTTCGACGGGGGCAGTGAAGTAGCTTGGAGCATGCCGAGGGCGTCATCTTCCTCGATAATCCGATGGCAAAAAACTAGACGCGAACGACGACGTCTACGCTCTGGCCGCTTAAGGCCTAGCCCCGAACCCACTTGTGCTCGTGCTCGTGGATGTAGGGTCATCATCACGGGATCGCTGATCGCTGCCGCCTGTCGGCGCCCAGCTAAATAAAGCAGGCTGGTTCCGCGGTGCGCTTTGTCCAGCGTGCTGCTTCGGGACGAGATTGAACGCTGGACTAAGCATGTAGCGCCGGGCGCGGAGCGCCTTCGGACGGGGGTTCGATTCCCCCCGCCTCCACCAGAAACACGAAGCCGCCTTTATGGCGGCTTTCGTGTTTCTGGGTTGCGGTAAAGGACGCGACGGGGAACCTCTGATTTCGCGTCATTCCCCCTCTGTCCTCGGATGACACGTTCATCCCCGCCAGCAACGCTTGCGTCATATTCCATATCGATATACGGTACAGGCGTGATAAGGACCTTCGCCGACAAAAATACGGAAGCCCTCTTCAACGGCGTGCGCGTCCGCCGCTTCGTCAACATCGAGAAACCGGCACGCCGCAGTGGAATATCTGGATGCGGCGACTGTGCTGGAGGACCTCCGCGTTCCTCCGGGCAATCGCCTCGAAGCACTGAAAGGCGATCGTTCCGGTCAACACAGCATCCGCGTGAACGATCAGTTCCGCATCTGTTTCAGATGGGTAAACGGAGACGCTTGCGACGTGGAAATCTGCGACTACCACTGAAGATGAAAAAGGAGGAGCCCATGGCCGCCAAACTGCTTCCCCCCGTGCATCCCGGCGAAATCCTGCGCGAGGAATTCATGCGTCCTCTCGAGTTGTCCAGCAACGCGCTGGCGCGTGCCATCGGAGTGACGCCCGCGCGGGTCAATGACATTGCCAGCGAAAAGCGCGGCATCACCGCCGACAGCGCATTGCGCCTCGGCCGTTATTTCGGCACCACGCCGGAATTGTGGATGAACCTGCAAAAGCGTTTTGAACTCGAAGTTGCACGCCGCAACCTGGGCGGCAAGCTCGCGCATATCCAGCCACGCGCGGCTTGAACCGGCGCGTGACCACGCACGCTCCGTCGCCTACACTTCCCGCGTTGCGAGGGGAACCCGTGGAGCAGCCCGCCGATCACATCGAAGCCTTCATCGCGCGTTGGCAGCACGCCGACGGTCGCGAGCGCGCGAACTACCAGTTGTTCCTGACCGAACTGGCCGCGCTGCTGGACCTGCCGCGTCCGGAACCGGCGGGCGCCGATGACCGCGACAACGCCTACGTGTTCGAGCGGCGCGTGGACTTTCACCACGGCGACGGCAGCGAAACCCGGGGCCCAGTTGCAGTCGGTGCCCGATGAAGATCTGGATTCCGGCCTGCGCCGGAATGACGAGCAAAAGACGATTTCACGAGAAGACGCGCGGCGCGCCTTAGACGAAGCGATCCTGGAACGCCTGGTCGCGCTGAACGCCGAACGCGCGGCGGAAGAAGCGCGCGGCGTGGTGCGCTGGCTGCGTCCGGAATTCCAGCACCCGGAAACCGAAGCCGTTCCGACGCAGGCGGAAATCGAAACCGGCGCGGAAGCGATCGCCGATGTGGCAGTGGCGGGTGCCGCCAAGCCGCAAGCATGGCCCAGCGACGCGATCGCGCAGGTGCGCGCGGCATGAGCGTGAACCTGTACAAGCCGGAGACGCGTCCCAGGCATTCGATCCAGGTATTGACGTGCCACGAAGGGCGCCCCGGCCACAACCTGCAGATTCCGGTGGCCGAGGAACTGGACAGCCTGCCGAAGTTCCGCCGCTACGCCTACTGCAACGCGTTCGGCGAAGGCTGGGCGCTGTATTCGGAAACCCTGTGCGACAAGCCGATGGGCCTGTACGACAAGGATCCGTATTCCAAGTTCGGTTACCTCAATTACCAGATATGGCGTGCGGTGCGGCTGGTGGTCGATACCGATGAAGACGGCTGGACGCGCGAACAGGCGGTGAAGTACATGCAGGACAACACCGCGCTGGCCGACCAGAACATCGCGACCGAAGTGGACCGCTACATCGTGTGGCCCGGACAAGCGCTGTCGTACATGATCGGCGAGCAGACGATCCTGTCGCTGCGCGACGAGGCGAAGCGAGGCAGAAGCTCGGCGACAAGTACAACCTCAAGAATTTCGACGACGTGGTGCTGGGCCAGGGCAGCTTGCCGATGGCGGTGCGGAAGGGAAGGAAGTCGTCAACAAGTGGATCGACAACACGCTGGCCGGAAAACCCGTCGACCAGTTGCCGTTCGCGTGCAAGCCGCGCAGCCTGTCGGAATGTCCAAATGGAAACGCCGCGCAGTGATTGATGGTGCGGTGTTCACGCGGGCACACCCACTTGTGCCGTGGTGTTGCCCAGCCAGCCCTCCAGAAACAGACAATCCCCGATGCCGGGGATTGTCTGGATGCTGTCTGAGGATCTTGTTTCAGGAATAGTAGCGACGGCGCCAACCGAGGAATCCGCCGATCAGCAGGATGCCCATGCCGAAGACGCCGAGCGCACCCGGTTCCGGGACTTCGTGCGTGCCACCGCACGCGCCACTACCGCTACCCAAGGTGCCGGTACCAGACACGATCCAGCCGCTGCAACTGCCGTTGGTCCCGATGCCCTGCACGTGTGCCACCGACCACCAGTCACTACCGTTCGCACTAAACGGATTGCCGGTCAGGGCGCTGGCGAACGTCAGGTCGTACACCGCGGAATCGGTTCCATCAAAACGGCTGCCGGAAGACCAGCCGAAAGCAAGGTTGAACACGCCGGGTACCGGGCCGGAGTTGTAGCTGCCGCCGAATAGCGCGTTGTTGCTCGCGCATGCGCCCGAACTGCAGCTCAAGCCGCTCAGCGATTGGTTCAGATAGAACGCCCAACCGATGGCTGCATGGCTATTCTCCAAGCCCTGCAGGAAATCCGATCCGCCGAGGAGTGATGTCAGGGTCAACGTCCCCGCGTCCGCACCCGTCTGAGTGAAGGTAGCCGTCAACCAGGGCGCCGAGCCATCGGGCGTGAACCCGGTGTAGACCTGATTCAACTGGATGGTCTGGGAAATCGGAACCGCAAACGCCGGCGTAGCGGTTGCGACCAACGCAACGGCTGCGGCCAGAACGAACGCGAAACTCACGTGCTTTTTCATGGCAAGAATCCTACGACGACTGTCGTGAAGCATAGTTTGGTACCAAGAGTAAAAGCAAGTTGCGTACCAAAATGCAAGTAATTGTTTATAAAATATATTTTTGTATAGAATTCGTGCTTCGGGCTGGATTTGTAAAGGTCACCGACAGTACATGTCTGGGCGCCCGGTCCGACACGCCGCGATTTCATTGTCTGGTGCGGGTTGCCGCCTGTTCGTGCCCACCCCTTCGAATGTAATGTTTCCCGACGGTGAGCCACGCTTGGCTTCGACTCATCGGCGGACGCAACGAGGGCGCCACGCCACACAAGCTAGGCTGGTATGCTCGCGGCCGGCAACCGGACCGGGGAGATCCGCGGTGCGACTTTGGGGAATGCTCATGTGCATGGCCTTGGGCATGCTTGCTTTCCACCCTGCCCGCGCGCAAACGCAGGTGCAGGTGCAGGAAACCTGGCCCGCGGGCGACAGCATCACGCTGAACCAGAACCAGAACTTCTATCTGCATCTGCACTACACCAGCGACCAGCCGATGCACATCTGGGCGCGGCCGTATTTCCAGGGCAAGCCCGCGAATGCGGGCAGCAACCCTTCGCGCGTTTATCCCGCGGGTAGCGGCAAAGCGCTGGGCTGGTTTTTCCTGGACTCAGGGGCGCAGGCGGACGAGGTGCGGATCAGTGCGGGCGACGGATCGCCGAGCGGCACGCACGTCGTGGCAACCTGGCCGGTTTCGGTGACGGCCGGCGATGAACCCGCGCAGGACACGGCGCAACCCGCATGGGTGACCACGCTGCGCGCCGCCGACAAGGCGGCGCAGGACGCCGACCACCAGGACGCGATGAATACGCCGATGACGGCGGCCGACGTCGCGCTGTTCAGTGGCTTCATGCTGGCGATGATCGCACTGGGACTGATCGGCCTCGCCTGGCCTGCATGGGGCCTGTGGCGCTGGCGCGGCGGATGGCGCATCGCCGCCGCCGTGCCGGCGGTGATCATGGCGTTCGTGGTGCTGCGAATCCTCCTCGGCACCGCCATCAATCCCACATCGCACAACCTGTGGCCTTTCGAAATCGTGATGTGGGGCGGATTGAGCTGCGGCGCCATGTTGCTGCTGGGGATCGCACACAAGCTTTTCGCCGCGAAGCGCGCCTGAGCAGGCTGGTCCAAAAAAAGAGGCCGGCATCGCTGCCGGCCTTCCCACATACTCAATAACTTGGCTAGACAGTCTAAGGTCAACTCGAGCATGCCTTGCCGTGATCGGCGTGATCGCCCTGCGATTTGGCCTGCGCTTCCGTCATGTATTCGCCGTGCTTGGTGGTGCCGTACCACTTGGTACCCAGGCAATGGTAGGTCTTGCTTTCGCTGTTGACCCAGACCTTGCCGGCGCCGCCGCCCGGCGCGGGCGAACCCATCGAACCGCCCGCGGATGCGGTGCGCGTCGAGGTGCGATGCGAAACCGGCATGGGGGCCGCCGCCGGTGCATTGTTCGCGGGCCTAGCGGTTGGCGCCGGTGCCGCGGCCGTTTCGCCCTCACTCCAGTTCTTGACGCCCTTGTGGCCACGGCACGCACCGCGTTTGGACTTGCCCGACCAGGAAGTGCCGTCCTTGCACGTTGCACTCACCGCACCGGCCGTGGTGGGCGCAGCGTTGGCGACAGGAACCGCTTCTTCGGCCTTCTTCGAACTGCGCGACTTGCGTGCGTGCGTCGTCTTCGCCGCCGGCTCGGCTGCCGCGCTGGATGCCGCTTCGCTGTTCCAGCTCTTGACGCCCTTGTGGCCACGGCAGGCGCCGCGCTTGCTGGTTCCCGTCCACGCGGTTCCGTCCTTGCACGTCGCGCTGTAACCGCCGTCACTTGCGGCGAATGCAGCGGGCGCCACCATCAAGAATCCCGCGAACAGCAATACCGACAACCCCAACCACTTGATGCCATGCGTCTTCATCGTTGTCTCCCTTTGCCGATGCAACAACACGCCGCGAGGGGGCGGCGACCATGGAAGCGCGCCGATCATAATCCCGCCGCGGGCGCGTGGCTGGCACCCCGTTGAACCACGTTTATGTTGGCGGTTGCGGTTCCTGCTCGATCAGGTCGCGCAAGGCAGCCTGCATGCGCGCGTGCACCCGCACCAGCGCACCCCACAGGAACCACACCGTGAATGCGCCGATCGCCAGCAGTGCCACCAGCACTCCGCGCGGCGGCAGGATGCTGCTGCCCAGCGCGCTGACCAGTAGTGCCATTCCTGCCAGCGCACCCAACGGCACGAGCTTGCCGAACACCCGCCGCAATCCGGCCGTGCGCACGCCGTGGATCTGTTCGCTGAAGCCGAGCTCGGCCAGCAACATGCCCAGTGCATCCGCCTTGCGGTACACCGCGATCAGCATCGGCAGCGACACGAATAATGCGACTGCCCAGACCAGTGAACGCCGCACCACGCCCGACAGCGGCAACTGCGGCCACCAGCGCGGCACCATCGTGCTGACGAACGCACCGATGCCGAATACCGCGCACACCAATACCAGGTTCACCGCGATGTGCCACAGCAACCGGCGCAGCATTTTCGCGAGCATCACGTTTTCGCGCGCGGGCGTGGTGCCACTCATCCATTCGTGATAACCGGCCGCCAGCGAACGCACCGGCGCAGGCGTGATGCGCCCGGCAGCAGCGAGTATCCACGGCTCGGCGCGCAGCAACAGCGGCGACACCAGCATGCACGCCACCGCAGCCGTGACCGTCAGCGGATACAGGAATTTTCCGACCGCGCCCGCGGCGATTCCAAGCGATGCGATGACGAACGAGAACTCGCCGATCTGTGCCATCGTCAAACCGGTGCGCAGCGCATCGTGTGCATTGCGGCCGGCGCAGACGAAGGCGCCGACGCTGCAGGCCAGCGTCTTGCCGACGATCACGGCCAGCGCGAGTCCCAGCGCGGGCCATAGCCACGGCAACATTTCCGCAGGATCGAGCAGCAAGCCGATGGCCACGAAGAAGATTGCCGCGAACATGTCGCGCACCGGTCGCACCAACCGCACGATGCGGTCCGAGCAGCGCGCCTCGGACACCACCACGCCGGCAAGAAACGCGCCCAGCGCCACGCTGAAGCCTTCCCACACCGCAAGCAAGCAAGCGCCGAAACAGATACCCAATGCCGTTACCAGCAACGGCTCGTCACGGCCGCGTTTGGCCAACCAGTCCAGCAGGCGTGGCAGCAGCAGCAAGCCGAGTATCAGCGCCACCGCGACGAACAAAAGCATCCGCCACAACACCGTGAACGCGATGTCCGTGGTGTCGGCGCTGCCGGCTGCAATCGCGCTCAACACCGTAATCAACACCACGGTCAGCACTTCTTCCGACACCAGCATGCCGACCATGCCGGCGACGAAGCCGTGCCCGCGCCAGCCGCGGTCGGCGACCGTGCGCAACGCGATCATCGTCGAGGAAAAACAGATCACGCCGCCGAGGAACAGCGACTCGCGCGCGGTCAGCCCCGCGAGCCGTCCGATCTCGATGCCCAGCCACAGCAAGAATCCGACTTCGACCAGCGCTGCCAGCATCACACCCGCACCCAACTCGCGCAGCTTGCGCAAATTGGAATCGAGGCCCAGCGTGAACATCAGCAGCACCACGCCGAGGTTGGCGATCGACTGCATCGTGCGTTGGTCGGTCATGAACCGCCACGGCATGTGCGGACCAATCAAGACCCCGGCCACGATG
>Ga0207707_10001863_pt1 | contig 19260 bp, 15 predicted proteins | sample KBSC83BmetaG_FD_184336 | JGI IMG/M metagenome (GOLD analysis project Ga0207707, IMG submission 184336) | Corn rhizosphere microbial communities from Kellogg Biological Station, Michigan, USA - KBS C8-3B metaG (SPAdes) (version 2) | ecosystem: Host-associated > Plants > Roots > Rhizosphere ...
TTTTTCAGGAACCCCATGCGCGCAGGTTAGCGGCGCTCGCGCGCCGCGCCAAGGGATCCTCTATCCGGGTCCGCGGAACCGGCCTGCACGGATGCCGGCATGCCGCCTCGACGGCCGCCCGTCTCGTGAGGCGATATCAACTTCCGAGGCGGTTAGGATCCCGCCACACGCGCTCGAACGGCAGGCGCCATGCGCGCGGTGCGATCAGTTGGTGAATCGCGTTCGGACCCCATGACCCCGGGGCATACACGCGCACCGGCGGCGGCGCCTCCAACAGCGGAGTCGACACTTCCCACAGCCTCTCGATGCCTTCGGCCGTGTTGAATAGAGTGTGATCACCCCGCATCGCATCCAGGATCAGGCGCTCATACGCCTCGAGCACATCGCCGACGAAGCCTGTGTCGTGCATCGCGAACTGCAGGCTCAGCTTGTCCAGCCGCATACCCGGGCCGGGGCGTTTCCCATAGAACGACAGCGACATTTTCGAAGCGTCGGCGAGATCGAAAGTCAGATGATCCGGGCCCTGCGAGCCGACCCCGGACCCCGCGGGAAACATGCTCTTGGGCGGCTCGCGAAAGGCGATGGAGATGATTCTCTGCCCCTCGGCCAGGCGCTTGCCGGTGCGCAGGAAGAACGGCACGCCCGCCCAGCGCCAGTTGTCTATGGAGCACTTCAGGGCGATGAATGTCTCCGTCTCGGACTCGTGGCCCACGCCCTCCTCCGAGCGATACCCCGCATATTGCCCGCGCACGACATCGCCCGGCTCGATCGGTAGCATGCTGCGGAAGACCTTGTTCTTCTCCTCGCTGATCGGCACCGGCTCCAGCGACGTCGGCGGCTCCATCGCCATGAAGGCGAGAATCTGAAACAGGTGCGTCACCACCATGTCGCGAAATGCGCCGGTCGCTTCATAGAAGCCAGCGCGCTTGCCGAGGCTCAACGTCTCGGGGACATCGATCTGCACATGGTCGATGAAATTGCGATTCCAGATCGGCTCGAACAGACCGTTGGCGAAACGGAACGCGAGGATGTTCTGCGCGGGCTCCTTGCCCAGGAAATGATCGATGCGAAAAATCTGTTCCTCTTTGAAGACCTCGTGGAGGCGCGCGTTCAGTGAGACGGCGCTCGCCAGATCGGTGCCGAACGGCTTCTCCATGATGATGCGCGACCGCTCGACCAGACCCGCCTCACCAAGCAGTCGCACCGCGGCCAGCGCCGCGCTCGGCGGCACGCTCACATAGTGAAGGCGTTCGCTTCCGCCCTCGAAGGCGCGCTCGGCTCTCTCGACGGCGGCTTTCAGTGCGCCAGGGCCCGCCGACATCGGCACGTAATCCAGGCATTTTCCGAAAGCTTCCCAGTCCCCGTTTTCGACCTTACGTGTGGAGAATTCGTCGAGAGCGCTGCGAGCGAAGTTGCGGAAAGCCTCCGCATCGAACTCATCCAGCGACACTCCCACGATCCGGCAGCCCGGAATGAAACCGACCGCAGCCAGGTGGAGGAGGCCCGGCAAGAGCTTGCGCCGCGCCAGATCGCCCGTCGCCCCCACGAGCACGACGACTTGCGGAAGCCGCGGACCAACACCTGCTGGGATCTTTGCCACCGGATCTGTCCTCTCTCTATATGTGAAGCTGCGGACGAAAGAATATCGGGCCAAATGGGCCGAAGCCAGCGTGAGTCAGTTCACAGCGCCGACAGATTCGATGCACAACTTCGGGGCATGGCATTCCGCGCCCCCATCGAAACGGCTATAGTCCGCAGCGTTTTTGCCGGCCCATGCCACCCCAGCAGCGGTAAGGAAACAACATGCGATTCCCTCGGACGGCTGTAGCAGGATTTCTGGCCATTGCGGCTTTGGGCTCGAGCGCGCTCGCGCACGCCGCACCCTACGCGGAGGGTCACTGGGGCGCAGTGTTCGAAGGTGCGGCCGAGTACGGCGGCGACGATGTCATCAAGGTCTACTACCGGCACGGCGACAGCCAGACGATCCACGCGGGTCAGGGTGTCACCATCGGCGTGGGCGTCCACTACCAACCCTCCTCCGCACCCTTCGATATCACAGCGACCGTCGGCTGGAAGTTCGTGAGAACCGCGGACTACAACACCGATCTCGGTATCGACCGCTATGTCTTCAAGCTCACCGGCACCTATCTTCTGGCGAACAACTTCTGGCTCGCCGCCGGTCCGGTGTGGCACACCGGCACCAAGCTCCGAGGCGACGGCTACGTCCCGGATATCAATTTCGACGATGCGGTCGGCGGCACGGTCGGCTTCGGATGGCGCTGGATTGGTGTCTCCTATACGAACATCCGCTACACCAGCCCCGAGACCGGGGGCCTGGACGGCAGCAGCGGCGGCATTACGTTTGCCTGGAAGTTCTAGCATCATGGCGGTCCATGACCGCCGTTCGAGGCTTCATCCTGCAGGCAAGTTATCGCGTGGTCTCCCGGCCGGGAGGCGCGCGAGTGCCGGTCGTTCATCTGTATGGGCGGCTCGAGTCGGGCGAGACGTTCCTCGTTCGCGACGATAGGCAGCGCCCGCACTTCTATATCCGCACGATCGACGCGCCCCGCGCAAAGGAGCTGGGCGCGCCACCGCCCGTACCCACCGATCAACGCGATTTCAGCGGGGCGCCCGTATCGAGAATTGAAGTGGAAGCGCCACCGGATGTGCCGGGCATACGCGACCGGCTGCACGCCGCCGGGATAGATACGCTCGAAGCCGACGTGCGCTTCCCGGTCCGATACCTCATCGATCGCGGTATCAAGGGGAGCTGCGAAATCGCAGGCCCCTGGACGCCCGGATCGAGCCCCGGATCGACCGTTGGAGCAACGATAGCGCGGGTCTTCGACAACCCTGAGCTGTCGCCCGCGCAGGCGAAGATCGAGCCTCGCGTTCTATCGTTCGACATCGAGACCGACCCGAAGGGGGAGCGCCTGCTGGCAATCGCGCTGTACTCGCCCGACATCGACGAGGTCCTGATCGTCGATGGCAGCGGACGCGAGATGCCGGAGAAAGCCGTCCGCTGTCAAGACGAGCGCGCGGCGCTCGACGCATTCTGCGACCGCATCGCAAGACTCGATCCGGATGTGCTGACCGGTTGGAACACGATCGATTTCGATTTCACCGTCCTGCAGAAGATCGCGGCGCGCGTGCAGCACCCCCTCAATCTGGGTCGCGACAGCGGCACGCTGCGGATCCGCAAGGCCGAAGGTTATTTCGGCAGCGGCCAGGCCACGATTCCCGGGCGCCTCGTGCTCGATGGAATCGATCTCCTGCGGGGCGCTTTCGTGCGCATGGAGGAGTATTCGCTCGACGCCGTCGCGCGCGAGGTCCTGGGCGAAGGGAAAGCGGTCAGTGGCGATGCCCGCGAGCGTATCAACGAGATCGTGCACAACTATCGACACGACCTTGCGGCGTTCGCCCTCTATGCGCGTACCGACGCAAGGCTGGCCTATGACATCGTCGAGAAGATGCACCTGATCCGCCTCGCCTTTGCGCGCAGTCAGCTGGCCGGCATGACACCGGATCGCGTCGCGGCCAGCATCGCTTCATTCGACTTCGTGTATCTCACTGAGCTGCACAAGCGGGGAATCGTAGCGCCCACGGTGCGCTCGGACGATTCACGGGTGTACGCGGCGCAGCAGGGCGGACATGTGCTCGAGCCGGTTACCGGCCTGCACCGCAATGTCCGGGTATTCGACTTCAAGAGCCTGTATCCGAACATCATCCGCACGTTCAATATCGACCCGCTCTCCTACGTGGCCGATCCGTCGGCCGCGCCGAATCTCATCCAGACACCGGGCGGCTCCTTCAGCCGCGGGCCCGCCATCCTGCCGCGCCTGCTGGACGATCTGTTTCCCAGGCGCGAAGCGGCGAAGCGCGCCGGCGACTCGGTGGCCGCGAACGCCATCAAGATCCTGATGAACTCGTTCTATGGAGTTCTCGGCACCCGTGCGTGCCGCTTCTTCAATCCCGCGCTCGCCAATTCGATCACCGGCACCGGCAGGGAAATCCTGCTGTGGTCGAAGCGGTGGTTCGAGAACGCCGGTTTCACGGTCTACTACGGCGACACCGACAGCCTGTTCGTGGGTTCGGGCTCCCCGGCGGGAGCGCCTCCCGAGGAGGACTACTCACCGGCTGCGGTGAGCCGCCAGGGAAGCAAACTCGCCGACGCCCTCAACAAGGACCTCTCCCGCTACATTCGCGAGCGCTGGGGCCTGGAGAGCCGCCTGGAGCTGGAATTCGAGAAGCTCTATCTGCGCCTGCTGTTGCCGCGCGCTCGTCACAGCACGCGCGGCGCCAGCAAACGCTACGCGGGACTGGTCCAGCAGCAGGACACGAGCCAGGTGGAGTTCGTCGGCATGGAAGTCGTCCGCCGCGACTGGACGGCACTTGCCAAACAGGTGCAACGCGAACTGTACCAACGCCTGTTCACCGGCCAGCCGGTGGAATCCTATTTGACTGACGTGGTGAGAGCGGTCAGAAACGGGGAGCTCGACGACAAGCTCGTCTACCGCAAGAATCTTCGCAAGGGCTCCGAAGAGTACACGGCCACCACGCCACCGCACGTCGCCGCCGCGCGCAAATCAACTCAGCGCCAGGGTCGCTCCATCAGCTATGTGATGACAACAGCCGGCGCGGAGCCCATCGACAACGTCCAACACCCTCTCGACCGGGAGCATTACGTCACCAAACAGATACAACCGGTGGCCGAACCCGTGCTCGCGACACTCGGCCTGGACTTCGAGCAGCTCATTGGAGATGGCCGGCAAGCCGAGTTGCCTTTCTGAGGGTCGCTCATCGGCCGACCCGATCAGTCGCGCTTGGGTATCTCGGAACCGCGGATCACCCCCGGCCGCGCGACAAAGGTTGCCAGCACGCGCGTGACATTGGGGAATCCGGCGATGCCCACCAGGCTCCCGGCCTCGTAGAAGTTGATGAGCGTTCGCACCCACGGGAACACCGCGATATCGGCGATGGTGTAGGCGTCTCCCATGATCCAGGAACGGCCGGTCAGGCGCTGCTCGAGGACCGCGAGCAGCCGCTTCGCCTCGGCCACGTAGCGGTCCCGGGGACGCTTGTCCTCGTAGTCCTTGCCCGCGAACTTATTGAAAAAGCCCACCTGGCCGAAGAACGGCCCGATGCCTCCCATCTGGAACATCAGCCATTGGAGCGTCTCGTAGCGTCCCGCCGCATCGGGCGGGATGAACTGGCCGGTCTTCTCCGCCAGATAGAAGAGAATCGCACCGGATTCGAACAGCGGGAGCGGCCGGCCGCCCGGACCGTTGGGGTCCAGGATCGCCGGGATCTTGTTGTTCGGATTGAGCGAGAGGAATTCCGGGGACAGCTGGTCGTTCGTGTCGAAGCCCACCCGGTGCGGCTCGTAGGGCAGCCCGGTCTCCTCGAGCATGATCGAGGCTTTCTGGCCATTCGGCGTGGGCAGGGAGTACAGCTGCAGCCGGTCGGGGTAGCGCGCGGGCCACTTGCGGGTGATCGGGAAGGCGGACAGGTCGGCCATGGCGTTTCTCCGGACAGGCGAGCATTTATAGTACGCGCCGGATTCCACCGAAGCCGTCTCCTGAAGGAGGTACTTCTTGATCGCTCATAACAGCTATTTCTCCGGCGCCGTTCAGAGCTTGGGCTTTCGAAGCGAGCGCGGCCGCGCCACCATCGGCGTGATCACCCCCGGCGAGTACAAGTTCGGCACGGCCGTGCCCGAGCACATGGTGATCACCACCGGCTCCCTTGCGGTCCGGCTTCCCGGAGAGGACTGGCGAACGATCGCGCAGGGCGGGTCGTTCGATGTCGCGGCAGGGAAGGAATTCCACGTCAAGGCGGCAGCGGCCGTCACGTACGTCTGCTACTACCTCGATCCCCCGGCCACCTGAGTTGCCCGTCACAGACGTGACACATCCCGCGTTCAGTGTAGCGAACCACCCGGATACGCTCGCTGCCGCCCAGACAAGTGACTCGCTTCGTTCTCGTCGGCTTCGCCGCCTGCGCGCTGGCCATTTCGTGCAACACCTCCGCGGCCGCGCAAACGGGCGCAGGGATCTGCCCGCGCCCCGCGGCGGGCAGCATTGCGCAAGACCCGCCCGACCTGCGCAGCGACAAAGGAGCGTTGGAAGTCGATCTGGCGGTGCGCAATGAGCAGCAGAGAGACGGCTCGACGCGTTATTGCTATCTGCTTCCCGACGGCCGCCAGTCACCGACTCTGAGATTGAAGCCGGGCGATTGGTTGGTTCTGCGGCTTCATAACGAGCTGACAGGCCCTACGGAGGGCACCGACGCGGGCGCACCTGCCGATCATCGACAGCGCGGTCACGCGCACGGTGATCACCAACAGCCGCAGGCCAGCGGCGGTGCAGACCCCTGCCGCCGCGCTGTCATGACGGCGACCTCCACCAACCTACACTTCCACGGTCTATCGATCCCGGCGGTCTGTCATCAGGACGATGTGTTGAAAACCTCCATTCAACCGTCGGACCCGCCGTTCGAGTACCGCTTTCGCATACCCGGGAATGCTCCTCCCGGCTTGTACTGGTATCACCCCCACATCCACGGATTCAGCAGCCGTCAGGTTGCAGGCGGTGCTTCCGGAGCGCTGATCATCGAGGGTCTCGAGCGCTCCAACCGCGAGGTCGCCGGCCTGCCGGAACGTGTTCTGGTCATTCGCGATCAGGACTTGCTGAACCCGCAGGCCGCCCAGTCGGCTGCCGATGTCGCCGCACAAGCGATGCTGGACCGTGATGGGGATGCTGCCAACACGGGCACGGGAACCGGCCGGCCGGCCAAGGACTTGTCGGTGAACTTCGTCCCTGTCCCCTACCCCGACTATCCGACAGCGACGGTTGCAATGAAGCCGGATGAGCGCCAACTGTGGCGTGTGCTCAACGCTTCCTCGGTGACCTATCTGAACATCGCGACACTCTATAAACGCGGCCCCAGATTCCGCGCGAACTGGATAGGAGTGGTCGCGATAGATGGCGTACCGCTCAGCACGAGTGGCAGCGTGGGACATGCCACCGAGTGGCGCGACAGCATCGTCGTTTCCCCCGGCGGACGCGTGGAATTCATCGTCGTGGGGCCGCCGGCGGGAGTTCCCGCGATGCTCGTGACGCGCACCGTCGACACGGGCGATGGGGGAGAGAACGATCCGAATCGCCCTCTTGTCTCCATTGTCGCGTCACCGGATGCACCCGAGCCCAACTCGCGGCTTGCGGGAGAGTCTCAGCCGCTTCCTTCGCCGGTCCTCCCCTGGCTCGGTACCGTGCAGCCGGATCGGATCCGCAAGCTCTATTTCTCCGAGGAGCCCGGCGACCCCGCCAGACCGAACGGCGACACGCGCTTCATGCTCACGGTCGAAGGCCGGAAACCGGCGCCATTCGACCCGGGCACGAGCGAGCCCGACATCGTCGTCAGGCAAGGGGACGTGGAAGACTGGATCATCGAGAATCGCTCGACGGAACTGCATGCGTTCCATATCCATCAGCTCCACTTCGAAGTGCTCGACTGGCTGGGGCTCGCCGTGAACGAGCCCTTCCTGCGCGACACCATCAACATTCCGTTCTTCAGTCCGCGCGCCATGCAGGCGTTCCCGACGGTGCGGTTACGCATGGACTTCCGGGACCCGGGCACCGTCGGCACATTCGTGTACCACTGCCATCTGCTGGATCACGAGGACGGCGGCATGATGGGACTTATCCGCGTCCTCCCGGCCGTCACCGCGCCGTCATCGGTCAGTCACAAGCGCTGACTACGCTCTGTCGCTCGACAGGGTAGTGCGACCCCAACCCAAACCAATCCGTGTCGCACCCAATCAGCTTCGGGAGCCAAGCCAATATGAGCCGTATGGGAACTGCAGTGGCCGGACTGCTCGGCATGTCCGTCGCCTTCGCCGCACTGGCCGGCGAAGGCCGCGTGCCGAATGGAGTCGAGCATCTCGACCATGTTTTTGTGATCATGATGGAGAACCACAGCTATCAACAGATCGCCGGCAACCCGGCGATGCCCTTCATCAACAGCCTGATCTCCAGCCGCAATGTCAGCACCGCGACCAACTATTTCGCGGTGGGCCACCCGAGCTTGACGAACTACCTGGAGATCGTCGGCGGCTCGAACTTCGGCGTGCGCAGCGACAACTCGCCGAGCTGGCACAACCATAGCTGCCTTACGAACCTGCAGACCGGCGTGCCGAACGCGGACAACGCCGCGGGCAGCTTCCCGAATCCGATCGACACCGGCAGCATCTGTCCGATCTCCGGCGTGGGCACCGATGCCGCGACCGAAGCGGTCGACACCTGGAACGAAGTGAGCCCCCCGGTTTTCAACTTCCTCGCCAACATCGACGGCATCAAGTCCGTTCCCGCCGCCGCGAACACCCTCGGCAAGTCGATTGCCGATCAGCTCGTGCGCGCGGGCCTGAGCTGGAAGAGCTACCAGGAGACGCTCCCGGTCACGGGCGCCGACGGCATCAACAACAGCAACGGGACGGCCAGCAACCTGACGACTTACGAGGCCGCGAAGCCGCTGTCGCCGACCAACCTGCCGCCGCTTACTTCCAGCAACCTCCTCGCGGCGTACGCGGTCAAGCACAATCCGTTCGCCTACTTCCAGAGCGTGCAGGAAGGGTGGAATGAGGAGAACAGCCTGCGCAACATGGTCGCATTCGACGGCCCGCGCGGTCTGTATGCGGATCTGTCGTCCGGTCGCGTGCCCGCGTTCTCGTTCATCGCGCCCAACCAGTGCGACGACCAGCACGGCCGCGGCAACGGCGACGCGTTCTGCCAGTTCGACCAGGGCACGGCCGCGTTCAACGGACTCACCAATGGCACGCAGGTTGGCCTGAACCCCGGGCTGTCCGAACAGGCCGACGTAACGCTGCGCAAGATCGTCACCAGCATCAAGGCCTCGCGTGCCTGGCACGAGGGCAACAGCGCCATCGTGATCGTGTGGGACGAGAACGACTACAGCGGCAGCCCCACGGCTCTGCCCGCCAACACGGCATTCCCGGATGGGAACCAGAACAGAGTCGTGTTGACGGTCGAGACCAACGACGAGGGCCACTGGGGCCGGCCCCACGGTGGCGTTCACAGCAACGTCTACTACAACAGCTTCTCGCTGCTGAAGACACTCGAGGCGGGGTTCCGCCTGCCGTGCCTCAATCACGCCTGCGACAACGACGTGAAGGTGATGTCGGACCTGTTCTGATCGCCTGATGAAAGCCTGAAGCGCTTTGCACCGCGCTCAGGCCCCCAGGGCCCGGCGGAGCGGTCGTCCCCGCTCCAGCCGGGCGCGGTTTTTTTCCGGGGTCCTCACTGAACTGGCGGTTCACAAGGGGGAATCTTCGGCTTACACTCCCGCGAGGCTGAAAGCTTCCTATAAGAAAACATAGCCTTTACGGGAGGGCTTCCAAGTGTCGAATCTCAAGGCGAAGTACGCCGTGGCGGCGTCGCTGATTCTCGCCGTTTCCTTCGTCGCGCCCCGCGTTCGGGCGGACGACGCCCAGCAGCCGCAAATACCGACGTGTGACAAGAAGATAGGCACGCTCGCCGTCACCGAGCCGGAAAACCGGTGGTGGCTCCAATACAACCTGGAGTCGCCGGAAAGCCTCATCAAGGTCTATGTGTCGCAGTCCAAGTGTTTCACGCTGGTCGACCGCGGCAAGGGCCTGGCCGCCGCCGAGAAGGAGCGCGCCCTGGCCAGCGGCGGTGAGCTGCGCGGCGGCTCGAACATCGGCAAGGGCCAGATGAAGGCCGCCGACTACGTGCTCGTCCCCGATATCGCCAACAAGAACAATAACTCCGGAGGCACCCGCATCGGCGGACTGCTCGCCGGGCATCTCCCGGGAATGCTCGGAGCCGTCGCCGGTGGCGTCAGCCTCAAGAGCAAGACGGCGGATGTGGTTCTGACATTGACCGACGTCCGCTCGACCGAGCAGGTTGCCCTCGAACAGGGACATTCCAAGAAGACGGACATCGGCTGGGGCGCCGGCGGGGGCGGCTTCTTCGGCGCTTTCGCGGCCGCGGGCGCCAGCAGTTACGCCAACACCGAGATCGGACAGGTCGTGGCCATGGCCTACCTCGACGCGTTCACCAAACTGGTGGGGCAGGTCAAGGGCCTGTCGCTGAACGCAAAGGAGGACAACGTTCAGCAGTCCGTCAAGATGGCCAAGCCCGGCAAGCTCTATGAGCAGCCCAGCAACAAGTCGAAGGTGGTTCGCGATCTCGATCCCGGCATGACGCTCTATCCCACCGGCGAGAAGAACAACATCTGGTGGAAGGTGAACGACGAGCTCGGCAACGAGGGCTGGGTGCCCTCGCCGCTGTTCGAGCTCGCGAAGTAACTCAGCTCGCTGCCCCAGCGCCGGGGCAGCGACCTACGGATCGCGGCCTGCCCTGAGCGGGTAGGCCGCCTCCCGCCAGGCCTTCATCCCGCCATCCAGCGCAACCGCCCGCTGGTACCCCATCTCACGAAGCGTTGCGGTGGCGAGCGTGGAGATGCGCCCGAACTCGCAGCACGAGACGATCCGGCGGGTCGGGTCCGGCAGATCCTGATTGACCCGCAACTCGAGCTGTCCGCGCGGCAGGAGGCGTGCTCCCGGGATGTGACCCTGCTCGTACGCGTCGCGTTCGCGCACGTCGAGCACTATCAGCTCGTCACTCTCGGTTTCGGTGCGCGCTTTCAGCTCGGCCAACGCCATGAAGGGAACCACCGCCGCCGCTTCCGACAACATCTGGGCAACGGTCTTGCCGCCGCTCATGTTGGTGCGTAACGCCTCGGTGATGTGCGTAGGCATGCTGAGATTGAGACTGCGCATCAGCGTCACGAAGGCGGAACGATCCTTGACCTGCAGGCGCGGGTTCTCGGCCATCTCCTGCGCCAGCGTCGAGTGACTGCGGCCCTTGTACTCGTGCGCCGGATGAACCTTGAGCGCCGGGTCGAGGCGACAGAGGCGATTGAACAGGCTGTCGAACAGTGCCTCCGGATCGCCGCTGGGCAGATCGGTGCGCCCGGTCGCTCCCATGAGAAGGGTATCGCCGGTGAACAATCGATCCTCAACGCGCAGGCACATCGAGTCGCGTGTGTGCCCCGGAGTATGCAGTACCTGCAGGCGCAGCTTGCCGACGGCCAGCATCTCCCCGTCATCCAGGCGCAAATCCACGAACGGCGCGGGACTCTCACGATGCATCGCCACGGGCACATCCAGTTCCTTCGCCAACTGGCGTGTGGCCGTGAAGTGATCGGCATGCGTATGCGTATCGATCATGTAGTGAATGCGCAGGCCATCGCGCGCGGCCAGCGACAGGTACCGGTCGATGAGACTGATTTCCGGATCGATGAGCACGCCCGTGCAGCTGTCGGCGCACCCGATGAGATACGACTGGCAGCCGCCAGCGGTGAGATGCTCGAAAATCATGCTCAGGTCGCCTCAGGATTTCGGCGGATCCGGCGGGCCTTTTTTCAGCTGGAACCGGATCCGGAACTTCGTACAGGACTTCACGGGCTTCCCGTCCACGGTCGCGGGTTGATAGCGGCCCGATGCCGCTCTGGCCACCCGCAGGGCTGCTTGATCGAGCCTTGCAACGCCCGACGCCTGGGCAATCACCGGATCGCCGGTGAGCTCCCCGTCGGTATCGACGCAGACTCGCACTATGACAGACCCCTCTTCGTGCTGCCGCTTCGACTCGGGCGGATAGTAGTCGCTCAGGGACGGGAAACCCGGTCCGGGGCGCGCCGCGACGAGGTGACCGGGCTGGCCGGGGGCCCCGGTGGCGGCGGCCTCCTCGAAGCTTGTTTCCTGCCAATAGTCGTAAAGCCGCAGGATCACGGTCCCCGCCGCAAGGACGGCGACCCCGATCGCCACGACCGCTCCTTTGCCGATGGCCACCTGCGGCTCCCCCTGCAAAACCGCTTACCCCGCCTTCCCTGACTCTAGTCGGACGGAACGCAACAACCAAGCCTCGCCAAGCGCATCACACCGGCCATCCGCGCACGCGACTTATCATTTCGCGGTGATAACGGTACCTCGCCTGGACCTCGATGTCTTTCCAGACTCCCCTTATGCGGCGGAACTGCAACAGGGGCGCCCGAAGCTGCGGTTTCAGCCAGCTCTGGAAGCCGATTACCTGCGCTCGATGCTCCTCCATAGCCGCGCGCTCGTGCGCGTGACGTGCGTTTTTGCCGCTGTTCTGACGATCCTGCGCGGCATCGAGCAGTCTGTGTCCGGTGACTGGAGCCGTATCTTCGTAGTCGACATCATCGCTGTCGCCGTGATCTCGCTGGTTCTGGCGTGGGTGGCCTGGAGTTCGCATTTCGAGCGCCTCTATCCGCTCTGCGCGCCCATCCTCCTGCCACTGAGAAATACCATCGTGGCGGCGCAGATTTCGTGGGCCGCGGCGAACGGCCACGTCGAGATGCTGATGGTGCTGCCGATCATGGTGATCGGTCCGCTCTATTTCCTGGGACTGCGCTTCAGGGCGGCGATAGCGTGCGTTGTCGTGACCGGCGCGGCATACGTGTGGGCTGCCACCTACTTCGAATTGCCGCGCCTGATCGCGATGCGCTCATTTGCCTTCCTGCTCGTGGGCGTCCTCGCCTGTCTCATCGCCGCCCTGCACCTCGAGCTCAGCGCGCGCCGCTCCTTTCTGGAAGGACGGCTCATCGCGGAGCTCGCCCAACGCGATGCGCTGACCGGCACGAAAAACCGGCGTGCCCTGGACGAGCACCTCACCTATCTGTGGCAGCGGGCGATCCAGCAGGAGGCGCCGCTCGCGGTGCTGCTGATCGACATCGATCACTTCAAACCCTACAACGATCTCTACGGGCACCAGGCGGGCGATCAGACCCTGCGGCGAGTCGCCCAGGCCGTCCAGCGCTTCGTACGCGGCCCTCTGGACATGCTCGCCCGCTACGGCGGCGAGGAATTCGCGGTCATCCTTTACGATGTCGACGGCAACCGGGCCTGCGACATCGCCGATCTGATCCGCGGAGCCGTCGCAGAGATGGCCATCAAGCACGACGGCGCACCGATCGCGGGGCACGTGACGATCAGTGTAGGCGTGGCAGCCGTTGAGCCGACCCCTGATCGCACTCCACGAGGGGCGCTGCAGCTGGCCGATCAGGCGCTGTACGAAGCGAAGGTCGGTGGACGCAACCGGGTCGAGCTCATGGATCGCACCGCGCACAGCCGCATGGAGACGGGAATCTTCGCCGTCAGCCCCGCAAACTCCGCAGCAATCGCTGTGAATCTAACGTCCAGCCGAAGAAAGATTCGACGTTGAAGATCGTCGCTTCGTGAGCGGCCGGCGGTCCCGCCTGCATCGCGGCGTCCGTCACCAGAATCGGCCAATACTCGTGGAAGTACGCATCGCGCAGCGTCGACTCCACGCACACGTTGGTCGCGATTCCAACAAAGAACAGATAGCGGATCTCGCGGGCGCGTAGCACCGAGTCCAGCGTGGTCCCGGCGAAACCGCTATACCGCGTCTTGAGCACCACCAGATCGCGCGGTTGCGGCTGGAGCTCAGGCACGATCTCGAAGTCCCACGTCCCCTCCACCAGCAACCGGCCCTTCAGCTCCGGCCGAGCCCGCATCAGGCACAGGGCCGTCTCCTTGCGCGGGTTGGGCGAGGAATCGCCGCCGCCATTGCTGAGATCGGGCTTATAGCCGGTCTGCAGGTACACCACCTGCACGCCCGCGGCGCGAGCGGCGGTCAGGATGGCGCCGATCGAGCTAACGACGTCCCCGGCGCCGGAGATATCGATTCCCGCCAGATCGAGCAGCCCGCCCTTGGCGGCGAACGCGTTCTGCATGTCGACGACGATGACCGCCGCCTTCTCGAGAGCGATCTCGATCGGTTCGGGTCGGGTGGGCAGAGTGCGCATGGTGTCCGCCGATCTTAGCTCCAATCGCGTGCGGTATAGTGGACGGGGCGGAATTACCGCAGAGTGGACAGGGAAAAGGGGAGCATGGACACGACAGCCATACGCCGTCTGGGGACGCTGATGCTCGCTGCCGGCGCGGTCCTGTTGCCGTCGCTGCCCGTCACGGCGCAGCGCATGAGCGAAGCCGACCAGCAGGCCACGCAGCGCGATCATCAGTTGATGATGGACCAACTGGGTATCCAGGCATTGCGTCCGGGCCCGAGCGGCGATGAGAAAGCGCCCAATCACGCGAACTACGACGAGTCCAAGGCGAATCCCTATCCCGACTGGCCCGATCCGCTGGTCATGAACAACGGCAAGGCGGTGACCAGCGCCGCGATGTGGCAGCACCAGCGGCGCCCCGAGATCATCGAAGCATTCTCTCGCGAGGTGCTCGGCCGGGTTCCCGCGCACGTCCCGAAGGTGGAGTGGAAGGTCGCCTCCTCGGGGAAAGAGACCGTGGGCCCTGTCGAAGTGACGACCTCGCAAGTCATCGGTCACGTCGCCAACTCGGCGCATCCGGAATTGAGCCTCGACATCCCGATGATCGTGGTCAAACCGGCTCAGCGCCACGGCCGCATGCCCGTACTCATCAAGTTTGCTTTCCGGCGGCCTGGACAGGGTCCGCCTGCGCCGCCCTACTTCTCCCCGTTGTCACCCGGTGACGAGCCCGTCCAACAACTCGTGGCGGACGGCTGGGCCGTCGCACTGCTCAACCCCACCTCCATCCAACCCGACAACGGCGCCGGGCTCACGCACGGCATCATCGGGCTCGTCAACAACGGCGCGCCCCGTAAACCCGACGATTGGGGAGCGCTGCGCGCGTGGGCGTGGGGCGCCAGCCGTGCGTACGATTTTCTGTCGAGAGATCCCGATCTGGATGCGCGGAAAATCGGCATCGAAGGGGTTTCGCGCTACGGCAAGGCGGCGCTGGTCACCATGGCTTTCGATGAGCGGTTTGCGATGGTGCTGGTCGGCTCCTCCGGCGAGGGAGGCGCGAAACCTCACCGCCGCAACTTCGGCGAGGCGGTCGAGAACCTGACCGGCTCCGGCGAATATCACTGGATGGCCGGCAACTTCCTGAAGTACGGCGCCTCGCAGGCCCGGGGCGGCGCGAAGACGGCCGGCGACCTGCCGGTCGACTCCTCCGAGCTGATCGCGCTGTGCGCCCCGCGGCTGACGTTCATCAGTTATGGCTCGCCCGAGGCGGGCGACGCACTGTGGCTGGACCAGCAAGGCAGCTACATGGCGACGGTCGCTGCCGGCCGCGTTTTCCGGCTGCTCGGGGCGAAGGACCTCGGGGTCGGCGACGACTACCGCACTGCACTCAAACCGCCGGTGGGCACGGGCCTGCTGGACGGGCAACTGGCATGGCGTCAACACGAAGGCGGCCACACGGATGCGCCAAATGTGAAGTACTTCATTGCATGGGCGGATCGACTCCTGGGGCACTCCGCCGGCACCTGAAGAGGTGTGACCTCCATTCACAAGCCGTTCAGTCAGGCCACGTAGCCTTGGCGCTGTAGCTGACAGGCTCGTGTTCGGAGGTCTCATGAAACGTAAAATTGCGCACCTGGCGGGCTCGCTCGCTGGCCTTGCTTCCCTGGGCGCCGCGGCGCTTGCTCATGCGGGCGACGTTAGTGTCTCGGTAAACGTGGCCACGCCAGGCCTGTTTGGCCAGATCGTTCTCGGGGACGTGCCCGCGCCCGAGTTGATCATGCCGCGCCCGGTCGTTGCAGTGCCTGCACGTGTCGTCGTCGGCGCCCCACCTCCGGAGCCGCTCTATCTCCACGTCCCACCTGGACACGAGAAGCACTGGGCTAAGCATTGCCGCGAATACGATGCCTGCGGCAGACCCGTGTACTTCGTGTCAGAGCGCTGGTACCACGACGTCTACGTTCCGCAGCACCGCATGCACGAAGAGCATCGGGAGATGGAGCGTGCGCGCATAGAGCATGAAGAGCACGTGGATCACGTTCGCTACGAGCGTGAGCACGGGCATGATCATGATCACGACCACGGTCGTGATCACCGCGACCACGATCGCGATCATTACGACCACGACGATCACGACCGCAGGTAAGCCACGCGGCCGTTACGGCAACCCTTGCGGCCGGCCGGTCGCAGGACGGAACTGCCGGCGGCCGTCAACCCGGGTACTGGTCCTCTCGCACCCACCAACCGTGGACCTGCGGTGAGGCCTGTACGGGTAGTTTGACAGTCGCGATCGGCCCCTCTTCGAGATGCTGCGCGTCCAGGACCACCAGGTCCGAGCGCAGCTTCTCGTCGAGGCGGTAAGCCACCCCCAACAAGTAGCCCTCGCCCTCTGCCGCCCGCGCGTTCTTCGGAGCGAACACCGGTTCGCCGAGGTGCACGCGATTGCCCGCATTCCAGAGCGTGTAAGTGCGCGTTTGAGTATCGACCCGCGCGTAGCAAGAGCCTGACTTCGTCCGGTCCGGCTCACTCGGATCCGGGCACCCCGCGAACCCGTAGCGGTAGTGCATGGTGTTGTAGCGGTCGTCCTGGCGCGGCAGAGGCGCAATCAGCGGAAACATCTTCTCGATGTCGTAGCCCTTGTTGACTCCGCTCAAGTTGGCGGACAGGCGGTGCAGATAGCTCGTGCTCATCGGCAAATTGGGCGGCGCGCCATCCTTGTTCGGCATGAACGGGAAGGGACTCCCGGCGGAGATCTCCATGTCCACGTAGAGCTTGCCGCCATCCTCGAAGGCGCCCATCACGTGGGTGCCGCAGCGGGTGGGTCCTTCAATCCACTTGAGGTCGCTGCCATCGCCGTCGCGGCGCAGAAATCCGAAGTATGTCCGGCGATCCTTGTCCCACGACCAATGAATGCCGCCGCGCTTCATCTGCTCGTAGTCGATGGCCAGCGGCACGACGAGCATCGCGATGTGGTTTTCCGTGACCGCGAAATCATGTAACAGCCCTACGTAGGGAACCTTGATATCCGCGCCCCAGACCTTGCGGCCCTGGGCGTCAATCTCAAACAGCGCGACGACATCGCTGCCGAATCCCCTGGCCTCGTAACCAAATCCCACGAGATTGCCGGTTCGCGAGCAGACCTTGGGGTGGGCGGTAAAGGGCTGTGTGCGGGGCAGTTGGCCATTGAACGTGAACACCGGATCGACCGTCTCCAGCGTGTTCAGGTCGAGGGCCGTCGGCGGACTGTCTTCTTTCAGGGCGAGGATCAGCCCACGATGATTGATGACGTGGGTGTTGGCCGTGCTGCGACTCAGGCCCTTCACGCTCGGATCATCCAGGGCGGGATTGCGATACATCGGCATCAGTGCGCGGCGCGCCTTGTCCTGCGCGATGAATCTCTCCGTCCTGGCGTACCGGGAGCGATAGTCCACTCTACCGTTACGAATGCGGAACATGCGCACGTGCCCTTCACCGTCGAACAGGATGTTGCCCGGCGCCAGGGGATACTGCGGATCGGGGCCGACCGCATAGAACCCGCCGCTCAGATCGGCCGGCAGCTTACCCTCGATCTGACAGTCCCTGACTTCGGCTTCGGCGCGAAGCGGTGCATACGAGGCGTTGCTCAGCGGCGCAGGCCGCTGCACTGGGGTTTCCGATGTCATCATCAATCTCCAACGGGTGCCGCGGCAGACGCGCCGCAGCATCTCATTATGAGCCAATCTGCTAGCATTCGGACAAGGGGGTGAAGTATGTCGAGGCTCAAGCCGCTTGGCGTCCTTGTCGTTCTTCTGTTCGCAGCGTGCTCACGCGCGCCCAACCAGGAGACCTCCAAACCCGCCACAACGCCAGCCGCGGCGGCAACGCCCGCGATGGCCGCCATGCCAGCCATGCCGGCAACGCTCGACGACTGGGCCCATGGAGCGCAGCTCTTCGACGGGCTGGGCTCATTTCATCGCAAGATCACCACCTCATCGGCTGAAGCGCAGCAGTACTTCGATCAGGGAATGCGCCTGATGTGGGCCTTCAATCACGATGAGTCGTCACGCTCGTTTGCGCGGGCCGCGCAGCTGGATCCGAAGTGCGCCATGTGTCTTTGGGGTCTCGCGCTCACCGTCGGCCCGAACTACAACATGCCGATGATGGCCGAATCGCGAGCGAAGATCGCGTTCACCAGCCTCGAACAGGCCAACAAACTCCTCGATGGCGCCACTGCGCAGGAGCGTGCGCTCATCACGGCCCTGAAGGCCCGCTATCCCAACCCAACAGCGCTGGACCCTTCCAATGAAGGCCCCGTTCTGAAGGCGTACGCGGATGCGATGCGACAGGTCGCCGCGCAGTTCCCACGCGACTCCGACATACAGACGATGTATGCCGAGTCGATGATGAACATCAATGCATGGAAGCTATGGACCCCGGAGGGAGCTCCGGCGCCCGGCACCGAGGACATCGTGCGCACGCTCGAGGCGGTGCTCGCCGATGACCCGCAACACCCTGGCGCGAACCACTACTATGTGCACGCAATCGAAGCATCTGCGCATCCCGAGAAGGCAGTTCCGGCGGCGGAGCGACTGCGCGGAATGATGCCGGCCGCGGGTCACCTGGAGCACATGCCCGCGCACATCATGCAGCGCGTTGGGCGTTACGAGGACGCGTCGGAGGCGAACAGGAAAGGCGCCAACGCAGACAGTCAGTACCTGAGCAAGACCCAGCCGATCGACTACTACGCGATGTACGTCGCGCACAACTTCCAGTTCCTGGCGTACTCGGCCGCGATGGAAGGTCGCAAGGCCGAAACACTGAGCGCCATGAAGCAGATGCGCGCCGCATTCCCCGAGGAGGCCCTGCTGGCCATGCCGGGCATCGATTGGTACGGCGCTGAGCCTTACATGGCGCTCATGCGCTTCGGGCTCTGGGACGAGATCCTGGCGGAGCCGCGTCCGAACGCTCGGCTCAAGGCAATGACGGGCGGTTATCTGTCGGCGAAAGCGACGGCTCTCGCGGCGAAAGGCCGCGCAGCCGAGGCACGCCAAAGCCTCGACGAGCTCGACAAACTGCGCGCTACGATTCCCGCCGACGCGGGCGCCGGCAATAACACGGTTCACGATGTGCTCAATGTGGCTTTTTTATTGGCGCGATCGCAGATAGAGCTTGCCGAGCACAATCGGGATGCCGCGCTCGCTACACTGGTCGCGGCGGTCGCTCAGGAGGACAAGCTCGCCTATGACGAGCCGGCGGACTGGTTCCTTCCGGTGCGTCATCTGCTGGGCGCCGAGTTGCTCAAGGCCGGTCAGAACGCTCAGGCCGAAGCGGTCTATCGTGAAGACCTGCGCCGCAACCCGGACAACGGCTGGTCGCTCTTCGGACTCTCCCAGGCGCTGCGCGCACAGCACAAGTCGG
>Ga0207707_10001864_pt1 | contig 19259 bp, 18 predicted proteins | sample KBSC83BmetaG_FD_184336 | JGI IMG/M metagenome (GOLD analysis project Ga0207707, IMG submission 184336) | Corn rhizosphere microbial communities from Kellogg Biological Station, Michigan, USA - KBS C8-3B metaG (SPAdes) (version 2) | ecosystem: Host-associated > Plants > Roots > Rhizosphere ...
AGCCACGCGCCGGCCTTGAACCGGCGACGCCGGAGAGAACCATGTTCATTCAGACCGAAGCCACACCCAATCCCGCCACCCTGAAATTCATTCCCGGCCGCGCCGTGCTCGACAGCGGCACCATGGAATTCGTCAATCGCGAGGCAGCAGTGCGCTCGCCGCTGGCCGAGAAACTGTTCGGCGTGCCCGGCGTCACCAGCGTGTTTTACGGCTCCGACTTCGTCACCGTGACCAAGGACGACAGCGACTGGCAGCATCTCAAGCCGGCGATCCTCGGCGCCATCATGGAGCACTACATGTCCGGCGCGCCGCTGCTGGCCGACGGCAGCGCCGCAAGCGATGAGGCCGCCGACGAGGGCGACGAGTTCTTCAGCGAGGCCGACGCCGAGACGGTTGCGACCATCAAGGACCTGATCGAAACCAGGGTGCGCCCGGCGGTCGCCGGCGACGGCGGCGACATCACCTTCCGCGGCTTCAAGGACGGCATCGTCTATCTCAACATGAAGGGCTCCTGTTCGGGCTGCCCGTCATCCACCGCAACCCTGCAGCACGGTATCCAGAACCTGCTGAAGCATTTCGTGCCCGACGTGGTCGAAGTCCGGCCGGTGTGATTTTGGGAGCAGCGAATAGTGAGTAGCGAATGGCGAATGGCGGTTTCGACTGACTGTCTATTCGCTATTCGCCACTCGCTATTCGCCCGCCCCCGATGCTGATCCTTGCCATCGATACCGCCCTCGACGCCTGCGCCGCAGGCGTTCTCGACACCGGCGCCGGCAAGTTGATTGCCCAGGAATCGCAGGCGATGAAGCGCGGTCATGCCGAAGCCTTGATGCCGCTGATCGCGCGCGTCATCAAGGAGTCCGGCATCGCGTTTTCTTCCCTGGACCGGATCGCGGTGACCACCGGCCCCGGCAGTTTTACCGGGCTGCGGGTCGGCCTTTCCGCCGCGCGCGGCATTGCGCTCGCCGCCAACAAACCGGTGGTGGGGCTCACCACGCTGACGGCCTATGCCGCGCCCGTGGTCAGCCAGAACGCCGAACAACCGGTGATATCCGCCATCGATGCGCGGCATGACCATGTGTATTTTCAGGTGGTCAGCGGCGATGGCAGTTCGTTGATCCGGCCGCGCGTCGCGCCGATCGAGGAGGCGCTCGGCGCATCGCGGTTCGGCGCGCCGTACCTGGTCGGCAACGCCGCCAACATTCTCGCCGAGCGCTGGCCGGCGCACGCGCCGCCGCCTTTCCAGGTCGATGCGCAAGCCGCGCCGGATATTGCCTGGGTGGCGTGGCTCGGGGCCGCGGTCAGCCCGAACACCGCGCCGGCCCGCCCGTTTTATCTGCGCGCGCCCGACGCCAAACTGCCGAAGGACCCGCTGCAGAAAACCTCGCAGCCGTCAGCGTCATGATGGCGTGGCTCTCCGAACTGTGGGGCGGTGGCGCGGCGGCGATCGAACCCGCGACCCTGCGCGATGCGGCTCGTTTGGCGCAATTGCATGGCGCATCGTTTCATCGCGGCTGGGGTGAAGGCGAATTCGAGGCCATGCTGGCCGAGCGCAACACGCTGGTTCACCGCCTGAGGATCGGCCGTAAGACGATCGGCTTCGCGGTGTCGCGCCTGGCGGCAGACGAGGCCGAAATACTTTCGATCGCGGTGGCCTTCAGCCATCGCGGCCGCGGCCTGTCCCGCAATCTGCTGCTGACGCATCTCGGCCATCTCGCCGGCCGTGGCGTGCGTACCGTGTTCCTCGAGGTCGAGGAAAATAATCAGCCGGCGCGGCGGCTTTACGACCGCGCCGGATTTACCGTCGCCGGGCGCCGCGAACGCTATTACCGGCAGGCGAGCGGGGAACAATTGAACGCGCTTCTGATGCGCCGCGACTTGTCGTAACGCGCGCGTAGTGGCACAACAGACACGTTATTCAAGGCGAAAACCATGACCGCACTGAAATCCACGCCCGCGCTCAAGGCCACCGGTATCGAGGCGCGCTGCGCCGCCACCGGGATGCGCATGACCGACCAGCGCCGCGTCATCGCGCGCGTGCTGGCGGAGGCTCTGGATCATCCCGACGTCGAGGAATTGTATCGCCGCTGCGTCGCCGTCGACGACAAGATCTCGATCTCGACGGTATATCGTACCGTCAAGCTGTTCGAGGACGCCGGTATCATCGAACGGCACGACTTTCGCGAGGGCCGCGCGCGCTACGAACAGATGCGCGACAGCCACCACGACCACTTGATCAATCTGCGCGACGGCAAGGTGATCGAATTCACCAACGAAGAGATCGAAAAGCTGCAGGCCGAAATCGCCCGCAAGCTGGGCTACAAGCTGGTCGATCACCGGCTCGAACTGTACTGCGTCCCGCTGGACGACGAAAAGTCCTGATAGTCAGCGTCATTGCTCGATGTTCAATTCCACAGCGGGGAATCCTTGGATTCCGGGTTCGATGCTGACGCATCGCCTTGGGAATGACGATTCATATAGGTTCTCACGCTGGATTTTCCGCGCTTTAGCCTATATTTGAACCCCATGCCGGCATGGCGCCGTCTCACACACAGCATTCAGGTTCCATGAACCCGCCGCGCAAGCTGCATATCAAGTCATATGGTTGTCAGATGAATGTCTACGATGCGCAACGCATGGTGGACACGCTGGCACCGGAAGGCTTTGTCGAGACCGCCAGCATGGATGACGCGGACCTGGTGATTCTCAACACCTGTCACATCCGCGAAAAGGCCTCCGAGAAGGTTTACTCGGAACTCGGGCGCCTGCGCGTCGTCAAGGACGAAGCCGCGCGCAATGGCCGCCACATGAGCATCGCGGTGGCCGGCTGCGTCGCGCAGGCCGAGGGCCATGAGATCATCCGCCGCGCGCCGGTGGTCGATGTCGTGGTCGGTCCGCAAAGTTATCATCATCTGCCGCAACTGCTGGTGTATGCCAAGCGCCACGGCCGTGCGCTGGAGACCGAATTTCCGGTCGAGGACAAGTTCGGGTTCCTGGCCCCGCCAAAGCCGGATGCAATCCGCGCCCGCGGCATTTCGTCTTTCGTCACGGTGCAGGAAGGCTGCGATAAATTCTGCACCTTCTGCGTGGTGCCCTACACGCGCGGCACCGAGGTGTCGCGGCCCGTTGCAAAGATCGTCGACGACGTGCTCAGGCTTGCCGACAATGGCGTGCGCGAGATCACGCTTATCGGGCAGAACGTCAACGCCTATCACGGCGAAGGACCGGACGGACGGATTTGGTCGCTCGGCGCCTTGCTGCAGCGCCTGGCCGAAATTCCCGGCATCGTTCGCTTGCGCTACTCGACCAGCCATCCCCGCGACGTCGACGACACCCTGATCGCGGCGCATCGCGATTTGCCGGCGCTGATGCCGTTCGTGCACCTTCCGGTACAGTCCGGTTCCGACCGGATTCTCATGGCGATGAACCGCAAACATACCGTGGGCGATTACCGCCGCGTGATCGACCGGTTTCGTGCCGCCCGTCAAGATATTGCATTTTCATCGGATTTTATCGTTGGCTTCCCCGGCGAGACCGAGGAAGATTTCGTCGCCACCCTCGCACTGGTCACCCAAATCGGCTACGCTGGCGCCTATTCGTTCAAGTATTCGCCGCGGCCCGGAACGCCGGCGGCGGACGTGCGGGAGACGGTTTCAGCGGCTGAGATGGACGAGCGATTGGTGCGGCTCCAGGAATTGATCGACAGCCAGCAATCGGCCTTCAATGTGGCGACGATTGGCAACACTGTGGATGTGCTGTTCGAGCGCGCCGCCCGCAATCCCGGCCAGATCGTCGGCCGCACCGCCTATCTGCAGCCGGCGCATGTGATGGCCTCGCCCGATATCATCGGACAAGTGTTGCCGGTGACGATCGAACGCCTCGAGCGCTACAGCCTGCTGGGCGAACTCGCTGGCCCTCATGCGCGGCCCGCGCAACCTGCTTTTCCTCACACGACCGATTCTTCTCAAACGACGATGGGAGCCTGAACCCTTGCCAAAAAGCGCATCGGATTCGCCTTCGCTCGCTCCCAGCCGCAAACTTGACCGCGACATGCAGATCCCGCCCGAAACGCAGGTCGTCATCGACTTCGACGACAACCGCGCGGCCTCGGCGCTGGTCGGACCCTACGGACAAAACCTGGCGCTGGTCGAGCGCCGGCTCGGCGTCGTGGTCGATTCGCGCGGCAATCACATCACCATCGCCGGCTCGCGCGACGGCTGCGACGCCGCGCGGCGCGTGCTGGAGACGCTGTATGCGCAGGCGACCCAGGGGCACGATCTGGCGCAGGGCGATGTCGAGGGCGCAATCCGCGCCGTCATCGCTCAAGGCTCGCTGTTCGAATTCGACGCCAAGACCGTCAAATCGTCGTTCGAGACCATCAACTTGCGCAAGCGGCCGGTGCGGGCGCGCACCGCCGCGCAGGACTCCTATATCCGCGCGCTCAAGCGCCACGAGATGGTGTTCGGCATCGGCCCGGCCGGCACCGGCAAGACCTGGCTCGCGGTGGCGCACGCCGCGCAATTGTTCGAGCGCAAGGAAGTCGATCGCATCATCCTGTCGCGGCCCGCGGTCGAGGCCGGCGAGCGGCTGGGTTTCCTGCCCGGCGATTTGCGCGAGAAGGTCGATCCCTACCTGCGGCCGATCTATGATGCGCTGTACGACCTGATGGATTCGCGGATCGTCGAGCGCGCGCTGCAAGCCGGCGAAATCGAGATTGCGCCGCTCGCCTTCATGCGCGGCCGCACCCTGACCAACGCCGCCATCATTCTGGACGAAGCGCAAAACACCACCTCGATGCAGATGAAGATGTTCCTGACGCGGCTTGGCGAAAACAGCCGCATGATCATCACCGGCGATCCCTCCCAGGTCGATCTGCCGAACGGCCAGACTTCGGGGCTTGCGGAAGCCGCAAAGCTGCTCGATGGCGTCGAGGGCATCGCCCAGGTGAAATTCACGGCCGAAGACGTGATCCGCCATGAGCTGGTGGCGCGGATCGTCGCCGCTTATGAAGGATTGCCGCAGCGGCCGGCAACCAGCAAAACCTGATGCCAACATCTGCCGCCGAGAGCGCGCTGGAGGCGAGCTCCGGTCGCAAAAGAGATTCCGGACCGATGCCGCCCTTTACCCTTCCCATCACCGAGGTTCTCGTCGTCGCCGAGTGCTGGCAGACCGAACCCGGCGCCGAAGCCGTCATCCACCGCGCCGTCGCCGCCGCGGCCGACATGGTCGATGCGGGTATAGGCGAAGCCGAACTCGCGGTCATGCTGACCGATGACGCCGGAATTCGCACGCTGAACAGCAACTGGCGCGGCATCGACAAGCCGACCAACGTGCTGTCGTTTCCGGCCTTGCCGCCGACCGGCCCAGCCGGACCCGACGATGCCCCGCGGATGCTCGGCGACATTGCCATCGCCTATGAAACGACGCGAAAAGAGGCGGATGACGAACAAAAGCCGTTCGATCATCATCTCAGCCACCTGGCGGTGCATGGCTTCCTGCATTTGATCGGTTACGATCACGAAAGCGACGGCGACGCCGAGACCATGGAAACCCTCGAGCAGGAGATTCTGGCACAACTCGGCATTCCCGATCCCTATGCGGATCGGGAGCGGATGGACTGAAATGGCGGACTCCGAACCGACCCACGACAATCCGCGCAACACACGCAACCTGCCGGCGGTGGTGCCGCAAGGCGAAGCCGTGCGTCCCGCCGCCGAGAACTGGCTGACGCGCGCGATCCGCACGCTGTTCGGATGGAAACCCGGATCGGTCCGCGACGATCTGCAAGTCGTGCTCGATGCCTCTACCCCGGACGAGGTGGGCTTTTCCGCCATCGAGCGCACCATGCTGCGCAATATCCTCGGCCTGCATGAACGGCGCATCGCCGATGTCATGATCCATCGCGCCGACATCATCGCGGTCAAGCGCGACATTCCGCTGGGCGAATTGATGAGCCTGTTCGAAAGCGCGGCGCATTCGCGTCTGGTAGTCTACAACGAAACCCTCGACGATCCCGAGGGCATCGTTCACATCCGCGACCTCCTGGCCTTCATGACCGCGAGAGCGCGCGTGCCCGAGACAGGCAAGGCCAAACGCAAGAAACCCTTCCCCGCCGGTCTCGATCTGCGGGCGGTCGATCTCGCGATGCCGCTCGCGGACGCCAACATCATCCGAAAACTGCTTTTCGTGCCGCCGTCGATGCGGGCGATCGACCTGTTGGCCCAGATGCAGGCCTCGCGCATCCACCTGGCGCTGGTGGTGGACGAATATGGCGGCACTGACGGCCTGGTGTCGATCGAGGACATCGTCGAACAGATTGTCGGCGAGATCGACGATGAGCACGACAGCGACGAGCCGCCGGCGATCGTGCGGCAGGCGGATAATTCCTTCATCGCCGACGCGCGCGCCAGCCTCGACGACGTCCGCTCCGTGATTGGCGAGGATTTCGTCACCGGCGAGGCCGGTGAAGAAGTCGAGACGCTTGGCGGCTATCTGGTGACCCATGTCGGCCGCCTGCCGGTGCGCGGCGAAGTCATTTCGGGCCCCGGCAATTTCGAGATCGAAGTGCTCGATGCCGATCCGAGGCGCGTAAAACGCCTGCGCATCGCCACGCGCAAGGAACGCCCCGCGGTGCGCGCGCAGCGTGAGAGCCGCCGCCGCGAGGCACCGCCGGAAACAGGTCAACCCCAGGCCAATGACAATGCGAGCCCGCCGCCCGGCGATGGAGCCGGCTCGCAGTGAAAACCACTGGCAAACTCCGCGCGGCCGGGCTTGCGATCATCCTGTCATGGGGATGGAGGCGCGCCGCCATTGCGCTCGTCGCAGGGGCACTGTCGGCGCTTGCGATGGCGCCGTTCAATGCATGGCCGGTGCTGTTCTTGACTTTTCCCGTGTTGGTCTGGCTGATCGACGGCGCGGGCGCCGGGCGCCTGCGCGGCGTGCCGGCGGCGGCGATGGCCGGCTGGTGGTTCGGCTTCGGTTATTTCGTGCCGGGATTGTACTGGATCGGCTACGCCTTCCTGGTCGATGCGCCAACCTTTGCATGGCTGATGCCGTTCGCCGTGCTGGGCCTGCCGGCCTATCTGGCGCTGTTCACCGCCTTCGGCTTTGCGCTGGCACGCCTGATCTGGACCAAGGACGCCTCGCGGGTGCTCGCGCTTGCCGCAAGCCTTACGTTAAGCGAATGGCTGCGCGGTCACGTGCTCTCGGGCTTTCCATGGAATGCGTTCGGCTACGCCTTGAGCGAACCGCTGGCGCTGGCACAGACGGCGTCGCTGATCGGCCTGTGGGGTCTGACATTCCTGAGCGTCGCGATCTTCGCAAGCCCGGCCGTGCTGATCGATGGAAGTTCACGCGGACGCAAACCCTGGATCGCGCCGGTGATGGCGCTATCGCTGCTTGCGGCCATGGGCATCTTCGGCGCCGTTCGCCTGGGCCTGCAGCCGACCGCGACGGTCGCAAACGTCAAGCTGCGGATCATGCAGCCCGATCTGCAGCAGGACGTCAGGTTTAATTACTCCGCCAAGGCGGAGGTGATGCAAAAATATCTGACGCTCTCCGACCGCGCGTCCGGGCCGCAATCCACCGGCGTGCGCGACGCCAGCATTTTGATCTGGCCGGAATCGGCGTTCCCGTTTTTCCTGACGCGCGAAGCCGACGCGATGGCGCAGATCGCCGCTCTGTTGCCCAAGGGCACCGTCCTGATCACCGGCTCGGTGCGCGCGCCCGATTTGCCGCCCGGCACAAAGATCACGCGCGCCTATAATTCGATCTACGTCATCGACCACGACGGCAGCGTGCTGTCGGTTTACGACAAGCTGCATCTGGTGCCGTTCGGCGAATATCTGCCGTTCCAGGACTGGATGGAGAAGCTCGGCTTCGTGCAGCTAACCAAGGTTCAGGGCGGATTTATTGCGGGCACGCGGCGCCGCCCGATGGAAATACCAAACGCGCCGCGCGCGCTACCCTTGATTTGCTATGAAGCGATATTTCCCGGTGACGTTGCGGCGCGCGCCGATCGTCCGGGCTGGATCGTCAACCTCACCAATGACGGCTGGTTTGGAATCTCGACCGGCCCCTACCAGCATCTGCAGCAGGCGCGGCTGCGCGCGGTCGAGCAAGGGCTGCCGGTGGTTCGTGCAGCAAATACGGGCATTTCCGCCGTGATCGATCCGCTGGGGCGGATCGTCGCACGGCTCGGCCTCGGTGTCGAAGGCGTGCTGGATTCCAGCCTGCCGTCGGCGATTCCGCCGACGGTTTATGCACGCAGCGGCGACATTCCCGCCGCGATCATCGTTACCGCCGCCCTGATTTTCGTGTTTCGGCGGCGCGTTGCGAAGCGGCGTTCCTGACGCCGGCATATCAATGCCGCTTTCGGCGGTCGGCAAAAATCTCGACAGGCGGAAACCCAGCAGTTGACAGACCGACTATGCAATTCGCATTCTGGCGCACTCGTCGAGACCAGACCCGGTCAGTTCGTTGTTCAAATTGCTTGCATTCCTCACCGACGAGCAAGATTTGACGGTTTTGGCGCCCGGGGCATCCATGTTCGCGTTGCCTCGCCTCTAGGGCGTAATCCCAAGGAGTGCTGGAGATGTCGACCAAAGCGCCCAACCCTGTTGACAGATATGTCGGCAGTCGCGTGCGCATGCGCCGCATCATGCTGGGCATGAGCCAGGAAAAGCTCGGCGAAGCATTGGGCCTCACATTCCAGCAGATTCAGAAATACGAGAAAGGCACCAATCGGGTCGGAGCCAGCCGCATTCAGCAGATCTCCGAAATACTTCAGGTTCCGGTATCGTTTTTGTTCGAAGGAGGACCAAGCGGCACCACGAGCGCCGAAAGCTTCCGCGAAGGGACCTCGCCGGCTTACGTTTCCGATTTCCTGGCGACCTCCGAGGGCCTGGCGCTAACTCGCGCGTTCACGCGCATCACCGACGCCAAGCTTAGGCGCAGCATTGTCGAGATGGTCGAACAGATCGCCGCGCGCGAAGGACCCGACAAGCGCTGAGCTCACAGAGCGGATTGCGCCGCGCGCGAAACGCGCCAGAGCATGATCCGGAAAAGTGGAAACCGGTTTTCCTAAAGGATTATGCTCCAACAAAAAATACGCTAGAGTCTGATTCAACTGAGTTGAATCAAACTCTAGCGTCGCGTTGACGCCGGTCCATTGATCCTTCCCACTGCAAATGAACAGCCACATGCTGACGACAGCCAATCCCTTCGATTCCAAAGCCATCCTCGACGGCATCCGCCGCTGGGTCGAGATCGAAACCCCGACAGAGGCGCCCGAGCAGGTGAACAAGCTCGTGGCCATGGTCGCTGAGGGCTATCGCGACTTGCCCGTCACCATCGAGCGCGTCACGGGTCATGGCGGCTGCGGCGATCATATCGTGGCGCGTTCGTCATGGGGCCGGGATGAGCCGGGAATCCTGGTGCTGAGCCATCTCGATACGGTGCACCCGATGGGTTTCATCGAGCGTCTGCCGTTCAAAATAGACGGCGACAGCGCTTTCGGCCCGGGCATCTATGACATGAAAGGCGGAGCCTATCTTGCTTACCACGCGTTCCGGCAGCTTTGCGCCACGGCTGAGCGTTCGCCGCTTGGCGTGACCCAGCTCTACGTCTCGGACGAAGAGATCGGCAGCCCGACGTCGCGCGCGCTGATCGAGGCCGAGGGGCGCAAGGCCAAATATGTGCTGGTCACCGAGCCCGCCCGTGACGGCGGAAAGATCGTCACCGGGCGCAAGGGCGTTGCGCGCTTCGAGGTTTTCGTACACGGCGTCCCCGCCCATGCCGGCTCGCGGCCCGAAGATGGCCGCAGCGCCATCCGTGAACTCGCCAATATCATTCAAACGCTTGAGGCGCTGAACGATATGAAGCGCGGCGTGACCGTCAATGTCGGTGTTGTCAGGGGCGGCACAAGGCCCAACGTCATTGCGGAAGAGGCCTATGCCGAAGTCGATCTTCGGGTTCCGACCACGGCGGATGCCGACGATCTGGTTGCCAGGATCCTCAGCCTGAAGTCGCGCACCGAAGGCGTCAGCATCAAGGTCGTCGGCGCGTTGAACCGGCCTCCTTACGAGAAGGGCAATGCCGGCGCCGCGCTTTACGAACATGCCAGGACGCTCGCCGCCGAAATCGGCTTCGATCTGGTGGATACATTCACCGGCGGTGGTTCCGACGGCAATTTCACTGCACCTCATACCGCGACGCTCGACGGCCTCGGCGTCGATGGCAAGGGCGCGCATACCCACTATGAGCAGATGTATATCTCGTCGATCGAACCGCGGGCGCGGCTGTTGCATCGGCTCTATCAGACGCTGCGATGAGCATGGCTGCCCGCGACCCGGCGAAACGCGATGCATCGTCCGACGAGGGCGTTGCCGCTCACCCGCACGGTTCGTTGTTCGGGCGGCGCAAGGGCCACAAGCTCCGTTCGCACCAGGCCGATCTGATCGAGCACTTGCTGCCGCGGCTTGCGCTCGACATCGGCCAGCCCGTCCCGTCCGATCTGGCTGACCTGTTCGACCCGCCGGCCGATGAGATCAGGCTCGAGATCGGATTTGGCGGCGGCGAGCATCTGATCGCGGAAGCCCTCGCCTTTCCGAATGTCGGATTCATCGGTTGCGAGCCCTACGTCAACGGCATGGCAAAAATTCTGACACAGATCGAGGCCCATAACATCGGCAACATCCGGCTGTTGGCCGGCGATGCCGCTGAACTGCTGGCATGGGCGCCCCCGCATTCGCTGGCGCGGATCGATCTGATCCATCCCGATCCCTGGCCGAAGCGGCGGCACTGGAAGCGGCGCTTCGTGCAGGACGCAACCGTCGCCGCCATGGCGCGCGCGCTCAAACCGCATGGCGAATTTCGCTTCGTCAGCGATATCGCGGATTACTGCGCATGGACGCTTGAACGTCTCGCACGCTCGCCGGATTTTTTCTGGACCGCGGAGCGCGCCGGCGACTGGCGCCTGCCATGGGCCGATTACACGATGACGCGCTATGGCCGCAAAGCCGAGCGCGAAGGCCGCCATGCGGCATATCTGCGATTCCTGAAGATCGGCTAACTCCTTGGTGTCTTCCGGGCCGCGCGAAAGCAGCGAACCGATGTGCAATTGCACATCGGGGAATCTCGAGATGATGAAGCGAGGAGATTCCGGGTTCGATGCTTCGCATCGCCCCGGAATGACGAACTTCGTCACGCCGATTGGCGAGTCTGCCAGAAATTCACCACTCGCTCGGCGGTCGAAGGCATCAGGCGCGCGAAATTCACGCGCGCGCTCTCGATATCCGCTGGGGCCGGCACCCGGTGGCGGCCCAATCGAAGCAAGATCAAGGCGCGCACGGTGGCCCATTCCAGGCCGAGGGTCTTGCCAACGATCAGGATCGGATCGTGGCGATCGCCTGCAATCAGGCGATCGAGGGTTGCGATTTTCACCCCCGACATCGCGGCCAGCGCGGCGATCGATTCCTCGTATTGGTGGCTTTTGGCAAAGCCGAGCAGCGCGGCTTCATTCAGTTCCCCGGCGCTATGCAGCGCAAGGATTGTGCGCTGCGCCGGCGCGAAGTCGCGGCGGCTCTCGACGATCTCGGGGACGCCGGAGATTTCGCTCATCGCCTGCTTGATGGCGGCCTGCCTGCCGGGCTTGACCACCTCGAACAGGCGGCGGCGGATGATATCGATCGATCCCGCCAGCAGATCCTTCAACTGCGGATCGGAGAGATCGTCGCGCTGGCCAACCGTGAGCGTCAGGACGCCATCCTGGTTGGCGCGCTTGATCAGCGTCGAATATCCTGCTTGCGAAAAAAGCGCCCCCGCATTGCCGGCGGCGCGCCTGACCGTATCGCGGTCGCCGCGGCGCACGATCACATCGGTGAGATCGGGAGATAAGGTGGGCCGTTCCGACATCGCCAGCAGATGGCCCTGACCCTTGATGCGTGCGATTTCGATCAGGGCCCGCTCATCGATCACAGGCGATCGGCGCAGCAGCGGCCCAGCGATCAGTATCTCGTCCTCGCGCGCGAGTTGCCCGACCAGGGTGCGCGGAGCGTTGGCGATGACGGACAGCCGCTCTGCCAGATCGGCACGCGCGGCGAGTTCGGTGTGAGGAACGAGACCGATCAGAATGCCGTCAAACAGATCGACGTGATCGGGCCGGAAATTCGTGGCCCCCGTCAGGAACAGTTCGGTGATCCGGCGGGCGGCCTCGGCGAGGCGTTTGGGGTCGCCATGCCTGACGATCTCATCAAGCCCGGGGATCAGCGATGTCGCGACTGTCATGAAACGCACTCAAATCCCGCGCACAGGCGGGTTTTCCGGCAATTTAGGCGGGCTTCGTGAAGGAAGGGTTAGGTTTGAAACCGCGCCCGAACGGCCCAAAATCGTGGCTTCGGGCCCCGCGGGCCTTGCCGGAGCGCGAGAAAACCGCTATATCAACCGCAACTTATGGTTCTCATACGATCGCGTATTGAGAGTGGGCCCCTTGGGACCCGCTCTTTTTTATTACCTGAACGAGCCCGCGGGAGTGCGACGGCGGGCGCCTCAGGCAGCACCGCCGGACCGGCTTTCCGGCCCGGCCCCAAACCAACGCAAGTTAGACTGATTTTGACCCTGGATATGACCGATCCAACGACTGGTTCCGTGGACACCGATCTGCTTGCCGAGCCGCGCCTGGTTGTCGAGCCGGGCATGGCGGCGCGGGTATCGGCGGTCGCAGGCCCGGTGCTGCAGGGCATGGGCTACCGGCTGGTTCGGATCAAGATCTCCGCCGAATCCGGCTGCACGGTCCAGATCATGGCGGAGCGGCCCGACGGATCGATGCAGATCGAGGATTGCGAGGCGATCTCGAAGGCACTGTCGCCGGTGCTGGACGTCGCCGATCCGATCGACCGCGCCTACCGGCTGGAGATTTCATCGCCCGGGATCGATCGGCCGCTGGTGCGCCGATCCGATTTCGAGCGCTATGCTGGCTATCTCGTGAAGATCGAGATGGCGGTCGCGCATCAGGGCCGCAAGCGGTTTCGCGGCAAGCTCGGGGGCGTCGAGGGCGATGCCGTGCGGTTGCATCGCGAGGACACAAGCGCGGGCGAAGCTGCCGAGATTATGCTGGTGATGGAGGATATCGCGGATGCCAGGCTGGTTCTGACCGACGAACTGATCGCGGAATCGATGCGGCGCGGCAAGGCCGCGGAGCGCGAGCTGCGCCAAAATCTCGGGCTTGAGCCGCCGCCACCGCCGCATGCCAGGAAAAGCGACCCCGCCAGGAGCAACAAGCCGAAGCCGAAATTGAAGCCAGATAAAAAGAACGCCCCGAAAAACACCAAGGAACACCGCCTCGCCGCCGAAAGACTGCGGAGAGGCGAGATCGATCCCACCAGAGGAGACTAAGCCATGGCAGCTGTCAGCGCCAATAAACTTGAACTGCTGCAGATCGCAGACGCGGTCGCGCGCGAAAAATCGATCGACCGCGGCATCGTGATCGCGGCGATGGAAGATGCCATCGCCAAGGCGGCGCGGGCACGCTACGGCAGTGAGACCGACGTTCACGCCGAAATCGATGCCAAGAAGGGCGAGTTGCGGCTGTCGCGTCACATGCTGGTGGTCGAGCAGGTCGAGAATTCGGCGAACCAGATTTCATTGATAGACGCACAACGCGCCAACCCGGGCGCGCAGGTCGGCGACACCATCGCCGACACCCTGCCGCCGCTGGAATATGGCCGCATCGCCGCGCAATCCGCCAAGCAGGTGATCGTGCAGAAGGTGCGCGAAGCCGAGCGCGACCGGCAGTATCAGGAATTCAAGGACCGCATCGGCGATATCGTCAACGGCATCGTCAAGCGCGTGGAATATGGCAGCGTCATTGTCGATCTCGGCCGCGGTGAAGCCATCGTGCGCCGCGACGAGATGCTGCCGCGCGAGGTGTTCCGCAACGGCGACCGCGTCCGCGCCTATATTTTCGACGTGCGGCGCGAAACCCGGGGACCGCAGATTTTCCTCTCCCGCACCCATCCGCAATTCATGGCAAAACTGTTCGCGCAGGAAGTGCCGGAAATCTATGACGGTATCGTCGAGATCAAGGCGGTGGCCCGCGATCCCGGCTCGCGCGCCAAAATCGGCGTGATCTCGCGGGATTCCTCGGTCGATCCGGTCGGCGCCTGCGTCGGCATGCGCGGCTCGCGGGTGCAGGCCGTGGTCAATGAATTACAGGGCGAAAAGATCGATATCATTCCGTGGTCGCCCGACATCGCGACCTTTGTCGTCAACGCGCTGGCGCCGGCCGAAGTCGCCAAGGTCGTGATCGACGAGGACCGCGAGCGGATCGAAGTCGTGGTTCCCGACACCAATAACCAGCTGTCGCTGGCGATCGGCCGGCGCGGACAGAATGTGCGCCTCGCCTCGCAACTGACCGGCTGGGACATCGACATCCTCACCGAACAGGAGGAATCCGAGCGGCGCCAGGCCGATTTCGAAAACTCCACGCGGGTGTTCATGGAATCGCTCAATGTCGACGAAGTCGTCGGCCAATTGCTGGCGTCCGAAGGCTTCACCTCGGTGGAGGAACTGGCGCTGGTCGACGTCAAGGAGCTGGCCGGCATCGAAGGCTTCGACGATGAAACCGCGAACGAACTGCAGAGCCGGGCCCGCGAATATCTGGAACAGCTCGAAAGCGAGCTCGAAAACAAACGTAAGGAACTTGGTGTGGATGACGCTTTGAAGACGGTGCCCGGCGTGACCTCGAAGATGCTGGTCAAGTTCGGCGAGAACGAGATCAAGACGGTCGAGGATCTGGCCGGTTGCGCCACCGACGACCTGGTCGGCTGGACCGAGCGCAAGGAAGGCGGCGAGCCGACCAAGCATCCCGGCATTCTCGATCCCAACGAAACCTCGCGCGATGACGCCGAGAACATGATCATGCAGGCGCGCGTCATCGCCGGCTGGATCACCGAGGCCGATCTCGCCAAGGCCGAGGAGGCCGAGGCTCCCGAAGACCAGCCGGTTTAACGCGCGTGTTCCGCAAACGTGGACACCGGTTTTGCGCAACCGTCGCGCGCAAATGATAGGAGCGATGTCGCCCGCATGCTTGCTTTCGCTGACCCCGATCTCGACAACGGACCGCGGACCGACAGGTCCGCGACGATGCGGATGTGCGCGGTCACGCGCGAGGTGCGGCCGATCGGCGAGCTGATCCGGTTTGTGGTGTCGCCCCAGGGCGAGGTGATCCCGGATTTGAAGCGCAAGCTTCCCGGCCGCGGCCTGTGGGTTTCGGCCCTGCATCGGGCGGTTGCAGAAGCCGTCCGGCGTCACCAATTCAGCAAGGGCTTCAAGCGCGACGTCCGCGTTGCGCCGACGCTGGCCGCCGATACCGAGGCCTTGCTGGTTCGCAGCATGATCGAGGCGCTCGCCATGGCCGCCAAGGCCGGCCAGATCGTCTCCGGCTTCACCAAGGTCGAGGATGCCCTTAGGCAGCGGCAGGCCGTGGCGCTCCTTCACGCCTCGGACGGGGCCGCGGACGGAATCCGGAAATTGGACGCCATCGTCAGGCAAAATGCCGGGATTAACGATGAATCGCCCGAATTTCCCGTTGTCAGGGCGCTGACCTCAGAACAATTGGATTTGGCACTGGGCCGGTCAAATGTGATACATGCTGCGCTGCTCGCGGGCCCGGCGAGCAAGACGTTCCTGTCGCGCAGCCATGTCCTGGTCCGATACCGGATGGCGGATGACGACGGAACAGCCGGCCATGCGACCAAGAATTCGCCGATACAGACTGTGCGGACACGCACGACTTAAACAAGATTAGGACTGCTGAATGGTTGATACGAAATCTCCTGGCGACAAGACACTCAGTGTCCCGACCAAGACCTTGACGCTCAAGCCGCGCGTCGAGACGGGCACCGTGCGCCAGAGCTTCAGCCACGGCCGGACCAAACAGGTCGTGGTCGAAAAACGCGGCAAGCGCCGCGTCGGCGGCGAAACACCCGCAACCGAGACCCATGCCGCCGAGCCGGTCGTCGCCAAGGCGACGCCGGCCAAGGCGCCGCTTGCCCGTCCCGCGCCATCGGCGCCGCCGCGCAGCAGTTCGGGTGTGGTGCTGCGCACGCTGACCGAGGACGAGCGCACCGCGCGCGCCAGCGCGCTCGCCGACGCCAAAATCCGCGACGTCGAAGAACGGCGTCTGGCGGAAGAGGAAGCCAAGCGCCGCAACAGCAAGGAAGGCATCGAGCAGGCCGAGCGCGAAGCCGCCGAAGCCCGCCGCAAGGCCGAGGAAGAGCGTCACCGGCAGGACGAGGAAGCCAAGCGCAAGGCCGAACTCGAAGCCAGGAAGCGTTTTGGCGAAGCCGAAGCCCGGGCCGCCACCGCAGCCCGCGCCGCCGCGCCCGCCGCGCGGGCGCCCGGTGTCGCTGCCGACATCTCTGACGAGGACGAAGGTCCGCGCCAGGTCCGTCGCGGCCCCGGCGGCGTTGTCCGCCCCGCGGCTGCCCCCAAGACGACCGCCAAGCCGGCGCCGCAAAAGCAGCGCGGGCGCCTGACGCTGGTCACCGCGCTCAATGCCGATGACGTGCGCGAGCGCTCGATCGCGTCGTTCCGCCGCCGCACCCAGCGCCTGAAGGGACATCAGTCGAACGAGCCGAAAGAAAAGCTCATTCGCGAGGTGATCATCCCGGAAGCCATCAATATCCAGGAACTCGCCAACCGCATGTCCGAGCGCGCGGTCGACGTCATCCGGCTTTTGATGAAGCAGGGCGCGATGCACAAGATCACCGACGTGATCGATGCCGACACTGCGCAGTTGATCGCCGAGGAACTCGGCCACACGGTCAAGCGCGTTGCCGCCTCCGACGTCGAGGAAGGGCTGTTCGACATCGTCGACAACTCCACCGATACCGAGCCGCGTTCGCCCGTGGTGACCGTGATGGGCCACGTCGATCACGGCAAGACCTCGCTGCTCGATGCGCTTCGCCATGCCAACGTGGTGTCCGGCGAAGCCGGCGGCATCACCCAGCATATCGGCGCCTATCAGGTGACCTCGCCGGAGAGCGGCAAGAAGATCACCTTCATCGACACTCCGGGCCACGCCGCGTTCACCGCGATGCGCGCGCGCGGCGCCAAGGTGACCGACATCGTGATCCTGGTGGTCGCGGCGGACGATGGCGTCATGCCGCAGACCGTCGAGGCGATCCATCACGCCAAGGCGGCGAAGGTTCCGATGATCGTCGCCATCAACAAGATCGACAAGCCCGACGCCAGGCCGGAGCGCGTGCGCACTGAACTGCTGCAGCACGAGGTCCAGGTCGAATCCCTCGGCGGCGACGTCGTCGATGTCGAGGTCTCCGCCAAGAACAAGACCAACCTCGACAAGCTGCTGGAAATGATCGCGCTGCAGGCCGAATTGCTCGACCTCAAGACCAATCCGGCGCGTCCCGCCGAAGGCACCGTGATCGAAGCCAAGCTCGATCGCGGCCGCGGCCCGGTCGCAACCGTGCTGGTGCAGCGCGGAACGCTGCGCGTCGGCGATATCGTGGTGGCCGGCGCCGAGATGGGGCGCGTCCGCGCGCTGATCTCGGACCAGGGCGACACCATCGACGAGGCCGGACCTTCGGTGCCGGTCGAGGTGCTCGGCTTCAACGGGCCGCCTGAAGCCGGCGACCGTCTCGCCGTGGTCGAAAATGAGGCCCGCGCCCGCCAGGTGACGAGCTACCGCGCCCACCAGAAGCGCGAGAACGCCGCCGCCAGCATTTCCGGCATGCGCGGCTCGCTCGAGCAGATGATGTCGCAGCTGAAAACCTCGGGCCGCAAGGATTTCCCGCTGATCGTCAAGGCCGACGTGCAGGGCTCGCTGGAAGCGATTTTGGGATCGCTGGAGAAACTCGGCACCGAGGAAGTCGCCGCGCGCATCCTGCATGCGGGCGTCGGCGGCATCTCGGAATCCGACGTGACGCTGGCGGAAGGCTTCAGCGCCGCCATCATCGGCTTCAATGTCCGAGCCCACAAGGAAGCCGCGGCCGCCGCCAAGCGCAACGGCATCGAAATCCGCTACTACAACATCATCTACGACCTCGTCGATGACGTGAAGAAGGCGATGTCCGGCCTGTTGGCGCCGACGCTGCGCGAGACCATGCTGGGCAATGCCCTGATCCTGGAAGTGTTCAACATCTCCAAGGTCGGCAAGGTGGCGGGTTGCCGCGTCACCGACGGCACCGTGGAGCGCGGCGCCAATGTCCGCCTGATCCGCGACAACGTCGTCGTGCACGAAGGCAAGCTGTCGACGCTGAAGCGCTTCAAGGATGAAGTGAAGGAAGTGCAGTCCGGCCAGGAATGTGGCATGGCGTTCGAGAATTACGGCGACATGCGTGTCGGCGACGTCATCGAGTGTTATCGCGTGGAGACGATCCAGCGCTCTCTGTAAGTCCAAGTCTTGCAAGCGCACTGATCTCCTTTCGTCATTGCCGGGCTTGACCCGGCAATCCATCCGCCGAAGGCGGACTCTTACGAAGAATGATGGATGCCCGGGTCAAGCCCGGGCATGACCGGTGAGAAAAATGCCCCGCCACCACAAACGGGATTCCGCCCCCGGCGGCTCGCAGCGCCAGTTGCGGGTCGGCGAGACCGTGCGTCATGCGATCGCGGATATTCTTTCGCACGGCAGCGTGCACGACCCGGATCTCGAGGGCCACATCGTCACCGTGCCCGAGGTGCGGATGTCGCCCGACCTGAAGCTTGCGACCATCTATGTGATGCCGCTCGGCGGCCGCGACGTCGACGTCGTGATTGCGGCGCTGGAGCGCAACAAGAAGTTCCTGCGCGGCGAGGTGGCGCGGCGCGTTAACTTAAAATTTGCGCCTGATGTTCGCTTCCGTGTTGACGAGCGATTCGATGAAGCGGAACGAATAGAGAAATTACTGCGAACACCTGCGGTGCAAAGAGACCTCGCGCCAGATTCGCCAGATTCGGAAGAGTGACCTGATGATCGTGACCGCCGCAAACAGCCCGATCGAGCCGCCAAACGGTGATTCGGACGGCGCTGAAAAAAATATTTCCGATGCTGGAAATAAAAATTTTCCGGATGTGAGTCGCAACGAGAACGGAGCCAATGTTTCGGTTACCTTTCCCCTTGTGGGAGAGGTCGGCGCTGCGCAGCAGCGTCGGGAGAAGGGTATGCAACGAGACAATGCCTCTCGGGTTACCGCTCTCCCCGACCCTCCCCCGCCCCACGGGGGGAGGGAGCAGCAGGAGCGCGCCGGCAAGCAGCCGCG
>Ga0207707_10001865_pt1 | contig 19254 bp, 19 predicted proteins | sample KBSC83BmetaG_FD_184336 | JGI IMG/M metagenome (GOLD analysis project Ga0207707, IMG submission 184336) | Corn rhizosphere microbial communities from Kellogg Biological Station, Michigan, USA - KBS C8-3B metaG (SPAdes) (version 2) | ecosystem: Host-associated > Plants > Roots > Rhizosphere ...
GGAGATCGCCTTCATCGCAGCTACTATTATCCATGAGCGCGCGAGCCGGGCCCTGGGGGAATTCGGCCACGGCAGGCCGTAGGACGGCGCCCACCGCCGGGGCGCGCCTGTCCGACAATCCGGTGCTCCACCCACCGATGGTTGCTGCGTTGACGTTGTATGAGAGTGGCAGGCAGGAGTGCGCGCCGGGGCGATGGATCTCTGCGCCGCACGCTACAACAGGAGGCAGCTCATGCTGTACTACGCAGTGGTCTTTTTCGTCATTGCCATCGTCGCGGCCATCCTGGGATTCGGCGGTATTGCCGCCGGTGCCGCGGGCATTGCGAAGATCCTGTTCTTTGTCTTCCTGATTCTGGCGATCATCACCTTCCTCCGGCGCGCTTAGCTGGCCAGCTCCTGGCCCTCGGGGGTCAGGAGGCCCCGGTCCCGCCTTCGCGCGAGTGCGCGAAGGCGGGCGTGGTACCGGAGTGTGACCTGGACAGTCCCGCCTGCAGCAGCGCCAGAGCTTCTGCGGGCGTATCCGCGAATTCGAACAAGGAGAGGTCCGCGGCGCTGATGGTGCCGTGGCGCACGAGAGCCTCGAAGTTGACAATCTCCTTCCAATAGCTCGGGCCGTACAGCACGATGGGCATGTGTCGTTCGAGCTTGCTCGTCTGCGCCAGCGTCAGAATCTCCATGAGCTCATCGAGCGTCCCGAACCCTCCCGGAAAAGCGACCATGGCGCGCGACAAGTGCGCGAACCACAGCTTGCGCATGAAGAAGTAATGGAACTCGAAGGACAGCTCGGGAGTGATGTAGGGGTTGGGACGCTGTTCGTGCGGCAGGCTGATGTTCAGCCCGATGGTACGGCCGCCGGCGTCCGCGGCACCGCGGTTGGCGGCTTCCATGATGCCCCCTCCGCCTCCTGAGCAGATGACAAAGCGGGCGGGCGCCCCCTGGGCGTTGGTGGCCAGGCTGCTCGACCACAGCGTCAGCAAACGCGCCAGCTCGCGAGCCTCCTCGTAGTAGCGGCCGAGCGGCCCGTCGCTCGTCAGCCGCGCCGACCCGAAGAACACGACGGTGTCGTGTACGTGCTCCTGGCGGAAGCGCCGCAGCGGCGCGAGGTATTCCGCGATGATGCGCAGCGGACGTGCCTCATCGCTGGTCATGAATTCCTCGTCCTTGTAGGGGACGGTCACCGCAGGCGGGCTCTCATGTTTCATGGGCAGATCCTGTGCTACGCGCGCGCAAAGTCGATGAAGCCGCGACCGATGTCGGTGTGTATCAGCTGAACAGCGAGCCGGTCGCCGACGTCCAGCCCTTCGAATCCCCGGACCACCCGGCCCTCGGCAGGCGGCTGCAGGGTGCGCACCCAGGTGCCTTTGTCGGAAGCGCCGGTGACGATCGCCTCGAACCTTTGCCCGATACGCGAGGCGAGCAGCTGGGCGGCCGCGGACTTGCTCACCCGGCGCTCCACTTTCGCGGCGTTGCCCTCCTGCTCGGTGCAGTGAGCGGCGAGGGCCTGCAACTGGGTTTCCGAGTACGGCAACGCGGCACCGGCCAGCGCCGCCTTGAGCATGCGTTGCCCGATCACGTCCGGGAATCTCCGGTTTGGTGCGGTCGAGTGCGTGTAGTCGCGCACGGCGAGGCCGAAATGGCCCTCGATCGGTTTGCCGGGCACCTCGAGTGCGTATTCGCCGGCGCCCAGCAGCTTGATCACCGACAGCGACAGGTCGGGAAATCCGACCGGGTCGGTGTCACGCTGTTGCCCGAGGAAAGTGTTGAGTGCGCGCGCATCGGGTGTTGCCGGCAGGTGGCCGCCGCGGTGCGCGGCCAGCATCACTATCCGGTCCCAACGCTCCGGAGTGCGCAGGATTCTGCGAATGGAAGGCACGCCCTTGCACTCGAAGTAGCGGGCGACGATGCCGTTCGCCGCAATCATGAATTCCTCGATCAGCTCCTCCGCGCGATTCTTGGCCTCGGTCCGCAGGTCCGTCAGCAAGCCGTCGGTCACGACCGCACGCGGTTCGACCGTCTGCAGGCTGAGCGCACCGTGCTCATGACGCGCTTGCTTCAAGGTCTGTGCGACTCGATCCTGCAGGCGCAAGTTGGCGTCGAGGCCGGACACGGAGGCCAGAGGCTCGGGCGGCGGCCCCTTGCCATCGAGCCATGCAGCCACGCTGCGGTACGCAAGCTTGGCGCGGTTGACGACGCGGGCGCGATAGATCTGCGAGTCCACGATCGCCCCGGCGGCGCTGAGAGTCATTTCGATGACCATGCTCAACCTCTCCTGATCCTGCCCCAGCGAGGTCAGGTCCGTGGAGAGCTTTTCCGGGAGCATCGGAAAGATTTCCGCGGCCGTGTAGACGGAGGTAGTGTTGATGCGCGCGTGCTCATCGAGCGCCGACCCGCGCTTGACCAGGCTGTCGACATCGGCGACGGCGACCAGGATCTTGGTCGCACCGTCGGCGGCGCCTTCCGCGACCGAGAGCTGATCCAGATCGCGCGAATCGTCGTTGTCGATCGAGGCCCAGAGCAGGCCGCGCAGGTCGTGAATCTCCGGTCCGCTCTCGCGGGCCGGTTGCGACACGGCGTTCAGCTCCATGAGGGCCGCAGGGGAGAAATCCGGTTGCAGGCCGCGTTCGATCATGGCCTGGCGTGCGATTGACTTCAGCTGATCGAGGCCGTTCTTGTGATGCGGGGTCATTTCACCAGTTCTTGGGTCACGAACGCGGCGACGTCGCGCAGCTGCTGCGGCGAAAGGCTCCCGCGAAAAGAGGGCATGTCGTTACGCCCCGTGGTTGCGACCGAATAGACCGTCGTGGCCGTCAATGTCGGCTTCAAGGCCGCTCCGGCACCGTGGCTGCCTTGCCCGTCGGGCCCGTGGCAGGCCTGACAAACCTGCAGGTAGGTCTGCTTTCCCTCGCGAAGATCCGCGGGGCCTTCAGGCATCGCAGGAACAGCAGCCGCGGTGTCCCCGGCCTTGGGAGGGGGAAACACCGGAGGTGCGGATGGCGGCAACGGAGGTCTGGGTGGCAGCGTCCCCTTGAGAGAGAACAGCCACACGCCATCGCCGCGGGCACTGCTCGTGTAGACCGATCCAGCGGCGAGTACGGCAAGATATTCCGTGCCCTTGTATTCGAACACCGAAGCCGGGGCAGTGATGGGCGCATCGGTCTGAAACTCCCACAGCACCCGCCCGTCGCGCTTGTCGTAAGCCATGAGCCTGCCGTCGGCTCTTCCGATGAACAACAGGCCACTGGCCGTGTTCACTGAGCCGCTGCTGCACCCTTCGGCCCACTGGCGTCGCCATAGGAGACGATTCGTCGTGACATCGAGTGCAGCCAGGATGCCCCGGCGGGCGGCGCTCACCTTTTCGAACGACCCGCCCAGATAGTGCTCGCCCACGGTGGCGGGGGGTGCGATCTCATGGGGATTGAGCTTGGCGACGCCCACGGCATCAATCGCGCAGACGAACAGCGCGTGCGATTGCGGGTCATAGGAGCTGGGTGGCCAGCTCACGGCGGCCAGCGGAGTATAGAGAGCGGGCTGGTCATCGAAGGGTGTGAACGTGCGGCCCTGGTTGATCAGCTCGTAGCCGTCGGGCGCGATGTCGATCCGATGCGAGACGATGTCATCGCCGATCGGGATCGGTTGCGTCGCGGCCGTTTTCTGCGCAGCGTTCTGCATCACCGGCTGCTCCGGGATGCCGATCAGCGGTTTGCCGGTGATCCGATCGAGGATGTAGGCGTAGCCATCCTTGTTGATCTGCGCCAGGCCTTTGCGGGGCTCGCCATTGATGGTCGCATCGAACAGCACGACCGGGTTGGGGGCGCCGTAGTCCCACAGGTCGTGATGGATCTCCTGGTAGTGCCAGCGATACCGGCCCGTCTTCGCATCCAGCGCCAGCACGGAGGAACTGTAGAGGTTGTCACCGGCGCGCACCGAGCCGTTCAGGTCCGGAGCCGGGTTGTCGGTAGAGACATAAAGGAGTCCGAGCTGCGGATCCAGCGCCGGTGTCTGCCAGATGGAGGCGCCCCCGTGCTTCCAGGCGTCGCTGTCCGCGGGCCAGCTCTCGTGGCCCGGCTCACCGGGGCCGGGAATCGTATAAAACACCCAGCGAACCTTACCGGTGCGAGCATCGAAAGCCTTGAGTCGCCCGCGCGTGGCCAGCTCGCCGCCGGCATGACCGATGATGACCACGCCGTCGTAGTAGAGCGGGGCGGCCGTCAGCGTGAACCCGCCTTCCTGCAGCGTCTCGCTCTGGACCGACCAGCGCACGGCACCGGTGCGCTGATCCAGCGCGACGAGCTGGTTGTCGAGCTGACCGACGAACACCTTGCCTTCGCCAATCGCGACCCCGCGGCTCACCCAGCCGCAGCACGGCACCACCTTCGCGGCGTCGAGATTCGCCTTGTGCTCCCACAGCACTTCCCCGGTGTCGACACTGATCGCGAACACATCGTCATTGCCCGCGATCACATAGAGGGTGCCCTGGTATTCCAGGGTCTGCGCCTGGCCCGAGGTGCGGCGATCGAGCCCCGAGCCCCGCAGCGAGGCTCGCCATACGGCCTTCAGTCCGGAGACCGTCTCCCGGTTGATCTGCTGCAGCGGCGAGTAGCGATGGTTGAGGACGTTGCCCCCGTTGGTCGGCCAGTCCTCGTCCGGCTCCGCGGCAAGCTGTGTTGCAGTGAAGGCCGGCGCGGCCATGATTGCCGGCTGCGCCGCGCCGGCTGGACGTGTCAGCGCCGCCCCCAGAAAGCATTCCAACACACCCAGAGCGACCGCAGACCGGAGCGCCGACCGCACGTGCTGTGTCCTGGCGGCTGCGTCAGACGAACTGCACGTTCATGCCGTCCGGATCCTTCACGTAAAAGCCGTATTGCCAGTTCTCGTAAGGGGTGAGGCCGCGCTGCTGCAGCACTTGCGTCACGGCCGCCTTGTTGAAGCTCTCGACGCCGACGCCGAAGTGATCGACGGTGCCGTAGGGCTTCTCCTTGCGGATGGAGACGATGACTCGCTTGCGTCCCAGGCGCACGATGCCGTGCTCCTTGTCCGTGCTCAGCACCGACAGTCCGAACAGGTCCTGATAGAACTTCGCGGAGCGTTCCACGTCGCTCACCAGCACCGACACGTGGTCGATTCCCGTGGGCGTGAGACTGGCAGCCGCGGGGGCGTCCGCCGCTCCCGCCGGCCTCACCGGAACGCTGGCGGCCGCGAACAGCATCGTCAGTCCTTGTACGAGATCGCGGCGGGAGAGGTTGCCGTTCTCGAAGCGCTCGACGAGATTCGAAATCACGGACTTCATGGGCAATCCTTCCTGGGTAGGTTGCACGCATCGGGTGCGCCGCGGGATATTACCCCAAGGGCCAGGCGTACACTTCAGCGGGAGAGCTCCATGTCCAAATCCTGCAGTCACTTGAAATCCGTCCGCACCTCCACACCGAACTCCGACGGCTGCGAGGAATGCCTCGCCATGGGAGACACCTGGGTGCACCTGCGCTTGTGCCGCACCTGTGGGCACGTCGGATGTTGCGATGACTCCAGGAACCGGCACGCCACGAAACACTTCCACGCCACGCACCATCCCATCATCACCTCGATCGAGCCGGGCGAGGATTGGAGCTGGTGTTATGTGGATGAGGTGGTCATGGAGCTGCGCTGAGATCGGGCGCGGCGCGCGCGGCATTCTCCAGGTCGAACCAGTTCACGCGCCTCGTCAGGATGCGCAGCTGCCCCGTTCCCGCGAGGGAGAGATCGATGCTCAGCTGGAAACGGCCGTGAGACCGTCAACTGCATCTGCGAGCGATACAACCGTTCCTGGTAGATACCCCGGTGGCGCACTTGCGTGGCCACCTGGCCATCGATGCGCAGCGTCTCCGGCAGGAACCGTAGCTCACCCCCAACGGTCGTATCCGCGTACCGCATCTGGGCCCGTCAGGATGGCCACCGCCCCGATTTTCAACCCCAGCTTGCCGCTCATGAGACCTCCCAGCACTCGCGCATGGAAGGGGAGCGTGCGCGGCGTTCATGGCAGCGCGGTGGAGGAAAACCGGCGGAATCTGGCGCGCGCGTTCACGCGCGTCGCGGCGGCGCAGCCCGACGCGCGCACCGCGTTGCGAACGCGCGTTAGCTGGACCGCCCGTCGGGGCTCTTACGTCCAGTCGTCTCCGCCGCCGCCGCCGCTGTCGAAGCCGCCACTGCCGCCGTCGTCCCAGGATCCCGAGTCGGACAGGCCGAAGTCGTTGCCGCCCATGTCGGCATTGGGATCGACGGGCGGCTCTTCCACCATGGGCGGAGCGAGGCCTCCGGCCGCCGGCTGGCCGGAATTCAAAAAGTGCCGTGCCAGCTCTTCTCCCGCCACCACGCCCGCACCGACGGCGAGCCCGCTGGCCAGGCCGCCGGCAAGGCCGGAGCCGAGACCCGAACCGCCATAGCCGGGTCCATAGCCGGGTCCGGGACCATAGCCAGGGGCGTATCCAGGGCCCGCGGCAGCTGGACCGCTCGCATACTGTTGATAGCTCGTGGCCGCCGCAGCCCGTCTACGAATGACCATCCACAGCACCGCCAGTCCTGCGCCGACGATCAGAATGAAACCCCAGGGAATGCCCGAGGAGTGCGGTCGCGAGTAGGGCACTGTGAAAACCGGCCTGCCTTGTGTCTGCGCCAACTCGCTGCGCAGCTCCCGCACAGAAGCGGGGTCCGCGTTCGGGAGCCCGGGCTTGAGTTGCTCAGCCGTGGCGAGCTCCTGGCGGGCTCTGGCAAGGTTCCCCTCACGCGCATAAACCTCTGCCGCGACGTAATGGGCATCGCCGCTGCGAGGGTGGTCGCGCAGCACCTGGTCGATCATCTGCTGCGCCTGGGCCAGGCGGCCGGATCTGGCGGCCTCGTAAACCTGGTGCGGGGTGGGATCCGCGGACTGAGCCAGCGCGATGCCCGCGCACGCAACCCATACGACGGCCAGCGCTGCCTGCAAATACTTCATTTTCAATGCACCTTTCGAAGCGAACCCAGGGCCCATGTGCGGGTGCCGCACGCCCTTCTCAAGGGGCTCGGACTTCACCGAGAGCGGCAGTTCGAGCCCGCCTCCTGACCACGGCATCCGCACGTCGTATCTTGGACTGGAGCGAGGGTCGGGAGGTTCCTGCGGCGAGGCATAATCGACCGGCCGCACCGGCTCGGCGATGAGCCGTGATCGCGGCCCGGCTAGACCGCTTTGATGAACCCGACGACCAACAGGATGATGCCCACGACCACCAGCAGATGAATGGCGCCGAAGGTGATCTTCACGGCAAGCCAGAGGATCAGCCAGAGAATGATCAGCGCAGCGCCCAGGGCTTTCAGAATTCCCACATGACTCTCCTGTGCGGCCGACGCGCACGTTGCGCCCAGGTCGCAAGCAGGCGCCATGCCCGAGCACCCGCGCAGGCGCCACTCCTACAGTCAACGCAGGCCGAGGACTACGACTTTTTCGGTGGTTTTCTGAGTGGGCCAGATCGGTGAAGTCATGCCGACGGCGACCGCGAGGAGTTGTCTGCCGCCGTCGCTGTAAGTGATGACGCCGCCTCCGAGCGCACCGCCGAGGCCTTTGGACCACAGCACTGTGCCATGCCGGGAATCGAAGGCATAGAGCGTGCCGCCCATGTCACCTGCGAACACCAGTCCTGCATCGGTCGCAGTGATCCCGCTCATGACCGGATACGGCGCCTTGAACCTCCATGCGACCTTGCCGCTGTCCGCATCCGTCGCGTACACCCAGCCGGCCCAGCTCGAAGGGGGATCGAGCTTGCCGAATGCTTCATCGGGATGGGTCTGGTCGTTGGCCGACCAGGGTTCGTACATCTTCGAGGCGCGGGTCTTCTCCACGGGCTGCAGGGTGACCGTGGCGCACCAGTCGACCGCACCGGTGTAGAGCAGATTGGTCGCCGGATCATACGCAGGCCCATTCCATTCCGAGCCGCCCTGAGTGCCTGGACAGAAATGGACCGGATGCTGCGACAGGGGTGCCGTGGCATTCTCGATGCGAGTGACGGGCGTGTGATAGAGCGCGCGCCCGCTGAGGAGATCGAAGGCATGCAGGTGGCCGTCCTTGGGTGCGACGGCCACGATGTGTTTGCCGCCCCTGGTGGTGGCGAGCAGCGGCGCGGTCGACACGTCCCAGTCGTGAAAATCGCCGGGCGAGACGGGATAGCGAGTCCGGAATGCGCCGGTCTTCGCCTCCAGGACGACGATGGAAGCGGCGTTGGCGTTGGGTCCGGGACGCAAGCTCCTGTCGAAATCCGGTGCGGGATTGCCGCCCGGCACATATAACAACCCGCTCGCCGGATCGAGCGTGTAGGAAGTCCACGTGGCCCCGCCCGTGATCGGCACGTCAGGCGCGTTGCCCCATCCCTGAGCCTTGGCCTCCGCGGCGTCCCTGGGCACGAGCCAGGTCTCCCAGCGGACCTTGCCCGTGGCCGCATCCAGTGCATACATCCGGCCCTTGACACCCTTGTTGTCCCCGCCCGCGTTGCCGACGAACACCAGTCCCTGCCAGACGATCGGCGCCGCCGGAATCGTCTCCGCGTCGCCGACGCGCGGATCGGTGAGCTGGGTTTCCCAGAGCTTCCTGCCCGTGCCGGCGTCGTAGGAGATGACGCGGCCATCGCGCGTACCCCGGAACAACTTGCCTTCGGCCCAGGCGATGCCCCGGTTGACCTTGAGGAACCCGCTCGTGAACTCCTCATGGACGCGCCAGCGCACGCGGCAGGTGGAGGGATCCAGGGCAAAGGTGTCCTTCTCGGTCGTTCCGAAGAGTGTGCCGCCGACCTCGATGAGCCCCGTCTGAAACCCGCCTTCTTCGCCGCTATCGAAAGTGCAGAGCACTTGCAGACCCTGCACGCGGGCCGCATCGATCTCGCGCAACGGCGAATGGCGCTCGGATGTCAGTGTGTTGTTGTAGCCCGGCCAGTCGCTCTCCGCGGGCGCCGCCGCCTGCAGGCACATGGCCGCGGCTGCCAGTCCGAAACCAACCAGGCCGATGCGCACAACGTTCATAAGAGAGCTCGCACGCGAACGTCTCGTAGCCACAGGGGGATCCAGGTCAGCGCCCCCATGATAGCCGGAAACACGAATGCCTCGAATGCCGGGCTGCCGGCACGCACATGGGTTGCGACCGCGCCCCCCAGGAGCCCGGTGATCAGGACGGCACCGAGAATGGCGCTGCGGGGGATTGCGTAGACGATCGCGCAGACCAGCACGAGGATCCCGATCTGCGGCGCCAGGTTGGCCGGCAGCCCCAGGCGGTTGAAGGCTTCGATGACGTGGCTCTCCTTGAACACCTTGGTGATGCCGTCGAAGAGCAGGAACAGGATGACCAGCCCGCTCAACAGGCGAGCCGTCCAGAGGCGGCCCGGGGACAGCGGTAGAGTCTGGATGGACGTGCTCATGGGGTCTCCTCTTTGAGGGTTGACGTTATTATCCCCAGGACGAAGCCGGACGCTGCCCGCCGACACGGCGGCACACTTTTACGCCGGGTTCTTAGACCGGGTTCGTGCCGATTTACTCCGGGCGGTTCCCCGCAAGCGCAGTACCGTGGGCGGATCTCTTCGCCAGCTGATCCAGGTGCAGCCGGATATGGGCTGCCTCGGCCGCCGAGCCCGCCAGCGAGATCGCGCGCTGGAAGGCATCGCGTGCCTCATCCTCACGGCCGAGCTGTTGCAAGTATGCGCCCCTGGCGCCATGGAAGTGGAAGTAGCCGGACAAGCGCGCCCCGAGCGGCTCGATCATGGCGAGCGCCGCCTCGGGCCCGCGGGTCTTGGCGATTGCGACGGAGCGGTTGAGGGTGACGACCGGCGAGGGTTGTAGCCTCTCCAAAGCCGCGTACAGCAAGTCTATCTGCGCCCAGTCGGTGTCCGCGGCGCACGGGGCGCGGGAGTGCAGTGCCGCGATGGCTGCCTGAATCTGATAAGCGCCGGGTTGACGGTGACGCACCGCCTTGTCGATGAGGGCGAGGCCTTCGGCGATCAGCGTGCGGTCCCATAGCTCCCGATCCTGGTCCTCCAACAACACGATCGCGCCGTTGGCGTCGAGTCGCGCGGCGCTGCGTGCGTGTTGCAACAGCAGCAGCGCCACCAGTCCCATCATTTCGGGCTCACCCGGAAACAGCCGCAGGAGCAGTCGCGCCAGCCGGATGGCCTCTTCGCACAGTTGCTTGCGCAGGGCGGTTGATTCCGCGGTCGACGAGTAACCCTCGTTGAACAGCAGATAGATCATCGTCGCGACGACGCCGAGACGTGCCGTGCGCTCGGCCGGGCTGGGAGTATCGAACGGCACCGCGCTCGCGGCGATACGGCTCTTGGCGCGCGTGATGCGTTGCTCCAGTGCGGCTTCACCGACCAGGAACGCGCGGGCGATCTGCTGCACCGACAGGCCGGACACGACTCGCAGGGCCAGTGCGATCTGCTGCGGCGGCGGCAAGTCGGGATGGCAGCAGACGAACAGCAGGCGCAGCAGATCGTCGCGATAGTCCGCGCTGTCGAGGCGCTCCACCAACTCCGACTCCGTGTCGTCCAGGTCCGTGAGCACCTCTTCGGGCGGCAGCTCCTGCAGCTTGCTGCGGCGGCGGACCGCATCGATGGCGACGTTGCGGCCCACGAACACCAGCCACGCCGTTGGATCGCGCGGCGGACCCTTTTGCGGCCAGGTCTTCAGCGCGCGCAGACAGGCGTCCTGGAAAGCCTCTTCGGCGGTGTCGAGGTCGCGAAAGTAACGCAGCAAGGCTGCGAGGGCCTGGGGCCGCGCCGAAGTCAGCGCCGCCTCGATCCAGGCGGCCTGGGTCACCGCTTACCGCTCCGGGAATCGAAACCAGGGCCGGGAGGATTGAGCACCGCGACCGGCCGTATCTCGTACGCCCCGCCGGGATTGGCATTGCCCAGCTCCCGTGCGGTCTCGAGCGCCTGCTCGAGTCCCTCGCACTCCACGATGTAGAAGCCGAGCAGTTGCTCTTTGGTCTCGGCGAAAGGTCCGTCGATCACCAGCGCGGGCTCGCGATCCTTGCGCAGGGTCGTCGCGGTTGTCGTGGGCATGAGACGCGCCACGGGCCCCAGACGTCCGGCGCCTGCCAACTTCTGCTGCACGGCCGAGAGCCGCGCCATCACTGCGTCGTCGTGCTCTTTGGGCCAGGAGTACACGACGTCTTCGGAGTTGTAACAGAGAATCGCATACAGCACGGCGCGCTCCTGGGGAGTTCTGCGGGGTACGTTCTGCAGACTTCTCGCCAAGTATGCCTAAAATGCGCGCCATGAACGTGAACGCGCGAGCTTACGCTACAGCCGCCGCGACCCTGCTGGCTCTCCTGGGTGCCGCGGCCGCGCATGCCGACCCGGCTCCCTTCGATCTCGCAGGCCCGAGCCTGCAGGTCAAGGTCAGTCGCGGCGGACAGACACTGCCGATTTCCGAGGTGCCGAATCTGGCCGCGGGCGATCAGCTTTCGATCCGCGCCGATCTCCCCTCGACGCAGTCCGCTCATTACCTGCTGATCGCCGCGTTCCTGCGCGGCGCGACCAATCCACCGCCGAAGAACTGGTTCTTCCAGTGCGAGACCTGGTCCCGCTCCTGCGCTCAGGAGGGCCTCACTCTCACCATCCCGGCGGAGGCTCAGCAGGTGCTGCTGTTCCTCGCTCCCGAGACGGGTGGGGATTTCAGAACCGTGGTCGGAGCCGTGCGCGGGCGTCCCGGAGCCTTCGTACGGGCCTCCCAGGATCTCAATCAGGCCACCCTCGACCGCTCGCGCCTCGATACCCATCTCGCGGCGATTCACGCCTTGAGCGCATCCGACCCCGCCAAGCTCAAGGACGTGGCGCCGCTGCTGGCGCGCAGCCTCGCGATCAAGGTCGATGCGAAGTGCTTCGACCGCATTCCCGAGTTGCAGGCGCCCTGCCTGATGGCCGGCCAGGACTCGCTCATCCTCAACGACGGCCACAGCACCTCGATGGTCGAAGCGCTGACCACCGGTCCGGCGAGCGATCTGGCGATGGAGGCAAGCTACACCCCGCAGCTCAGCTACGGCTACTACAGCCCCTACATCGCCTCGGTGTTGGATATCGCGCGCATCCTCGATTCGTTTCACACCGCGCGCTATCAATATATTCCCGCGCTCTCCTCCCTGCACGGCGATGAGTTGAATCTGACACTCAACACGCCGCCCTCGTTTCGCGATCCCAAGTCGGTGTTGGTCGTGGCGCTGCCCGCGGTCGAGCGCGCACAGCTGCCGCCGCTGCATGCGGTAGATCCGAAGGAGATCTACTGCGCTCGCAAGGATGTCCTGGTGCTGCCGGTGGAGGGAGCGCCGCTGGTGTTCTCTACCAGCTACGCGCACGAGGTGACGCTGAGGTTGCAAGGCAAGGATGGCAAGACGTTCGATCTGCCGGCGAAGGCCGACCCGCAGCAGGGAGGCTTCATCGTCAACACGGCGAGCCTGGCCACGGCCAGCCTCGGGGACCGCATCCAGGGGGCGCTGCAGGGGTACTGGGGCTTCGAGAAGTACGCGGGGCCGACCTTCGAGCTGGTGAACGCGCACACCCAGAACTGGTCGCTCGCGGGCGATGACGACGGAGCGCTGGTGGTGGGCCGCGAGGACACGGTGCACCTGCAGGCCGGCAGCGTCAGTTGCGTCGACCGGGTGATGTTCCAGGACGCCGACGGCAAGGAGCTCAAGGTCGATTGGAAGACGGTGAAGCCGAACGAAGTGGAAGTGAAACTGCCGCTTCAGGCGTCGAAGCCGGGACCGATCACGCTGCTGGTCGCGCAGCACGGCGGCGGTCAGCCGCAGCATGTGTCCCTGCACGCTTTTTCCGAAGCCGCGCACCTCGAGCATTTCACGTTGTACGCCGGGGAGGATCACGGCGTTCTGCAGGGCAGTCGGCTGGATGAGGTGGCGAGCCTGGCGCTCAAGGACGTGGTGTTCCTGCCCGGCAAGCTCACCACCGGCCAGGGGAAGGATCAGCTTGCCATGCTGGCCCAGGACTCGCAGGCGGCCGGCGCACTGGCGCATGGGGATCCGACCAAGGCCAAAGTCCTGCTGAAGGACGGCCGTGCTCTCACGCTGAGCGTTGCCGTGGCCGAGCCACGTCCGAACGCGACGTTGATCGGCAAGAGTGTGCAGCCATCCGCTTCCAGCAACGCGAGCCACATACAGCTCGCCGATCCCGATGAGCTGCCACAGGATGCACGACTGACTTTCTCGCTGCGCTCGCAGTCCCCCGGTGGCTTTACGCATGACGACAAGATCGAAGTCGCGAGCATCGATGGAAGCTCCACCACGACGCTCAGCGTGAGCAACGGCAGCATCATGCTGGAGGACTCGCGCGTCGCTGTGGCGACGCTCGATCCCTCGAAAGCCTTCGGCTCCTCCACCTTCGGGCCGCTGCAATTTCGGGTCGTCTCCGGGGATGCCACCGGGGACTGGCATCCGCTCGCCACCCTCGTGCGCCTGCCGGTGCTGCGCGAGCTGAAATGCCCCGCGACGGCGGAACTGGCGTGCCGGCTGACCGGCGCGAACCTGTTCCTGGTGGAGGCCGTGTCCAACGACTCCAAATTTGCTCATCCGGTGCAGGTGCCCGACGGGTTTCCTGGTTATGCGCTGCCCGTTCCGCACCCGACTGACGGTCCGCTGTACGTGAAGCTGCGTGACTATCCGTCTGTCGTCAATGCGACGGCGCTCACTGCGGAGTCGCTGCCGCCCTCACCCGATGAAGTGTCACGCGCGGAAGTCAGACACGAAGCGCACGCAACTCCGCTACCTGACAGCGCGCCGCCCACGCCGCAGCACGCTCCAGCCGCACCGGCCACGCCCGCACCGGCTGTGCCCACTACAGCCGCTGCTCCCATTCCGCCGGCCGCCGCGGCAGCGACGCCCGCGGCGAGCCTGAAGCCAACAGTCAGCACAGCGCCCGCTGCTTCCGCGTCCGCGTCGTCCTCGCCGACGGCGGGAGCGACTGTAGCGGCGCCAGCGCCGACGGTGGCCGCGCCTCGCACGGCGGCGCCGGCATCATCCGCTGCGCCGACGGCCGCGCCGCTCGCGCCCACTTCCGCTGCGCCGACGGCCGCGCCGTTCGTGCCCACTTCAGCCGCGCCGACGGCGGCGACGCCGGCACCCGCTCCCGCTGCGCCAACGGCCGCGACGCCCGCACCCACTCCCGCGCCGAGCCCCAACCCCGCACCCGCGAAGATTGCGGCCTCCGCGCCGGTCTCGAACGCGCCTGACTGATGTCAACAGGGGCGAGTCCGGCCAGTCGTCCCCTGCTGACCCAGGAAGTGCACGGACAGCTGCTTGCCGCCGCTCGCAACGGCGAGCGGACCCTGGAGTGCTCCCTGGATCTGCAGCGATCGCGTACCAGCGTACAACTCAGACCCGACGGTTGGGTCTGGCAGGGCGAGCGTTTCCCTTATCTGCGGACCTGCAAGGAGCGCACGATCTACTACTGGGACGGCACGGACTTCCAGCCAGCCGTGCGCTTCAGCTCATCGCTAATAAAGCTGGTGCCGACCCAGTGGGGTCCACCTACATTCGAGATCGACGGCATCAAGATGCTGCCCACAGCGCACGTCTCTCCTTACGCGGATGCCCAGGCCAAAGTCGAAAGCGTACGACCGCGGGAGAAAGTCGTTCTCGACACCTGTGGGGGCCTGGGTTATTTCGCGGCCTGGTGTGTGCGAGGCGGTGCCGCGCAGATCATCTCCTGTGAGAAGAACCCCGATGTGATCTGGCTGCGCAGTCTCAATCCCTGGTCACCCGCGGAAGGCTCCGGGTTGCGCTTGCTGCAAGCGGACATCACGCAACAGATCCACTCCATCGCTGACGCTTCGATCGACGCGATCCTGCACGATCCGCCCCGTTTCGGGATCGCCGGGGAGCTCTATTCCGGGGTCTTCTACCAGTCCCTGGCGCGGGTGCTGCGTCACAAGGGCACCCTGTTTCACTACACCGGCTCGCCCAACAAGCTGACCAGCGGGCGCGACGTGCGGAGCGAGGTCGCTGAACGGCTGCGGCGGGCTGGTTTTGCGGTGCTGCCGCAGGGGGATGGCGTGTTGGCGACCAGGCAAGCCCCGGGCCGTCACTCCGCGCCCGCTTGAGTCCCGTGTCGAAGGAGGCGTGTCTCCGAGGTGGACACAACTTGCGAAGAAATCGATTTGCCCTTGATGCGCGGGTACCTTTAGGCCATGTCAAGAAGTGCGAAGCCGGCGAGGGCAGTCGGCTTCGCAGCGTAGGTACTCAAAGGGGGAATGCATGAGACAGTCTATCCGGGCCTGGCGGCGCACATGGGGGTGGAGCGTGGCGCCACTGTGCGCGGCCATCGCTCTTGGGTCGAGCGGGGTCGCGCTCGCACACCACTCGTTCGCGATGTTCGACAGCGCTCATCAGGTCAAGCTCGCGGGCACGGTGAAGAGCTTCGAATGGTCCAATCCCCACGTCTATATCGAGCTCAACGCCACAGGAGCCGACGGCTCGAACAAGGACTACACCGTTGAATGCGCCAATCCGGGCATCCTCGATCGCATCGGCTGGAAGTTCAACATGATCAAGCCCGGCGACAAGATCACCGTGATCATCGCGCCGCTGAAGACCGGCGAGCCGGGCGGGTTGCTGAAGCAGGTGACGTTGCCGGATGGGCGAGTGTTCGCCAACGGCGCACCGGCCGGCAAGGCGAGCATCAAGTAGGCGCGGGGCTATGTTGCAGATCACACGACTGAATTCCAGGACGATGGCAGGCAGCTGCCTGCTGGCGGCCTTGTGCTTGGGAGCCGCCACACCAGGTCTGGCGGCGGCCGCTCAACCGTCCGCCTCCGCGGCGCAGCCGGCGGTGCCGGCCGCGATCGAGAGCTCGCCACCGGCCGTGCACGGCCTGACGGGAACATGGAATCGCTATCCCCAGCTGGGGGAGGCGCCTGATCCGAAACTGCCTCCGCCACCGCCGCCGGTGCCACCCCCGCCGCTGAAGGCGCAATACAAACCCGCTTGGGACGCCAAGCAGCAGGCCATCAAGGACGCCGACGCCCGCGGCGAGCCGCCCTTCACGGACTACGTGAAGTGCCTGCCCGACGGGATGCCCACGATGATGATCGCCATGTTCCCGATGGAGGTCCTGCAGACCCCCGGACAGGTGACCATCATGCAGGAGGCGTACAACCAGGTGCGGCGGATCTATCTGAACGAGAAACAGATCCCCATCGAGGATGCGGAGCCGGGCTACTGGGGCCACTCGGTCGGTCACTGGGAAGGGAACACGCTCCTCATCGACACCGTCGGGATCAAGCCGACCGTGACCTTCCGCGGCGTACCGCACAGCGATCAGATGCGCATCCATGAGCGCATCGAGATGCTGCGGCCGGACTTCTTCGAAGACCACATCACCGTGGAGGATCCGGTGTACCTGACGGCACCCTGGAGCTTCTCCTACGCCTATACCCGCCTGCCGCACTACAAGATGCTCGAGTACGTGTGCGATTCGAACCGCGAATACAAGGACCCCAAGACCGGGGGCACGCGGATGCGCCTCGGGGGCCACTGAGCGGCGGCTGATAACCGGCGGTGGCCGCCCGCTCCATCTGACGGCCACCGCCTTCCCGCACGGGGCGGTGGCTCCCCACGCCGACCTGCAACTGTACCTGGTTGCCCGTTTGTCGCTGACCGCGCTCCTGATGGGAGCGGCGGGGATGCTCGTGGGCGCGAAGTGGCCCACGGGCAGGGGAGTGTGGCCGCAGCTCTTGGCAGGGCAACTCGTTGGTTTTGCGCTCGCGCTGTTGGGGGTGCTGCTGGCGCGCGCGGCGCCGGAACAATTGTAATTATTTGCAGCGACCACGCTCTGGTGAGCGCTCGCGATGCCTGCTGTGGCGCGGAAGGCTGTGCTCTAATCGGGCCGGATCAGCCTTTCATCAGGGGGACTACATGAAAATGCGTACATTCGTCTTCGCGGCCGCGCTGCTCGCCGCCGCTGCGGCTCAAGCGCAGCCTCCCGCTCCTTCTGCGGAGCATCTGGCGGCGCGCGAAGCGGTGCACAAGGCTTGCGCGGATGACAGCAAGTCACTGTGCGGCGACAAACAGGGCCGCGAAATGTTTGCCTGCCTGCGCAGCAATGCCGAGAAGCTGAGCGCCGGCTGCAAGGAGGCGCTGTCCAAGGTGCCCCCGGCCGGGGGTCCGCCGCCGGCGCACTAGCCCCGGGATTCAGTTCTCACCCAGGCGCCCGACCTGCAGGGCGCCTGGACTCTCCCCGGTCAGCGGACGATAGGAATCCGTGGCCGGCCTCGACCGGGACGAGCGCCCGCCACGCTCGCCGGGCCTGCCAGGCTCATCCGGTTGCAGCAACCCCAGCTCATACGGGCCCGCCCGCGTCGCGCCGGTTTCCAACACCCAGGCGGCAAAGGCACGCGCTGCCGCGGGGCTGGTGAAAATCGCCCGCAGCGGACCGGTGGCCGCGCTGTACAGGGCGAGCCAGGACCTCGCGTGGCGCGGCAGCGTGGGCGGGTGGAGGTCCCACAGCGCCGGCAATTCAGAATCATGGTCGACCAGCTCGAAGTGACTCGAAGTCGAGCAGGTCCACCACTGGTGCGGGGCGCGCGCCAGCGTGACTTGCAGCGTGATGTTGGCATCTACTGCGTCGAACACGGTCAAGTGCCGCACGGGTGCGAGGGATACCTGGAGCGCTTCCGGGGCGAGCGGCCTGCGATCGGGGCCCCACAGCGCAGCGACCGTGACAGCCGTTTCATCCACGGGGACGCCGCCTGGAATGACGAGCACATCCAATGTGGAAGTCTGCGTTCGAAGCGTGGCTGAGGTCAGATACGGGTGCACCCGCAGCCTGCCGGGGATGATGTCGATCGCCGGCCCGGCAGGTGTCGAGACGGCCCATCCCGCCAGGGTGCCGCCGAGCGTCGCGAGGGTGAGCGTGCTCGAACCAACCCTGACAGGGCGCGCAGCGGCCGCAGGTGCGACCGACACCGTAATCCTGCGGCCCACCATCCCGTAGCTCGCCACGTTCCCCGGAGTCACTTGCAGTGCTTGTGGGACCCGGACAGGCACCGCGGAAGCCGATAGCGTCGTCATGCCCTGCAGGTCCTCGGGGCACTCGGGGCTCGCGGTCGCGACTGCCGTGGTTTGACAGCCGGAGACAGCCAGGGTCGCTGCAAAGCCGGTCACCATCCCCAAGGTGATGCCCCAGGCGCGCAAGCATGGATACGTCATCACCCGCTGACTCCTGGCCACGGCCAGCCAGCAGTTTATCGCCGCTGATCCGGATCTATAAACCCTGATTGTTCATCAACTTAGGATGAATAAGAGCTTCCGGTTCGAGCCGTCATGTCCGTAATCGGACATCCCGGACAGGCCCGGCCACGGCTTGCGGTTGTGGCTTCAACACTTTACCGTCCGGCCTGAAGTGGGGGGCGCTCGGGCAGTCAGCGCTTCCTGATTGTTCGTCGGGAGCGCGTCATGTCGGAAGAAGCCTCGAACCCCGTGAGCCTGCGTGCGGCGAACTCGCCGTCCGCCTTTGATTTGAGGCGCGTGGGTGCGCACCCGGACTACTGGTACGCGGTGGCATGGTCCGACGATCTGAAGCCCGGCCAGGTCATCGCTCGACAGTTCGCGGGCGAGCCCATCGCGCTCTACCGCGGCGCCGGCGGCCAGGTGTTTGCCTTGGAGGATCGCTGCGCCCACCGGCAGGTTCCCCTGCACCTGGGCGTGGTGACCGGCGACACTCTGAAGTGCCATTACCACGGCTGGTGTTATGACCGTACCGGCAAGTGCGTGGAGATTCCGTATCTCGGCAAGGAACGACTGCCCAATGGAGTGAAGAGCTACCCCGCGTGCGAAGTCGATGACCTGATCTTCGTTTTCCCGGGCAATCCGGCCCTGGCGGAGAGCCGCAAGCCGACCGCGCTGGGCTCCTTCGCGCGCAAGGATTACAAAACGCGGCGCCTGAACCGCGAGGTCGCCTGCCACTACACCTTCATGCACGAGAACCTGTTCGACATGAACCACCAGTTCATGCATCGCAAGAACATGGGCTCGATCAAAGCGCGCTGCCTGAGCAGGCAGCATGGGGACAACTGGGCACAGGTGGAGTACACCTTCAGCCGCACGGAGGGCAAGCCCTCGATGGGCGAGCAGGTGATCGTGGATCTCGTGCGCCGGCGCGGCGAGCCGAAGAAGGACTTCGGCGATCACATGCGCATTCGTACCGACTATCCCACGCAGAATCTGAAGGTCTGGGTGGGGCGCGACGTGCAAACCACCCAGGA
>Ga0207707_10001866_pt1 | contig 19248 bp, 38 predicted proteins | sample KBSC83BmetaG_FD_184336 | JGI IMG/M metagenome (GOLD analysis project Ga0207707, IMG submission 184336) | Corn rhizosphere microbial communities from Kellogg Biological Station, Michigan, USA - KBS C8-3B metaG (SPAdes) (version 2) | ecosystem: Host-associated > Plants > Roots > Rhizosphere ...
GTGGAGCGGCCGTGCCTCCAATTTGCGACCGTGTTCTCAGCGGCGGGGATCAGCTTCGCGAGGCCGTACCAACTCACGCTGTGACGCGCTCTGACGCGATCCAGCAGCTCCACAGACGTTTCCAGCTTCATGGGTACCACTCCCAGGGCCGTTTGAACGATCGCACGGTATAGCGCCCCCCATGAGGCCACAAGGCCCATACCCCCTTGCGGGTCACACCCCCCATGGGGGATGATGCCGGCCGGGTGCGGTTCCCCGCCCTTCGCCGTCTGGGCCGTTTGGACTTCCAGTTTGCGGGCGTCGCGGGGAACTACCACTTGGGGAGCCGCCCCCCTTTGGCGGCCGCGCGAGTGGTATCGCGCATAGCTGGAGGACCAACATGGAGGCGACCCCCGTCGCGCAGCACGCTCACAGCCGGCTGCAGTTCCTTCTCGAGAACCATCCCTACCGGCACCTGGTGCGCGCCGCGGAAGTCATCCGCCGCAACCGCGACAGCGCGGTGCTGAACGCGCGCATCCACCTCGAGCACGCCGCGGAGGTGCATTTCGAGCCCTACCGGCAGATGTACCGGGACGTGGCCTCCACCTACGTGCACATCGCTCGGCAGCGCAACCGGCGCCTCCTGGAGAAACTCCGCGAGATGCGGGCGGTGTCGCCGTGAGGGTCGATACCGTGAGGCTCACTGTGGATCTCAGTCCGGAGCAGGCAGCCGGGTTAAGGCGCTTCGCCGAGAAGGTCTCACACGAGATGGCGGTGTCCGTGCTCTACGGGCACGTCATGTCCGACATCCGCATCAATCAGATCTCCCAGATCCTCGCGGCCTTCGGGGCACTCGAGGTCGCCCTCTCCGACGCCGACGTGTCGAGCTGGCCCTGGATCGAAACGGGGCAGGTCCTCTGAACGCCCCCGCCGCCACCGCCGTCGCCCTGCCGGCGCGGGTGCCGGCCTCCACCATCCGCGCCGTCCGCCGCTTCCATCACTGGTCGCGGGAGGAGATGGCCGAGGCGTTCCAGGTCACCCCGCGCACCGTGTTCCGCTGGGAGCGCGACGGGGTGGATCCTGATGCACTGCAGCTTGACCCCGGGGCCCTCCCGGCGAGTACCGTGACCCCTGCCGGGCAGGGACCGGAGTGGCGCCGCAACCTCTTGAATTGGCTCCTGGATCGATACCGGGAGCACCGCGCGTCACTGACAGATAAAGAAATCAAAAAAGAGGAGGCCTAACGATGTTCGCCCACTGGCATTGGCACGCGCACGCGGGAGCGGTGCAGGTGCTGTTCTTCGTCGTGGTCGTCGGGGTCCTGGCTGCGCTGCTGCGCGGCCCCGATCGGAGGGACCCGTGAACCCCGCGGCCTGGGTGATCTGCGTGGTGCTGATGCATCCCACGCTCACGCAACCGACCGTAGTCCCGCGTCACCGGGTCTGCTGGGACCTTCCCTCGCAGCAGGCGTGCCTGCACGCGATGAACGACTGGCTGACGCGCGCCTGGGCCTGGGAGGATCGCAACGGCCTTCGGGGCAGCGCCTTCGCCGGCTGCTCTCCTGCTCCTCTCGCTCCAGCACGATGAGCTCCGGCCCTCGAGCGGTGTCCGATCTGCTCACGGCCTGGGCGCGCGGGCTCACCACGAACGAGCACGAGAGCCTGTCCGTGCTCTACCAGGCGATCGCGGAGGCGATCCGCCGCGGCCAGAAAGTCCCCCCGTCGATCGACCGCCGCTGCATGGCGCTCGTGATCACCAAGCTCGAGGAGGCCGAGCACTGGGCTCTCCAGGCCTTGCGCATCGCCGTCGATCGATGCGACCGGGAGCGTGACGCTCCCACGCGGATCTGTCCCTACTCGATGGTCGCGTGCATTCAGCTCTGCCAGTCGGACGAGCCGTGCGCAGAGGGAGAACGGCGTCGGGACTGCGGAGACGCCGGTGAGTGGGATAGCCCTGGGGTGCGTCGATGACGGATCCTGTTCGCGCCGTCGACTTCATCGCACGACTCGCCGAGGCCTGGGACGGCCGCGGCCGCAATGCTCTCAGGCCTCCCTCGGAGCACCTGGCGCTCCTTCAGCTCGCAGGCCTACCACATGACCTGTCGGAGCGGGCCTGGTCGGAGCTCACGGAACAGTCCCGCCGAGGTTTGATCTTCGCAGCGCGCCGCGCCGTGGAGCTCGGCCGGGCGTGCGCGTGGGTGTTTGGTGAGGGGAGGGGAGCGTGAAGTACAAGCATTTGATCGATGCGTGCTCGACTCCGCAACAGTGCATCGATCTGGGTAACCTGATCAAACTAGCTGGACGAGGCGCAGAGCGGCTTTCTGAGCCGGAACGCTCGAACACACTGAGCGACCTCTGTCAGTGTGCCTATTTGCTCGGCAGGCATCATGGCAAGTTAGATCCACTTGCCTTTCTCAATCCGCTGGCGATGCCTCCCAACGAGGAGCTCGAGGGTTGAGAGTGATCACCCGCACCGCCGACCAGGTCCGCGATCTGCGCCGTGCGCTGAGTCTCACTCAGAAGGAATTCGCGGCTCGCCTCCAGGTCTCCCGCCGCACCATCATCCGCGGGGAGCAACGCGGGATCGAAATCCCCTGGTACAGCACCTCCGACCTGCGCGTCGGGCTGTACAAGCTGTGGGGGGATCTCGAGGTGCTCGCCGCCGATCGCGCTCGAGCCGGCGATCGCCAAAGTGTCACCCCCGGCCGGCACAACGTGCGGGGATATCGAGCCAGGTTCGCGCCGGCCGGAGGTGACACTCACGGAGCTCCTGGAGCTCGCAAAGTGTCACCAGCTACCAGTGGGAGGGGCAGCGGCAGAAAGCGGGCGCCGCTGCCCCGGGCTCGCAAGCGTGGAGCGGGCACGTGAGCACCCCGATCTGGGACACCGGCGACATAGTCGCTTGCGTCTGCGCTACGCACTGCGACCGCTGCCATGAGCGAACGACGTGCGTCCAACTGATGTGCGTCGTGAGCAGCTTGTCCCGACCTCACATCAACCTGTGTCTAGAGTGCTTCTCTGACCTGCAGCTGCGCACCGCGGAAATCCTCCTCGAGCGCTCTACCCGCCAGGAGGACCCCCAAGGTTGACCGGCGCCGCCCCCTCCGACTCCCCGGATGTTATGAGCGCCTCGGCTCGGGGGGAGGCGGCCGCCCTCATCGACAGTACCTGGCACGTGTTGGCTCCGTCCGTCTCGCGCACGGACTTCCGCAATCTCCCACTGCGTAACATCCTCATCCCCACCCTGGGCGGCCCCGTGCTGCACTTCAGCGAACGCGACCTCGCACGGGCCAATGTGTTGTCAGCGTGGCTGGACGAGCTCCGGCCGAGATACTTCCGTGCATTGGATCGCGCACGGCGGATCGAGATCTCCAGGCGAGCGCGGGCCATGCACCTGACTCGAGTGTCGCTCGCCGATGGCTTCACCTGGCCGGAGTTGCCGTACTGTTGGTTTCTCTTCGAGGGGGAGCCGGACCCCTATGAGTGACCAACAAGGCCTTCCGCTCGAGCTCGACAGCGACACCTTCGAGCTGAGAGCTCGGCAGATCCGGGAGTCCGGGGAATTCGGCGCCGTCTTCACCGACCCGTCGACCGGCGAGACGATGAGCTATGCCGCCCTCGCCCCGGCAGCGCTCGCTGCCCAGGAGCAATTGGAGCTCGAGCTCGAGTCGGCGAACCTGCGCCAGCACGTGCGTCTGCGACTCGCGGAGAAGATCGAGACCGCCGTGCTCCCTTTGTTGAGCGCGCCGTGGACGGAGCGAATCCCGTATCAGCTGCGGATCGCGCGACAGAACGCGCAAGTGTTCTTCGATCACAACAGCGGGAAGTTGGTCCCGATGTGGGACGCCAAGGCGGGCCTGGCGCGCTATTGCCCTGACGATGCTCGAGAGGAAGCACAGCGCGTCGTGACCAAGTATCGGCCGGTGCTCCTCGAGCACCAGGCCGCCGGCTACACGATCTACACGTGCGTGCTCACCGCCCCGAACGTCTCCGCCGGCGGACTGCGCCGAGAGCAGGAGCGGCAGTTCAAGGCCTTCCGCAAAATGGTGAAGCGCCGATATCCCGACGGCTCGCTGGTGTTCCCCGAGATCGCCGGCGCCCTGGTGGTCCAGGAGTCTCCGCTCGGGGGCTATCGCGACTGGCACGTGCACCTGAACGCGATCCTGGTGGTCCGCGGCTCGCTCAACTGGGGCAAGCTGCGCAGCCGCTGGGGCTGCAACCTCGAGATCGACCAGGTCGCCGGCGGCAGAGGCCTGAGCGACTCCCAGCGCGCGAACGCGATGCGCTCGGCGCTCACCGAGCTCATCAAGTATCCCGTCACCGCGATGGCCGTGAAGTCGCACAAGAAGGCGCTGCAGGCCTGCCGTGATCCGGATCGCCCGCCGGCGCCGGCGATGTTGGACTGGACCGGCTCAGAGCTCCTCGAGTGGATGAAGGCGCAGCGTGGCTTTCGTCGCACGCGCTCTTACGGGTGTCTGTTCAAGGTGGGGAAGCCCGAGCCACTGGAGCAGGGTCCTCGCACGTTCATCGGGAACATGACCTGGCGCCGAGGCCTGGGCGGCTACCAGATCCGACTCGGACCCTCCCTTCCTATTGGGTCCATACCGGAGGATAAGTCGCTCGGGAGTGGTGCGAGGAATCGTCTCGAAGCGCTCCTGCGGTGCCTCGCACCCGGGGGATTGAAGGGCGCAGGTCGCATGGGCGCCTCGATCGACCGTGAACTGGTCCACGAAGCGCTCGAAAAACTCCGCTAGATGTGAAATCGGGCACACCCCGAGGCCCCCACACGTGGTCAATGCTCCGCGGCGTGCGCACCGACCGCTCCAACCTCCCTACCACCTGTCGCATCCTGCGGCAGATCCTCGGGCTTAAACCGACGCCGGCGATGCGCGTCGCGGCTCCCGAGCTCGTGGCGGCATTGCCGGTGCTGCGCGAGCTGGTCGACGGCGTCGAAGATCTCGCCGACCGCGTGGTGATGCTCGAGAGCTCACGCGAGAGGCAGCACGCGGCATGAGTCTGGGCCGGGGGTGGGCCGTGTACGCGGGTCCGTGCGTGCGTCCTCCGGATGGGGTCGTGGGTGGCTTCACCCTGCTCAGCTGCGCCGTGACGTTTCACGAGGGCACTTGGATGTGCCACCTCATTCTGTGCAACTGGACGCTCAGCTTCGGATGGGTCGACAAGTGATGCTGATCGCGCTTTGTTTCCTGGTCATGTTGGTGTCCGCTGCCGGCTGGTTCGCGCTAACGCGCGAGCGACCCGGTTCTCAGGTCCCTCCCGCCGCGGTCGCACTGAACGACCTGGGCGATCTCTCGCCGGCGGAGTATCGGGACGTCCACGTGAATCCTTGGTCCTGGACCGCGATGCGCGTCGGAGGAGGTGGGGTCTTTGCGACTCCGGAGCTTCCTCGAGCGGATGCCATCGATTACGTCACCCGCTGCGGAAGTCATCAGCTGTGCGCCGTCGACGATGTCCACAAAATCATTTTCTACCGGAGCCTGTAGTCTCAAGGTGCTCACCGTCCCCTCGATCTCCACCTACGCGGTCGTGGGTGCGGTGAGCTTTCAACGCGGCACCGAGCCGGGCACCACGATGGACCTCTACCGGGTGTTCGGAGTGGTGCAGCGGGTGTACGCGAGTGAGAGCGGCCGCGGCGGCACGCTCGCGCTGCGCGGCACGTTCGGTGCGGTGAGACCGCGTCACCCCACGCAGGAGCTGCGATCCTCGAAGGCCTACCTGCCCGCCGAGCTCGCCCAGCCGCTCGCGGTTCAACTGCAGCAGCTGCGCGAGAGTGATCCCCGCGGTCAGCTGCAGTTCTGGTGTCAGGTGCGGGTGTATCGCGACCTGCGCAGTCCGAGCGGCTACACCTACAACTGCGAGGAGCGCTCGATCGAGCGCTGCGATCCTTTCCGCATGTTGGAGACATCGATGCTCGAGGAGATCCTCTCGTGAACGAACCTGATCCCCGCTGGCCGGATCTGCCGATCTACGAGCGCGACCCGCAGCAAACCTGCTCCACGTGCGCGTTCCTGGTCCGACTGAGACAGGGGCCGACCGACATCAAGGGTGCGTATGTGTGCAAGCTCACGCGCCCCAGCATCACCTCGCTGCCTCAGCAGAACGGAGTGGTCGGGATCGCGGCGGATTTCGTGCCGCAGCAGCCCTGGCAGTGGTGCTTTGAGTGGGTGCCGCGGGTCTTCGAAGGACAGCGGGTTCCACCCGGCATCCTGGACGCGGGGGGTAATCCCGAAGTGGAAAAAACCCAATCGGACCCTAATTCGACCCCTGATCCGTAAGTAGAAACGACCCTAAATAGGGGGGTAATCCATGGCGAGACGCGCGCGCACGATCGACACCAGCGAGGCGACCGAGGCGGTATTACTGCCGCCGCGGATCGGCAGCAGCACCGAGTCCGAGTGGGACCCGGACCTCGAGGCCGCGTTTGAGCAGCTGAAGGAAGACTTCCGCACCAACGCGAACGAGGGGACGCTCTGGGTGTACCGGGTGCCGCTCGATGAGCGCGCGGAGATCATCTCCGCCGGCAAACAGGTGTTCCTGTTCTCCGCGCCCGTCGACCGCTACTCCACCGAGGAGCTCCTGCAGAAGGTGCAGTCCGAGCACATGCAGGGCCTGAAGGTGACCGCGGTGCGCATCACGGCCACGAAAAAAGGCGAGCGCGGCGTGCGCTTCAACCAACTGGTGTTGGTGGAGGCCCCGCAGCGCGCGGCGCTGCCGGATCCGGCCTCGCCGCCGCGCGACTCCTCCACCGCGGAGCTCGTGCGCGCGATCCAGGAATCCCAACAAGCGACCGTGGCGATGTTTCGCGAGCTGCTGAAGCCGCAGCCCCTGCTGCCGGCGCCGGCGCCGGTCAATCCCATGGCGCAGCTGCGCGAGCTCGCCGAAGTGATGTTCCTGCTCAACGGTCAGAAGGGCAGTGCACCGGCCGGCGGCGGCACGTTGCTCGAGCAGCTGCAGGTGTTCAAGGAATTCCGAGGCCTCGCTGCCGACATGGTCGGCGAGGGCGGTACCGGCGGCGGCGGGGCCGAGGACGGCCCCGCCGCAATACTCAAGCACCTCTCGCCCTGGGCGGCGCTGTTTGCGCGCCTACAAGGGCAGGGCGGGGCGGCGGCACGTCCCCGACCGATCCCGCCGGCTGCGCTAGCACCGCCGGTGCCGGCGAGCTCCTCGAGCGTGCCGGCGGCCGCGCCGGCCGCCACCCTTCCGCCGGATCCCTCGAGCATCCCCACCCCGGCGCCGGCCCCGAGCGGCGCGTCCCCTGCTGCAGGAGTCTCTCCCGTGTTGTCTCAGATGCGCGAACAGTTCCTCGTGCTCACTCAGTCGGCCGCCTCCGGCACTGACCCCGGGAGCCTGGTGCCCCTGATCCTCAACACGATCCCCCCCGGGAGTGTGATGGAGTCGCAGCTGATCGACTTCCTGGAGTCCCCCACCTGGTGGCAGCAGCTCACCGCGCTGTGTCCCCCGGCCGCTGCGCATAGCGACTGGTTCACACAGCTGCGGGCCGGGGTGCTGGCGGAGTTCGAGGAAGACTCCCCGGGGTGAGGGAGATACACCCGGGGGGAGGGCACGCGCTCGAGCGCGCTTCTGCACTCCCCCCGACTGTTGCCGAGACGATCGCCTCCGTAGCCTCTCGCTCCTCCGTCGAGCTTGGTTGTGAAGTCGGGAGCGTGCATTTGTGGGTCACCCGCGGATCGGTCTCACTCGCCTCACTGCAGATCCCTGCATCGCCCACCGTGGCACAGCTACAGGGGATCCCGGATGGCCCAGAAGGCACCGCGCAGACCCTGCGCGCCATGCGCCAGGACGTGCGCAACGCGGTCCGCTCTCCCTCTCAGACCATTCGCTCGGCAGCGCTGCAGATCCTGCAGGGCCTTCCGGCGCGCAAGTGGCTTCGCGAAGTGTTGGCACTGCATGCGTTCGTGCGGGATCAGATCCGCTACGTGAGCGATCCGGTCGGTGTGCAGATCGTGCAGACCCCGGAGAAGACCCTCGAGCTCGGCCAGGGCAACTGCGTGCAGAAGTCGGTGCTCCTGTCCTCACTCCTGGAGTCGACCGGTCACCCCACGCGCTTCGTGGCCCTGGAGATCAAGGGACAGTCCGACGGGCAGTTTTCCCACGTGTTGGTGGAGACCAAGGTGGGCACGCGGTGGCTCCCGCTCGAGTCGATCATCCCGGTGCCGGCGGGCTGGTACCCGCCGGATGCCGGCAAGCGCTACGTGCTCGACGTGTCGTGAGGCTCCTCTCATGTGGATGAGGAGCAACTCCCTCGCCGTCTCTCGCCGACCGACTCCGGTGTACGGCGGGTCGCCCTACGCACTGTTGGCCGGGCTCGGCGCGATCAACCTCTCATCCACCATTGGACAAGGGCAGGGCGCCGGCGCGGGCGCTGAAGCCGGCGCAATCAAGGGCGCCTCCCTGACTCCGATCGCCCCGTTCCTGGGCGCCGCGATCGGCGCGATCGTCGGTGCGATCGCCGGGGCCATCGGGAAGAAGGATCCGGAGAGCGCCAACTTCGATCAGGCGATTGCGATCTACAACGCGCAAGGCCCGAACGGGGTGCTCAACATCCCCAACAAGTACCTGGTGCTGGCCGGGCTCTTCGACCTGAAGTCCATCCACACCAACATCCCGATCTACAAAAAATACGGTCGGATGGGGGAGCAGAAGTTCGTCACGGACATGTGCAACCTGATCTACCTCGCCGGTCAGTCGGGGAAGATCACCGGGAGCGATACGCCTCTCACGGTGATGTCGCGCATCGTGCAACCCTGGATCGACTCCTGGGGCTACGGGCCGATGGCCGACCCCAACGCCAACATGATCAACACGATCCTACTCGGCATGGTGGCGGAGTACCTGATGGGGGGGCAGGGGCTGTGGCTGGATGTGAACGGCAACAACCCCTTCAAGTCTCTGCCGACGTTCTCACTCCCGGCCGCGGCCGCGCCGGTCACCGCCCCTCCGGTCACGCCGGCGGGCACGGTGAACCCAAATCTGCTGTCCTCCTCGCCGGCGCCCTCGATCCCACAGATCTCGCCAAGCGGGCTGAGCGTCACGCCTCCCATGACGACGCCGATCGTCACGCCGTTCGGCACGTTCTCCTTTGGCGGTCCTGACACGGGCCACCCCGGCAACTATTGGATCAACGGACCGGGCGGACCTCAGACCGGGTCCGGGTCCAAAATGCTCTGGACCGGAACGGCGCTCCAAGTGTTGGGTACCGACGGCGGTGTCTATCAGTGGACCGCCGCTCAACCGGGGTGGATCCAGATCGCCGCCGGGCCACCGGCCTCGCCAACGTCAGCCGTCGTACCGTCAGCCGTCGTACCGGCGGGCGGTGTGCCGGCGGGCTACACCATCACGACTTCCAACACTCCCGACGGTCAGCCGGTCTATCTGGGTCCCGGCGGGGCGTTCTTCGTCCGTCAGCCCAGCAGCGGTTCCCTGATGCCGCTGGCTTCGTATCTGGCCTCGCTTCCGGTCGCACCGACGACCACCGTCTCAGGCGCTAACCCAACCCCTGCAGCTCCCGCAGTCGTGGCGACGCCGAGCGGCCAACAGATCGATGTGAACGCGCTCGCTCAGACGCTCCTGGCGCAGGGACAGTCGCAGGCCCAGGCGTACCAGAGTGCTTTGAGCGCGCTGCAGTCCGCCGGCGTGCAGCCCACGGCCGCGGTCCAGGCCGCCACCCAACAGGCGGTGCAGGCCGCCGGCACCGCACCGGAAGCGAGCTCCGGAGTGTGGTGGATCGCGGGCTTGCTCGCCCTGGTCGGGATCGGATTTGCGACCGCAAGGCCGGCGGCGCGGCGTCCGCGCTCGAGGATGAGGATGAGCCGATGAACGCCCCCTCCAAACAACAGGCCGCCACCGAGCTCGCGAGCTGGCTCTATCAGGTGCACCCGGAGCTGTTCGCGGCCGCGTATCTCGCGGCGCGCACCGCTCGGGCGACCACGCTCGGAGACTTCTCCGACATCCTGGACTCGGTCGGCAGCGGGCTGAGCTCCGTCGGGAGCGGCATCGAGAATGCCGTGGGATCGGTGGGGTCCTGGCTCACGAGCTCGCAGGGACTGACCACCCTCTCCTCCCTCGGCACCGCGTACCTGAACAATCAGGCGCAGCAGAACGTGCTGCAGACCCAGATCGCGCGCACCCAGGCCCTGCAGTCCCCGCTGGCCGTGACCTACACACAAACGGCCAACGGCTCGGTCGTCCCGGTGCTGCCGTACTCGAGCACCGGCGTCCCGCTGACGCTGTCGGGCACGACCGCCCAGCCGGCGATCGCCGGCTACGTGCCGGCGAGCCCCACGGTGCTGCAGTCGCTCACCCCGGGCTTCAGCAGCCTCAACTGGAGCGAGTACCTGCCGTACATCCTGATCGGGCTGGCGGTCGGCGTGCCGCTGCTGTTGCTTTCGAGGAGTTAGGACGATGACCAGCGCAAAGACTCTCTCCACTCCCGGCACCAAGGGGTTCCTCCTGTGGGCGAAGGAAAACATCCCCTGGGTGTATCAGGCGTACGCCATGCGCGGGGTGGGGTCGGTGGTCGCCACTCAGGGCACGACCATGGGGGATGTGTCTGACTTCCTGACCATGGATCTCTCATCGAACAGCCTCCTGGCTCCCACCGACCAGGTCGACCAGGCCGTGGCGTCCGCGGGAGGCTTGAACCCGGTGAGCGATCCGGCCTCCAACGCCTCCACCGCACCCACGAGCTCCTCGCTCTCCTCGATCTTCTCGAGCCTCGCCACCGCGGTGGGCTCGGTGTTCCTCACCAAGCAACAGGTCGACACGCAGAACCAGCTCGTGCAGCTGCAGCTGCAGCGCGCCCAACTGGGTCTGCCGCCGCTCAATGTTTCGAGCCTGGGTCTTCCGCAGCTGGGACCGACGCTAAACCTGGGACTGTCCTCCACGACGCAGAGCGCGCTGTTCTGGGTGCTCGGGATCGGCGGCGGTCTGTTCCTCCTGTCGAGCCTCATGGGCGGTGGCCGTCGACGGAGAGCGGCGTGAAACGACTCTCCCGCTCGAGCACCGGGGTGCTGATCGCCGCTGCGGTGTTCGCGGTCGGCGTGGTGCTCTACGCGAAGCGCTCGAGCGGATCCACTCCGGCGAGCACGGGCGCCTCGAGCTCCGCCGCTCCCGTGTTGCCCCCGAGCTTGCCGCCGTTCGTGCCTGATTTCGGTCTCACCGATCCAACACAGTGGGGCTGATGATGAAAGTCTCCGACTGGGTCGGGATCGGCGTCGTGGGAGTCGGGGGCTACGTGCTCTACAAGCTCCTGTCGAAGGTGCCGCAGGTGACCGCGCCGATCTCCAATGCGATCGCCAGTGCCTGGGTCGCCGCGACCAACGCGCTGAACGGCAGCTTCACCATGCAGCTGCTGGGTAACCTGGTGCTGCCGGACGGGACGCTCGTGCCGATCGCACAGCTTCCCAGCGGCGCCATGCGCTCGACGGCGGGCGGGGATCTGCAGGTGCTCTACAACGGGCACATCTGGCAGATGCAACCCAGCGATGCGAACGGGAATTTCCCGGTGAGTGTCGTGGCATGAGCCCGGGAGGCCTCAAGGTCGGTGACCGCGTGCGCCTGGCGGACCCGAGCTCGCCCGGCTGCGAGATCTATCCGCCGGAGATCGTGTTTCGGGTGGTGGGCATGGAGGTGCGTGACGGCCGCGATCGGGTCGGGGCGTGCTGTGGTCCGTTCGCAGGCTATCCCTACGGGGTGGAGCGCTGGGACTACGTGGAAGGCTGGGCGCGGGTGACTGAGGTGGGCAAGTGAGCAAGCGAAAACGTCGACGGCGTCACATTCACAGCAAAAAGGCGCAGCGTCGTGTCAGACCTGCGAAGAAGCGTGGTAGCCGGCGCCGCGTCGTCATGGGTTTTCACGCCGGCTACCATCCCAACGGCGCGAAGGAAGCGAAGCGCGTCCGCGCGCAGCGCCGCCGGCGTCGACGCAACCCCGCTCGCAAGGCACGCGTCACCACGACCACGACGCGCACGCGCATCGTCAGGCGCAGCAACCCCAGCCGGCCGGTCTACGCCCTGGTCGCGCGCCGCAAGGGCGGCGGGAAGCTGCTGCGGTTCACGGGCACGAAGTTCTCCGATCACGGCAAGGCGAAGTTGTTTCCCACGCTCGAGGAGCTGCGCAGTTGGGCCAAACGGCTGCGGGGCGAGTACCCGGCGGTGTTGAAACACTATGACCTGTACTCGGACACCCGCTACGTAAAATGAGCTCCGCGCGCCGGCAGAATCCGGCGCGGCGCGCGGAAGGCCTTCAGCCGGATGTGGACCGCGCGGCGCGGTTGCTCGAGGATTTCTCGGGCCACCGACCGACCCGCGTGTTGAGAGTTGAGAGACGGGTCCCGAAGGTGGGGCTTGTTATTGGAGAGACAGACTTTGTAGGCTACACGACGATCCGAGACGGGAAGGTGGAACGGTACATCCACCGCTTTCCCCGAAAGAGCCGGCCGCTACTGGCATCATCATCCGACGGCACACAGCTAGAGATTCTCGGCGGGGAATTTCAGTTCACGGAAGCAGGCATTGAAGGCTGAGCAGCCCATGCCGCGCACCGTAACTGGAGTTCACGCACATGGCCGAGCTGCTGTTGGTCAATCCGTCCAAGCGAAAGGGTCACAAGCGACGTAGGGGCCGGATGCCGGCCGCGCTCGCTGCCTACTGGGCAAAGCGCGGTCGCTCGCGCAAGTCCAACCCCCACGGGAGGAAGCGCCGCCGCCGTCGCAATCCGTCCCTGCGCATCTCCCGGCGCCGCCGTCGCAATCCGTCGCTGCGCTCGATGATCCCCAACACCGCCAGCATCATGTCGACGCTGAAGTGCGGCTTCACGGGCTCGATCGGGGCGATCGGCAACGACATCCTGATGGGTCAGGTGCTCAACGCCACCGTGACCCCGACGTTCCTGAAGACCGGCATCGGCGCCACGCTCACTCGCGCGCTCGGTGCGCTGCTCATCGGCGTGGTAGGCGGCTTCGCCTGGCGCGGTCACGGCCGCGAGCTCGGCGAGGGCGCGATGACCGTCACGCTGCACGATGCCCTGAAGGCACAGCTCTCCACGCTCCTGCCGGCCTCGATCCCGCTCTCGGGCCTGGGTGAGTACCTCACTTTCGCCCCCACGGTCGGCTACAGCTCCGGCGGCTACAACCCGCAGCTGATGTCGGGCCTGGGCGAGTACGTCTCCGCTGACATCGGCAACGGGGACTACTACGGTGCCGGCGCCGGCAATGGGCAGCTGGGGATCTACCTGACCTAACAGCGTTGACCCAACACGATTTCGACACACCACGCGCAGCTACAACGCGCATTTTTCAAGGAGCTTCTCTCATGTCCACTCCCACTCCCATCGTCGCCCCACCGTCCGCCTCGGGCGGCGGTCGCGGCTGGCGCGGCGGCAAGTCCCCGCCAGATATCTCGGCACTCACCCAGTACAACCCCAACCGCGCCGGCGCGGTGGAGGCGATCTGGCAGCCGTTCTACGACTTCCAGACCTACGCCCAGGCCGGCACCACGCAGATGTCGTTCTTCCAGGTCCAGAACGGTGCCAGCGGCAAAACCTATGCCGACACCAACATGACGAACCAGGGCGTGTTCCCCGCGCCCACGATGTTCTTCTGTGTCGGCATCCAGGTGGTGTTCATCCCGGGCGGCACCTCGAGCCAGGTGGGCACCGCGGCCGCTCGAGCGCTGAACAACCTGAACGACACCGTGGTGGTCTCCAACAGTGGCTGGCTGGAGATGTCGATCGGCTCGAAGGTGTATCTGCGGGATGCGCCGATCGGCAAGTTCGCACCGAACTTCACGGTGCAGTTCTACGGCATGATGAACGGGGCGGGTAACACCGGCTCCGGCGACGCACAGTACGCGCGTGCGGCCGGGCGGTACTACGACATCACCCCCTTCACCATCCCGACGCAGCAGAACTTCCTGGTGACCCTCAACTGGCCCACCGCGCAGGCGGCGTCTGTGGCCGGTCGGATCGGGGTGATCCTGGACGGCTTCTACTACCGGCAGAGCCAGTAAGCCCGATCAGGGTGCTTCTCGAGAGCCGATCCAAGGACGGGTCGGCTCTCGAGAGCCTCCCCTGGCGGAATCCGCAACCCACTCACTCAGGGGCACTCACTCATGTCCACCCAACCGACTCCGGCGCCCTCCATGCCGCAGCTGCCGGCGATCGGCGTCTTCGCGCCGCAGAAGGGTCTGGTCGATTTCTTCATCTACCCGATCGTCGTTGCGAGCCTGATCCACACGGCCGGCAGCAACGTGGCGGTGGTGCAGCAGCAGATCTCCACCGACTCGGACTTCTACTGGAACGCCGCGACCTACCAGGTCGACCTGGCCACCGCCGCGCAGACCAATGCGTCCCGCGTGGTGCCGGCGGCCACAGTGCAGATCAATGATCAGGGCAGCAATCGCAACCTGTTCAACACGCCGGTGCCGGTCGCAACCCTCGCAGGCTTTGGCAACGAGCCGTACCGCCTGGTGCATCCGCGGCTGTTCACCCGCGGCACGACGATCACGGTGACCTTCACGAACTACTCGGCGGCGGAGGACTACACCAACCTGTACTTCCTGCTGCACGGCTTCAAGATCTACGGGACCGGCTGATGCGCGTTCTCTCGCCAAGCGAATCCGCCGCGGTGCTCGCGGCGATTCGGGCCAAGGCTCCGCGCCGCACCCGGCGCGGCCACGCGCGGCTCCTGGGCGATCTCACCGCGCCGTCCCCGGGAATGAACGGGGTGGGGTACTCGCAGCAGGATCCGCACTGCTTTCCGACCGAGGGCCTGGTCTACGATGAGCAGCTGGTCTTCGGGGATCCGAACGCGGTCGCGCTCTCGAGCTTGCCGAACTCTCAGGGACTGATCGACCTCAACACGAACATCGCCAACAGCAACACGACGCCGGCGCCGGCGCCGGCGAGCTCCGCGGCTCTGTCCTGGCAGGCGTACAACTACACGCTGACCCCCTTCCTCGCGACCGATGCCGTGGCGGCGCAGCAGGTGTTGGGGGCGAACACGAAGCGCCAGGCGTTGCTGGTGCAGAACCAGGACGCGGCGAACGCGATCTACTTCAACCTCGGTCAGACGGCCGGTCTCAACCAAGGGATCCTGCTCAACGCCGGCTTTGGGCTGCTGTGGGAGATCAAGCCACCGTCGAACTTCGTGACGGTGTTCTGTCCCGCCGGCGCCGCCCTCGGGGTGGTGGCGGAGGCGCAGTGAGCGGCTTTTTCGGAGGCGGGACGCGCATCTTCTCCGGAGGCGGGTTCCTGCGGATGGAGTCGGGCACTCCGCAAGCCACGACCCCGGAGCTCTCCGGCTCAGTCATCGGGGGGGTCCCGACGCTCGACTGGACGGCCTCCACCGTTGAGGGGTCCTTCATCGCGGAATACGACATCTTCCGCGAAGTCGATGGCACTCCGCCCTTCGACTTCCTCGACTTCGTCGACGGGTCCGTGCTCACGTACCAGGACCTGTCGGCGGATCCGGCACACCACAGCTACACGTACTACGTGGTCGCCGTGCCTTTCGTGGGCGATGACTCCGATCAGTCCAATCAAGTTACGCTGGGGAGCTCCGGCCCGGTGGATGTCACCGTGCACGTGACTGCGGAGGCCACCGCGGACATTCCCTTCACAGGTACGTGGGAGACCGCCGGCGTCGGGTACTCCTCCGATGGCACCCCCTTCGGCACTCTGCTTCCGGCCGGCTCGATCGACTCGAGCGCGATCGGCGCCCACGTGTTGGCGAGCATCTGCACGATCACAGGAGGTCCACCGGCAGGGCGAGGGCTCATGGTGGTGATGCCCGCGGACACGCCCCAGGATGCCTTTGACTCGGTCACGATCGGTGCGAACACGTATCTGTCGGCGGATGCGGATTACACGCAGCGTGCCGACAACGGCACCGTGGGCGCAGGCCCCTGGCAATGCTGGCTGTGGGTGACCGCGAACGTCGACTTCTCCGACGGCGTGACCACGCCGGTGACCTTCAACGGTGTGACGTGAGCCGCGGCGCGTGGGTGCTTCTTCTGTTGCTCGGACTGCTCCTGGTCGGGGGCGGAGGAGTGTTGGCCGTGGCTGCGTGGCGTCAGAGTCAGAACGCGAGTAAGTGGATCCCGGTGCTGAACGCGGCGGAGAGTGCGAACGGCATCCCGCCGAATCTCCTGGCGCGCATGGCGTACCAGGAGTCTCACTGGCGCGACGACATCATCACAGGCTCGACGGTCTCGCCGGCCGGCGCGCTCGGGCTGATGCAGCTCGAGCCCGCGTACTTCCCGAGCGTGAACGTCCCGCGCCCCTACACCGATGCCGACACCGTGGCGCAGATCAACCAAGCGGCGGCGGAGCTCGCGCGCCTCTATGGGGTGTTCGGATCCTGGCCGCTGGCGGTCGCCGCCTACAACGATGGGCAGGGGAACATCCAGGCCTACGTCGCGGGCACCCGCGCGCTCCCGGACGAGACCCAACAGTACCTGCAGGCTGTGTTCGCGGACGTGCCGGCCGCGGCCAACGCGTAAACGGAGATCTCCATGACCGAATCCTCATCCGCCCCTGCAGCTGCTCCTGGCCCGCCGTCGGATCCGACGCTGACCTGGTCCTCGCATGCGGTGGCCGGGAGCGGCGGTGTCCTGGGCGCCGCGGCGGTGTGGTACCTGACGAATCGCTATCACGTCCCTGCGGAGCTCGCCGAGCCCCTGGTGGGCGCGACCGCGATCCTGGTCACCACGGGCATGCACTTCCTGCACGCCAAGGCGATGCAGATGCTCGCGCCGGCGGCGACCTCGAAGTGAACGACACGCTCGAGGCCGCGCGAGAGATCGCCCCGCTCCTGCAGGGCGGCGGCAACGTGGCGCTGATCCTCCTGGTGTTCGTGGCGTACTCGTACTACCGCCGCCTCGAGCGCAAGTTAGATCGCGTCTCACTGCGGTTCGAGAAATTCCTGGTGGCCTGGAAGATCCAACAGGCCGCCCCCTTTCAACAGGCTCTCGGAGACACCGATGACGATACGATCGATGAGTTGCTGGGTAGCCGCCGCTCTCGCCGCGGCCGCTCTGACTCTTAGCAGCGGGGGCTGCGCGAACAACCCCGTGCAGGCCGGCTGCGGCAGTGCGCCGGGTCAGACGGTGCTGACGTGCGCGCTCGCGCTCTACGGGGAGTATGTGATCTTCGAGTCGGCCGGCGCGCACCTGATCGCAGACCCGTCCGTGACGCCGGCGGTGAAGCGAGCGATCCAGGTGGCCGATCGCACCGGAGCTCCGATCGTGGAACACGGCGAGGCGCTCCTCGAGGAGTACGAGGCGGCCGCCGGCGAGCTCGCCGGCGCCCCCACGGGGACCGACAAGCTCGCCCTGGCGACGCTCAACCTGCAGTCGTGGATCGCGCAAGCGACTCCGCAGCTGCAGGCGTTGCGAGCCGCGGTGGGAGGAGGAGGGCAGAAGCCATGAGTGCCGAAGTCGTGCTGGACATCCTGACCATCGGTCCTGCGTTCCTACAGGCGATCGCAGGCCTGCTTCGCAGCGGGCATTCTCAACAGACCAGCCTGATTGCGGATGCCGTCGACACGGGCGCAGCGCTGCTGTCGGCCGGCAGCGAAGGGTTTGAGCAGCTGCAGGCCTTGACGCACCAGATCCAGGCCACGGTCGCCGGCACGGCCGGCAATCCCGCCAGTGCCGCGGAGCAGCTCGCCGCGTTCAAACAGCAGCACGCGATCGCGAAGGCGCAGATCGCCGCCTGGAACGCGCCCCCTGCAACCCCGCCCCCGGATCCGAATGCGATCCCGGAGGCGGGTTTGTCGACTTAGGTGAGTCATGGGCGACGACGACACGAGCGACACCCCGACCGTCATCACGGTGCAGGCCGGCTTTGACTGGCAGTTCTGGGCGCTCGCTGCGCTCGCGACCTGGTGGGCGTGGGAGAGCTTCGCGCCGCAGCGCCGGCGCAGGCGGAGGAGTTGAAGGCCTGGACCTTCAGGTCCAGGCCTCTCAGCCGCGCCGACAGCGGTAGGCGATTCCTGGTGTCGAGAAGAGGCGCGGACCGGTAATCAATACCGTGTCGCCGCCCAAAGCGACTGAGTCGTTCCTCAGCTGCTTGAGGTCATCACCGGGCAGGATGTTCGGCGGGATGCTATGTATCGCCCCGAGGGCTTTGCAGTTGGTCACGTACGTGGTCTCGTGAGTCACAACGACATCGCTGGCGCCCGGCGCCATCGTCATGCACCCGACCAGGAGCCAGCCGATCGCGGCAAAGAGCATGAGGGTGGTCCTGAGAGTCATGTGCGCGGTCCTTTGCAGTGTTGGAAACTGCGTGAGCTTAGGGGCAGGCGGCGCGGGCATTCCGTGAACTGGCCCCCGCGGGAGGTGACACTTCGCGGCCGATCGCGCGATAAGTGTCACATTCCTGGCAAGTCGAGCGGCGCGGTCGCGCCTCGCTCTCCACGTACCGCTCCTCGATCCAATCGGCCTGCAGGTGCGTGCGCTGCAGCTGCTGGTAGGCGGCGATCTGCGCATGCATGAAGGGGATGCAGCGCACCTCGGACGGTTTGAATTGCCAGCCCTCCGGGCTCACCAGCGTGCCGGCACGCAATGCCCAGCCGCTCCAGGCGCGCTCGAGCTCGCCCAGGTCGCTCGCGATCTCCAGGAGCCGCATCACCCAAGGCGGGATGCGTTGGGTGCGCAGCCACCGGCGCACCGTGGACGGGTGCCGTCCGGTGAGCGTTGCAAGCCTCTCCGTGGTGAAGGCATCCCAGCCGCGCATGGGGGCGGTAGCGGCCACGACGGGCTGCAGCTTGAGGGGAGCGCGCTAGAGTGCGAACTGCAGCCGCCGGCGGCGTGCGCGTGCGATTTTCCATAATATACAGTGCACGCGAATCAGCTCCCCGATCGCCCCCCAACCCCCCTGAATTCCGGGGGCGGCGAGGGTAGGGAAGACCAACAGCCCGAGCAAAATGCTCGCGGCCTGCGAGCGGAACTTCGCGGCAATCCGCTGCCAGATCCGGCGCAGCTCGGGACTGGTCTCTCGCTCAGCCTCGACGCAGAGCAGTACGTACTCGGGACTCTCCTCGAGCAGCTCGGCGACTCGGTTGACAAACTTCCGATCGACTGTGGAGCGGCCGTGCCTCCAATTGGCGACCGTGTTCTCAGCGGCGGGGATCAGCTTCGCGAGGCCGTACCAACTCACGCTGTGACGCGCTCTGACGCGATCCAGCAGCTCCACAGACGTTTCCAGCTTCATGGGTACCACTCCCAGGGCC
>Ga0207707_10001868_pt1 | contig 19245 bp, 28 predicted proteins | sample KBSC83BmetaG_FD_184336 | JGI IMG/M metagenome (GOLD analysis project Ga0207707, IMG submission 184336) | Corn rhizosphere microbial communities from Kellogg Biological Station, Michigan, USA - KBS C8-3B metaG (SPAdes) (version 2) | ecosystem: Host-associated > Plants > Roots > Rhizosphere ...
GCGATGCGTGTCAGTCGAACAGGCTCGATACCGACTCTTCGGACGCCGTGCGCAGGATCGCTTCCGAAATCAGGCCGGCGATCGATAGCGAGCGAATGTTCGGCGTCTTCTTCACCGCGTCGGTCGCCTGGATCGAGTCGGTGATGACAAGCTCTTTGAGCTTCGACGAGGCGATGCGCTGGGTGGCGCCACCGGACAGCACGCCGTGGGTGATGTACGCGTAGACGTCCTTGGCGCCGTGGGCGAGCAGCGCATCCGCCGAATTCACCAGCGTGCCGCCGGAGTCGACGATGTCGTCGACCAGGATGCAGGTGTAGCCGGCGACCTCGCCGATCACGTTCATCACCTCGGATTCGCCGGCGCGTTCGCGGCGCTTGTCGACGATGGCGAGCGGTGTGTTGATGCGCTTGGCAAGGCCGCGGGCGCGCGCCACGCCGCCCACGTCGGGCGAAACCACCATCACGTTGGAGAGGTCGAGGCGTTCCTTGATGTCGCGAACCATCAGGGGCGAGGCAAAGAGGTTGTCGGTCGGGATGTCGAAGAAGCCCTGGATCTGTGCGGCGTGCAGGTCGAGCGTCATGACGCGGTCGACGCCGGCCTGCGTGATCAGGTTTGCGACCAGCTTGGCCGAAATCGGCGTGCGCGAGCCGGACCGGCGGTCCTGCCTGGCATAGCCGAAATAGGGGATCACTGCCGTGATGCGGCGCGCCGAGGAACGGCGCAACGCATCGGTGATGATCAGAAGCTCCATCAGATGGTCGTTGGCCGGGAACGACGTCGACTGCAGGATGAAGGCATCCGAGCCGCGGACGTTTTCCTGGATTTCGACGAAAATCTCCATGTCGGCAAAGCGCCGGACCACGCCCTTGGTGAGGGGGACGCCGATCCCGTCGGCGATTGCCTGTGCCAGCGCTGGATTGGAATTGCCGGCAATCAGCTTGATGGAGCCGTTTTTGGCCGACATCGAGGCATCTCCCCGGACGTTGCTGGACACCTTTTTCAGCATATCGGGTTTCCCTGGAACCGGCGTTTTGACGAGCGAGGGAATATCAGGCCGATGGCCGCGCTGGCAACCCGGGGAGGTCGTTTTCCCGAGCAAAAATCGGTGCCATTTCCGCGATTTGACTAATGGTCGGTGTAGCCGAGCGCCGCGATATTCGGGCTCCCTGAGGTTGCGGGGCTGTCTGCGTTCGCGACCGCGGGGCCACGCTTGCCGGCGGGGGCTGGCGCCGGCGGCGGTTCGGCGGGTGTGCCGTTGATCATGCCGGAAAGACCGCTCAATCCGGCCTGCGCAATCTTGCGCAGCACGAGATCGTCCGCGGCGGCCCAGGGATCGCGTGTCGCGTCGCGGCCGGCCTTGCCTGCCTGTTCCTCGCCGGACAGACGCAACGTGCGCTGCTGGTCGCGGTCATAGACGTCCCAGACCCAGGCGATCACCGTGCGTCCGCGCACGACCTGCGCGGAGAGATAGGAGCGCACGCGATAGGAGGCCGGGCTTTCGCGCGAGACGATCGAGAGGTTGCGCAGCTTGGTTTCGCTGTCGAGCACGCTCACCATGCGGTCGAATACGCCAGGCGGCGGACCGTCGACCGACTCGAACGTAACGGTCTGGCCGCCGCCGTCGTTTGCCATCGCAAACGCGCCTGATGTTGCGGAGCTGCCCGAAGCACAGCCGCCAAGCGTGCACGCCGCAGCAAGGCACAGCACGGCAAAGCCGGCGCGCAGCAGCGGCGTCCGGCGTGACCGGGAAGAAGTGTTCGACGCGTCCCTCATTGTTGCTTTTGCGATATCGCGAAATCGCGCGAGCGTCTAGACCGTGCGAGACACGGGAGGGGACGAAATCAGGCCGCTACGGCCCCGATCATCGGCTTCAAATTGCGGGGAAACGCGACGCTATTCTGCTTCCAGCGCGATCGCGTGCATGAGCCGGCCATAATCCGGCTCCTTGCGATGCACGGAGCGGCGGTAGCTGTAGAAGCGCTCGTCCGCATAGGTGTCGATCCCGAGATCGTCGATCATCGGCACGCCGGCATTTTCGAGCCTCATCCGGATGAAGCCCGCGAGATCGAACATCGCGTGGCCATGGCGTTCACCCGGAAGAAAGAACAGCGCGTTCCCGGCATCGGCCTCGATGAAACGCTCGACGAATTCGTGGCCTACCTCGTAGCTTGGCTGGCGGATCAGGGGACCGATCGCGGCGACCATGCCGCTGCGGTCGGCGCCGAGCTTCTCCATTGCATCGATGGTCGATTCCAGAATGCCGGTCAGCGCGCCTTTCCATCCCGCATGCGCCGCGCCGATCACGCGCGCTTTGGGATCGACGAACAGGATAGGTCCGCAATCGGCCGTGGTGACCCCGATCGCAAGCCCCTCGCTCCGGGTGACGATCGCGTCCGCCTTCGGCCGCACCGCGCCGTCCCAGGGCCCGCTGGCTACGACCGCATCCGGCGAATGAATCTGATGCACGCTCAGGAAATGCGAGGGCGCAACCCCGAGCTGCTCCGCCATCCGGCGCCGGTTTTCCGCGACCCGCGCGGGCTCGTCGTTCGAGCCGAGCCCGCCATTGAGGCTGTCATAGACGCCGTCGGAGACGCCGCCCTCGCGGGTGAAGAAAGCGTGCCGAATGCCGGGAATGGCCGCGAGGAGAGACGAGGCAAGCATCAGGAAGCTCCGCCGGGCTGCTCGTCGCTGAAGCCCGGCAGCGCGGCGAGGTTCGGCGAGGATACGCCGAGCACCTTGAACAGCGCGCCCATGCCGGTACGTCCGCCGGCGGTCAGCCGCTTCAACGCACTGGCAATGTCCTCGGACACTTCGGGCGCCGCCTTCGCCATCAAGGCGACGGCGCGGGTCTCGATCCCGAGCCGTTTCAGGAACTCGCCCTGCGCCACCGGTCCATGAACAAGCGCGCTGACATCTTCGGCGGCGCGTGCCAGCGCCTGGAAGTCGACATGCGCCGTCACGTCGGCCTGTCCCGGAGCGTTCAGGGGATCGGTGAAGCTGTGACGGGCGATCGCTTGGAAAGTGTCGCCGGCGTCGCTGCGTACGTGGCCATAGTCGATGATCAGTGCCGCGCCGTCCTGGTCGCGCACGCGCGATGCGATCTTCATCATTTCGGAATCGGGCCGCCATTCGAACACCGCGCCGACCGGTGCGGCACGCACTAAAGGCGGCAACAGCACCTCGAAACGCGGGATCGGGTCGGACGACGCACCGAACTCCAGCTTGCCATTGGAATCGAGGTCGACCATGCGCTCGTGCCAACCGTCCTCGCGCTTCACCACCTGATGGATCGGCAGCACGTCGAAATATTCATTGGCGAAGATGATGCAGGGACCATCCGGCACCTCGTCGATATCGTCATGCCAGGCGAGGTTGCGCACGCCCGACAGGGTCGACTGCTGCTTCTTGCGCAGCACCGGATTGATCTCCACCAGATGAACGCTCAGCGTCTGATAGAGCGGCGGCAGCACGCGCACCGCGCGCAGCGCGTCCGCCATCATGGTGCCGCGGCCGGGTCCGAGCTCGATCAGCCGGAGCAGGGAAGGCGAGCCCATCGTCCTCCAGAGCGAGGCCGCCCACAGCCCGAGCAATTCGCCGAACATCTGGCTGACTTCGGGCGCGGTGGTGAAGTCGCCTTCGCGCCCGAGCGGATCGCGCGAAACATAATAGCCGTGCTCGGGATGCTTCAGGCACAATTCCATGTAGCGCCATACCGGCATCGGGCCGGATGACTTGATCAATTTCTTGATCTCCGACTGCAGCGGCGAAAATTCGGTCACAGCCTGCCTTGCAATGAATTAACTATTTGCGCCCGCCGGTTTCGGCTGTTCGCGGCGCCACGCCCTTACAATAAGTATTATCCCTGCGATTACCATCGGCAGCGACAGCAGCGTCCCCATGGTCAGGCCGCCCCACAAGAATCCGAGCTGCGGGTCGGGCTCGCGGAAGTGTTCCCCGGCGATGCGGGCCAACGCGTAGAGGGTAATGAAACTGCCCAGGATCAGTCCCGGCCGCTTCAACGCACCGAAGCGGACCATCACGGCGAGGATCGTGAACAGCAGGATGCCCTCCATGCCCGCTTCATAGAGCTGGCTCGGATGGCGCGGCAGCGGGCCGCCGTTGGGAAAGATCATCGCCCAGGGCAGGCTGGGGTCGGCGGCGCGTCCCCACAGCTCGCTGTTGATGAAATTGGCAATCCGCCCGAGAAACAGGCCAATCGGTCCGACGGCGGTGGTGATGTCGCCGAGCGAAAGAATCGGGATGCGGTTCTTGCGCGCAAACCACATCACCGCGACGACGCAGCCCATGAAACCGCCGTGGAAGGACATGCCGCCCTTCCACAGCTCGAAAATCTGGGCCGGGTGCTCGATGAAGAACGGCAGATTGTAGAACAGCACATAGCCGGTGCGCCCGCCGACGATGATGCCGAGCGTGACCCAGAGGATGAAGTCGTCCATCTGGAGCAACGAGATCGGCGCCGGGCCGCTCCACAGTCTTTCGTTCTTGATCAAAGCTCGCGCATAGAGCCACCCGAGCACGATGCCGCCGATATAGGCGAGCGCGTACCAGCGAATGGCGATCGGCCCGATCGCGATCGCGATCGGGTCGAACACCGGGAATTTGATCAGGAGAGGAAGCATCTAATCCGCTTACACGAGATTGCGCTTGTAGAGCGCGAGCAGCCGCTCCCAGTGCCGCTCCGCCGCGTCACGGTTGTAGACCGGGCGCTTGGGGAAGGCGAAGCCGTGATGGGTTCCGGGATAGACCTCGACCTCGTTCTTCGAGCCCTTCATCCCTTCGCTCACCTTGTCGATGATCTCCTGCGGCGCGTAGACATCGGTCTCGGCGCAGGCGAAGTAGAGTTCGGCCTTGGTCTTCGCCGCCGCCAGATGCGGGCTGTCGGGCTGGTCGGTTGCCAGTTGCACGCCGTAGACGGATGCCGCCGCCTTGACGCGATCGGGAAAATGCGTCGCGGCGTTGACCGCGTAGCGGCCGCTCATGCAGTAGCCGACCGTGCCCATGATTTTCGTGCTCGCGGCCTTCTGAGTCTCTGCATAGGCGAGCAACGCCTTGGTATCTTCCATGACGAGGGGAATGGTGAGCGAGCTCATCAGGCTGAACATGCGCTTGCGTTCCGGCGACTCCGGATCGGGGTTGATGGGGCCGAGCTCCATCACGCCGGCGCGGTAATACATGTTCGGGAGCATCACGTAATAGCCGGACGTGCCGAGCCGCCGCGCCATGTCGCGCAGCTCCTCGCGGATCGCGGGCGCATCCATGTAGAAGATGATGACGGGGAACGGACCGCCGCGCTCGGGATGGGTGATGAAGGTGGTGGTCTTGCCGTCCTTGGTCTGGATCTCAACTTGCTGGTCGATCATGGGCGTTTCTTTGCTTTGTGATTTTGGGTTTACCTTGGGCGCCGAATACGATTGCAAGTAAACCGGAGCATGACAAGGTGAGGCAGGGGCTTGAAAGGCAGGGGCTTGAAAGGCGGGGGCTTGAAGGGCGGGCTCAGGATCGCCATTGTTTGATTTGACCTGTTCCCGCGCACGGAGGTTTCGCCATGACCCAGACCAACAACCGGTTTTTCGATGAAATCGGCCGGCTGATGAACGACGCCGCCGGCGCCGCCCAGGGCGTCAAGCGCGAGGTCGACACGCTCTGGCGCAGCCAGGCCGAAAAGATCCTGCGCGATCTCGACCTCGTCAAGCGCGAAGAGTTCGAGGCGGTGAAGGACATGGCACGGCTGGCACGCGAGGAGAACGAGGCGCTGAAGGCGCGGATCGCAGCCCTGGAAGGCAAGCTTGGCGTTTCGTCGTCCGCGCCCAACGCCGCCACGTGAAGATAGACGGGCTGATCGCACGCCTCGTCACAGATGGGAAAAGCCACGCGCGATTTGCCGGTGCTTGCTTTCAAAGCGCAGCAGGCCTTCGATGCCTGGCTGATTTCGCAACCTGCCGATAGCCGGGGTCTGTGGCTCAAGGTCGCGAAGAAATCATCGGGAATTGCCAGCGTTTCCAGGGATGAGGCCGTCGATACCGCGCTTTGTCACGGCTGGATCGATGGCCAGCTCGACAGTTTTGACGACAAATATTGGTTGATCCGCTTCACGCCGCGCCAATCCACCAGCAAATGGTCCGAGAAGAACCGCGCGCGAGCGATCGAGCTGGTTAAGCTGGGGCGCATGCGCGCCGCGGGGCTGAGCGAGATCGAGCGGGCCAGAAAGGACGGCCGTTGGGACGCGGCCTATGCCGCGCAAAGCACGGCTCAGGTGCCGGACGACCTCAATCGGATGCTGTCGAAAAGCAGGAAGGCCAAGGCCTTCTTCGAGGCCCTCGACAGCAAGAACCGCTACGCGATCCTGTATCGTATCCACGGCGCCAGGAAGCCGGAGACGAGGGCGGCCCGCATCGAGAAATTCGTGGCGATGCTGGTCGAGGGAAAGACCATCTATCCCCAGAAAGCGAAGGCGCCGCGGGCCCGGAAAAAAGTGTAAACGCCGAGCCCGGATGGGCCCGGGTACAAAAAATCCCTTCATTTCCTTGTCATTTCGCCGCTTTGGGGCTAAAAGCCCGCCACGTCCGCGGCCCCCGCACCCCTGGAGGCTTGCCGTTGGACCGAAGCATGGGCCGCTTGGCGGCCTTTATCTTTTGAAAACAAGGACTTAAGACAATGGCGACGACCGTCAAGGAATTGAAGGCGACCGCACGTCCGTCAGTCGGCAGGGGGGCCGCACGGGCAGAGCGTCGCGCCGGGAGAGTACCCGGAGTGATCTATGGCAACAACCAGCCCCCGCTGCCGATCTCGGTGGAAGACAAGGAACTGCGCCAGCGCATCCTCGCCGGCCGCTTCCTCACCACGATTTACGACATCGACCTCGAGGGCAAGAAGCACCGCGTGATTCCGCGCGACTTCCACCTCGATCCCGTGAAGGATTTCCCGCTCCATGTCGACTTCATGCGGCTCGGCGAAGGCGCCTCGATCCGCATCAGCGTTCCCCTGCACGCGCAGAACGCGGAAGCCTCGCCGGGCGTGAAGCGCGGCGGCACGGTCAACATCGTCACCCACACCATCGAGCTCGAATGCTCGGTCGACAACATCCCGCAATATATCGAAGCCGACGTCGGCGCGCTCGAGATTGGCCATTCGCTGCATCTGTCCGACATCACGCTGCCGAAAGGCGTGCGCGCGCTGCGCGATGACCTCACGCTGGTCACCATCGTGCCGCCGTCGGGTTACGCCGAAGAGCAGAAGGCGGCGGCTGCGGCCGCGGCTGGTGCGGCGGCAGCGGCAGCGGCTCCGGCAGCTGGTGCGGCGGCGGCTCCTGCAGCCGGTGCGCCGGCAGCGGCGGCGCCTGCGGCCGGTGCGGCGGCTCCGGCAGCGGGTGCAAAGGCGCCCGCGGGTGGCGGCGACAAGAAGAAGTAACGACCTTCTTACGCGGGATGCCGCGCCATGCTGCTCTTTGTCGGCCTCGGCAATCCCGGCGCGAAATACGCACGCAACCGGCACAATATCGGCTTCATGGCCGTTGACGAGATTGCGCGGCGTCATGGTTTCGCACCGTGGCGCCGCCGCTTTCAGGGCGAGACCTCGGAAGGCACGCTCGGCTCCGAGCGCGTGATCCTGCTCAAGCCGACGACCTACATGAACGATTCCGGCCGCGCGGTGCAGGAAGCCGCGAACTTCTTCAAGCTAGGCGCCGGCGAAGTCACCGTATTTCAGGACGAGCTGGAACTGCCGCCGGCGAAGGTGCGGATCAAGGTCGGCGGCGGCATTGCCGGCCATAACGGCTTGCGCTCGATCACCTCGCATATCGGCAATGACTATCGCCGGGTGCGGCTCGGCATCGGTCACCCCGGCGTCAAGGAACTGGTGCATCACCACGTGCTGTCCGACTTCGCCAAGGACGACGGCCCCTGGGTCGTGGCCTTGTGCGAGGCGGTGGCCGACAATGCCGCATTGCTCGCGGCCGGACAGGACTCCTCGTTCCAGAACAAGGTGCATCTGGTGCTGCAGGGGAAGGGATTTTTCGATCAACGCGACGATGGCGCGGCGTAACGCGCCTGACATCGCGAAAGGACTTCAGGACAAATCATGGGATTCAAATGCGGTATCGTCGGGTTGCCCAATGTCGGCAAATCGACGCTCTTCAATGCACTGACGGAAACGGCAGCGGCGCAGGCGGCGAACTATCCGTTCTGCACCATCGAGCCGAATGTCGGCGAGGTCGCGGTGCCCGATCCCAGGCTCGACAAGCTCTCCGATATCGCCAAATCCGCGCAGATCATCCCGACCCGGCTGACTTTCGTCGATATCGCGGGCCTGGTCCGCGGTGCGTCGCAAGGCGAAGGCCTCGGCAACCAGTTCCTCGCCAATATCCGCGAGGTCGACGCAATCGCGCATGTGGTGCGCTGCTTCGAGGATTCCGACATTACCCATGTCGAGGGCAAGATCGCGCCGATCGCCGATATCGAGACCATCGAGACCGAGCTGATGCTGGCGGACCTCGACAGCCTTGAAAAGCGCGTCGACAATCTGACCAAGAAGGCCAAAGGCAACGACAAGGAAGCCAAGGAGCAGCTCGATCTCGTCAACCGCGCGCTTGCGCTGCTGCGCGAGGGCAAGCCGGCGCGCTTCGTCGAGCGCAAGGCGGAAGAGCAGCGCGCCTTCGGCATGCTCGGGCTTCTGACGTCCAAGCCCGTGCTCTATGTCTGCAACGTCGAGGAAAGTTCGGCAAAGGACGGCAACAATTTCTCGAAACAGGTGTTCGAGCGCGCCAAGCAGGAAGGCGCGGTTGCGGTCGTGATCTCGGCCAAGATCGAATCCGAGATCGCGACGCTGTCACGCGAGGAGCGCAAGGAATTCCTGGATACGCTGGGGCTGGAGGAGGCCGGCCTCGACCGGCTGATCCGCGCCGGCTACCAGTTGCTCGACCTCGTCACCTATTTCACGGTGGGTCCGAAGGAAGCGCGCGCCTGGACCATCCATCGCGGCACCAAGGCGCCCGCCGCGGCCGGCGTGATCCACACCGATTTCGAAAAGGGATTCATTCGCGCCGAAACCATCGCCTATGGCGACTATGTTACGCTCAACGGCGAAGCCGGCGCGCGCGATGCGGGCAAGCTTCGGCTGGAAGGCAAGGAATATGTCGTTGCCGATGGCGACGTCCTGCATTTCAGATTTGCGAATTGACGCTCTTGAGCTGTCATTCCGGGATGGTCCGAAGGACCAGACCTCAGATGCGCAATTGCGCATCGGGGAATCTCGAGATTCTCAGGTGCGCAATTGCGCATCATAGTTCGCACTTCGTGCGCCCCGGAATGACGATCTAACCTAGCGCATCCCGCCCTGATCGCGGATGGCACCGAGATGCTCGTTGATGCGGAATACGATCAGGACGAATTCCGCAAGGATGCGGCAGAACACGATGCCGACGATGACGCTGGCGATCGAGGCGAGCAGCAACAGGAAGCCGCTGAACGGGTTGATCGCCATTACCGAAAGTCCGGACAAGATGCCGGAGAGGCCGAGCAGGCAGATCAGCGCGATGACGAGCCAGTAGAACGTCTTGATGATGGTGGGCGTGATGAAACGGTCCCACTGGAACAGGTCCTGAAAATCAAACATCGTCTTCCCCCCGGCGAATCAACCACGAGTTTCGCCCAAATCCGGCTGCCGACACAGCCCCAAGGGCCGGATATCGATCCAGGCAAGGGTGAGCCATGCGGGCGAGCGGGTTGAGATTGCCGCAAAGTGCGGCCACAATCTGACCTCATGCCGCAATTTTGTCCGCGATGATGCTCACCTTCGAAGATTTCCCGGTCGGCCGGCTTGGCACTTACGGACCGCGCCACGTCACGCGCGAGGAGGTTCTGGCGTTTGCCGCCGAATTCGATCCGCAGCCGATGCATCTCGATGAGGAAGCGGCCAGCAAAACCATGCTGAAGGGACTTTCCGGATCGGGCTGGCATCTCTGCTCGCTGATGATGCGGATGATGTTCGATGCGTTCATCGGTCAGGCTGCCTCGCTCGGCTCGCCCGGTGTCAACGAATTGAAATGGATGGCGCCGCTGCGTCCCGGCGACGATCTGACGCTCGATGTCGAAGTGACGGAAGCGCGGGTGTCGAAGAGCCGTCCCGAAACGGGAATCGTGACCTTCAGGAGCGTGGCCCGCAACGCCGCGGGACAGGCGCTTTGTGAGATGATCTCGCCGATCATCATCAGCCGGCGCGAGGGCGCGGAGCGGACGGACTGATGCCCTTTTACGAAGACATCGAGATCGGACAGCGGCGTGAGCTGGGATCGTTCACCTTCACGGCCGAGGATATCAAACGCTTCGCGCGGCAGTTCGATCCGCAGCGTTTTCATCTTTCCGAGGAGGAGGGCCGCAACTCGCCGTTCGGCGGGCTCGCTGCGTCGGGCTGGCATGTCGCCTCAGTCTGCATGAAGATGATCGTTGCGGCGGGCCAGCGCGCGGCGCGGGAAGCTGTGGCGCGCGGCGAAAAGGTCGTGCCGTGGGGACCGTCGCCGGGCTTTCGCGAACTGCGCTGGATCAGGCCGGTGCTGGCCGGCGACACGCTCAGCTTTGCGAGTGTCGTCGAAACGCGGCGCGCGTCGGACTCGCGCCCCGAATGGGGCATCGTGGAGATCCGCAACAGCGGCACCAACCAGCGCGGCGAGCTCGCGTTCTCGTTCCTCGGCGCCGCCTTCGTGCCGCGGCGCCCGCCGGGTTAACCCCCCGGCAAGGTTACCGTGTCGTTCGGACGCCTCTCCGTATGGATTCTGTGGAACGAATGTTTTGCTAACGCATTTTGAACGAGTGGCAACGATAGTGAGCCCGCCGAATTTCGGCGGGAGACGATGATGGCGGATCGCAGCGGCTTGAAACTGGTGGGCTTTATCTTCGCAACCGTGACGGTCGCGGTGATGCTGACGGCGGGGATGGTGGTGAAGGGCTATGCCGACGGCGTCTACACGCTGGAGCCGGCGGCGGTCGTCGCCAGCCGCTAACCCGGAACTCGCCAACTTAACTTAATCGGACGAATCGCGCTGCGCCGGACCGGCTATCGCGCGTTGATTTTTATTGGCTCCAGACCAGCGCGAGCACGGTCACGGCCAAAGCCAGCAATCCGACAAAGCGGAACATCAGCGTACCCAGGGGAGCGGACGCGCGCATCGGGGCCGGGTTGGTGGTTTCTTCCATCGACATATTTTCCCCCTTGGGCAGCGCCCCTTTTCGAAGCAGGTGGCTGTGTCCAGCGGTGGGGGACCTTCTACCCGAATCGAAACCGCCGCGCTCCCCGGAATCAGGAACGCGGCGGCGATTTATCAGTCAGTGTGGCAAATACGCCAGCTAACCATTGCGCAGGCCGTCGGCGCTGCGCTTCCACTGGTCCACATTGTCGGCGATCATGCGCGTGGACTTCATCGCGGCCTGGCTGAGTTGGGCGTAGCCCGAGATCTCGCGCTGGACACGCTGGCCTTCGGCATGGAGCAGGTCGCGCAGGCCCTCGAGCTGCGAAATCAGGTTTTCGATTTCCGACAGCGAGTTCCCGGCGACACGCTGGATCAGCGAATTGACGTTGGTCACGGTGGCCTCGGCACCCGGGTCGAGCGCCGGCTCGGCGGCGTTCAAGGACATCGGACGACGCAGGTAGGCGATATCGTTGCGGACGAAGTCGCGGATCCCGGCCTCGACTTCGGAGACGGCAGCAAGGTCGTTGTTGTCCACTTCGGGAGCATCAGTCGACTCCATTTCGATCTTTGGCATGACGTTCATCGGCCATTCCCCTGTTCGCGTTTGTCACGCGCGAGTGTCCCCCGCACGACGAGTTCCCAGCGGGGCTATCTGTGCGGCCGAATTTGACCGCATCGCGGCCGAGTTGCGGCAATGCTGGACATTTCCGCGGTCGGCAAGGGGCGCTCAAAACAGGCGAAAAGACGGCAATTTACCAGCTCTTCTTGAAGCTGGCGGTGACGCTCTTGCTGGTTGTGCCGGCCGCCGGTTTCGCCGATCGAGCCCGTGATCGAGACGCCGCCGAACAGCTCCTGCTCGGCGCCGACCTTGCGCAGCCATTTGTCATCGGACGTCGACAGCGTCTGGCCCGCCGTGAGGCTGGTGCGGGTCTCGGTCACGTCGAGCCTGGCCGATTGCTCGGTCTGGTAGGTCCGTTCGGGATGCGTGGTGAAGCCGGGCACCGGCACGCTTCACCGACACCGCGGAGGAGCCGTTGGCCTGGTTCCAGTTCGACCAGGTCAGGTGCGGATTCACGACGCTGTTATGCGCCGATAGAATCCAGAGCGCGATGGTGATTGTGTCTCAATTCCATCGCGCTCCGGACAGAGCGATCCAGCGGGGCTGGTGGCTGGATCGCTACACGGTTCCGCCTGAGCGTCGCGGCGCGTCAGGCGATCATGCGCGGGAGATGGATCGATTGGCCGAGCGCCTGCTCGACCAGGTCGAAGCTGTCGAGCAGCACGCGGATGTTGCGCAGCCGGCCGTGCCTGAACTGGGCGAAATGCGCGAGCCGCAGCGAGATCGGCTTGTTGGAGTCCAGCGAGGTCAGGGAATAGCGCAGCATCGAGGCCGCCGAATCCACTCCCAGCATCACCGTCTCGCGGTCGAAGCGGTGAACCCTGAGATTCTCCGCGATCTGCCGGATCACCTCCATCACCGCAGCCCTGCCGCGCCGGGCGCCGAGGAATGGAAACATGTCGATCGGTCCATAGATCGCCCAATCGACATCCTCATCGATCAGGGTTTGGAGTTCCTCGAACTGGCGGTCGTTGATTGCACGGTGCAACGCACGTGAAAAACGCCAGAGACTATGCTCTGTCATGATGTCTGGTTTCCCGAATGGCCTTAAAAGCAGCAACCGTCCCGCAATGGACGACATAAAAGGCCGGCGTCTCTCGTGACTCCCGGCCTAGTTGCTGCACCTATAACTTTAAGCCTCAAATAATCGATTTTGGTTCAAATGCAACCAGACTTTTTTGCATTGCACAAATGCGTGAAAGCCCGTGAATTTACGGATCGTTTACCGCCGGTTTTGCGGCTCGCGGCCGCGGGAGGACTCCCGCTCGATCGCGATCTCGCTGTCCCGGAAGGCCAAAAGACCGAACAGGAAGCCGCCTCCCAGGCCACCGATCATGGCGCCCAGCGGCATGAAGGTGAAGAACACCAGCATCCCGCTATAGCCTTCAAAGTCCGAGGTTTTGAAGATTTCGACCCAGGCGAGGCCCAGTCCTATTCCCAGTGCGGCGCCGCCGAGTGCGCCCAAAACCAGCCCCAGCACCGCAAGCAACGCAATCTTCATGAGCACTTTTCGTCCGCAAATTCCCGAGATGGGTCGCGAAGCGGTGCGGTCAGGTTCAATGGACGGGACTACACGCGCGGGCAGGGCGCGCGGCCCGATCACAAGCCCGGCATCGAAACGTTATCAACCTTCGCCGTCGCCTTTGCCCGTGAGTAGGTCCCGCTCGAGCACCTGCTGCACGAGATCGAACGTGTCCATGATCTCGCGGATTTCGGCGATGCGGCCATCGCGCAGCGTGAAGAACACGGCGATGTCGAACTGCACGGTGCGGCCGTTGCTGCGCTTCTTGAAGAACGCACGGATATTGACCGCGACCTTGTCGGCTTCGGCGACCACTTCGCGGATCTCGTGGCGCATGCTGGAATAGCGGGCATGCACGGTCTGCCAGGTTTTCCGCACCTCGTCCTTGCCGTGGCGGCGGCCCATATGCGGCAGCACGTCGATCGGCGCGGGGGCGATCAGGACGATGTCGTCACTGCAGCGCCCCAGCGCGTCCTCAAGGTCGCCGGAATAAAACACGTCGAGAAAATTCAGCACGCGTTGCCGGCTAAGTTTCTCGACCATCCGTGGCTCCGCGCCGAGACCGACTCGCAAGGTCCTGTCGTTCCGGATGGAATCGCGGAGAGGCGTTGCGGTCAACTGCTGAATTGACGGCGGCAGCGCAATGCAATCCAGAGGATAGGTGCCGGCGAGAGGACACGCGGCTTGCCGGTATTTCCCGCGTCCTCCCCGGCGATAAAGCCTGGCGTAACCGCGCGCCGTCCGTATTATTCCACCGGTTGCCATTGCCAAATTTCGCGGCGCTGCTCTTGCCGCGCCGTCCGCCCTACGTATCCTTCCATGCATAAGAGCGCGATCAACGCGCTCCGATTCGATCGGGGGAAATAGATGAAGACGATCACAGGTATCGCCGGCCTTGTGGCCGGCCTGTTTTTCCTGCTGCCGGCATCGGCGCACACGCCGCAACAGCCGCCACACCAGTCCTTCGGCGAAGGTGACCTCAAGCTCGAAAGCGGCGAGGCGATCAAGGATTTCTCGATCTCCTACGTCACCCACGGCACGCTGAATGCGAAGAAATCCAACGCCATCCTGATGGTGACGGCGATCGGCGGCAATCATCACCGTATCGACTTCATGATCGGGCCGGGCAAGGCGCTCGATCCCGAAAAATACTTCATCATCTGCACCGATGCGATCGGCAACGGGCTCACGACCTCGCCGAGCAATTCGAAGGCGCAGCCGCGCATGCAGTTTCCCAAATTCACCATGCGCGACATGGTGGAATCGCAATATCGCCTGGTGAAGGAGAAGTTCGGCATCGACCATCTCGTCGCCGTGATCGGCCCGTCGATGGGCGGCATGCAGACGCTGCAATGGGGCGTCAGCCATCCCGACATGATGGATGCGCTGGTGGCGATGGTGCCGCTGACCAAGACCCCGGCCTGGTCGATCGCCGTCATGGAGGCTTCGCGCAGGGCGATCATGAACGACCCGGCCTGGAAGGACGGCAACTACGAGGCGCCGCCGGAGAAGGGCGTGCGGCTGTGGCGCGATATCCTCAACCTGCTCGCCGCGCGGACGCCGGACATGTACGCGGCCCAGTTCAGGAACGGCATGGACGTGCTGCCCTGGCTGACCGAGCAGGAGAACGCCGCGATGAAGGCGCTCGACGCCAATGACTGGATCTACCAGACCTGGGCCTATGACCGGCACGATGTCGGCACGACGCCGGGCTTTGGCGGCGACACGGCGAAGGCGTTGGCCTCGATCAAGGCGAAGACCTTGATTCTCACTGGCACCAAGGACCTGCTCAATCCGGAGATCGAGCCGGCCGAGATGGGCAAGAACATCGCGAACGTGAAAATGATGACGATCTCGCCCGGCACAGTGACCGGCCACGCCTCGGCCGGCGGCTTCAATCCGGCCGACGTGGCGTTTCTCAACCGCGAGGCCGGCGGCTTCCTCGATGCCGTCACCGACGGCGGCAAGAAGCTGAATTAGCCGAAAGGCGGACGCGCATGTCCCGGATTTAATGAAACAGGGGCGGCGCGCCGCCGTTCTCCTCGTACGGGCGACGATTTCTTTCACGGAGATTCCATGATGAAGAGATCCGCTTCGCTCGTGCTCGCCGCCGTGCTGGCGATGTCGGGCGCCACCGCCGCTTCCGCCGCAAGCCACTTGTCGAAAATGTCCAACACAACGTCCAAGACGGCGGCCAGCGATACGCTGACCCTGTCGGGCGACCAGCAGAAATCGATCTGGAACGACCTCAGCGGTCACGCCGCCAACGCGAGCGCGCCATCCGGCTTCAACGTGGCGGTCGGCGCTCAAGTGCCGAACAGCATGAAGACCTATCCGATGCCGCGGCAGGCGGCGCGCGATGTGCCGGCGGCAAAGCCCTACCGCTATGCGATGACGCAAGACAAGCTCCTGATCGTCAATCCCGGCGATCACAAGGTCGCCGACGTCGTGAGCAAGCCGTAATGTCTCCAGGAGGAGGCGGCGGCGGCCGGAGATGCCCCCTGAGCGAGAGCGGTCGGGCATCGTGATTTCCCCTGATCAGCCGGCCGTCGCTGCCATCTGACGATACGGATGGTGCGACCGATGGAACCTCGCCCAGCCCGTCGCCGTTGAGGCGGCAACGATCCCGTCCGGAGACACCCATCATGAAGACCGCATTCGCCGCCATCGCCGTCGCCGTCCTTGCACTGGCTTCCGCCTCGCCCGCCGACGCCAAGGGCTGCATCAAGGGCGCCGTCGTCGGCGGCGTCGCCGGCCATTATGCCGGCCATCACGGCGTGCTCGGCGCCGCCGCCGGTTGCCTCTATGGCCGCCATCGCGCCAACGAGCAGGCGAGAGAACAGGAGAGGCAGCAGGACCGTCAGCAGGACACGCGCGGCCGGCCGCAGGACGCGCAAGGGAAGTTGTGAGGGCGGGCGATAGCGTCGCCTCTCGTTTCTGATTCGAATTTCAAACAGCCGCTCGTCGTCCCGGCCAAGCGAAGCGCGAGCCGGGACCCATTGCCACCGGCGTTCGTCGCCAGAGCACGATGTAGCTCCAGCACGCCCAAAACGTCTCCCTGTGGTTATGGGTCTCGGGTCGCGCTCGCCTTGCTCGCTTGCCCGGGACGACAGTAGAGAACGACGCGACTCCGCATTCCCGCGGCGCGAACGCGCCCGAGTGATGCCTCGTTGGTGGCCCTCGTGAAACGGAGGGCGCGGGGAATGCCGGGTGATGGCTTCACCCATGGCCCGCCTGCAACAAAAAACGCAGGCGGCAGTCACCACAGGTTCAGCCGGATCAACCGGCATTCCCCGCGCGATGGTGTTACGGCTTATTCCGCGATCTCCCCGGAGTACCGGGCTTGATAGCCTCCGTCGCCTGAAGATCATCGTCTCCGGGCTTGCTCCCAGCGTCGGGGGAACGGGACCACGCGGCTTCGCCGTCCGCTTCGGCCTCACTCGTCGCGTGAGGCCGCCTGCGTCCATCGCATCCCGCGCTCCACGTTGGTGACGATTGGCCGAACGCCCCTCCTGGCGAGGCGGGATGCGGGGAGAGTGCAGGTGATTTGGGGCGGAAGTCAAGCAATACTTCTGTAAATCGGAAATTAATTTCAGAAAATCGGAATATGTCGGCAGACCCCCTTCGTGCGAGGAGCCCACGGGTCGCGCGAACGCGCGCCCGATGACAGGCTCCGCGACGAAGCAATCCGCTTCTCCGTATGAAGCACGATGGATTGCTTCCGCCTTCGCTCGTTGAGCTACGGCGGACAAGTCGCTTCGCTCGCAATGACGATGGCACAAGCATCAAGGCCGGAAGACCGGCCTTGATGTACGTCAAACCGTCCGAGGTTAAGGCGGCTAGTATTCAAGCCCTTATCCGAGCTCCGGGCGGAGAGCGACATGCGTGGTGCAAAATGGCTGATGATTGCCAGTCTTGCCGCTGGTCTGGCCGCTGCGGCCCGGGCTGAAAACGTCGACATCGGCAAGTCGGAATTTCAGTCTTCGTGCGCGAGTTGCCATGGTGCGGATGCAAAGGGCAAGGGACCGGTCAGCGACCAGCTCAAGATTGCGCCGTCCGACTTGACGATGTTGGCAAGGAACAACAACGGCGTCTTTCCCACCAACGCTGTTTACGAAACCATCTACGGATCGAAAACGGTTCCCGCTCACGGCTCTCGGGAAATGCCGATTTGGGGGGAACGGTTCAACCCCATTGTCGGCTTGCCTCACACGGTCGATCCTTCCTATTGGAAGTTGGCCGGGCCGGAGCAAAGTCCGGAAATCGTCGTGCGAACGCGCATCCTCGCTGTCATCGATTATCTCAGTCGTGTTCAGCAAAAGTAGAAAGCGACGAGCATCGTGAGCGCGATGCGAAGAATGGCGATGACCCAATGCAAGAGGTCACGACCCTGGCCAGCCCTGCCGCCAGGCTCGTGACCCGCAAACAAGATCGTTTTACCGCCGCGCCCCGACGCGATTGACGCCGCCATTCAGGTTGCCGCCGGCGTTATGACGGACAGCCGCGCGCGCGACGGGACGAGGCCTGAGCACGACGCCCGCCCTTGCCACGCAGCCCACGGGATACCCGACGTATTGACAATATATGATGGCCCTGGCCGGCGCCGGACTGAGGGTGACACCTGCCAACCCCAACAGGAAGCTGGCCGCCATTCCCGTCACGGTCACTGACTTGATCGAAAGATGCTTCGTCCGATGCATGGTGATCCTCCTCCTCGCGCCTGCGAACAACGGAAGCCGCCTCGGGTGCGGCTGAACGTAACGTGAGCGCCAAAGGATGGATGACGTTGACTTAGATCAACGGTGGGCACGACGTGAGCCCAGGTGTGCCCAGGTCCACACCGCGGCATGTGTGTTGGCTGCCCGGCGTGACTCACGTCACGTTGCGCCCACGTCAGCGCGGTTAGGCTCGCGGCAACCGATTACCTTGCGAGGAGCCGACGCCATGACCGCCATCACGGAATCGAAGACGCCGTCGCAGAACCGTCTCGAAGGCTTTGCGCTCACCGCGTTGTTGTAGGGCCTGCCGACCTACGCCACCGCCGTGCTGATGATCAAGATCATGGGCGCGCATGAAATCGTCGGTGAGCGTTGGGGTGCTGCGATCTTCGTCGTGCTCGCCAGCCTCTTCCATGCGGTGGCGGGGCCGTGGCTCGGCCGGAAATTTCCAAAACTCGTCAAGAACGGCTACGAGCCGCTGTTCTACGACGGGCATTTGTCGTTCTCCGAGAAGATCGCGCAATGGCGCGTCCAGCCGGCGGCCTCGCTGCAGCTCGTGACGACGGTGATCATGATGTCCGTACTGGCGGTCGGCGCGGTGAGCATCCGGTAAACACGTCGTGCGTCGGCTGCGCTCCCTCTCCCGCACGCGGGAGAGGTGAACCGCCGATGCTGCTTCAGTTCAACCTGATCCTCATCCGCGCCAATCCGCCGCGTCCGTCATGCCGTCACGTTGCGAGGGCGCCGGCCCGCCAGCCACCAGTAGAATCCCGCCGTCATCAGTCCGGCCACGGGATAGACGGTTGTCAGGGGATCGGCGGCCCAGCGCAGGAAGAACGAGAGGAAGCTCTCCACCGGCGGTCCGGAGTCCGGGCCGCTGCTCTTCCATTCCAGCATCGTCACCGGCACGAACACGAGGACGCCCAGCACCAGGCCGAGCAGGCAGGTCGTCCAGCCCGTCATCGGCCGCCGCCGGGAGAGCAGGAACATCGAGGGCAGGAACAGAAATATCGTCGTGCCGTAGGAGATGATGCAGCTCGGGATGAACAGGATCAGGAACATCAAGGCGGCCGAGCCGCCCGGCTGCAGCAGGCCGAGCATGACGGCGCAAAATGCGAGCGGCACCGGCAAGGGCGCCAGCAGCAGACCAGTCCAACTGAAGCGCATGCTTTCGCTCCGGGGGGTG
>Ga0207707_10001871_pt1 | contig 19232 bp, 14 predicted proteins | sample KBSC83BmetaG_FD_184336 | JGI IMG/M metagenome (GOLD analysis project Ga0207707, IMG submission 184336) | Corn rhizosphere microbial communities from Kellogg Biological Station, Michigan, USA - KBS C8-3B metaG (SPAdes) (version 2) | ecosystem: Host-associated > Plants > Roots > Rhizosphere ...
TTGCGGATAACCTTCATATCGGCGCCCAGCTCGCCAAGATATTGGACAAGGTTATACGTGAACGAATCGTAATTATCTATAACGAGCAGCATACTTAAAACAAGGTGCAGGGCTTTGAACTAACTAGCGAATTCACTTTATCATAACCACACTTGCTCACGATGATAAATGCGAACCCTGGCAGGTGAGGTAAATAAGGAAAATGGACGAAAATGAAAAGAAAAACGCGATCGAGGTGTTGAACCGCATCCTCGAGCTGGAGCTGGCCGGCGTCGTGCGATACACGCATTATTCGCTGATGATATTTGGCTATAACCGGATCCCGATCGTGTCGTGGCTGAAGGGCAATGCCGACGAGAGCCTTGCGCATGCGTACAAAGCGGGCGAGCTGGTAACGATGCTCGGCGGTCATCCGAGCCTGAAGATAGGCGCGCTGCTCGAAACGCAGAAGCATGATATTGGCGACATTCTCCGCGAAAGTTTGGAACAGGAACGCTCGACACTCGACGCCTATTATGAGCTGTTCCGGTTAACCGAGGGCAAATCGGTCGTGCTCGAGGAATATGCGCGCGAAATGATCTCACTCGAAGAGATGCATCTCGACGAGGTCAATAAGATGCTACGGAAACCTGGCGACCTCGCACCTTTCAATGAGTAGTGCTGCTGTAAGCGTGACGATCGTCGAAACCAAGCGGCTCGTGGTGCGCGAGTTGGCCGAATATGATGCGGAATTCATTTTTGAACTGCTCAACACGCCATCGTTCATCAAATATATCGGTGACCGCAGTGTGCGCTCCGTCGATGACGCACGCACATTTATAGAGACGAGGTACAGACAGAGTTACCGCGATCACGGGTATGGGCTCTTTGCGGTCGATCTCAAATCTGATGGGACACCGATCGGGATGTGCGGATTCGTTCGGCGGGATTCCCTGCCCGGTCCGGACATCGGGTTTGCGTTTTTACCGGAGCACGAACGGAAAGGTTATGGATTCGAATCGGCCTTGGCGGTTATGAAATATGGCCGCGACACTCTCGGCTTTACAGAGCTTTATGCCATAACCTCGCTCGACAATGATGCGTCCGGAAGGCTTCTTACCAAGCTCGGATTTGAATTTTCAAAGCAGATCGAAACACCGGAAGGCGAAACGATAAAACTGTTTCATTTCGAATATTCCTCATGACCGGGACCCACAACGGAAAATATGGTCTGATCGCCGGAAACGGTCAATTTCCTTTTCTCGTGATCGACGGAGCCCGAAAAGCGGGTGTGGACCTCGCCGTTGCCGCGATAAAAGAGGAGACCGACAAACGTATCAATGAGGCAGCCGACGATGTCCAATGGGTCGGTATCGGCCAGCTTGGTAAGATGATCTCGTTTTTTAGGAAGCGTGGAGTGACCAAGGCGATAATGGCCGGGCAGGTCAAGCATGTGCAGATCTTTTCGGGCGCGCTGCCGGATGTGCGGATGTTCAAGATGCTGTGGAAGCTGCCGCGGCGAAATACCGATGCCCTGATCGGGGGAGTTGCGGACGAGCTGGCAAGCGAAGGAATTGAGCTGATCGATTCCACGTATTTCGTCAAGGACCACCTTGCAGCCCAAGGGTCGCTTTCGAAACGAAAGCCGAACGAAACGGAGCTGGCGAATATCGGGTACGGCCTGCATCTCGCAGTCGAGTTAGCGCGGCTCGACCTCGGACAGACGATCGTTGTTCGCGCGTCGGCGTGTGTGGCGATCGAGGCCATGGAAGGCACCGACGCAACCATCCGCCGCGCGGGCGAGCTTGCAAAAGGAAAGCTAACAGTCGTAAAGGTCGCCAAACCATCACAGGACATGCGCTTCGATGTGCCGGTCGTGGGCGTGCCTACTATTCGAGCGATGATCGATGCAGCCGCGACTTGTCTCTCGGTGACGGCAGGCAAAACGCTGATCTTCGATAAAGAAGAAATGCTCGAGTTGGCAGGTTCGCATAAGATCGCGATCGTTGGGTCGGCGGCTGAAACAACAGCGACGTTCGCCTCGTAGAAACCAGTTTACTCAGGCTGAAGATCCTTTCCGCCCTTGTTATTAGAGAGAGATTTCTCGCAAAGAACACTAAGGGAAGACACAAAGAGCACGAAGATCGCTTTCAGTGTATGGCCCTTCAAGTTCGTCAATTACTTAATTTTTTGGAGCGAAAATGAAACGTAATTTTTATTTAATTCTGCTGTTGGCGGCGTTTGCCTTGAATTCAGTTGCGGTCTCGGCGCAGGTCGCGGTTAAGCTTACGCCGGCTGAGAAAAAGATCGCCGATGGGGTCACGGCGGCGCAGCTTAAGGACTATTTGTATTTTGTCGCGTCTGACGAGATGGAGGGCCGCGACACGCCTTCACGCGGTCTCGACACGGTCGCCAAATTTATCGGGATGAATCTCGATCGCTGGGGATTTAAGTCCGCGGGCGACAACGGCACTTATTACCAGCACATCGATCTCATCCGGTACAAGGTGAATCCGGCGTCGACGACCGCCTCGATCGGCGGCCAGACGCTCACCTACGGTACAGATTTTTTGGCTAATCCCGCTTCGGGCAGCGTGACAAATGCACCGCTCGTTTTTGCCGGAAACGGATGGTTTGTCAAAGCGAAAAACCTCGACCCGTATTCCGGTCTGGACGTAAAGGGGAAAGTAGTCGTCGTCTATGCGGACAATTTCCCACGGGGGATGACGTTTCAGCAGCTCAGGGCGAGCGGTCGTCGGGGCGTTGACTACATCGATCCGGTAACGTATGCGCAGCAGAGCGGAGCTGCAGGCGTTATCAGCATCGCGACGCCGGCAACGACGGGAAATTGGGACCGGCTTCGACGCCAGCGCGAGCAGGGCGCGGGCTATGCGGTTGAAAAGTTTCGTACCGATGCAAACGACAATTTCCCGGTGATCACGCTTTCGGAAAAAGCCGCGGCGGCGCTTTTTGCCGGCGAGAGCACCGATCTGCCCAAGATCATGCAGATCTATGGCACGACCGATCCGATGCCGACGTATGCGTTGAGTTCGTCAAAGACGGCGACGTTCAACGTCGCCGCCGACGCGGATCGCGGGCGAACGCAGAATGTCGTCGCTATCTGGGAAGGCAGCGACCCAACGCTTAAGAACGAAATGGTCGCCATCGGCGCACACTACGACCACATCGGCATAAGCCAAAATCCGAATGCGACGGACAAGATCAACAACGGAGCGGACGACGACGGCTCGGGAACGGTTTCTGTGCTTTCGATCGCTGAGGCGTTAGCTAAAGCACCGGTACGGCCGAAGCGATCTGTTCTTTTCGTGTGGCACTGCGGCGAGGAGAAAGGTCTGTGGGGTAGCCAGTATTTTAATAAATACCCGACTGTCGACATTAAAAACGTCATTGCCCAGCTCAACATCGACATGATCGGCCGCTCGCTCGACCTGAACCACATCATCAAATGCGACCGGCCCGGTCAGCCATGCAATGAGGAGCTTTCGAAGTCGGGCGAGATCTATGTGATCGGCAAAGACATGATGAGCTCGACACTCGGCGCCATCGTCGACCAAACGAACAAGGGCTATCTGAATTTGAGCTATAACACGAAATATGACGACCCGAAGGACCCGAACCGATTTTTCTTCCGATCAGACCATTTCAACTATGCGCAGAACGGCATTCCGATCACGTTCTGGTTTGACGGCGTGCACGAAGACTATCACCGGCCCGGCGACGAGCCGCAAAAGATCGATTACAACAAGATGCAGCAGGTTGCGAGAACGATCTTGCTGACGCTGTGGGAGCTGACCGATCTCAAGGATCGGCCCAAAGTCGATAAGCAATTGCCGCCGGAATTGACGGCGCGGTAATTCGGTCTCTTCGTTGTTTTTCGGGTCAATATAGCGCCGCCGTTTACGGCGGGGTAAGATTGAAACGAAACGAAAAAGGGCGTCCTACGCCCTTTTCTTTTTGAGACTCCAAAGGGAAGGCCGTTGAAACGGCCTCAGTATTTCATCGATTACTCGCACCGCGTCCTAAAGGACGTGGCTACGCTTAAAACACAATTCCCGCGCCTATTCGGGCGTTGTTGTTTGTAAAGCCGCCGATACGGACCGGGTTGTAGTCGATCTGGATAGCACGGATCTGAAAGTTATGGTTGATCCGGATGTCCAGACCGCCGCCGAAAGCACCCGCGAAACCGGTATCCATGAATGTCTCGTTCGTAAAACCGACCGGACACGTCGTGCCGCCGGCCGATGTACAGGCTATGTCGCGAAATTTTGTTCGTTCGGTCGCTGCACCGACTAGCGCGTGAGCAAATGGTTTCCAGCGTCCGCTGTCTGAATTGTCCTTTACCTGGACACCGCCGAGATAGTTGTAAAGTGAGTTATCGTTTCTAACGGTGATGGTCGTGGTGCCGCCGAACACCTGATTAAAGTCTTCGCGATTAAAGTGCGCCGAGAAATCGCCCTTAATGCCGATATACCGGCTCAGATTATATACGCCGGCGGCCTCGACGCCGTTGAAATTTACGCGGTCACGAAAGAACGCATTGATAGAACTGCCGCTGTCGACGCCCGTGTCGATCTGGCCATTTGAATAGCCGACATAGACCTCGCCTTTTTTGTAGTCGGACGATTGCCCGAATGTTATGACGGAAGAGATGATGACAAGCCCAAGGGCTGCAAGGTACTTCTTCATTTCAAAAATCTCCATTTGTTGAAGTTGATCGCTTTAAAAAGCAAAACGCCTAACCGATTTGGTAAAGCTAAATCTGCCAGGCGGCCTCGTTAATTGCCGAGGTCTGAGGTGTGATGTTTTGAGTAAGTTGTTCGGTTGCTTTACGCTCCGGAGAAATGATCGGCCGCGGGGATTCTAAATTTTGAGTTAGCAGGGCTTTTTGGACCGGTCGGCGGCAAGGAGATGGTCGACGACGCCCAAAAAGCTGCTTACGGTCCGTTTACGGACCTGATCTTCGCCTGAGGAAATATCGCCCGCAGAAAACTCGGCATATTGCCGTGCCAGCGATGTCGCCCGGGCGTCGCCAAGAAGCTCGGCGATCATAAACATAAAACCGGCATTTTCGTGGACGGTAAACGCCTGACTGCGAAGCTGCGCTGCGAGACATCTGGTAACCGCTGACGAATCCCAACGTCTGACCAGCGAGACGAGCTCGCGATCGCCGCTCGCGAGACCCGCGACGGACGCGTTAGAAGCGGGCTGTAGATCGAGAAGCAGGTGAGCGAGCGCCGTTTTTTGTTCCGTCGTCAGCTTCCGTGCGGCCTCGCGACCGAGATCATCGGAAACCAGTGGATCGAAACCATCCGGCGTCTTTGAATTCGCCTGACGCTGCCAGTCGATGCGGCGAAATCCCTGAAACAGCTCGTGCGCGCCATCCCAACGCGTCACGGGCTCCTGCGCACAGCGGATAAGCCAATCAGCCAGCTGTACAGGATCCGTTTTGCCCGGGACAAAGATGTCAATTAGCTCGCCGATTCGCGAAGCAAAGACCTCCGCGTCCTGCGGCGATACCTTTTTCACGCCGTCGCGTTGGTCTATCAGCTCAAACGAATCGCCCTGTCCGGTCGCGAACACCAAAACCGTGTCACCTGGCTTGGGTTGAGCATCAGCGTCATACGAGCCGATATCCTCAATAAAAACAGCGTCACGCGGAGCTTCACCTGAGTTTTTAGGCTGTATCTGATATCGAAATTCTTCGTCATCCAGGGCGACAAACTTTCGAGCATCGCCTTTTAACACGGTCGAGACATCAAAATAGGTTTTCGTTGTGACAACGGTAAATCCGTCTCCTACGCGATTGGTGCCGGAGTCTTCCTTTTTGTCGTAGCGGCCAATAAATATTAGGTCGCTTTTTTCATATAACGAGAGCAAGGTCATCCGAAACCGGACTGGACCGCTCGCCTGCGCTGCGACCGGCAAGACCGCAAAAAGAAACAATAAGAAAGCTAAAATGGCGATCAGCGAGGCTTTCGTCATATTCGGATACCGGCAGACGGCTGCAAGTTATACTGCCCTAGACACCGAATAGGACGTAATATTCAGGATTTTTTTGCGTGCTGGAGCTCGCGATATGCTTCGGAGCGCGTGAGGCCAAATTCTCTGGCAGCTTGCTTGAGCGCCGCGCGATGGTCCCGACCGGCTGTTTCGAGCTCGGCAACGCGACTGGCGAGCATTCCCTGCGTGTTATTAACGATATTTGGGCCCGTCGCTCGATCGATCAGAAGGACGAGCTCGCCTTTTGCCGGCTTGGCTTCGAAATGAGATATTAGTTCGGAGATCGATCCCCGGACGATCTCTTCGTGGATCTTTGTGAGCTCGCGCGCGACCGCAGCCTGGCGATCGCCAAGCACCGTAAGGCAATCCGTCAAGGTTCGCGATATTCGGTGCGGGGCTTCATAGAAAACAAGCGTGCTTGGTACTCCGGCGATCTCCTCCAGCCGGCGGCGGCGCTCACCTGACTTCGATGGAAGAAAACCGGCGAAGAAAAAAGCGTCGGTCGGCAGCCCCGATACAGACAATGCCGTTATAACCGCCGATGGTCCCGAGATCGGCACGACATCGATCCGTGATTCGATCGCGAGCTTTACGATCCGAAATCCCGGATCGCTGATCGCCGGCGTACCGGCGTCGGTAACAAGGGCGATCGATCGCCCATTTTCGATCTCGCGCACGAGCTCGGCTGACCGCTCAGCCTCGTTGTGCTCGTGATAGCTGACGGTAGGTTTATTAATGCCGAGATGGGACAGGAGTTTCCTTGTGTGTCTGGTGTCCTCACAGGCAACAAGGTCAACATTTTTCAACGTCGCAATCGCGCGAAAGGTAATGTCATCAAGATTTCCGATCGGCGTCGCAACAATGTATAGGGTGCCGGGCATTCGCAAACGTCATCTTAAGCGAAAGCGCGCAAATTCCGAATCATCGCGCGCAAAAAAGGAGGCTGCCAATCTCGGCAGCCTCTCTGAGCGTGGGCCTTCAGTTGTGAAATCAAACTATCCGCGACCGTTGTACCGCAGACCGTAAGCGATCGCTATCGTGCGAAGATCGCTTTCGATCTGGCGCCACTGGCTGTCGATCGCCTGCATGTTTCGCCCTCGTCCGCGTGTGTCGCTCATCTCGCGATCGATCTGCGAAGCCAGATCGAGTACCCGGCGCGCTTCGTCGCGGCTGTTGCCGACGTTGCGTCCGCGTCCGAAAGCAGTCGCAAGACTGACGGTAGCGTTCTTAAACCTGCCGGTCAGATTGCTGAGCGTGTCGAACCGGTCGTTCCTATCATTTCGACGGCTATCACGGCGGTCGTCGACGCGGCTCACCTGACGGTCTAGAGTGATAGCTCGATTTCTGAGACCGTCGATCGTGCTGCGGACCTTTAACATATTCCGTCCGCCGCCCCAAAAATCGTCACCTCTGTTCTGTTGTCCCTGCCACTGCGCCGAAGCCGCGACCGGCAGCGCGATCATTGCCAACGCAAATGCCGTAATACTAATTAATGATCTGATCTTGTTCATCTGTTTTCTCCCATTGTCCAAAAAATTCAGGCAATGGACGTGGGCCATTGCTCGGGAGAAGAAATGGGCAAGGGGCGTGCCATAACTATGACGAGATTCCCAGCGAGGCGATAAGCCCTTTGTTTTGATATATTTCCGGATACGCGGCCGACCGATCTTCTCGGCACATTGCGTCAGGGGTATCCCAAATGCGGCGAGGCTAAACAGGAACGTCGGCGACGCGAGACTTAATTGGCAGCAATGAATTCGGCGCCGCCATCACGCAAAGCGTTCCCCGTTTTTAGCTTCGCGGTGAGTGGCGGCGCAAGTAGCGCGCAAGGATCAAAATGTCGGCTCAGTCGTCGTCGCGGTTGATTCGAGTACGTTGCCTGAGTCGTCCAGTTGAATGTGATACCTGATCGACTGCGTCAGATCCTGTCCCTTGATCGGATTGGGCGGGATCAGTCGGTAGCTGCCGGAGAACGAGAGATTGTCCAGCGCGTTCGCTGGGAGCTCAAAATTTGCCGAACCGGTCAGCTCATAGTGAAGCCCGCTGGTCCGTCCCGTGCCGCTGACGCCCATCATGTTGGTATGAATTTTGATCGGACTAGGCGGAATGATCGGGCTGGGCGGAATAAACTTCACTACGAGGTGAATCGAGCCCGTAAAATCAACCTGTTCCGAGGCGTCACCGTTGTCGACGAAGGCAGTGTCATCGAAGGGGATGATCAGATCACTTACTACCTCACCCGACCCCGCCGTACCGCCGCCCACCACTCCCACAAGTAACAACGTCAAGCCGAGCAAGTATGCAGGGCTCGAAACCAGGTCTTTTTATTCATTTTATTTTCCTCCTTTATCTTCATGGTCTCGAAAATTGAGGCCAGCCTTAGCTGGAACCATGACGCATTCAGCAGACTAATTCTCGGCGACAAAGTCGGCGTCGCTGATGGCGTCAAGAACATTTATCAGCCGCGTCGACTGGCTAAAGCGATAGCCCTTTGACGAAATGGACAGCAGATAACTTTCGCCGCTGGGCACGCCAAAGATCTGGTAGTAGCCGAACGGGTTTGTAAGTGACGTACGTGTGATGCCTCCGTGCGATGTCATGGTAACGCGAGCATTCGCGATTGGAATTCCGGAAGCCGAAACCACTCTGCCGCCTACGATAACCGGAGCCGCCGTCGGTTCAGACGGAAGGCTTGCGGAGAGAGTCCACGGAGAAAATTGCGTCACGCCTGCAAATTCGACCCAGTTGTCGGTCGTATTGTTTGCTGTGACCCCAATCACGTTCCAGGCCGTTCCGTCATTTCGAAATAGCACGAGACCATTCTCGTCGTTCCCATTTAGCTCAGAGTCCAGGTAATGCAAACGCAAGGTCGCAACCCACGGACCGCCGCCGACCGCATCGATGGTATAAGTGCGGGCAACGGAATTTGGAAAACCAAGGGGCGTTGAAAGCGCCACGTGCACAGTTACTTCGGTCGGGGGCACGCCCGAATTGAATTTGATCGTGGTAAACGGGCTACCAAAGGCGATCGGTGTCGTACACGCGCCAAGGTTTGTGCGGCGAATGTTTCCAACTATGTCACCGGCACCCTGCCACGTCGCGGGACAAGGCAGTGTAAATGTGAATGCTGCGGTGTTAAGCTTGCCATCGATAAAAAGTTGTGGGCCGGTATAGGTCACATCGCTCGTGAGTGTTGTGGTCGACTCTGAGCCAATGAAGATCCAACCCGAAGTGCCTGTCCATGTACCGGTACCGCCCAATTGCTGATTCTTTGCCGGGCCTCCGCCGGACCCGAAAGTCAGAAATGTCGAGTTTACGTTACCGTTATTCGCGAACGAGTTATTGCCGCCAAGCCCGAAGCTTCGGCTGTTACCATTAAGCGTTCCATCGACGGTGACATTGCCGCTCGTGAAAACGCTGCCGGAACCGGAGACCGCAAAAGTGGCGCCAGCGTCCACATTGACGGGCCCGTTCACGGTCAGATTCCCAGCCGTGACCGTACCGGAAGCGACGCGAAATCCAGCGTTGACCGTGCCTCCGAAAGTCGTGGTCGTTCCCGCCGGTGTCGCTTTGAGTGTTCCGGTTCCCGAGACATTAAGCGTCGCCGACTGGCCTGTGAAGTTAAGAGTAAAGCTTTGCAGGTCAAGCAGATCGTTCGAGCTTATCAGTATCTGTTTGTAGTTGAGTGTCAGATCATTCAGCAGCTTCGTATTGGAGTGCGAGCTGGTCGTGCCGATCTGAAAGGATGTGGCAGTCGGCCACGCTCCGGTCCCGCCGATCTCCTGGGAAAGCGGCGTTCCCGAATTATTAAATGTTAGAAAGTCGGCGAGGAAGGAGCCGTTATTAGTAAACGTGTGCCCGTTAAAGAGAAAGTTGCCCGGCGTCCCGGCTGCTCTATCGATGGTTCCATTGACGGTCACATTTCCCTGCACGGTCGAGGTGCCGCCATTCAAATTCAGCCTTGCACCGGCGTCCACGACCAAGTTGCTGTCGGTGTAAACGGCATCTGCATCGATGATGCCCGATTTGATCTCCAGCGGCGGTTGAAATAGATGGCCGCTGACATTGTCTCGAAACTCCGCTGTGCCGTCGGCGGGTTGGAGGATGATATGGCCGGTTCCGACCACCGACCCCACATCGCCACTAAAACTTGGCGCCGATGCATAGAAATGATCGGTGCCGTTAAAGATCACGTCACCGGTTCCGATGTCGAGCGTGCCTCCACCGTTCTCAAAGCTCGTGCCGTTGAGTATCAGCTTATGTCCAAGCGTGTTTAGCGTGCCGCTCCCGATGCTGAACCGACCGCCGTCCAGCGTTAGGTCGTTCATTATCTGTGTTGTTTCGCCGATCCCAAAAAGGCCGGTAAACTGCCAGGCTCCACCGCCTGAAAGAGAATGAATGGTCTGCGGAATCGAGTTCGAGACCGCTATACCGCCGTTAGAGCCGCTGGCCGTGATTGTTCCGTTATTGAATATGCTGCCCTTGACGTCGATAAAGTTTGCAGCAAGGCTGGCGTCCGAACCTGCAAAACCGTCGCTGGCCGCAACATATAGATTGTTTGCCAGTACTTCTCCAGTGACCGAAATGATGCCGCCGTTGTCGACATTCCCGGTAGCTATTATGTCGCCGTCAAGACTAATGATCCCTTTCTCAGTAACCTGATGAGGCGGCCTTAGGTTTGACACGTTGGTCGCAAACAGCGTGTTCGCTGCGCCGGGCAAGGTATCGATGAGACCGTCGTTAATGATATCGCCGGATACATTGACGGGATTTCCGTTCTCGAGATCGAGCCGCGACTCGACTCTTAGATTTCTGGCATGGATGCCCGGTCCCGTCATGGGGCACGCGATATAAACATCGTCAGTTGGGCCCGGCAGCTGGTCGTTTGGATATGAACACGGACAATCCGTCCGCCCGGCGCACTGACAGTCGGGGCTCTGCGTGCACGTCGGCAGATCAAAGACCCCCGTCTGGGTCGTAAAGAGGCCGCGCCCGAATGTGACGGCGACCAGGTTTCCGTTTTTGAAAAACATATCTTCGACCGAAACATTTGCTGGACCGCCCTGCGGCAGCTGCCAGGTTGCGCCCGCGTCCTCCGAAGCGAAAAGGCCCATTTCGGTGCCGGCATATAAAAGATTCGGATTTGCGGGATTAATGGCAAAACCACGAACCGGCACGCTGGGAAGCGCAGTCATGCCCGTGCCCGTGATCGCCGTCCAGGTCGCTCCCAGATCCGTGCTTCGGTAAATGTTATCGTTGCTGAATCCGCCGAACGTGGCATAGATCCAGTTTGGGCTCTTGGTATTGTCGACCACCAGCCGTGTCACAAAGCGATGCGGAGTACCGTTGTCAATTCGGGTCCAACAGGGCGAGAACCCCGGCGCGCATTGCTGGAGGTTCGGAGGGTTGTTACCCGTGCCATCAAGCGTAATATACATCTGACCGTCATTGTGCCCGACGACGATCATATTGGGATTAGACGGCGATACGGCGATCGCGCTAATGGCTGGCGTGGGTAGGGGTGTAGGCGTCGCCATCGGAGGAGGCGGCGGCGTCGGCCTTGGAACGACGGGCGGTTTTATACTGCCCCAGTTCAGTGAGGCGGCTTTTATGTTCGTAGCGCGCCACAAACTTAGACCTCCCGCGAGCATCGTGTTTGAGTCATTCGGGTCGAGCGTGAACGGCGCAATAAAGTTCGCCCCGTTGAACGCCTCCGTAATGCCGATGCCCGGACTCACACACGGACCGCCGTTCGGATCTGGAGTTCCGTCCGGCTTCGTCGGCGGCGGATCGCAGTAAATATAGTGTGCGGTCGAGGCTCCGTCTGTGCTCCGAAAAATTCCGAGGTACTCATACTCACCATAGAAGTAATTGGTGTCCATAGGATCGGCAGCCGTGAACCCACCATCCCCGCCGAGCTGCCCGTGTCCCGGGGTCCAAAATGCATCGCTGTTTTGTGCTGGATTAGGTGGCGCATACCGCGGCGTGCCGTTGTCCTGCGTCCCTCCGATAATGACACCCGCAGAGTTTGACACGGCGCTATAGAATTGTGTGATCGCCAGGCCATTGTTCAGATTTGTCCAGCCGGTCGGTATCGGATTATCGTTCTCGTCCCGTCCATAGTTTACGGTGCTAACATCATCGGCGCGGTACAGGCCGCCGTCATTACCGAAATAAACGATCTTATTCGTCGTGTTGTTAAAAGCCGGTGAGCCGACGATGACGTGATGGTCCGCGTGAGCTGAGTTATTTTCGCCGTTCGCGATCACTTTCCAGCTTGCTCCGCCGTCGGTACTGCGGTAAAGATTGACGCCGCCGATGATCACGAAGTTCTGGTCCAACGGATCGACCCAGACCACATTGCCGTACCCGCCCTGACCGCCGAGAAATGTATTACCGGGCGGCGGAGATGCGTTTAGCCGTTGATAATTTTGACCACCGTCCGTGCTAAGAAATATGTCGCCCTGTTCCTGATCTACAGAGGCATAGACTATGCTGGGATTGCTCGGGGCATAGGCTAATTCGACCCTCCCGGTGACACTGGTGACCTTGCCGTCAAGATCGAGGAAATTCGCGCTTGACCAGCCAGGTTGGCCTCCATTAGTTGAATACAGGGCGCCGTTATATCCCGAACACACGGCTTTCTGATTGTTTGTGGGATCAAAGGCAATGTCCAGCACTACGCCCACCGCGGTCTGGTTCCAGGTCATTCCGCCATCAGCCGACCGCCACGCGCCGCTGTCTGTGCCCGCCAAAATGGTTGTGCCGTCCGTAGATATGGATAACCGGCTGATGTACGACCAGGGACAATTTGGCCCGGCGCCGGCGGGACATACGAGAGCGTCCGCCGGATTCGTTGCCGAAAGCTGAGTCCAGCTGGTACCACCGTTCGTCGACTTGAAGATGCCGAGACCTCGCAGGCCATCCGACGCTATATCCTGCCCTTCATTTGAGCTGCTCGCCGCAAAGATCTCGCCCGTGCCGGCGTACATTATGCTCGGGTTCGTCCGGTCGATGACTATGCTCGATATCGCGAGATTGGCCATAAAATCATCAACCACCGTCCACGAATTACCGGCGTCGGTCGAGTGCCATATTCCACCGGACACGCTTCCGATCCATATATTGTTAGGGTTAGTTGGATCGATGGCGATGGCTCGGATTCGGCCGCCGATGTTGCCAGGGCCGAGCGCGGTCCAGGACGACGGGGACAGGCCCGCAATTTTCATCGTCTTGGGATCGAGCCTCAGAGCCTCGGCGCGTTTTTTTCGGGCACGCTCCATTGCCACCATTTGCTTTTGTGCTTTAAGCAGGCCGTCGATCGGAATATTTCCGTTTTCGTCCTGTCTTTGGAGATCGCGAAATCTGGCTGCGGCGAAGGGTTGGTCGGCCGCCGGCTCCGGTTCTTCCGTCCCCGACTCGAAGTGTTCCAAGCCGACCATTCGTTCAGCTATCTTTGACGAGCCTGCGAATAGGCCGGGTAAGCATACCCTCCTTAGCAGCTTTCGCCTTATTTCCATCGCGCGGCGTGAGGCTGTTGAATTTGATATTCGACCGGACGGAGAGCCGGAAGGTTCCTGGACAGAATGGTCGCCAGGTAGTTCGAGCACCGTTGCATCTGGAATCTCGACCTCTGTTTCCCTTGTTGCCCCGAACCGCATTGCGCGCCAATCGAGCAAGATCGGGGTTCCAACAACCGCACACAGGATAAACAACAAAATATAACGTCTTGGGTTCATGATCGGCCTTACGTACCTTTGTGGGATCGTCCGAGGAATCGAACAACAAACATGCCCAAACGATCCGTGCTGAATGAGAATCATCGATCTCAGCAGCTACACATCCGGCATCCGAAAATTTTCGTAAAAGACTAACCTTTAGGTGAAGTTCGGAAAACTACGTATTCAGGTAGGCCACCGGCCTAGCTCGACCGGCGGATGGACGTTTCTGGAGGCAACAGCAGATCGAACTACTCGTCGCCAGTTTCTTCACCGAATTTGTGCATCCGGGATGTCACATCAGTTACATTTCCGTAGGGAGTGAACTTTTGTACCGTCCCTTCCCACGCACCGAAGTTAAAATCACAAAAGAAAGCATTTGGCGGAGAAAAGGTTTGTTGATTTGGAGAGGCATAGACGTTTGCTTCGGTCCAGGCTGCCATGTCCAAGCAGAGCTGCCTGTTATTGGCCTGATATCTGGATTGACGGACATCATCCCCGCGGCAAACTCGAGATTAGGCGGGGTCTCTGCCGAGCCGCCGCATGTGTATAAATAAATATTTGATACCTTGCCCCGAAGCGCGGTCATGAGGCCCACATTACTCCAAAAAATTCCGGTTCCGAGGCTGATTCCGAACCCGCCAACGGCCCCCTTAACGTGGCCTGTGGCCTCTCCGGCGTAGTTATCTAGTGTCACGTACCGGCCGTGGGCGGCAACGAGAAGATTCTTGATCCCACCGTTTCGATCAGAACAAGTTGCCACTCACGCCCAAACATGTCCGATCGGATGGGTTTGCTCGACTCTAAAAGTGTTATGAATTTTTGACAGTGATTGATCGATCCCGCAACCCAAACTCTCACAGTGGACAAGCATGTTGAACATAAGATGGTTTGCTCCTTTTTGCGAGAATTATAGGTTGAGAAAGCGTGTCCGTAACTACGTAGATCGGTAGCCTCGGAAACCGGCATCACGACCTAAAAAAGTTTTTCGCGGAGGGCTTTGGCGACGGCTTCGGTCTTTGAATGGACCTGGAGCTTTTCGTAGATATTTTTGAGGTGGAATGAGACTGTGTTGATGGAGATGCCAAGCTCGTTCGCCGCGGTTTTGTAATGGTGACCGTCGGCCAACAGCCGGAGCATCTGGGTTTCCTGAGACGTAAGGCGATAGTCGGCCGACTCGGGCGGTGAGAATTTTCTGAACAAAGAAACGACCCGCCGCGCGACGTCCGGCGACATCGGAGCGCCGCCGGCCATGGTCTCTTTCATAGCTTCAAGAATGCGGGTAGGCGGCGTATCTTTCAGCAGATATCCATTCGCTCCGGAGCACAGCGCGCGAAAGATCTTGTCGTCTTCGCCATGAACGGTGAAAACAATGATGGGCAGCGACGCAAATTTTTCGCGAAGCCGGCGCGTCCCCTCAATGCCGTCCATTTGCGGCAGCCCGATATCCGTCAGAACAAGGTCGACCTTGTTATCACTGATCGAGCGCAGGGCTTCCTCCATCGTCCGAAACGCGCCCGCGCACGAAAACTCCGGCGTTAACTCTAGCAGAGCCCTGACGCCCTCACGAAGCTCACGCTCGTCTTCGACGACGGCAACACGAAGCGGCTGAGATTCAGCTTTCATCGCAGATTCGGTCATCTTGCGGTAACAGATTACATTCGACGGCGGCCTCGCGTGTCCTACGCATTTCGGCAGGTAGCTATTCGCGGCTCATGATCGTGATCCGCGTTCCTTTGCCGGTTTCCGCCACTACTTCGAGATCGGCGTTGATCTTTTCGGCCCGCGAACGCAGATTCGCCAGGCCGTTGCCCTCTTGCGTCCGCGCCGGGTCGAAGCCCGCGCCGTCGTCGGCAACCGCCAGCGACAGGCTGCCGCGAGACGTTCTGAGATCGATAGAGACGCTTCGGCAACCTGAATGCCGCGCGGCATTATTGATCGCTTCCTTAAAGATCAGCAGCAGCTCGCGCCGCACATCCATTGAGATAGTTCGTTCACCCCCGCTCTCGTCCGTTTCGAACCTGACCGCGATGCCGAGCGGAACGAGCGTCTCTTCGGCATGCTCGCGCATTCGGCGGGTGAGCTCGAGCACGGAGTCGCGAGCCGGGTTTATCGACCAGACAATATCCCGCATCGAATTAACGGTTGAGCGCGAGACATCGGCGATCGTGGCCAACATCCGGTTGTTCTCATCGTTGCCGTTCGTCAGTTTCATCTTCACGAGTTCGCTCAGCAAGGCGATCTTTGATAGGTTCGAGCCGATATCGTCGTGAAGATCGGTCGCGATGCGGGTCCGCGTCCGCTCGAGCTCGAGCAATTTATTGACGCGGCTCCGGTAGACAAAGTAGACGATGGCCGCTCCGGCGATCGAGGCGAGCAGGATGAACCACCACCGCTGCCAGATGGGCGCCGCGATATGAAAATCAAATCGTGCCGGGATGTCCGAAACGATCGAGTCGCGCGTTACAGCCCTGATCATAAGGACATAATTTCCATTCTGCAGATCGGCGAAATTAATCGTCCGGTCGACGGTCGGTTGCCAGTCGGCATCGTTGAGCTTGTATTCGTATCGCAGCTTTTCGCCAAGCGTTGCCCCGAGGCCGACAAAGTCGACCGACACCGCCCGTTCGGAGGGTGCAAGGTCCGTTTTTGCGACCTGAGTTTCTCCCATGACCGAGATATTTCGCGGTTCGCCATTCACCCTCAGTCCGGTGATCAGGATCGCCGGTGGCTGGCGTGACCGCGCGGGCGGTGGAACGTATCGAGCAAGACCGTGGCTGGTCCCAAACCAAAGAACGTTATTCCGGTCGCGATAGCATATCTCGACCGTGCTGTCGGGCAGGCCGTCAAACGTCGTGAAATTTTCCACGACGCCCGTTGCAGGATCGAGGCGGTCGACGCCTCTGCCCGTGCCGGCATATACATTTCCTGACGCGTCGTCGGTCACGCAGTAGACGCCCGTGCTCGACGTACCGTTTGCTGTCGAGTATCTGGCGATGGCCAGACGGTCGGCGTTTGGGTCGTCGATCCGCAGCAGTCCGGTCGCCGTACTCGCGACCCACAGCCGGCCTTTCGCGTCAAAATGTTCATCGCGAAGCCACCCTCGGATCAGATCGCTGGTTGCTGCATCGAAAACGCGGACAATGCCGCCGCGGATCTCGATCAGCGCGGTGTTGCCCGCGTCGCTGCCGGTCGTGATCCAAATATTTTTCTGCGCATCCTCGGCAAATGCCGTGACCGCGCGTGTCGGTCCTATGCCTGTAGCTTGCGTGAAGTCCTCCCATTTATTCTCCGCGCGTTTCCAATGCCAAACTTCGACGTGAGCGCCTGTCGTCGCAAGCCAGACGTCCTCGTTCGAATCTTCAAACAAGCGAAAGACCTCGTGATCGTTTTGCGGGAATTCATTTCTCGACAGCACCAGTTTTTGCAGATCGTCAAACGAAGTATCCGCCCCAGAGCGGTATAGGCCCGCACCGGTCGGGACCCACCATGCGCCGACGCTATCGTGGAGGATGGTTTGCTTCCAGCCCCATCCAAAATATTTGATACGGTCGCCGAGCCGGGGCACGAACGATCTGAACGAATCGCCCTCCAGGCGGCTGATCTGTCTCCCCTCGGGTAGAATGATGCTCGTATAAAGCCAACCAGTTCGGTCCTCAAAGATCGAATTGATAAGGCCCCGGCCAAGCCCGTCGCTTTCGTTGAAATAACTAAACCCATCGCTTGAGACCTTTTTTAATCCGCAGCGCGAGCCGATCCAGAGATTGTTGTCCTTGTCCTGGACAAGGTCCCAGACCTCGGCACCGCAAATATCGTCATTCGCCGTGGATAGCCGGCACACGCTCGAACCGCCTTCACCCTGCCATTCGCAGACGGATTTGGTTGTGCCTATCGATATCTGTCCGTCATTCGATTGGAAAATGCTTGTCACCCATCCGGACGGCAATCCGTCTGCTTTGGTAAAACACCTCTCTACGCTCTTTGAAGCTGCATCAAGCCTGCACAAGCCGCCATCGCCGCCTGGCCGCAAACCCACCCACAGTTTGCCTTCGCGGTCTTGTGTTATGGTTGTCGCGTTGATTTCAGGCAGCTCGGGTCCGGCCCTGAAATGAACGCCGTCGTCCGAATAGAAAATGCCGTGCGTCGCTGTCGCGGCCCACACGCCGCCATCAGCGGAACGTTTCAGATCGTTGATCTCGGCCGTCGCGATTCCGCCGGGAAGGGAGGCACTGGCCAACACCTGCCCGTCGAATACGAATATGCCCGCATTTGAGCCGCCGAGAATATGACCATCGGGCAGCTCCAGCAGGACCTGAAATTTTGCTGCAGGCTTATCTTCGGGCTCAAAAACGGTGAACAGCGGATGATCGGCCGAGCGCGGATTCCCGTCGGGCTCAAGCCTAACGATGCCGCCGTCCGTTGCGAGATAAATGGCACCTGTCGAAGCCTGCAGAAAGTCGTTCACATGCCGATCGGGCAGACCGTCGTCGGTGGTGAAATTGGTGAACGTATAGCCGTCGAAACGCGATATCCCCTCCGGCGTGCAAAACCAGAGAAATCCGCGCGAGTCTTGTTTGATCTTATAAACCGAGTCGCGGAGTAGGCCGTCGGCAACGGTGTAAGTCTTTATTGGAAAATGGACGGCGCTGATCGATTCAGCCAATGCGAGCAGCAATAGCACTGCGGACGCGATCTGAAGGTGTGGAGATCGAATGCGCAGCACGCGGCGAAGCATAATCCGTTCGTTTGAAGCGAACGAATTATTACACCGGGACCGGGCTTTTACAAGGCCCCTGTCGTCATTTAACGACTATGTTCACAAGGCGCTTTGGGACGACGATGATCTTGACGATCTTTTTGCCGTCGATGTGCTCGCGGATCTTGTCGTCAGCCTGGGCCATTGCTTCCAGTTCATCGTTGGGCGTTTCGGGCGACACCATTAGGCGCGAACGCAGCTTGCCATTCACCTGGACAGGGATCTCGATCTCCTCGGCACGCGCAAGTTCCTCGCTATACTCAGGAAACCTCGCACCGTTAGCGATGATACCTTCCTCGTTGCCTATCAGGACGGAAAAGAGCTCCTCTGCCGTATGCGGAGCGAATGGCGTCAGCATCAGCGTCAATGTCGTTAACGCTTCACGAATCGCATAGAGCTCATTACCGTCAGCATTTTCAGGGTCGACGCCAAAGTCACCGATCGCGTTCGACAATTCCATCAACGCGGCAACCGGCGTGTTAAATTGCAGAGTTTCAAAGCTATCGGTGACGCGTTTAATTACTTGATGAGTTTTCTGACGCAGCTTTCGCGCGTTTTGAGTACCGGCTTCAGCCGGCTCTTTCGGCTCCGTTCCTTGAAACGCATCGTGCCACCTATAGAGCAGCCGCCAAACGCGTTGCAGGAAGCGCACTGCTCCCTCAATGCCCGCCTCGTTCCAGACAAGCTCATTCTCGATCGGCGCGGCAAACAGAATGAACAGCCGAGCGGCGTCGGCGCCGTAGATCTCGACCATCTCG
>Ga0207707_10001873_pt1 | contig 19222 bp, 22 predicted proteins | sample KBSC83BmetaG_FD_184336 | JGI IMG/M metagenome (GOLD analysis project Ga0207707, IMG submission 184336) | Corn rhizosphere microbial communities from Kellogg Biological Station, Michigan, USA - KBS C8-3B metaG (SPAdes) (version 2) | ecosystem: Host-associated > Plants > Roots > Rhizosphere ...
CATCTCCGGACGGGCGTAGCGGGCGATCACTTGGAACAGTCTAGAGCCGGCTCAGGCGAGCGCGACGATGCGTGCCGCCAGCACGGCTGCGTTCTTTGCGTTGTCGACGCCGACCGTCGCGACGGGGACGCCGGGAGGCATCTGGACGATCGAGAGCAACGCGTCCAGGCCGTCGAGCACCGACATCGACGAGCGGAGCGGCACGCCGATCACGGGCAGCTCGGTGTGCGCCGCGACCACACCGGGGAGGGCCGCGGCGAGCCCCGCGCCGCAGATCAGCACCTTCAGCCCGCGTCCGGCGGCCGTCTTCGCGTACTCGGAGACTGCGTCGGGGGTGCGGTGCGCCGAGCGCACGTCGAACTCCCAGCCGATGCCACGCGCGTCAAGCTCGTCCATCGCCGCTTGCATGCGCGCGCGATCGGACTCCGAGCCGACCAGGATGCCGACGAGCGGCTCAGCCATCGACCGCGGCGGCGATGTCGGTCCTGTGGCGCACGCCCTCGAAGCTGATCATCCCGGCGGCAGCGTACGCATGCGCCCGCGCCTCTGCGACGGTTCCCCCGGTGCCGGTCACGGAGAGGATGCGGCCGCCGTTCGTGACGAGCGCGCCGCTCCGGATTGCCGTCCCCCCGTGGAAGACGAGTGCGCCGCTCGCCTCCGCGGCCGCGACGCCGTCGATCGCCGCGCCGGCATAGTCGCTTCGGGTCGGGTATTCAGGCCCCGCCAGCACGACCGTCACCGCCGCGTCGCCGGAGAGCGCCAGATCGTCAGGCCCGAGGTGGCCGTGCGCGGCGTCGGCGAGAGTCGTAAGCAGGTCGGATTCGAGCAGCGGCATCAGCGCCTGCGTCTCCGGATCACCGAAGCGCGCGTTGAACTCGAGCACCTTCGGTCCGTCGTCCGTGACCATCAGCCCTGCGAAGAGGCAGCCGACGAAGGGTGAGCCGCGGCGCGCGAGCTCGTCGACGATCGGCTGATGGATCCGACCGACGAGCTCGTCGGCACCGGCGAACCACGGCACGGGTGCGTACGCGCCCATGCCGCCGGTGTTCGGCCCCGTGTCGCCGTCGCCGATCCGCTTGAAGTCCTGCGCCGCGCCGAGCGGCACCGCTCGGCGCCCGTCCGAGAGCGCGAACAGCGACACTTCGCGGCCCTCGAGTAGCTCCTCGATCACGACGCCGCCCTCGTACTGCTGCACCGCGCGCAACGCCTCGTCGAGCTCCTCCGCCGTCCGGCAGACGAAGACGCCCTTCCCGGCTGCGAGCCCGTCCGCCTTGACGACGCACGGTGGGCGCGCCACCGCGAGCGTCTCCGCCGTCGGGACACCCGCGGCTCGCATCACGTCCTTCGCGAAGGTCTTCGAGCCCTCGATCCGGGCCGCATCGGCGCTCGGCCCGAAGACGGCGATCCCATTGCGCCGCAGCTCGTCGGCGATCCCTGCGACCAACGGCCCCTCAGGGCCGATCACCACCAGGTCGGCATCGAGCGTCACCGCGAGCGCGAGCAGCCCGTCCGGGTCGTCGGCCCGCACGGGGTGGCAGCGGCCGAGCGCGGCGATTCCGGGGTTGCCGGGCGCCGCGTGGAGCTCGGTCAGTCTTGGGCTGCGGGCGAGACGCCACGCGAGCGCGTGCTCACGCGCGCCTGAGCCGACCACCACGACCTGCACGCGGCGAGGATACTTCGGCGATGGGAGCCCCGCCGTACTCGACGACGAAGGTCGCCGTCGTTCGGCTGCCGGACGGCGACTCGACTGACGTCGTCGCCGTGGAGGAGCCCCTCGAGATCCGGATCGGCGGTCGCCCCGTCGCAGTGACGATGCGGACGCCCGGCCACGACGAGGAATTGGCGCTCGGCTTCGCGCTCTCCGAAGGGCTCCGTCCCGAGAATGCGCGCCTTCCAGACGATCTGGCCGCAAACACGATCGAGCTCGACGCGCCCGGCTTCGACCCCGACCGGCTGGCGCGCAGCTTCTACACGTCAAGCTCGTGCGGGGTCTGCGGCAAGGGCGCGCTCGAGGCGGTTGCCGTCGAGGCGCCGCGCGTCGAGAGCGAGCTCCGGGTCGACGCCGCGATCGTTGCCACGCTTCCCGATCGCCTCCGGGCAGCGCAGCCCGCGTTCGACGCAACAGGCGGCATCCACGCGACCGGGCTCTTCGACGCCGCCGGAACGCTGCTCTGCCTGCGCGAGGACGTCGGCCGCCACAACGCAATGGACAAGGTCGTCGGCTGGGCATTCCGCGAGGCACGGCTGCCCCTCGCGGACGCCGTGCTCTGCGTCAGCGGACGGCTCTCGTTCGAGCTCGTGCAGAAAGCGGCGGTCGCCGGCTGCCCGATCCTCGTCGCGGTCGGGGCACCGTCGTCGCTTGCGATCGAGCTCGCCGGTGACCGCGGCGTGACGTTGTGCGGCTTCGTCCGCGGTGGCCGCATGAACGTCTACACCGAGCCATGGCGCATCGGACACTGACCGGCGTCCTCCTCGTCGGCGGGGCGAGCAGCAGGTTCGGATCGCCGAAGGCGCTGGCGAAGATCGAGGGCGAGACGTTCGCCGAGCGCGGCAGGCGGATCCTCGCCGAGGCGTGTAACGAGGTGCTGATCGTCGGCAAACGCGACGACGCGCTGCCGTTCGAGGTGATCGACGACGACAGCGATGTGCGCGCGCCGATCGCCGGCGTGGTCGCAGGCCTCAAAGCCGCCGCGAACGAAGTCGCGGTGTTCGTTCCCGTGGACTGCCCCTGGATGACCGCGGACGCGGTTCGCATGCTCGGCGACGCCTGCCGTGACGCAGCGGTTCCACAGAGCGGGCCGCTGCCCGGAGCTTGGGCGAAGTCGGCGCTGCCGCTCCTCGAGCACCGGCTTGCGAACGGGCCGCTCGCCCTCTATCGCACCTACGAGGAGCTCGACGTCGTCACCGTCGAGCTCGACCCGACCGTCGTCGCGGACGTGGACACGCCGGGCGACCTCACGGCTGGCGCCGAGCTTCGTACTCCTCCTGCGCCCGCTTGAGCCGCTGCTCGTCGGGATCGTTCTTCGCGCCGCGCAGGAATACGACCGCGAGCGCGATCGTGACCACCACCGGAACGAAGATCGAGATCGCAACGATGATCTGCGTCCACGTCGACCCGCTGTACGCGAGCATCATGTGACCCGCGCCAGGCCGGTGCGCACGACGTCGCTGCGGCCAGCCAATGCGTCGTCGAGCGCATGGTGGAGCACGTTCGACTTCGGATCGGGAATCGCGTCCGGCAAGAGCCACTCGACGGCGCTCAGTTCGTCGGTGGGTTGAAGTGCCGGCTCGCCGCTCACGATTGAGCATCTGAACGCGGACACCGTGATATCCGGCAGCTCGTACGTTCCGACGAGATTCTCGATCCGCAACTCGACGCCCGTCTCCTCGAGCGCCTCGCGAACGCACGCATCCTCCGGCGACTCCGCGGCTTCGACAGCCCCGCCCGGCAGCGACCAGCGAAAGCGGTCGTAGTTCTCCTTGACGACGAGTAACCGCCCGACGTCGTCGAAGACGAACGCGGCGGCGCCTCTCGTCACGCGAGCACGCGGTCGCGGGCGGCGCCCACACCGACGAGCTCGATTGGCAGCCGAAGTGCCCGGGAGACGTACGCGACGTAGTCACGTGCCTCGCGCGGCAGCTCGTCGAGCGTCGAGGCCCCGTCGAGCGGCAGCGCCCAGCCTGGCAGTGTCTCCCAGACCGGTTCCGCGTGATGAAAGTCGGACTGGTGCGCCGGGAAGTGCTCGGTCTCGGAGCCGTCGCGAAGGCGGTACCGCACGCACACCGGCAGCGCGTCGAAGTCCGAGAGGACATCCAGCTTCGTCAGCGCGAGCGACGTCATCCCGTTCACCCGCACCGCGTACCGCAGCGCGACCAGATCGAGCCAGCCGCACCGGCGTTCCCGGCCGGTGACCGTGCCGTACTCGCCGCCGAGCTCGCGCAGCCGTCCCTGATCCGGACCGGCGATCTCCGACGGGAACGGCCCTTCGCCCACGCGCGTCACGTACGCCTTCGAGACACCGAGTACGCGATCGATGCGCGTCGGCCCGATGCCGACGCCGGTCGCGGCGCCCGACGCGATCGGGTTCGACGACGTGACGAACGGATACGTCCCGTGGTCGAGATCGAGCAACGTCGCCTGCGCGCCCTCGAAGAGCACGTCCTTCCCTTCGTCGAGCGCCCTGTCGACCAGCAGCGAGACGTCGCCCACGTACGGCGCGAGGCGCTCGGCGAGACCGGCGTACTGCTCCCACACGTCTTCGAGGACGAACGGCTCCGCCTCGTAGATGCGCTCGAGCCACAGGTTCTTCTCCGCGAGCGCGACCTCGATCTTCTGGCGCAGGATCTTCGGGTCGAGCACGTCCTGCACGCGGATGCCGAGGCGCGACGCCTTGTCCGCGTACGCGGGGCCGATCCCGCGGCGCGTCGTGCCGATCTGCAGGTGCCCGAGACGCCGCTCCGACGCCTGGTCGATCGCGACGTGCCACGGCATGATCAGGTGCGCGTTGCCCGAGACGACGACGACCGACACGTCGATCCCGCGCGACTCCAGCCCGGCGAGCTCGTCCAGCAGTACCTGTGGGTCGACGACACAGCCGGCGCCGATCACGGACGTCTTGCCGGAGATGACGCCGCTCGGTGTCTGGCGGATCTTGAAGGTCTCGCCGCCGGCGACGATCGTGTGCCCGGCATTCGGGCCGCCCTGGTAGCGGCACACGACATCGGCTTCCTGGGCGAGCAGGTCGACGATCTTGCCCTTGCCCTCGTCACCCCACTGCGCACCGACCACGACGGTCGCAGGCACGGCTGGAGCGTAGCGCGCTAGACGGCGACCTTCAGCCGCACGCGCCGCATCACGATGCGGTGCCCGCGCCTGCAGGTCGTGAACCCGACGTCGGCGTCCCGCCGCAGCGTGCCGTGCACGACGTACGTCTCCAACTCGAGCAGCTCACGGGCAGCCAGGCACGCCTCGCACGGCTCATCGAAGGACGTGGCCTCCGGGCCGAGCCAGACGTGCTGCCGTTCAATCACGTCAGTGCCAGCTGCCTGTCGTCGTGGTGCGGCAGTGACGGCGGCCGTGAGACCCGCTGCAGCACGATCTCGTGCCCGGCGCCGCAGCGGCGGGACGCGACATCGGCTGTGGCTGGGATCGACCCGCGGACACTCGCCTGCATCAACGCGTTGGCGAAGAGGAGACCGGAGCGGCGCGCCGCCTCGAGGCAGGGCTCACAGAGGCAGGAGAACGAAGTTGCAGATGGGGAGATCCAGACGGTCGTCATCAGGCGGCCGCCAGGTCCGCGAACTTCGCGTAGCGCTTCTGGAACGCGAGCTTCTCGCTTCCCGTCGCGCCGTTCCGGTGCTTGGAGAGGATCACCTCGGCGATGCCCGCCGAATCGGTGTCCTCGGGGTTGTAGTACTCGTCGCGGTACACGAACATGACCAAGTCGGCGTCCTGCTCGATCGATCCGGACTCGCGCAGGTCGGAGAGGATCGGCCGCTTGTCGTGTCGCTGCTCGACCGCGCGCGACAGCTGCGACAGGGCGACGATCGGTACGTCGAGGTCGCGCGCGAGCACCTTCAGCGACCGCGAGATCTGCGACACCTCCTGGACGCGATTCTCGACCGTCGTCCCGGACGTCATCAGTTGCAGGTAGTCGACGATCACGAGGCCGAGGTCCGGCTCGCGCGACTTGAGGCGACGCAGCTTCGAGCGGATCTCCATCATCGTGATCGAGCCCGTGTCGTCGACGTAGATCGGCGCCTTCGCCAACTTGTCGCACGCAGCCGTCAGACGGGGCCAGTCGTCGGTAGCGAGCTTGCCGGTGCGGAGCCGCTGCGACTCGACCTTGCCTTCGGCGCACATCAGGCGCTGCGTCACCTCCGCCTTCGACATCTCGAGCGTGAACAGCGCGACCGGGGTGCCGGTCCGCACGGCGACGTTCGCCGCCATGCAGAGCGCGAGCGCCGACTTCCCCATCGACGGCCGCGCCGCCACGATCACGAGGTTCCCAGGCTGGAAGCCGGAGGTGAGGCGGTCGAGATCGCGGAACCCGGACGGAGTGCCGGTGATATCGCTGCCGGCCTCGTACAGCTTGGTGATCGTCTCGAACGAATCCTTGAGCAGCTCGGCAACGTGCGCGAACTCGGTCGATACGCGCTGCTGCGAGAGGTCGAACACGATCTGCTCGGCCCGGTCGACGAGCTCGACCGTCTCACCCGGCCGGTCGAACCCGAGGCGCGCGATGTCGTTGCCGGCGCGGATGAGTCCGCGCAGGGTCGCCATCTCCGAGACGAGCCGCGCATAGTGCGGGGCGTTCGAGGCGGCCGGCACGAGCGCGGCCAGCTCGTGGATGCGCTCGGCCCCGCCGGCCGATTCGAGCGTCCCCGACTTCCCGAGCTCGTCGACGACGGTGATCGCGTCGACCGGCTCGCCCTTCGCGTACAGCGACAAGATCGCCCGGTAGATGTGACCGTGGCTCTCGCGGTAGAAGTCCGCCGCGCTCAGGTTGGTGGCCTCCGTGACCGCCCCGATCGCCAGCGCGTTCAGCATCATCGCGCCGAGGACAGACTCCTCTGCGTCGAGATTCTGCGGCGGGATCGGGGCGGTCGCGAGCGCCTGGGCAGGCAGGGTCATGCGCCCCGTAGTAGACCGCGGTCGGCCGGATCCGGAAAGGGTGTGGAAAGCCCGCTCACTGGTGGTAAACCCTCCTCATTGCAGGGGAAACAGAACGTCTGTTCGTGTCAGTATAGTGGACGAAACGCCCGCACTTTGCGCCAACTTCCGGGCGAGTTCCACACCGCTCGCGGCCCCTGTGGACAGCGGTTGGGGAAGATCGTCCACAGACCGGTGGAGAGCCTGTGGACGAAAAGGGTTACGCGGGCTCGTCCCCTTCCGGGGGATCCGGCTCGCCGGCCTCGTCTTCGACGGCCGCGACCTCTTCTTCGGCGATCGCTTCCTCGACCGCGGCGGTCGCCTGCTCCTCCTCGACCGCTGCTGCTTCGGCCTCCGCGGCCGCTTCGGCGCGCGCTGCCTCCTCGAGCGCCGCGAGCTCCTCCTCGGGCGGGAGCTCCTGGCCTTCCGGCGCGACGACGACGCGGATCTCGGCGACAACGTCCGCGAAGACGTCGAACGGCACCGTGTAGCGTCCGATCCGCTTGATCGTCTCCATCTGGAGCTTGCGGCGGTCGACGCGGAGCTTTTGCTCCTCCCAGAGCCGGTCGGCGACGTTCGTCGCGGTGACCGAGCCGAAGAGCACGCCCGTCGGGCCGGCGTTCGCGTCGAACCGAAGCTCGACACCCTCGACGCGCTTCGCGATCGCGCGCGCCTCGTCGACCGTCTTCGCCTCGTGCCGCGCACGCTGCGCGTCGCGCTTCTCGAGCTCCTTCACGAGCCCGGGCGTGGCGATCTCGGCAAGCCCGCGCGGGAGCAGGAAGTTGCGCGCGTACCCGCGTGCGACGTTGACGACGTCGCCGCGCAGGCCGAGCTTGTCGACGTCCTGCGTGAGAACGACGTTCATGGCCTACTTGTCGCCCACGTACGGCAGGAGGGCGAGCTCGCGGGCGCGCTTGACCGCGACCGCGACCTGGCGCTGGTGGCGCCGGCAGGCGCCGCTGATCCGCCGCGAGCGAATCTTGCCCTTCTCCGAAACGTAACGGCGAAGCTCGTTGACGTTCTTGTAGTCGACCTCGTCCACCTTCGACTTGCAGAAGAAGCAGGACTTGCGGCGCCCGCCCCCCATGGGTGCGGTCCGCTTTCTCGAGGTGGAGCGGTCGGTCTTCTGTTGAGCCAAGAAAGATCTCCTCTTAGAACGGGATGTCGTCGTCGGCGCCCGAGAAGTCGGCGTCCGCGCCTTGGGTCGCGCCGGCCGGCACGAACTGGTTGCCGCCACCGGCGGCACCGTCGCCGTCGCCGCGGCTGCCGAGGAACTGCACGGAGTCGGCGACGATCTCGACGGACTCGCGCTTCGAGCCGTCCTGCGCCTGCCACTCGCGCCACTCGAGGCGGCCGTCGATCGCGACCGGCCGGCCCTTCGACAGGTACTGCGAGCAGCTCTCTGCCTGATTGCCGAAGACGGAGATGCTGAAGTAGTTCGGCTTGTCGCCCCACTGCCCGGTCTCGTCGCGGCGCCGCGTGTTCACGGCGATGCGCAGCGAGCAGACGGGCGTGCCGCCGCCGGTCTGGCGGAGCTCGGGATCCTTGGTCAGGTTCCCGACGAGGACGACACGGTTGATGTTTGCGGCCATGGTTCTTGCTCCTCTCCTACGGGTCGCCCCAGGCTACTCCGCTGCCTCGTCGCTGTCATCGGCGGTACGGGCCGCGGCCGCTTGAGGCGCAGGTGCCGGCGCCGGAGCCGGAGCCTGCGCGGGCGCCTTCTGGTGTGTCGACCCCTCGACACGGCGGTAGGCGCCGTGGCGCATGACGCCGTCGGTGATCTTCAGCACGCGCGTGATCTCGTCGAGCGTCTCGACGGGGCACGTGAAGAGGAGGAGGTGATAGACCGCCTCGCCCTTGTGCGCGATCTCGTAGGCGAGGCGACGGCGGCCCCACGGCTCGTGGCCGTCCCACTTGCCCTTCGCGCCCTCGACTGCGTCGCGGATGCGCTGGATGATCTCGTTGGCCCGCTCCTCGGCGAGCTCCGGGTCCAGCAAAAGCATGACTTCGTACTCGTTCACGCCCGAATGTCTCCTTCCCACGGTCTGAGTCGGCCCGGTCTCCTGGACGCCGCTTCGGGGTAGACGGCGCGACGGACTGGGCGAGAAGCCGCGGCAGTGTAGCAGCGTTCCGCACTAGAATCGGCGCAGTGAAGCGCCTTCTTGCCCTACTGCTCGGCGGGCTCGGACTGCGTGCGCTCATTCGCCGCGGCCGGTCGCCGGCCCCGCTCGGGCCGTCGCCCGCCGACGACCTGCGCGCGAGGCTCGACGAGACGCGTGCGGAGGAACCGGCACCGGAAGCACCAGCGGCACCGGAGGCCGAGCCCGCGGGCGACGACCGCCGCGCCGACGTCCACGCCCGCGCTCGCGCAGCGATCGACGAGCTAAAGGAGGACTGAGCCGAGCAGCTCGCTGCGCTCGGCGTCGTCGAGCGCGCGAAGCGGCAGGCGTACGTCCGGCCGCATCGGCACGCCGCGTGCCCGCACGACCTCTTTGAGCGCCGCGTGGCGCGGGAACTGCTCCACCTGCGCCCGCAGCGCGCCCGCCTTCGTCGAGTCTCCGGTGCGCACGGCGTCGACGACGACCTCCGGGAACGCCGACGCAAGTCCGGAGACTGCACCGGCGGCGCCGGCCGCGAGCCCCTCACCGATCAGGGACTCGGCGCCGACGAGCACGTCCAGGCCGTCAAGCATGTACGGGGCCACGTTCTCGAACGGCGAATCGCTGACCTTCATCCCGACGAGGTTGTCGACCGACTCGCGCAGCCGTTCGATCACGATGGGCGGGATCGCATATCCCGAAGCCGCCTTCAGCTCGTAGGCGTAGAACGGTGTCGGCCCGCACGCGCGGGCAGCGGCTGTGAAGTGAGCGAGCAGCGACTCCTCGTCGAGGATGAAGTACGGCGGCGCGATCACCGCCACCCCGTCGACACCCGTGGCCGCTGCGTGCTCGCAGAGCGCGACGGTCGCGGCCGTCGTCTGCGCGCCGCAATGTGCGATCACCGGCAGCGGCCCGCGCACTGCGCGCTCGAGCGCCGCCTTTCGCTCGTCGAGCGCGAGGTTCATGCCTTCGCCCGTCGTCCCCGCCAGGAGCACACCGTCGATGCCGTGACCGGCGAGGAACTCGAGGTACGGCTCGATCGCGTCGAGGTCGAGTGTGGCGCCGTCGTCGCGGAGCGGCGTCAAGGCTGCTGCGATCGCCCTCGGCATCAGCGCTCGTTCGTGCAGACCTTGTCGTTCGGCCCGATGAGCTGATCGAACAGCTTGTTGAAGACCGCGTCACGTGCTGCGTTGTACGGGCCGAGCGGCGGCCCTTCCCACTGCACATCCGGTGTCACTCCTGGCCCCATCACGGTCACACGGTGAGCATCGCCGATTGCAGGCCCGCGCGGGGCGCGGCTGCCCGGGTAGCCGGCGGGCGGAACCTGAGGGACGAAGCTGTAACAGAACGCGCCGTTGCCCACGTGGAGCACTTTGCCTGCGTCGTGGCGCCAGCCGGGGCCGTAGGTGGAGTCGTGTGCGTCGATGTAGACGTAGCGTGCATAGCTGTCACCACGCTTCGTCGACGACGGTGTCCTGAAGCCATGCACGGGCTGCCCCGCATATGTGAGTTGCCCGAACAACCCTTGCCAGTGGCCGCCGTACGTCCAGTTCTGGGACACCTCGAACTGTGCGATCGGGCCTGACCAATGCGAGATGTGGAACTCGAGCTTGCTCTGGTTCGGCAGCCACGGCGCGAGCCCGCGCATCGGGAGGAGCCGTTGCCACGCTTGCACCGCCCAGTACGTCCCGTCCGGCGCCTTGCACGCGGTGACGAGGAACGGAAGTCTCGGTCCGTCGTACGGCGCGCATCGATTGACGAAGTGCGGTGCCGCGTAGTGGCCGAGGCTCACGAGGCCGCCCGAGTAGTCGAAGTGGAACGCGACCTGCGGCACGTCTTTCGAGGGCGGCCGCGCGTTGATCGCGCCCCAGACGAGGACGTTGCGGATCCGCCCGTCGTCCCGGCGATACGTCAGCAGCGCCTTGCCGTTGGCGTTGACCTGCAGCCGGAGGTCGTGAACAGCAAGGTCGCCGAGCGGTGTGCTCGCCGCCGCGGCGGGCGCGAGCGCCAGTGCCGCGACCCAGACGGCGAGGGCCCTCATCGCCACGGGATGGTAACCGGGATCGACAAAACCCGAAATCCGGCTAGTTTGTGAGAGCGACACCTGGGGAGGGTCGGGGGGAGATGATCAGGGAAAACTGGAGAACCTTCGGGTTCTGGCGTTGGTGGTGGCGCTCGCACGTTCCTGCCGACGCGAAGTACATGCTTGCGGTCTTACTGGCAGGTGTCCTGCTCGTGGGTGGGTATTTCGCGTCTGGTCACCTCACGGGAGCGAGTGCTGCGCGGAGCGCCGACTCGTACGTGCGGGAGACGACGATCTCCAAGATCATCACCGTCAAGGAGCACGGGCGGACGGTGGTCAAGCGCGTCCCGGTCGTGATCCGCAAGACGATCGTCCACTCGAGCACGGCTTGGGCGACGTCGGTCGACACGCGCGTCGTCACGACGCCCGGCGGTCTTCGCTATGTGACGAAGAAGGTCGTCCGCTACGTCCCAGTCGTCCACAAGCGCACGGTCCTCGTTGACGGCAAGACGAAGACGGTCACCGAGACGCGCCTCGTCCCGACGGTGCAGACCCTGACGAGCGTCGTGACGAATCAGCAGACCGTCACGAATCAGAGCACGGTCGTCGTCAACAAGTCGAGCACCGTCACGCAACCCGTTACGACGGTCGAGACGCACACGGTCACATCGCCGCCCGACACCGTCACCGAGACGGAGACCCAGACTCAGACCGAGACGGTGACCGAGACCGAAACGGTTGTCACGACGGTTCAGTCACCGCCGGACACGACGACGATCACGATCACCGTTTCGCTGTAGCGGTTACGTCGGTCTGATGCGCGGGTCGAGGAACCCGTACGTGATGTCGATGATCAGGTTGAAGACGATCACGGCGATGGTCGCGAAGACGACGATGCCCGTGATCAGTGGCAAGTCGGCGCGTGCGTACGCCAGGATCACCTCGTGGCCGAGCCCGGGCAGGTTGAAGATGCCTTCGGTGAAGATCGCGCCGCCGAGCGCGAGGCCGAGATCCATCCCGAGGATCGTCACCACGGGCAGCATGCTGTTCCGCAGCACGTGCTGCACCATCACACGCGCAGCGCCCGCGCCTTTGGCGCGCGCCGTGCGCACGTAGTCCTCGTTGACCGTCTCCATCACGTTCGCGCGGATCAGGCGTACGTAGAGCGCGGCGTAGAGGATCATGAACGTGCACCACGGGAGGATCAGGTGGTACGCCCAATTGATCGGCCCTTCGCATTGCGCGCCGACGGTGCCGGGGAAGAAGTTGCAGTAGCCGGCGATCGGCGTGAGGCCGAGCTTGTAGCCGAAGATGTAGGAGAAGATCAGGCCGATCCAGACCGGGTGCGCCGAGATGCCGATCAGGACGAACGTCATCGTGATGCGGTCCATCAGGGACCGGGGCCGTAGCGCCGAGAGGATCCCGATCGGGATCGAAATCGTCAGCCAGAGGATCGCGCCCCCGAACACGAGCGACGCGGTGACGGGTGCGTCTTTGCCGATGATCGAGTCGACGCTCTGCCGGTTCACGAACGACTGACCGAGCGAGCCGTGGCGTACGAGCTGCCACACGAAGCGCAGGTACTGCTTCCAGATGGGCTCGTCGAGGTGCAGGAAGTGGCGCACGCGAGCGATGTCCGCCGGCGTTGCCGACCTGCCGGCCGCGAGCGCGGCGGGGTCGGACGGGATCACCCAGAAGATGAGGTAGGTGATGATCGTGGCGACCAGGAAGAGAAAGATCGCCCAGAAGATCCGCCTGATCAGGAACTGCGTCATCGAGGATCCCTTTCGCCTAGCCGGTCAGATTGCGCGCGAGCATAGGGCGCTATCGGCGGGCGAAAGTTCAGGCCGTGTTACGCCGATCCGCCTATCTCCGATCTTCATGTTCGCGTCGGCGAACGGTGATTAGCGCTCAGACGGTGGCGGCGTCGGGCTCGATCGCGCGAACGGTGTTTCGACCGCTTGCCTTTGCCAGGTAGAGCGCGCGGTCGGCCGCGCGGAGCAGCTTCGCCGGCTCGGTCGCATCGTCCGGGTACGTGGCGACGCCGAAGCTGGCGGTGACGGTTCGGTCGAGGCCGTTGATCGACATCTGCTCGAGCCTCGTGCGGAGGTTCTCCGCAACGCCGACGGCTCCATCCTTTCCGGTATCCGGCAACGCCACGACGAACTCTTCTCCGCCGTTTCTCGCCGCCAGGTCGCTGGCGCGGAGATTGGCGCCGAGCAGGTCGCCGACTGCCGCGAGCGCTTCGTCGCCTTTCTCGTGGCCGTAGACGTCATTGATCTGCTTGAAGTGGTCGAGATCGATCGCGAGAAGTGACAGCGAAGTCGCGTTTCGACCGGCGTGCGCGAGCATCCGCTTGAGGTTGTCCTGCAGCGCGCGAACGTTCGGCAGGCCGGTCAGGGCGTCGGTCATTGCCCGCGTCTCAGCGATCGCGAGATTGCGGAGGTTCGCGAGCACGGGCGCGGCTTGCGAAACGGAGTCCGCGAGGCGGTAGCGCTCTCGTTCGCTCAGCTCGCCGTCGTGCCGTGCGAGCACCGAGCCGATCACCTCGCCGCCGACGAGCGAAGGGACGCAGGTCACCCGATCGAATCGCCCGCACAGCTCGCACGAGAGGAGCGGCTCCCGCTCCGGGCCGTGCGCGTGCGTCTGCCCCAGTCGGACGGCGAGGCAGCTGTTGGGCGACGCATCGATGAGCGCATCTGCGAGCTCCTCGGGTGGTGAGGTACGGGGCTCGAGACGGTCGTTGCTGTTGTCGCGGTTGAGGACGACGACGTCGTCGATCGGCAGGCTGCGCTGGATGTGTCGGCGCAGTAGCGCGTAGGTCTCGTCCTCACCGCTCGCGATCTGGAGGCTGTCGACGAGCTCGCGCTGCTCGGACCGTTCGGCCGCCTCGAGCTCGACGCGCGTGCTTTCGACCACCCGGTTGCGGCGGACGATGAGGAACGCCGCGAGCAGTGCGACGAGACTCCCGCCGACGATCAGGCCGCCTTCCAGATACGTCGCCCGTTCGAGCTCCGACGTCTGCCGTCGGCTGCTGCGCACGGAGTACGCATCGTTCGCGGTCGCGAGCTCGTCGTAGATCCGGTCGATCTCGGCGTTGTCCGCCGGGGTGACGCTGCCGCGGGCGATCACCCGGTGCTGGAGGGTGTTCCACTCGCGAACCAGGCCCGTTTGCGTGTCGAGGTTGCGAAGGAGCCTCGGATCCTTGGCCGACAACCGTCGTGCGGCTGCGAGCCCTTCGGACGCGTGGAGTTGGTCGACCGCGATTCGCTCGATCTCCTGGACGCGCCGCTCTGCGAAGTAGTCCTGGAGCGCATCGCGGCTGTCGATGGTCGCGCTGAGGATGGTCGACGCGGCGCGAGTCGACTGCCAGGTCGAGCGCACGTGGTCACGCTGCACGAGGCCGATCGAGATGACCGCAGCGGCGATCGCGCCGACCGCGACGACGGCGGGGAGAAACGCCGACGCGCGTGAGCCGGCAATCCGAGACCACCCCATGCAGGTGATCTCGGCCGGAAACGTGCTCCGGGCATCCCCTGAACGGGGTACCTGGATCGGATGAGGCGGAGCGGCCCCGGAGTCGAACCGAGCCAGCGTGGGGCTGCCACGCCTGACGGGTTTTGAAGACCCGCTGGGGCACCGGCCCCCGCCGCTCCACGACGGATCGTAGAGCGGCGGCGGCGCGATGCGACTCTCAGAGAATGCCGCGGTCGTGGAACGCCGCGCGCACCACGTCTGCTTCCGACGTCCCGTAGAGCGTCTGCGCGGCGTCGACGGTGCGCTGCGCGAGGTCGGGCATGTCGGTGCCGGGGAAGTTCATCGAGCCGTCGAGGATGATCGTGTCTGCCTTGACGTGACCGAGGGACTGGCGGATCTGCCACAGGGCCTGAGACCAGATCTCGCCGTCGTGGTGCACCTCGCCGTTCAGGTCCTTCGGGTACATCAGGCCACTGTCCAGACGACGCAGGCAGTGCACCGGCCCGCTCGTGTACGACGTGGAGTCCCAGTCGGCGACGCAGGCGAGTGGCTCGAGCTCTGCCCAACCCTTCTCCTGTGCGATCACGTCTGTAACCGTGACCGCCCAGTAGTCGGCGAAGCCTTCGCTGATCGCGCCGGCCTGCTCCGAGGTGAACTGGAAGCCCTGTCCCTGGTGCAACGCGTGGCCGTACTCGTGGAGGATCACCTCCGCGTCCTCGGCGTCGTCGACGCCGCCCTTGCCGTAGCGGATCTCGTTCGTCGGATGGTCGGTGGTGAACGAGTTGTCGGCGCCGTACTGGTTGATCCGAACTGGCTGCGAGACGTTGTCGACGCCGGGCAGCCCGCCCGGCTCACCGAAGCCGAGGCTGTGGACGTACTTCTGCGCCTCGGTGATCCAGTAGTACGCCATCACCTGCTCGAACTCGTCGTCGTGCCGCGTGAAGCGGAACGTGTTCGTCGGCGAGAACGCAAGGTTCCCGGTCGAGGTGCGGACACAGGCATAGTCGCCGCAGAGATAGCCGCTGCCGTTCAGGTTCGTCAGCGTGACGTCGTGGTATGCCGCCGCCGGCACGGCGGAATCGGCGTCCTTCTGGTCGGTCAGGTTCTCGTTCGCGAGCTCCTGCACCGGATTGTCCGCGAACACCGAGCCGACACCGGTTGAGCCCGCGTTCGGATTCTTGGCCGCCGTCGCCACCGCCGCGAGCACGACGCCGACCACGGCCACGGCGAGCGCGGCGATCAGGTTCCTGCGCATGTCCCTCCCCAAAGATTGGTAGTCGATCGGAGATTAGCCGCGTCTTCGCCGAAGTAAACGCTCGTCGCCTCGGCGCAGTGTGAGCCCGTCCGCGTCGTACCGCTCCAGCAGGAGCTGGGCGGTTCGGCGCCCGACGCCCAGCGCGTCGCGGAACGCGGCCAGCGTGATCGGCTGGAGGGAGCCGAGAAGCTCGACGCCCCGGTCGTAGAGGGTGGGCGAGACCGCGTAGCCGTCACCGACACGCCGCAGCCGGCCTTCGCCTTCGAGGAACGCCGCCAAGTCTCGGTCGTCGACCTTCACGACCTCCTCTGCCGCGAGGCGCTGCTCGAGCGCGGCCGCGGCGGCTGCGCGGTCACCGAGCCCCGCTGTTGCGCCGGGAAGAGACGCCTTCGCGCCGTGACGCTCGATCCCGAGGAGCGGCAGCGCCCACGCGTGTCCGGGAAGGAGCTCGGCGATGGGAAGGCCGGGGTCGACCGGGCTCGCTGCGGCGTGTGCTGCGAGCCGCGCGTGCACCGATTCGCGCAGCTCGTCGAGCCACGCATGGGAGTAGAGGAGGTCGCCGGCGGACGGAAGCTGCTCGAGCTGGTCCTCCGAGAACAGGCGCAGAAGGATGGTGCGCGAGACGGGTGCGTGGACGAACGCCGCCGCATCTCCGCGCTCCAACGCCTCGAGGCGGACGCGGTCGAGACCGCGGGGCGGAGTCGGATCGATCACAGTTCCGCCGCCGACCGTCGCGTCTGTGCGCAGCACGATCCGGTCTCCGCGTGCCGCGACGACCGGATTCTCGAGGCGGAGCTGCGCGTAGTCGCCGTCGCGGACGATCCGGGCGGGCACGGCTCGCGTGCCGACGTGCACCGTGACGGCCGCCGGGACCGGTGCGAGCTCCATCAGCCTGACATCGAGTCGGAACGACGGCACGAAGTGGCCGGGCGCGACGAGTACGTCGCCGCGCGCGAGCTCGCTTCGTTCGAGTTGCGGCAAGTTGACCGCCACACGCTGCCCCGCCTCTGCGCGCTCGACTGCGGCATCGTGCACCTGCACCGACCGCACACGCACACTGCGACCGCTCGGTTCGACGCGCAGCTCGTCACCCGCGCCGATCGCGCCAGACCAGAGCGTCCCGGTCGCGACGGTGCCGACACCGCGCAATGTGAAGACGCGGTCGACGTACAGCCGCGTCGCACCGCGTGCGTCGCGCTCGTGAACGGGGACACGGGCCAGCGCGGCGCGCAGCTCGTCGAGACCCGCTCCGGTCTTCGCAGACACGGCGACAACCTCCGCTCCCGGCACGAGCTCGCGCGCCTCCTCCGCCGCCAGCTCGAGCGTCTCGTCGTCGACCGCATCCGCCTTCGTCAATGCGACGACACCGTGCTCCACGCCGAGCAGGCGGAGAACAGCGAGATGCTCGTGCGTCTGCGGCCGCGCGCCTTCCTGTGCGTCGATCACGAGCAGATACAGGTCGATGCCGGTCGCGCCGGCGATCATCGTGCGCACGAACCGCTCGTGCCCCGGCACGTCGACGAGGGAGAGCCGGCGCCCGTCCGGCAGCTCGAGGGGCGCGTAGCCGAGGTCGATCGAGATGCCGCGGGCCTGTTCCTCCGGAAGACGGTCGGTGTCCTTGCCCGTCAGCGCACGGACGAGCCACGTCTTGCCGTGGTCGATGTGGCCGGCGGTGCCGACCGTCAGCGGCATGCGGCGACCGCGGCGGCGACCTCGTCGAGCTCCGCGTCCGCGAGCGTACGGCAGTCGAGCAGCAATCGGCCGTCGCGCACGATCCCGACGACGGCCGGCTCGCGCTCGCGTAGCGACGCCGCGAGTGACTCCTCGACCGCGCACGCGAATGACGGCAGCTCGTGCAGCGGCAGCGCACCGCCGCCCACACGCGCGACTGTCTCTTCGACCTCGCCGCCGACCGCGGCCGCAAGGCGTTCGGCGCGTGCGCGCACCGCGTCGATGGGCTCGCGCAGCATCCGCAGCACCGGCACCTCGGCGACCGCGCGCTCGGGGTCGAGATAGAGAAGCAGCGTTCCTTCGAGCGCGGCGAGGCTGAGCTTGTCGATCCGCAGCGCGCGGTGGAGCGGGTGGCGCCGCAGCCGCTCGATCAGCTCCGCGCTCCCGACGATGATGCCCGCCTGCGGCCCGCCGAGCAGCTTGTCGCCGCTGAAGCACACGAGATCGGCGCCGGCGACGAGCGACGCACGCGCGGTGGGCTCGTCGGAGAGGTCGAGCAGCGCGCCGGAACCGAGATCGTCGAGCAGCGGCAATGAGCTCCCGCGCGCGACCGCAGCGAGATCCTCGAGCCACGGAACCTCCGCAAACCCGACGACGCGGAAATTCGACTGGTGGACTCGAAGGAGCAGCGCCGTGCGCTCGTCGATCGCGCGCGCGTAGTCGGAGGCGCGCGTCCGGTTCGTCGTCCCGACTTCGACAAGCCGCGCGCCGGAGCGTGCGAGCACGTCGGGGATGCGAAACCCGTCGCCGATCTCGATCAGCTCTCCGCGCGAGACGATCACGTCGCGCCCTTCGGCGAGGGCGGCGAGCGCGAGGAGGAGCGCGCTCGCGTTGTTGTTGACGACGATCGCCGCTTGCGCGCCGGTGAGGCGCCGCAGGATCGCTTCGACGTGATCCTGCCGCGAGCCGCGTTGTCCTTCCGCAAGGTCGTACTCGAGGTTCGAGTAGCCGCGCGCCACCTCGATGACGCGCTCGAGCGCGACTTCTGCGAGCGGTGCACGGCCGAGGTTCGTGTGGACGATCACGCCCGTCGCGTTCAGCACGCGGCGCAGGGCAGGCCGGCGCGCCGCGCTCAGCTCGTCTGCGAGCAGGGCGGCCAGGTCGCCCGGGTCGCCGCCACGGCGGATCGTCTCCCGCGCCCGGGCGATCACAACCCGAGCTGCGTCCACGGCGAGCGGGTCGTCGCTGTCACGCGCGAGCTCGTCGACGGAGGGCAAATCGCGGAGCTCCATGCCCGAAACGATACGCCCGCCGCTTTCGTTGCTTCACTGTCGGTGGTGAATCGCCGCTTGATCCTGGTCGGAGGCGTTGTTGCGGCCGCGATCGTCGCCGCGGGCGTCCGCATGCTCCAGTTCCACGGCGACGCGAGGCCCGGTGTTCGTGTGCTCGGGATCGACGTGAGCGGCAAGAGCCGCAGCGAGATCGCCACGGCGATCCGGCGCTGGAGCGCGCAGCGGGTGACGATCCGCGGCGGCGGGCACACCTACCACGTGCCTCGCGGCTGGCTCGTCGCGGTCGATGCCCCGGCAACGGCGAGGCGTGCCCTCGCCGCCGGCAGCGTGAGCAGCCTCGTCGTCGCGCGGCGCACCGATGTCGCTCCGGTCGTGAAGCGCGCGAGCGTCGCCGGAAACGTGTTGGCCGAGATCGCCCGCGCCGGTCGCCCTCCGGTGTCGGCAACGGTTCGCATCGATGGCTGGCAGGCGGTGATCACACCGTCGCGCGTCGGCCTCCGCCTCGATCGCGCGGCGTTGCTGCAGCGGCTGATCGAGCGCGACCTCGTCGTCGAGGCGCCGTTCGCGCACGTGCGGCCGGTGATCAAGACGGCCGCGGCACGCAGCGCCGCCGCCACAGTCGACTCACTGCTCGCGGCACCGGTCGCGATCGACTACCACGGCGCGCACCGAGGCGCACTCACCCGGACGCAGCTCGCGCGCGCGGTGAAGGTCCATCCCGACGGCCACCGGTTCGCAGTCATCCTCGACGGC